>Ga0116171_10005986_pt1 | contig 10602 bp, 20 predicted proteins | sample AD_JPNHW2_MetaG_FD_89798 | JGI IMG/M metagenome (GOLD analysis project Ga0116171, IMG submission 89798) | Active sludge microbial communities of municipal wastewater-treating anaerobic digesters from Japan - AD_JPNHW2_MetaG | ecosystem: Engineered > Bioreactor > Anaerobic > Digestate | place...
AGATAAGGATGATTAAAATGACCAGAGAATTTGAAATAATAATAGTAAAAAATATTAGCACAATGATGGATACTATCGGAACCTATCGCAGTTTTTATCCAAGTGGGATGGTTAAAGCAGGTAAAACAAATGGAATATTTTGGATTGAAGTAGAAATCATGGATGAGAATTAATTTTCTCATCCTTTGGTTTGGTCTAATAATTTAATAATATTATTAATACTATGATGATTAATCATTATAGTATTATGTTATATATATTATTCTTATTAATTATAATAATATCATACACTAATAAAGATTATTGGGAGTATTTTCCATATCCGGTCTTGGAAAATATTGGAAGTTATGTAAATTAATAGTAAAAGATTATTAAACATAAATTCAAATCATTCTAAAATTAATCAAATACTATTCCGAATATCCCGAATGAAATAAAACTAATCTAATAACGATTAATAAATGCCGCCGATTAATTGATACTATCAATCTTTTAATATAGATTAACAACAATTCAAAAAATCAAAAAAATTAAAAAATCGAGGCTCAATTTTCTAATGAGGGTATCAAACTCTATTGTCACTCTATCCCGCTTGTGAAATACTTCACAATCAATTGGTAAATTTTTCCAGATCCGGTACTGGAAATTTTTTCCAAAAATGGGAGTGGGAATTTTTTCCAGCAATGGTAATATATAGACCTGGAAATATATGGTAATATATAGACCTGGAATGACCTGGGAATCCTGGTAATTTATGGACCTGGACCGGAGCTGGAAATTTCTGGAAAAAGAAAGTGACTTTAGTCCTATATACAAGCGAATCATCCTATGGTACAATAAGAGTATAGAAAGAGGTGTTAAAAATGACTAGAACTGAAACTATAAAAAAAATAAATATTGAAATTGAAAAACTCGAAAAAGAATTAGAAACCGCTCGTCCTGGTTCTTTTGGATACAATGATATTAATCGTGAACTAATTGATTTGAAAAATTGGCTTGACGATATTTATAATGAAATGAACGGGAGGTAAAAATAATGTACGATATAATACAATTATTTGGAGGATTTATACTCACCGCAGGATATATCCCACAAATGGTAAAAATTTACAAAACAAAAGATGCTTCTGCTATTTCAATTCCTTTCTATTGTTTGTTAATTATTGGGATTGTTCTTTATGAGATATATGCAATCCATCTTGCAACAATAGGAATATATGCTTTCCTTATCACAAATACAATGGCATTAATTTCTAGTGTTTCAATTTTGATAATGGTTCTTTTTTATAATCGAAAATAATGCTTGACAAAAATTAAAAGAGATGCTATAATAAGATTATAGAAAGAGGTGAGTCAAATGATAAAAATGACTATTAAAGAATTCAATGACTATACAAAAGGACATAATACAGAATACATCGAACTCGGTGACGATACTAATAAAACAATTACTCGGATAGACAAAAGCATTTATATTACTGAATGGCTCGACGGTTTTGTGATTATGGAACCTATCAAATAAGGAGACAAAAAAATGCAAAAAATAATTTTATTTGTTGTTTTTAGTCCTATTATAATTTTATATTATATTACTTATTTTTTTACAATGATTACCAAGCCAATAGTTTTATACCCAGTTGGTAAATACTACCAATTTATTTGTAAGATAAAGTATCAATAGGAAAATATTGGTACTTCCGGCTTTGGGAATTTTTCCCATTTATTCTAGCTTATCCTTGTGGATCTGGTAAAGAAATTTTATGGCCGAATCATATTTTTTCAAAAAAACTTGACATTTATTCTATTCTATGATATACTATATATATAAACAATAAAGGAGATGAATAACATGATAAATCGTCCTATATATGAAACTCCAACCCATTACAATCAAGAAAGGAAAGACACTCTTTGTAATTTTTGTAATAAAATAGCAATTCCAAATAGAGATGGATACATCGAACCTTATACCTATTACTGCAAATGCGAACAAGCTAAACTTCATCTTATTAAATGGGAATAATTTACAATACTTATTCCCAATTTTTGGAAGGTCCGGCTCTGGAAATTTTTGGAAGAAAAAAGTGACTTTAGTCCTATATACAAATAACTCCATAGATGATATACTATATATATACAAACAAGAGAAAGAAAGAAGGAACTGAAAATGGAACCAAGAATATTTTTCGATATGGATAACACATTAGCAGATTTTTCCATCACCAATGAAATGGATTATGCCCTCGAACATATGATGGAACCTGGCTATTTTGCAGGATTGAAGCTCATTAATCCCGCAACCAATGATATAATGGCACTTTTACAACGGCAAGGTTTTGAAGTGTTCATCCTTTCGGCTTGTATTAATACTCCATACTGCAAGCAAGAGAAAAAAGATTGGATTAAAAAACACATTCCTTGTATCGCTGATGATAACGTAATTTTAGTCAATATTGGTGAAAGCAAGGCCGATAAAATCGGGATTATCAATAATTTAGATATTCTGGTTGATGATTATGGCCATAATCTCAAGGAATGGCATGAAAAAGGCGGAAAAAGTGTTAAATTTTTAACTCCTACAAGTGCCAATAAACCAAGACTTGCGATGCCTATTAAAAATATTGCAGAATTAATATTTGACAATATGAATTAATTATGGTACAATAAGGTATAAGATAAAAGAAAGAAGGTACATAAAATGTACGCAATATTCGACACGGAAACCATAAACGCAACTACAATGCCCTTCATCTATGATTTTGGAATGACTATCACTGATGGAACAGGTAAAATATTCGACCGCTATACTGCCATCGTTTCTGAAATCGCCAGAACTCCACAACTTTTCAATCGCGCTTTTTACCAGTGGAAAAAGCCTATCTATATTCTGCGGAAGAATATTGTTAAATCTTTCCATGATATAATGGCCGATGTAGCGGCTCTCCTTGACAAGTGGAACGTCCATACTATTGGGGCTTATAATCTTGCTTTTGACCTTCGGGCAATTAATAAGACTATGGACTTTTTAACCATTCCAGGAAAATTCTTCCAGAGAGAATTGAACTTTGTCGATTTGTGGTCTGCTTCCTGTGAAACTATTTTTTCAACTCCTGACTTTATCGAATGGGCTGAAAATAACGGCTATATCAGCGATGCAAATAACATCAAGACCAATGCAGAAGTCGCATTTTGCTGGGCTACAAAAAATGTCGAATTTTCAGAAGCCCATGTTGCCCTTGATGATGCAGAAATTGAATCAGTTATTCTGGCGGCTTGTATTGCCGATGGCAACGCCTTTACAACTAATCGGTTAATTGGCTCACCTTGGCGCATTGTAGCGAACTATCGCGAATGGCTCGACACCTTCCTTTATTTGGAAGATGTCGGCCAGAACTGGTAAATTTTACCAGGTCCGGACGTGGAAAATTTTGGAAAATAGTTATTGTAATATTTATTGCAAAAAAAGATGTTGACAGAATCAAAAAAAAATGGTATAATAAATACATAAGATAAAGAAAGAAGGAAAACATGATGGCTACTAAATTACTTAAAGAAGCTCTACTCCATAAATTGACTGGGACCATTACCAAAGCCTGCGAAGTGGCATTTGGAGACAAATTCAAAGTTCGCGAAATCAAATCGCAAGCAGTCGTCGTCAAAATTGGCGACCAACTCATTGAAATTAAATTCACGTTCAAGAAGGATGAAAGTTTTAATGGGAAGTATAAAGAAAACTTTGACCAGGTTGTAGAAGGGAAGTATAAATAGTCAAATGTAAAGAATAAAATAGAGCGAGAAATCGCTCTTTTTTTAATAAAAATTATTACATATCGACATATGGAAAATATTTCCAGCTCCGGCCGCGCTTGTGAAAACATTCTTTATCTTTTTCTCTTGACAATTAACATAGACTATGATATAATTAATATATAGAAAGAAGGTATGAAAAATGATTACTGCAATATGTCACAAATGTAATGTCTTTATCGGTGAATTCGATTTCGAAGAAGTCCGTCAGTTTGGTCCTTTTTACTGCCCTGACTGCGCATTAATCGAACTTGAAAAGATCATGGATAAAAATTGGGGTGATGAAAATGAAAAAGAAAAAAACATATAACGTAGTAATGCCACGTTGCGAAGTCGTTATCAATCAAAAGGCCCATATATTCAAAGATAAGAAAAAAGTCGAATTAAAAAATAAATGTCGAAAGAAGGTAATATAGTAAATAATGGATTGGTAAAAATTACCAGGTCCGGTCTTTCCAATTTTTTACAAAACTGGAAAGATTTTTTTTACTCTTTAATTACACCACCAACGATTTGTCCATTAAAAAGTAAAAAGCCAGTAGGTGTATTAGTGCGCTTACAAGCCGCTATAAATTCAGGTTCTCCATCTGGAAACCCCGTCAATGCGTGAATAAGTTCATGTCTCATAATAGCTTGCAATGCTTTCTTGCTAGCTTTACGAGTGTACTTCCGATTTAATGCGATGTACGGGGTCTTGTCGTTTTCAAGTTGAATACACATTGCAATTATCGAAGGGTTGCCATCTGCAAAGATTAAAAAATCACTAAATTGATATTCAAAAACGGGAATATTAGCTGGATTCAATCTCTTAATATATTTTTTACAATATCTTTCTCTTCTATTCATGATATCATCCTCTTTCTTTTGTATATATATAGTATATCACAGGTTCATCAATTTGTCAAGGTGAAAGTATTCACAAACATCCGGCCCGCCCAATTTTTCCCATTTCTGGAAATTATTGGATGACTGTTCCGACCGCATAGGTAAGCGTTCTGACCTAGCCTTTGTGAAAAAGAACACAAAGAATTGGAAAATATTGTCTTTACAACTCATTAAAATCATGGTATAATTAATACATAAGAAAGAGACAAACAAAAAAGAAAACACTTGACAAGAGAAAGAAAAAATGGTATAATAATAATATAAGAAAGATTGGGAGGTACATACTATGTTTAAAATGGGGAAGTCCACAGAATTCGATATGTTCAGACGGTTTAAGGCTCAAGGGATGCGGCTAGCCAAGTCTCCGAAAACCTTTGCTGGAGCCACTTTGCATCTTGTTTATGGTACTGATTACATTGTTGTTTCCACTCCACAGACCGATGGTTCTGTCAAATATTTCGGTGGCAATCGTTCAGACCTTTTGCAATCTTTTAAAAATGACCTTGACAAGTAAGTAAAAACATGATATAATAGTTATAGAGAGTAAGGAGGAAATAAAATGAATGGCTTTACATGGTGGTTTTCAATCGTCATTCTCCCTAGTTTAGTCTTTGCAAATCAACGCGGATTAATTTTTAACAAATAAACACTTGACAAACGAATAAAATTATGATATAATAAATATAGAGAAAAGAAAGAAAGAGGTAATGAAAAATGGCAAATCTGAAAAATGGCGAAAAGAAAGTCAAGGAAACCGATGTACTGCGCGAACAGGCAAAAGCTCTGATAACCGCGACCCTCGAAAACGTAGAAGGTTGGACCGTTATTGGTGACTCCAAAGACGGCGGGATTGCAGTAGCAACCAATGCCACCAATGACATCGAAGTTCGCATTGTGGTCAAGAAAACTCGGTGGGGCGAATAAGCTCCACCTGGCCTTGAACTAGCAATCTAATATGACTAGTCAGAAGTAAGTTCGACTTTGGTGAACTAGCAAAAAGGAATGACTAGTCAAGGCCATACATAGGGCAATTACAAGACGTCAGTAATACCCAAAACAGGCGGCTAGGACGAATTTTAATGCAGGTGCATAAAGTGCCTTGGAGTGCGACTCTCCACTAGCCGTGGCCGTTTGGCTTACATAGTCTTTAGTTTTTTCTAGTCAGATAGTGTAAAGGGTGCAAATCCCAGCTGGAATGAAACGAGTATGTCGGTAGGGAATAAGCCGTATTGCGGGAACTCATAGTAAACAGCCACCAAGCTGGTGAGCGCAATTAAAACCGTTCCAGCGGAATTAGTCATCACGCTAAATTAGGAATTGACTCTCATAGCCAGAGGATGGTTAGAGCTAATTGGATTGGTGGTGCTTTCCGATAGCTTGGCTGGTGTAGTGCGCACTATATCGGAGATAGCAGTTTCCATATTTCAATGCTAAAAAATAAATATGGCGTGATGCCAGCGTTCTGGCGGAAAATAGTCAAACTTGCAACCTGACTATTTTTGCATCGATGGTTGTGATTTATTTCACAACTGGTCCGAATCCCAGAAGTTGGAAGAGTTTCCAAAATTTGGGAGGGCCGGCACTGGAAAATATTGGTAATTACATACTGTAATAAAAAATAGGACTTGCCAACACTAAAAAACTATGATATAATTAAAACATAGAAAAGAGGTGTTAAAAATGAAATTGAAATCATTTGCAAATAAAGTTTATGAACTTGCCGAAAAAATGGGATATGAAGAACCTTTCATTGTTGAAGTAGTGAATATTAGAAGGTTTGAAAAAATTGTTGGTAGAAAAGGAACATTTGCGGCGGCTTGGGCTTTTGATGGAATTGAAGGAATCATTTTTAATAGCCATGAAATCACTGGTTTATCTTGGAAAAAAGTACGACAATACATCAAACATGAAATCGCCCATCTAATCACAGGTTTGAATGACGAAGATAGTTTATTCATGGACTATTGCGAAGTTAATGAAATTCCATATTATGTTGGAACTGTTGATGGTAATTGGAAATTATTTGATAATAAAGGAGAATAAATATGCGCAAAATTAAAGTAATATTAGACATTGGATATTGTGGAGCAGTCCACGAAGAATTTTTTGAAATTGGTGATAGTATGACTGAAGACGAAATCCGTGAAATGATTTGGGATCACATGACTTCTCAATATGTGGATGTTTATTTTGAAGACGTTGATGAAGACGACGAATAATCGTCTTCTCTTTTTATGGCACAATGACATATTCCAAATATTACCAATGCCGGCCCTGGAAAATTTTTCCAGTTCTTCCAAATTTTACCATTAATGGCAAAAAAATAAACTGTCCGAATAGTCGGACAGTCTGGTTTTAATATGGTAACCCCATAGGGAATTGAACCCTAGTTTCCAGCGTGAAAAACTGGCGTCCTATCCATTAGACGATGGGGCTATGGCGGCTCTATGGAGAATTGAACTCCAATCTTTGGCGTGACAAGCCAATATAATTTCCATTATACGATAGAACCTAGTAGGGATATGTAGTTCTATCTCATCTGAATGACATTCAGGTCATGACTCCTATCAGTCAAACAGTGAGATAGTATAATCTCTAGCTCTCATTAATCAACCCGTTAATAGTTCAAGTGACCAACTATACCAGCGATTGACCATACACGTGCTCGTCACAGAGAGGATGGACTTATTAGATTCGTCATTGTTACCCAGTAAAACCAGCCCTATGGATTCTTACTGATTCGAACCGCTATTAAATAGAAGCTCGCAGTCAATGACTAACTAGAGACTATGTAGGGGAGGTGGGGCTATTCCCCCACCGCAGGTTCCTTGGCGAAACGGGTTTTCTTAACCACCACACGCACTTCAAAATCAAATTCGTCAGCGCGGAAAGCGAGGCCGCCAGCTTCGGAAGTGCCGAGTTCGGCAAACTGGTTGGTCAGAGTTTCGGTAACAAGGGTCTTTACAGTGTCACGGAGTACATCAGCGGGTTTAGGAGCTTTCTGTTCAGTCATTTTTGCCATTTGAGATTACCTTCTTTCTTTTTTCTACTCTTTAATTATACCATGTTTTTGTTTGATTGTCAAGTGTTTTTTTTATTTTATTTTTTTCTCTCTCCTGACTTCTATATTTATTATACCATGTTTTTATTCACTTGTCAAGCAGTTTTTTAAGATTCGAGGTTAGGTACTTTGGGACTTGCTGCGGAAGCTACGCTTCGGACTTGCTGCACATTTCCCTAACCTCTATATATATTATAGCAAAAATACATAGACTACGCAAGACAAAATTTTCCAATTCCTTGTGAGGATTTTCACAAGTGGTCGGACTAGTCGGTAACATAACCGTTGGCAGTTCTTCCAAATATTGGGAGGGCCGGTACTTCCAAATTCTTCCATCACCGGAGCTTCCAAATTTTACCAAATCTTCCAAATTTTTCCATAAATGGTAAATTATAGGACCTGGAAAACACACCCATATATGGTAATTTATAGCACCTGGAACTTGTGAAAATTTGCACAAACCGCCCTTTCCAAATTTTTCCAAATTTGTAAATTATTCCCTGGAATTTTCTGGAAAATATTGGAAGCTCCTCCCAGTTCTATAAGTATACCCCAAATGAGCTGCATTTTGGTAAATTTTCCAAAAAATGGTAAATTTTATGACCTGGAAAAACCTTCCATGGAAAAAATTGCCTGGGATTTTCTGGAAATTATTGGAAAGGGGCTTAAACTAACATAAGTAATGCAAAAAAGACCTGCAAATAGTCTCTTTTTCCAAATTTTTCCAGTAAAATAGACAAAAAAAAGAGCGATAGTACGAATACTATCACCCTTTTCAGGCAATTAAATACCACGATTATGTCTACCTACCTCCGCATAATCTTGACTACGCCGCGAGTAATCCATCTAGCCTGAATAAATGGACACTTGTAGTCTACCGAATGAGCATTATACAGCGCTCACTGATACTGACTAGCCGATTCTATCACTAGAAGAGGGGCTATGTAGGTCTCTAGTAGATAAACCACTAGAGACGAAAGACTATACAGTCACGCGAGCTTTCTTAACGGTTACTTTGACTGCAACGTCGAATTCGGGACCAGTGAAGATGAAACCATCAGCGGTCTTTTCAACGGCTTCGAAATCTTCGACTTCCAGGGCTTCCACGGCTTCATAAAATGCATTACGAGCGATGTCTTGGGGCTTCAGTTCTTTTTCTTTCTGTTCCTTCAGCTGTGCCATAATCTTATTCCTCTTTTCTTTTTTTTCTTTTCTATATTAATATTATAACATAATTTTATTGATTTGTCAACTACTTTTCAAAAGAAACTTTTTCCAAATTGGCAACGATCAACATGTCTCGCAGAGCAATGGCTTCGTCCTTGGTGAGAGTTACACCTTTTGCCATGCGCTTAACACCATCAGTCTTACCAAAGAACCAATGCCGCACATCCAACTTCGGATTGTAATTACCATACTGAATCAAATGTACTTCCAAACCAGTCTTATCTACCGTGCCAAGTGTATCCTTGATAGTGAAATCAAATCCTGCCATTTAATCGCCTTCTTTCTCTTTCTTTCTATATTAATTATAACATATTTTTGTACTCTTGTCAAGAGAAAAAAATAAAAGTTAGTCTATGGGAATAATAGATACTATCTGATACCGCAGACCAAATTCACGGTTAACATAAGCGATTACGTCCTTGATGGTAGCATACCGCACAATTTTCTTACCTCTACGCGCATGCAAGCTATCCAAAATACCATTAAGCGCATCTCTCTTCATCTGATATCTAGCATTCATAGTCTTTAGTCTCCTTTATTTATTAAGATTATGTATTAACGACAAGGAGATCAACCCTTGTCGAGGCTTACTTTAGAGGTTAGCCTCCCCTCTTCATAGGTCTATGGAGCCTATGAGACCCTCCAGTCGCGAGTACGCATGCCACTGGAACTACGGAACTGCGCCTCCCCATTCCCTATGTGCACTGAAAATGGTTCAACTGGGCGTTGCAACCCAACATAGCAGTATACTATACTCAGACTATGTATTCTTTATCTTCCTTCAAATCCATCTTTTAAACTTCGCGAAAGGGATGGAGGTATAGAAAATAAAGAAACATTTGTCTTAGTTCTCATCTAATAGTAGTAACTGGGCGATAATTACTACGTTGCCTATATCCTTTGCCACCCGATATAGGGACTTGAGATTCGATAATGAGTCTGCCTAGCCCGTCCAGCATCGGCAAGGTACACCTTTCTACTCAATGGCCATGAGGTTTGTGTACGCATTATTTACTAAGACTATGTAATTAGATTAAAATTATGGTGCAGACGCTGGGACTTGAACCCAGAACTCTCGCATTAAAGGTGCGATACTCTGCCATTGAGTTACGTCTGCTAGTGTTTTTCTCACTATATATATTATAACATATTTTTATTTAATTGTCAACAATTATTTTATTTAAGCTGTACAGCAATTATCAAAATAAGGACATCCTTTACATCCATCCGAACCATCAAAAACAACAAAATTCGTTCCACCACAATTTGGACAGGTTTGATTAAATGTTACATCACCACAAAAAAACAAAGACAGTTCCTCACGAATTTCAGGTTTAGATACACAATCACGACAAACAAACATTTCCATAATTTACCTCCTATTGACAACATTCGTCTTTCATAGGACACTGTTCACAAGAGCATTCCGCAAACCAAACTAAATATTCACTTTCGGAACAAGTCGGGCAAACACCATTCGAAAGGTCGTCCGCGTATCCACAAACTACATTATCCAAATTCTGCCGAATATTATCTTTGCTCATACAATCACTACAATACCACTTGTCTCCCATATTCATTATACAGCCTCCATTCGAGTTTTGTACGCTTTTTCCATCTGC
>Ga0116171_10005988_pt1 | contig 10597 bp, 10 predicted proteins | sample AD_JPNHW2_MetaG_FD_89798 | JGI IMG/M metagenome (GOLD analysis project Ga0116171, IMG submission 89798) | Active sludge microbial communities of municipal wastewater-treating anaerobic digesters from Japan - AD_JPNHW2_MetaG | ecosystem: Engineered > Bioreactor > Anaerobic > Digestate | place...
CAAACTTCGAATCGTTCCAGGCTAACAGACTGAAATGCAGATTTAAGGATAAAGGCGGAAAACAGACAAGACTCGTTCATACCCTTAACGGAAGTGCTCTTGCCCTGCCCAGAATTGTAGCTGCAATTCTTGAGAACAACCAGACCGAATTGGGAATTAAAATACCTGATGTTCTGGTACCTTATACACATTTCGATACAATATGTTAAATTGGCCTTAACTGGCATTGATTAGTTTTTTCAGCCGTAAGGACGCAAAGGTAATGTTCTGATTTTTTCACCATTTTGCGCTTCTGGCGGTGAATGGTTTAATTATCAGTATTACCGTATATCTGATCAGCTATGGACCGGACAAAAGCATCATACATCTATGCCGGCCTTGCCATTTTCTTCTGGTCTACAATTCCCACTGCATTCAAGATCAGCCTGGGGGAACTAGCCATTCTGCCTGTACTGACCATCGCCTCAATTACCTCGACAATAGTTCTGCTGATTATAATAATATCATGCGGAAATTTTAACATGCTCAGGAAAACATCGGCAAGTGAGGCATTTTGCTCAGCCATTCTTGGTTTAATCAACCCGTTTCTTTATTACCTGATACTTCTGAAAGCGTATCAGTTACTGCCGGCTCAGGTTGCCCAACCTCTGAATATGATCTGGCCGATAATACTTGTTTTCCTCTCGGTACCAATACTGAAACAAAAGATCAAAAGAAAAAGTTTCGTTGCCCTTTTTATAAGCTTTGCGGGAGTCTATATAATATCTTCACAGGGAGAACCTTTCAGCCATAACCATGCTGATCTGACGGGAGTGATCATGGCCACAGGAAGTTCAGTTTTCTGGGCATTCTACTTTATACTTAATGTACGGGATAAAAGAGATGAAGCCGTAAAGTTGTTTCTTAATTTTCTGTTCGGTTCGGTTTACCTTGTTGCCGCGATGGCTTTTACCGGAGGATGGCAGAACACAATAGGCATAATGGGGGCCCTCTCATCAGTATATATTGGCTTGTTTGAGATGGGTATTACATTCTTCTTCTGGCTCAAAGCCCTGAAACTGGCTTCCTCTACCGATAAGGTCAGTAACCTTGTATATATAGCTCCGTTTTTTTCATTGATTTTTGTGCACTTTTTCCTGCATGAACCCGTTTATTACACAACTCTGGCAGGATTGTTGCTGATTATTTCCGGCATCTGTATACAGAACCGCAGTTCTGCAAGACAATAAATAATTATCTTTGACTCCTGTAAAGGATTTATAAACATCTGAATATTTATGAAAAGACTGTTTTCTCTTATGCTGATCTTTCTTGCACTGGCAGTATCATGTAAAAAAGATGACTCTGAAGGGGATAATGAAGATCCTACTATTATTACTGTCGGCAGGGATTATCTTTACACTATCATGCAGAAATGGTATTACTGGTATGATCTTATGCCCACAGTGACGAAAGGTGATTATAAAGACCCTTATGAACTGCTGGAAGCCATGAGGTATAAGAAACTCGACAAATGGAGTTTTGTTGCTGATTATGCTGAGTTCACGGCAGAAATGGAAGGCACCTTTGTAGGACATGGCTTCAGGATCGGTGTTGACGATTCAGGGAAAGCCCGTATAGCAATGATTTATGAAAAATCGCCGTTACATAAAGATTATGAAGTCAGTAGAGGCTGGATTGTTAAGTCAATAAACGGAACCGATATAGCTCCTATTCTCAGTGCAGGCAATACGACTGCGTATAATGATGTCATTGGGGAAAGCAAAGCAGGGGTCACTAACACATTTGTGTTTGAGAAACCGGATGGGTCAGAGCTTACGGTCTCCTCAACAAAAGCAAGCTTTACAGTCAACTCTGTTCTGGTATATGATACTCTTCATTTATCTTCAGGAGTAACAGGACACCTCGTTTTTGAATCATTCATTGAACCTTCGGAACAGGAACTTGCAAATGCCTTTTCTTACTTCAGCGCAAATAATGTAAATAATATCATTGTCGACCTTCGTTATAATACAGGCGGCTATCTTTATATTGCCCAGGAACTTGCCAGCTATATAGCAGGCAACAGCATCGAGGGTAAAACCTTTGCAGAACTCAGCTATAATGATAAGAACCAGGACCAAAATATCATATACCCTTTTATAACCACAAGCTATCCGCTTACTATCTCAAAAATGGTTGTGATCACTACCCGGTCAACTGCATCTGCCAGTGAAGCAGTGATGAACGGTCTTAAACCATTCGTCGACATTGTGAGCATTGGTGATACCACCAATGGAAAACCTGTTGGTATGAATGGATGGACAGTGGGTGAAACATACTATATCTGGCCCATTACTTTTAAGATAGTAAATGATTCCAACGAGGGAGACTATTTTGGTGGAATTGCACCAAACCAGATTCAATCGGACGATATAACACATGATTTCAGCGACAGGAATGAAGCATGCCTTAAAGACGCAATAAGTTACCTTGAGACAGGATCATTCTCCGGGAAAGGTGCTGTATCATTTAAAAAGTCTGCTCAGTATTCTGAAAAACCATCATGGATGGATAATGCTTTTGTAAGAGAAAAGGATAAATAACACTTATTCACAGGTCAGTTATTGAAGGTAAATTCAAAAGAGAGGATAATCCTGGGTATTGATCCTGGCACCAGTATCACAGGATATGGTGTCATAAAGATAAACGGTACTAAACCGAATCTCCTTACTATCGGATATATTGATCTTTCAAAATATGACGATCATTACGTCAAATTAAAACATATTTTCGAAAGGGTAACCGGAATTATCGACGAATATCATCCGGATGAGCTGGCTATTGAAGCTCCTTTCTACGGCAAAAACGTTCAGTCAATGTTAAAACTTGGCAGAGCCCAGGGAGCTGCAATAGCTGCAGCTTTATCACGCTCACTTCCAATATTTGAATATGCCCCCAGAAAAATCAAATTGTCAATCACTGGGCAGGGGGCTGCCTCAAAGGAACAGGTTGCTTCAATGTTGATGAATATTCTGAAATTCAAGCTTGGTGAATTCAAACTTGATGCCACAGACGGTCTTGCAGCTGCCATGTGCCATTTCTACCAGACCAACAATCCTGTTCTGGAAAAAGCCTATAACAGCTGGAAGGATTTTATGAATAAGAATCCCAAAAGGGTAAAATGATCTCCTTTCCTTTATATTGCTGCAAAAGCTAATGCTACTGCACTTACCTTTACACCTTTAACCGTCAGCAGTTCAACGGCACATGCTTCGATTGTCGATCCGGTAGTTATCACATCATCCACAAGCAGAATATGTCTGCCCCTCACCGAATATGGATCGGAGACCTGGAAGATCCCATCAACATTGGTCCATCTGTCATATCGCGACCGTTTTGTCTGTGTGGCTGAAGCCTTTATCCTTATCAGAGAACTTGTGTCTACAGGTAACCCTGTAACCTCTGAAATTCCTGTCGAAATACACTCGCTCTGGTTAAAGCCCCTTTTACGTTTTTTATCAGGATGAAGAGGAACCGGAATTATAAGATCTATGCCTGATGTGAATCCTGAAGATTTTAAAGATCTTCCGTATATCCTTCCAAGTTCATATCCGATTTCTTTTATCCCTTTATATTTCAAGTTATGAATAAGGTTTCTGATCCTGCTTCCTTTGTTATAAAATGAAAATGCTGCAGCCTTTTCAAGAAAGCATCTCCCCCAGAAAAGCTGTTCAACCGGATTTTCACCAACAAGATGGTAGTTGGTCCTTGGAATAGCTACATAGCATTCAGTACAGATAAGGTTTTCGTTTCGGAGCAAATGTTCTCCGCATCCATAGCAAAGCCGTGGAAAAAGAAGACTTACAAAATCATCCCACAGATCACAGATGTAATTCATGCAGCGGGCAGAATTATACCTGTAAAGATATAAAATCTCCGGGAATCAAATAAACATGATTTTGTTATGCCCTTAAAGCTGGCAGCTCCAGAGGTTCTCTTAATAGTTTATAGTACAACCTTGCGGCTGATCCTGTCTGCTATCTCCCTGAATTCTTCAGGGGTAAATTTCATCTTTTCCTTTCTGAAATTAATGTCCTCCATTGTATCAAGCGGAACAAGATGTATGTGTGCATGTGGAACATCAAGGCCGAGAACTGACAGACCAATGCGGTTGCACGGGTATTCGCTTTTTATTGCTGATGCCACTTTTTTAGCAAAAATGATCATTCCTGAAAGCTGCTTGTCATCGAGATCAAAGAAATAATCAACCTCTTTTTTAGGTACAACAAGTGTGTGTCCTGCTCTGAGAGGATTTATATCCAGAAAAGCAAAGAATTTCTCATCCTCAGCTATCTTATAGCAAGGAATTTCCCCCTTAATGATCCGTGTGAAAATAGTTGCCATTATGATAACATTTTAATTATAATGTGATGGAAATAATCTCAAAAGGAATTACTCCGGATGGGACCTGGATCTGAACAATATCGCCAACTTTCTTGCCCATGAGACCCTGTGCAATGGGAGAACCAATTGCAAGCTTCCCTTGTTTGAAGTTTGCTTCGCTCTCAGGCACCAGCTGATATTCCATAACTGCATTATTTTTTTTGTTCTTTATCTTTACCTTGTTAAGTATCCTTACAGTTGATGTATCTCTCTTTGTTTCATCAATTACTCTTGACCTTGCAACAACATCCTCCAGCTTGGAAATCTTCATCTCCAATAAACCCTGTGCTTCCTTTGCAGCAGAGTACTCTGCATTCTCAGAAAGATCACCCTTATCCCTTGCTTCGGCTATCTGCTTTGAAATACTAGGTCTCTCGACAGTTCTTAACTGGTCCAGTTCCTCTTTAAGTTTTTGGAGACCATCTTCAGTTACATAAATAATCTCTGCCATTTTTTCTCTCTTATATTAAAAAATAAGAAGAATTCCGGGGTCTCCGGAACTCTTCAGAAACAAATATACAAATTTTTTAACTTAATTACAAATTTTAAAAAATATCTTATGAGGTGTTTTACAAGGAATTATCCCTGAGAATGCAAAACTAATTGTATTTCTTACCGGCTTTCTTTGTATCTGATTTTACCTTTTTCTTCTTCATCTTATCACGCAGAGCCGTATCTTTCTGATTCTGCTTCATGCGTGCCTTAACTTCAGGTGTTTGGATTTCATAACTCCTTTTTTGCGATTCCTTTACAGATTTTGCATACTCTTTTTTGAGCCTTTTGTCATTGGCCTCCTGTTTTTTCTTCGCTCTTGTTACAGTCTTGGGTTCTCTTATCTTAACCTTTTTATCTTTGCGTGATTTCCCAAACAATCCTTTTTCGGCTACCTTCAAACTGTTTTTATTAAAGATCTGTCCATTACTTATGCCAATTGTAAACAATGAGATGCAAATTAAAAGGAATATCTTTTTCATATTTGCTTATCAGGTTACAATTGGCAAAAACCGAGGTGTATAAACTAATACCTGTAATGATCAGCTTTATATGGGCCGTCTTGAGAAACTCCAATATATTCAGCCTGTAACTTTGTCAGTTTAGTAAGCTTCACTCCCAGCTGGTCGAGATGCAGGCGTGCAACCTCTTCGTCCAGATGTTTTGGCAGCCTGTAAACACCTATTTCATATTTTTTCGTCCAGAGATCAATCTGGGCAAGTGTCTGATTGCTGAAAGAATTGCTCATGACGAATGAAGGATGACCGGTTGCACATCCCAGATTTACCAGCCTTCCCTCTGCAAGAACAAAAATTGCATGTCCGTCGGGAAAAACATATTTATCTACCTGTGGCTTAATAGTAATTTTTTTAATCCCCTTATAAGCATTAAGGTTATCAACCTGTATCTCATTATCGAAATGACCAATATTGCAAACAATAGCCTGATCTTTCATCCCGATCATGTGCTCAAGAGTAATAATGTCCCTGTTGCCTGTAGCCGTAACAAAAATATTACCTTCATTAAGAGCATCTTCAACAGGCTTAACTTCGAAGCCTTCCATTGATGCCTGCAATGCACAGATCGGGTCTATCTCAGTAATAATTACACGAGCACCATACGATCTCATCGATTTTGCACATCCTTTTCCAACATCACCATATCCGCAAACAACAACCACCTTACCGGCTATCATAACGTCAGTTGCCCTTTTTATACCATCAGCTAGTGATTCACGGCATCCATAAGTATTATCGAATTTTGATTTTGTAACCGAATCGTTAACATTGATTGCAGGTACAAGCAGCTCTCCGTTCTCCATCATCTGATAGAGTCTGTGCACTCCTGTGGTAGTCTCTTCTGAAATACCTTTAAGTCCTCTTACAGTTTTATGCCATTTCTCAGGCTCGCTTGCGAGGATTTCCTTTAATGTTGAAAGGATAATCGATTCCTCCCTGTTTTCAGGGGTTTTATTAAGTATTTCCGGATTGTTTTCAGCTTTGTAACCCATATGTACAAGAAGTGAAGCATCACCCCCATCGTCGACAATAAGGTTGGGTCCATTTCCTCCGGGGAACGAAAGTGCCTGTGCAGTACACCACCAGTATTCTTCAAGTGTTTCTCCTTTCCAGGCAAACACCGGAATGCCTTTTGCAGCTATAGCTGCAGCAGCATGATCCTGAGTTGAGAATATGTTGCAGCTTGCCCAGCGAACATCGGCACCAAGTTCGTAAAGAGTCTCAATCAGTACAGCTGTCTGTATTGTCATATGCAGGGAACCTGTTATACGAGCCCCTTTCAATGGTTTGGTAGCGGAATATTTCTTTCTTATTGACAAAAGTCCCGGCATCTCTTTTTCAGCAATCTCTATCTCTTTCCTGCCGAAATCTGCAAGCGCTATATCTTTTACCTTGTATTGCATAGTGTCAATTTTAACATTCATTTTTCACATAATTTTTAAGTGTGCAAATATAACAATTATTCTAGTTTAATGGTTCATTTCAACAGAGACCTTACCTGTTGCATGTCAAGCCTTATCTGTTCAGTCAGTTGCTTCGTGCTGTCAAATTTTTTTTCGCCCCTCAGCCATTTAATAAAACTGACAGATATTTTCTTTCCATAGATATCCTTGTCAAAATCAAGAATATTAACCTCGATACTTTTGTCCCGGGGATCGTTGTTCACCGTAGGATTTGAACCAATATTCATCATGCCCGGGTACTTTACTCCCTCATACAGCACTTCAACAGCATAAACACCGTTGGCAGGGATAAGCTTGTATCCATAGTCAGGTAGGATATTTGCAGTCGGGAATCCAAGCGATCGCCCGATCTTCCTTCCTTCAATAATCGTTCCACTTATTGAATAGAAATAACCCAGCCACATGTTTGCCTTGTCGATATTTCCCTTCAGTAATGCATCACGGATTGATGACGAACTGATTGCTTCTCCTCCGGAACAGACTCCCTTTATCTGTTCAACTCTGAATCCATTTAATTCTGCGCAATGCTTAATTGTATTAAAATCACCCTCTCCTCTCCTTCCCAAATGATGGTCATATCCTATAAGGAGATACTTTGTGCCTATCTTCCCAACAAGGATATCCCTGATAAAATCAGAAGCAGTGATCCGACTGAATTCTTTTGTGAACTCAATGATAATAAGATGGTCAACCTCAGCTTTTTCAAGAAGAGCCTTCTTTTCGTCAAGTGTTGTAAGAAATGAAAAATCGCCCTTATTCTGCTCCAATACCAGCCTGGGGTGAGGTGTATATGTAATTACGACCGACTCACCTTTTGTTTCGCGGGCATACGATACCAGACGATCAAGAAGAGCCCTATGACCGAGGTGAACACCGTCAAAGATTCCAAGGGTAACAACCGGAGCTACCAAATTAAGGTTTTCATATCCTTTGTGAATTATCATAGATAATATTATGTCTGCAAAATTAGCAAAGCCCATGGAAATGAAGCTAATTAATGATTTAGTTTTTGTATTTTTATACAATGAATCCGTTTATGCAAGTCATTATGGCTCCTGCTCGTTTCTATATGTCCGATCCATGGTTAAAACCCTTCACCGGAGTTATTGATAAACGCATTGAAAAATGCAAGGCTAAGGAAAAGCAACTGATCGGCAGAGGGTCTCTTTCGGATTTTGCAATGGGTCATTTTTACTATGGGCTTCATCTGATAAACGACAGCTGGATTTTCAGGGAGTGGGCCCCGAACGCAAAAAGTATATTTCTTACAGGCACCTTCTCAGGGTGGAAAGAAAAGAAAGACTTTCTGCTGAAAAGGATTAATGCTTACGGTGACTGGGAGATAAAATTACCTTATAACACGCTGAAGCATAAAGATTTGTATAAGCTGTCAGTACATTGGGAAGGTGGAAGCGGAGAACGTATTCCTTCATATGCCAACCGTGTTGTCCAGGATGACAATACAAAAATTTTCAGTGCACAGGTATGGCAACCGGAAGAACAGTACAGGTGGGATACCGAAGATTTTAAACCTCCCTGTGTTGCCCCCGTAATCTATGAAGCTCATGTTGGCATGGCTACGTCGCTTGAAAAGATCGGGACATACCATGAATTCACGGAAGACGTGCTGCCAATAATTGCTAAATCGGGGTATAACACTATTCAGCTTATGGCTGTTCAGGAGCACCCTTTCTACGGATCATTCGGATATCATGTATCAAGCTTCTTTGCCGCCTCATCGCGGTTTGGCACGCCTGAAGATCTCAAAGAACTGGTCGATAAGTCACATAAGGCAGGGTTAAGGGTTATCATGGATCTGGTTCATTCACACTCAGTAAAAAATGTCAATGAAGGTCTTTGCCTGTTCGACGGCTCACCAGGGCAATATTTTCATACAGGTGAAAGAAGGATCCATAAGGCGTGGGATTCTTTATGTTTCGATTATGGAAAAAACAATGTATTGCATTTTCTTCTTTCAAACTGCAGGTACTGGCTTGAAGAATTCAGGTTTGACGGATTCAGGTTTGACGGAGTCACCAGCATGATCTATTATGATCATGGACTGGAAAAAAATTTCACATCATATAGTGAGTATTTCGATGGAAACCAGAATGAGGATGCACTTGTCTATTTATACCTGTCAAACAAACTGATACACGAATTTAAACCGCTGGCGTTTACGATAGCTGAAGAGATGAGCGGGATGCCGGGTATAGCAGCCGACACCAGAAAGAGCGGGTATGGTTTCGACTTCAGGTTATCTATGGGAGTTCCCGACTATTGGATTAAACTGGTGAAAGAGACATTTGATGAGAACTGGGATATTGGAAAACTATTATACGAACTGACACAACATCGCCCGGAGGAGAAGATCATCTCATATTGTGAATCGCATGACCAGGCCCTTGTTGGTGATAAGACTCTAATATTCAGAATGATGGACGCGGAAATGTACACAGGCATGACCAAATCTTTTCACAGTATAGTCGTTGACCGGGGCATTGCCCTTCATAAAATGATAAGGCTCATTACCTTCGCAACTTCTGGCGGAGGTTATCTTAATTTCATGGGAAATGAATTCGGCCATCCGGAATGGATTGATTTTCCGCGCGAAGGAAACAACTGGAGCTATAAATATGCCCGTCGTCAATGGCAACTTGCTGAAGACAAAAATCTGAAATACTACCATCTGGCCGAGTTCGATAAAAAGATGGTAGCCCTTAATCATGATTTCAGAATTCTCGATGATCTTCAGGTTAACAGAATATATGAAAACAGTTACGACAAGATAATTGCTTTTTCAAGAGGAGGTCTGTTGTTTGTCTTCAATTTCCATCCTTCTACCTCGTTCCCTGATTACGGGATACCTTTAAAAGGTAAGTTCAGAATAATTCTTGACACTGATGATCCCTGTTTCGGAGGGTTTGACAGGATTGACAGAAACAAAATTTACATATCAATGAGAAAAGCAGAAAGGAACGTTATAAGCGCTCCTCTCTATCTTTATCTATATCTCCCTGCAAGAACTGCCCTGGTATTTAAGGAAGAACCTTTACGAAAAGCAACTGATATTTAGTCAATCCAGCGAAGCAGGTAAAAATCCTGCTTATGAGGCAGATCTTTATGCTTAGGATAAATACGTATCCCATAGAAGAATGAACCAGCTTTTTCAGGAACAAAATGTAATCTGTAAAGACTCTTTCCATTCTTGTAGCTTACCATCTCAAACTCTTCGCTTGCAACATATTCGTATTCACCGTTTTTGCCCATGCGGGTAATGATAAAATCTACCCCGACATTTTCTTTAGGTATCTTTTTGATATCAAGGGCAATCTCTGCCCTGTAATCATGACCTGAACGGTAGACATTCTCACCTGACCTTTCAAAGCTGTAATTAATCACAGCAATATTATCCCACTCGTCTCTCATGTTCTTTTTCCATGCAGCCAGTTCTTTTGACTTTTCAAAATCGTTTGCAACAAGATATTTATTGCGGGCATTCAGTTTTATATAATACTTCTCAAAGTAGTCATCTATTTGTCTTTTCATGGTAAATTCAGGTGCTATTTTTACCATAGTGTTCTTTATCAGACTTACCCATTCAACCGGAAGACCATGTTCATTAAAGGAGTAATATGCCGGGATTATTTCATATTCAAGCATATTGTAAATAGTTTCCGCATCGATATCATCCTGAAG
>Ga0116171_10005989_pt1 | contig 10596 bp, 23 predicted proteins | sample AD_JPNHW2_MetaG_FD_89798 | JGI IMG/M metagenome (GOLD analysis project Ga0116171, IMG submission 89798) | Active sludge microbial communities of municipal wastewater-treating anaerobic digesters from Japan - AD_JPNHW2_MetaG | ecosystem: Engineered > Bioreactor > Anaerobic > Digestate | place...
CATTAGAAAATTGACATTATTATTATTTGTGATTTAGTTAGTTGAGTGTCTTCTAATTTTAGACTAGCCTCTTTCTCCAAAACATTTGTAGAATAGATTCTTATCTTTATCAATAAAGAAGTTAATAAAATCTGTTCAACCTTTGTATGTGTTTATAAATCATAAAAAGACTATAATTCCATCTCTTTTTGTTTTAATATACTTTGCTAATATTTTAACAGTAATAAAGAGAGGGTAGGTAGTACTACCCTCTTCCTCTGAAATCTACTTAGATAGCATATTCAGCTATCTTTGTAAATGCCTTCGTCATTATACGATTTCCTTCACCAATTAGAATACTTTCCATTCTAGCATTTGTTTTACTAGCTTTAACTACTCTTGAGTGATTGGCATTATAAGTAACACCATTGAATAATCCCCAAAGAGTATCTCCCTTTGCATCTAATTCAGATTTTATATCTGCTCTTAATTGAGTAAGAATATTTACTTTACGAGTAGTTAAAAGTTCTGGAGAATCAATTTTATCAGTTTCTAATAAATGTTTTAAAAGATCATCTATCATATCTTGATGAACTTTTTTATCGGCCCATTCTCGGAACTGATTGTTTGTGTATTCACGAAATTTAAAGTGATTTTCAAATAAATTAGGGATTTCTAAAACTCTTACAGCTCCATTTGAAGTATGGCGGAACTTATAAGCTACGTCTTGTTTCATCATTCTGTTAAATGTATTTTGGCAAGAAACTACGATGTTGGTATAACCAAATGATAATTGGGTTGTTTTATCAAACGAATTGGCAGCAAATAAGTATTCTTCAACTGTATCTCTTCCAATTCTTAGTTTATCGTCAATTTTGATTTGTAAGTAGATTCTTTTACCTTCTGAAAATTCTCCACCATTACTTACTTTAAAGTTATAACGGTCAGCAAACTCCTTCATTGTTTCAAGAATTACTTTGTTTTGAAAGGGATGATAACCTTCTTTACAAACTCCCAAACAAATATCTTTGTCTGTACGAATGAGTCCGTATTCTTTTGTATAAACAGGATTTGAATCACTATTTTTGAAAAATAATGGTTTCTTTTCTACTTCCCAATTTAAACCATATTGTTCTAAAATTTGAGAATTTGTCTGAGAATCTAAAAGCATTGTATCCATATATTTTATATTTTAAATTTGTATTAATTAATTTAACACTATAAAGATATATAAAATCTAAGTAACTTACAAATTTAATTTATAAAATATTAAATTTCTACTTCATAATTTTAAGATATGTCAGTTGCTGCTCCTCCAGTTTGATAATTGGGACTATTGAATACTGCATAAGTCATTATACTTGTATTGCTTCTAGGAAAGCTAGCATCAATATGATCTATTTTTATATATTTATTGGAGTCTTTTAAGCAAAAATCTATATTACCACAATCATCTTTACAACAATTAAAACAATTATATCTATATTCTTTAAATTTAGTCTCCCAAATCTCTTCTAAAGAAGTAATTAATATATTCTCTTGAACTAAGCTAGACAGTTGTTTATTCCAACTTCTCATTGATAAACAAGGAATAACATCTCCATTTGATAATATTCCAAGAGATTGACTTCCTGCTTCACATTTACCATTATTGATATTGTCAGCTGGAATCACTCTAATATTATTGTTATAAGCATCTTGTATCTTATTTAAAAGAGTTTTTAAAGCTTTGGGGTTCTTGTATATTGCCATGACTTTAGAATCAGTCATAGTTAATTGTACTTGCCATTGTAAGTTATTTTTCTCTACAAATTCTTTAATTGTATCAAACATATATAAATTGGCTGTATTAAAGTTAGAAATTACTGTATAGTTACTACTTAATATATGTTGTAATACTTCTAATAATTCGAGCTCTTCTTCAGTATTAACTGAAATTCCTATCCAATCATATAGGAAAATTTTATCAATAGCTTCTTCATTAGGTTCCTTCCCTTTTGCTAATTCATTAAAGAAGTTTTCTTCTTTACTGTTTTTAATTAAAGACTTAGGATTTACAAGAATTTTACATGTAACATCTTGTGATCTTAATAGATTAGTTATATATTGATGAGTAGAAAACGAAACACATAATGGATCTCCTCCACTTATATTTATTTCTTTAGGTGGATACTTAGCTATACTATCTGCTATAGACAGAATAGTCATTTTATCTGTTGTATTTTTCCAAATTTCTTTAGAACCACAATAAGTACATCCATTATGACATTCTCCTGTGATCTCCCAGATAATTTCTTTTAATTGTAAACTTGGTTGTTGCATAACTTTATAATATTTTATCAATAACACCTAAATCTTTTGCTTCAACTGAATCCATTGACCAGTCTTTTTAGTATTGTAAATTTTTTCTATTTGCTTTCTTTAAGAATATTATCCATTTTTATATAATTAAACACAATTTGTAAGAAGTTCATTACTACTGGTATATCTTCATAAGAAATCTCAGAAATTAAATCATACCCTACGGTTTCTCTAATAATGAGATGCTCATCATATAATACTATTGCTTCTTTTTCATAATTCATTATCTACTTTTTAATTCTGATAAGTTTTTTTTACCTCCAAATTTTGCTGGCTTGTTTAAAACCTTGTTCTGCTACATCTAGTTGATATTTAAGAATTTTAATTTGTTTAGCTCTTCTAGCTATATAATTCTTTAAAGCAGCTTCTTTTGTATCATAAGCAAATCTTTTTCTACTTGTTGTTGTAGTTTTTAGAATCCACTTATTGCCATATTCATCATCTCGGTCAAATTGATTGATCAAATAACTCTTTTCAGTTTCTTTGAGTATTTTATAAGACTTACAGAAAACATCTACCATAGGATAGTCTATTATATTTTCAGTATATCTGTATAAGTATTTATTTTAAGAGAACAAGGAAGTGATTCTTTCAATCCTTGTTCTCTCTTTAATATCACTAATAATTTTGTAATGTACTAAAGCTTGAGCATATTGTTTTACTAGATCTTTACTTGCTATATTATAAGTTACCCGTATGACCAAATCCACCGTCTCCGCGTTCTGTTTCTTTTAATTCATCAACAACAATGAAGTTAGCTTTTTCATACTTAGAAATAACCATTTGAGCAATTCTATCACCATTATTTACAATAAAGTTATCAATAGATTGATTCATTAAAATAACTCCTACAGTCCCAGTAAAATCCATATCCACTGTTCCCGGGCTGTTTAATACGGTTATTCCATTCTTTAATGCTAATCCACTTCTTGGTCTGATTTGAGCTTCATATCCTTTTGGCAATTGTATAGATATGCCAGTAGAAATGAGTTTTCTCTCACCTGGTCTTATTATGATACTTTCAAACTCTTTTAATGAAGCTCTTAAATCCATACCAGCAGAGCCTTCAGTTGCATAAGTAGGAATTGGATTAGTTGATTTGTTGACAATTTTTATTTCCATAAATTTTTATTATTTTTTGATCACATATACGTATAATTCTTTTATAAGAACATCTATTTCATAATAATATTTTATTTAAGTCATTTAAAATATTCTGAAAAAATTCAAAAGTAATTGTTTCTTGAAAACAAGGCATATCAGTTAAATCTTCTAAGTTTATCTTTTTTCCATTTTCTAACCACCACAAATCTAATTCTTTAGTCTTTATAAAATAATTTTTCTTCATCTAGTGTATATTTTTTCTTTTTAGTATGGATGTACTAATTCTAAAGCTATAAATAGCCCCTGTTCAAATGCTTCATCGTGAGTTTTATACTCCAATTGATTATAAGGAATTTGAAAAAAGGGACTAACTATATCTTCTAAGAATATAGTGAAAGCCCAAGTATCCCATCTATCTATAGGCTGGATTTCTAAAAGAATTTTTCTATCAAGTAACCACTTTTGTAGCTCACACATCCAAAAGTAATAACGTATAGGTTCTTTTGAATTATATGTCCATTCTTTTTCAAATATCCCTTCAAACCCTTTTGATTTTGCTAGTTTAACAAGTTTTTTATTCATCTTATTTTAATTTTCTTTCCAATAATCAAATAATATACAAATAATATTGTCTTCATCAGCCTCTATTGGCTGACATCCATATAATATACCATTTTCTTTAAAAATTCCAAGATTTTTAAAGAAAACTTTTCTTATAATGTCCTTTTTAGGATGAGTTCTTCTCTCCCAAATCCATTTTTGAAAAAACTCTTTATCATCTTCATTTATCACAGAAATTTCAATCGCTGAATCTACTTCTGATAACTTTCCATGAAATGTTTTATCATTTAATATTATATCAATACTTCTCATTTTCTATAAACCACAAGATGATATCCATTCTGAATACCAGGCTATTTTTTTATCAGAAAATCCCCAAACACCAGTAATAAAGAAATTAAAAATAAGTCCAATAGTTAGAAATAAAAAAACAAATGGTATAAAGATAATTGTAAGTCTTAGAAATATGTTGTTGACTTTCTTTTTCTCTTTCATAAAATAAAATGGAGAAAATCTTATTATTTCTTCATTTCTTATCCATTCTTTTTGATAAGGAGTTAAATCTCTTATACTAGAGAAAAGCCAACTTTGTACTTCAGAAGTACTAGCTCTTTTTAAATTTATCATAACTATTAATCTTTAATTTCCAAATTTCTTTTTTTTGTTTTGCTTTATAGAATACTTGTTTAGTTGTTTCTTCAATGAAGATTTGAGACTTTCATTACTTCCCTTTAAAGAATCACTAACAAATTTTTCAGCAACTAGCTTTCCATAGGGAGTAGTTGCTATTTCCGAAATAGTTTCATCCGAAATAACAACTGTAACTCCTTCTATTTGTAATTTTGAATCTTCTAATACTGAAATATTAAGCCCATTAAAACAAGTGCTTATAATTATTGCAGCTTTATTTAAATTAATATTATTCATTCTTCTTTTATAAGATTTAGAAAATATTCTCTTGCTAACTATACAAATATTAAAATAACTCTTTTTGAAGTTTTTCTAATTCTTTCAAACCAGCCTCCAAAGCTTTAACTTTTATTTTTGCTTCAATAATAGCTTGAGCATTGAAAGGAATACTTTTAATTTTAATTTTTACGTCCTTTTGAGCTTTAACAAGAGATTGTTTTGTTGCTAGGAGATCCGATTGTAACTGAATATTTGCTTGTTCTACCTGATATGCAACTTCCTGTTGTTCTACTTCTGTTTGTGATTCTTGGTACAATTGCACCAACTTCTGTACTTTTTCCATTTTTATTTTGGTTTAAATTATTAATTGTTTGTAATTCCTTATACAATTTGCCCCTTGAAGGAAGACTTTCAAAATCTAGTTGATATTTTGAGGGCTGTTTATCAATATAATTAAGTATCTCTTCTTCTGTATACTCTTTCTTGGAGCAATTATACTTAAATCCCCAAACTAGTTTAGTATTCCAAGCAATACCTTTATAAATTATTTCATCAAAAAGGCGATAATCTTCTTCTCTAGAATTTTTTAGGAACTCAAAAATTATTTTATTAGTTGAAAGACAACAACCTTCTTCTGGGAATTCTTTTTCTAGCCCCATACTAAATCTTTAAAATTAGTTCGACATATATTTTTTGTATAATCAACAAATACACCTCCATCATTCCAACGTTTTATTCTACCTTGTTCACAATCTTTATGACTAATATTTCCATTTGCATTACGAGGAATATAAGTTACTTTTGAACCAATATGTTCTTCAGTTAATTCTATTCCTTCAATATAGAATCCTTTTGGGTTATCTTCTATCATAAAATTTTATCAATTATGTTTAACACTATAAAGATATATAATTTCTAAGTAACTTACAAAGATTAATGCCTTGATTTTTTATATTTTATTTTATTTTTGTTATCTTCTATAATATCTTCTAATAACTCTTTTAAATGGCTTATAAGATAATTATAAATAATTTTTTGGTCTGAATTTTTAAGACTCTCAGAGTTCGTTACAGAAACAAACTTATACCCTTCTAATTTTACTCTTTTATGAATATGATCTAGTTCGGGAATAGCACAAACACAAGTAAATACATCATCATCAGGAGTTCTTCTATAGTTTTCATAAGACTCCATTATATTATAAATTGTAGAATCATCTGATCCTTTAAGAAAATCTATAACATCTGTTATTGAATTTATTTTTTTCATATTAGTTTCTTATTTTAATTTTACTATTTGTAAGTAGAGATAACTTATTCTCTGCTTCTTTAACAGTCATTACTTCCAAGTTTCTGCAATGCCTATATAAACTACACTCTGCAACTATTTCCCCTGCAATTAAGCTAGAGTAATCTTCTTCATCACAGACTAAAAAGCTTTTATTTACTCGAGTAACAAAAGACTTAATTTTATACTCATTTTCATTTTCATCAAATACTGCAACAGTTTCTCCCTGTTTTGGAATATAGTCTACAGATTTAAGTTCTTTTTTCATATTTATTCAATGTTTTTTAAACCAATTAACAAACCTTCTTCTAAAGCATCTTCATATCTCTCAAAGATATTTCTTTCAATTTCAAGAACTTCTAAGCGTACATTTCTTTTTACTACAATTAACATATAGCCCATTTGATCACTTAGAATATTCACTTCAATGTTATGTTCAACTCGTAGCCAAGATTGTAATAGTACTTGGGTTGGAGCTAGTATAGAAGTTTCCTCGTTGTATTCTTCTTCTTCTTCTATATAAGATAGAGTTTTGTCTTGATTATAGATAATTTTAGAAAAACGATTGAAGCCTTTTTCTTTTGCTAGCTTAGCTGTTTCAAATTCAATTATTACTTCTTCCATTTTTATTTAGTTACGATCTTCATAAACTATTTTTGATTTGAGAAGAGAAAATTTTTCTTTTTTCAATTTCTGAGCATAAGATAATGCATCTTTAAAAGTTAAATACTTATATTTTTCAATACAAGAATACTTTCCTAATAATGATTTAGTTTCTATATGAAATAGCGTATTTTCTTGAACTATTTTTATTTTCATATTTTTAATTGTATCTTAAATTAATCAAATCCACGAAAGAATGCTCCTAGTTCTCCTGAACTTATATCATCGGGGTTAGTTATAGTTTCTATTGATTTTGATTTTTCTGTGTTTGAATCTATTTTAGGGAAATTTTGTATAGCTTCAAAAAGTTTTTTTGTTTCTCCTGAGCAAATTGAATATCCTTTCTTGTGATATCGAAATGCTCGACTTAATGAACTAGCAGGCATTGGCAACTTATTAATCATTAATTGTTTCTTAGCAAGATCAATGAAAGAAGTTTCACCATAATACACTTTCTCAGTATCTACTGCAAACATTGAAACTGTAAAATCAAATTCTTCAATTGCAGCTTGAGGATTTGGGAAGAACTTCTTTACTAAATCATACGTATGATTGTTATAAACAACTTTCATCCCATTATCACTTTCCCATTTAACTTCAACAGACTTTTCTTTAAAGAACATTTTAGCTTTTTGATATTCTTCTTCATTTGGAAAGAAGATATCATAATCAGTTTTTACAGGAACAGCAGCAAAATAATCTCTTATTGCTCCTCCTGCTAACCAACAAGTTATTCCTTCTTCTTTTAATTCAGTAAGTATTAACTTACTAAATCTCTTAATTGCATTATCAAACTGTATCATTTGTATATTATTTTTGTTTCAATTACTTCTTTTACAAAACCATATTAAATTAATAAAGATTGCCATTGCTCAGAAGGATTAGACCATCCATCAAATCTATCTTTAGAATTCCCCCAATTATAATTTAATTCTACAATATCTCTTACACTTGATATTATTAGTTCTTCTATTATTTGATTCATGGTTGTTACTTATAAATTAATAAAAATAAATGTGATAAAGTCCATCCTATTTCAAAGCCTCCAAGAAGTAAAATAGATATACCAATTGGTTCTTTAATAATTATTGAATATCTTATTAAATGTAGATAATACAATATAATCCCATATATTGGAATAAAATATTTTATTAATTTTCCTCCAGTAACTTCTTCTCTATAATTCATATTTACTCTGTTATTTGATTAATGCAATCACTATTTTTATTAAGACAGCCTCCATTAGAACATTCATAACTGCAAGTGCCTCTTCCTGCTAATTTGCATTTGGTTAAAGTTTTATCTGGAAAAAATCAATTCACAATATATTATATTTTCTTTGTTGTTTTTTCGACTTTCTAAAGAATAAATATTAATTCTACAATTGAAGCCTGTAACTTCAGAAACTATTTTACTTATCTTTTCTGATTTAGCAACAAGACGATTGTGGTTCCTTCCAGCTCCTAACTTTGTATAACCATCAAAAGAAACGAATTTAAACTTATCATTAAGTGAAACAAATCTAAGACCAATATAACTTCCAGTTAGTATATTTATATCTTCTAAAACTGTAAGTCCTATTTTATTTAAAGCTATTTCTAGATTGTGTTTAACCATTAAGTAACTGGTTGTAACAATAGTTATATTTTCTGAGTTCTTTTTAATTTCAAGAATTTTTTCTTCTAACTTTTGGATCTCTTTTTTATTTGATTCAATGTTTTTATTTAGTGTTTCATTTATATACATATACTTTAGTTTTAATAATGATTAATTAATTTAACACTATAAAATTAATATAAAAAGAAATAACTTACAAATTTTTCTTTATAACAAATTCAGTTTTAACTGAATAAAAACCCGTAGTTTTTACATCTAATTGAAGGGGAGAGTAACTCTCTAATCTTAAATCATTTATTTTAGAACAACCGGCAGAAGTAAATCCAATACAAGTACCGTAAGTCCTTTATATTTAGGAGGGTTAAATACAATAATGTCACCTACTTCAGGTGTATTTCCAAATATGTCTACTTTTCTTTTCATCTTTAATATAAGTTTTCTGAAATTAATATTGAATCTTCATCGTTATCACTTGCTTTTAAACCAAATTGTATTTGATTATTGGCAAGAGCTATCTTCCACCCTTCTTTTCTATCAACATATCTATCTAAAGATGTAATAAAACCCTGATGTTTTCTATAATCATCTTCAGTATAGTTTAGAGACTTAAAGTATTCATTAACAGAACCATGTAAATCAACTATTGTTTGATAACAATTATGATGTCTTCTACCACATATAACAAACCCTATATCAATGTTCTCAGGTTGTTGTTTATGAATTTGTCTATCATTAATGTAGATAGCAGCACATAATATAAACTCTCTCATTTTATAATTTGTTTATTCTTTGATTTAAAAAAGTTCCATAGATTTTTACTAAGACTTTTTAAATCTTTTAGTTCTTCTTCTTCTTCTTCTTCATTCATATTATGATTCTTTTAATTGTTCAAGTAGCTCTTCTTTAGTTAAAGTTGGATCTTCTAATAACATTTCACGTACTAAAGATAACTTTTCGCCTACTTCCCTTCCTGGTTTTAAACTAAAAATTGACATAATATCATCACCACTTAAAGGTAACTTGTCTTTAATAATAGGCTTCTCTAAAGCAATTAATGTACGAGCTTCAATAATAGCAGTAATATCCGGATCAACATGTGATAAACGATCTGCTTCACATAAATCTAATGTAAACATCCATTTGTCTTCTCCTAATTTCATTCTCTTTTTACGTAATGTTTTAATAGAACAATCTTTATTGATTAACATGTGTTCTTTAACTGCAGTAGTTACTAAATCAATATCATCATTTGAAAACTTTAAATCTCTCATCATTCTTTCTGCAATGATAGCCGATTGTTCTTCATGACCATAAAAGTGAACAATATCATTTTCATCAACTGTTCTTGTTTTTACTTTACCTATATCATGTAATAAAGCAGCTAATCTATGTAAAGAAGTTGGTTTAGAATGTTCAATTACATCTATTGTATGACCAAATACATCTTTATTATGGAAACTGTTTTGACTCATGAATAAAGTTTCTTTTAACTCTGGTAAAATGAATTCCATTAAGCCTACATGAGTTAATGTAGTTATTGCATGAACTGGATCATTACAAGCTAACATTTTCATAAATTCATCTTGTATTCTCTCTTTTGAAATAATAGATAACTCTTCAGCTTGATCTCTTAATGCTAATAAAGTTTCTTCTTCAATAGCAAATCCTAACTTAGCTGAGAATCTAACTGCTCTTAGCATTCTCAATGGATCTTCTGCAAAAATAGAAGCTGGAGAAGAAGTAGTTCTAATGACTTTATTCTTTAAATCTTGTCTTCCTAATCCAGTTAAATCTAATATTTTTCCATTTGAAAGATCAAGTAATAAAGAGTTAATAGTAAAATCTCTACGATATACATCATCATTAATAGTACCAAAAGTTGTTTCCGGCTTTCTTGAGCCCTCTGTATATACTTCTTTACGAGTATGAACAAATTCTACTTCATTTCCATCAATGACAACTTGTGCTGTGCCAAATCTTTCAAAGATAACTACATTAGTTCCATTTAATTCCTTAGATAAAAACTTGGCTAATTTTATTCCTCCATCAGGAAGTTCAACTACGAAATCTCTATCTTTAAAGTTAAAATTGCCTAATAGCATATCTCTTACTGCC
>Ga0116171_10005990_pt1 | contig 10595 bp, 9 predicted proteins | sample AD_JPNHW2_MetaG_FD_89798 | JGI IMG/M metagenome (GOLD analysis project Ga0116171, IMG submission 89798) | Active sludge microbial communities of municipal wastewater-treating anaerobic digesters from Japan - AD_JPNHW2_MetaG | ecosystem: Engineered > Bioreactor > Anaerobic > Digestate | place...
CGGTGGTGGGCGGAGGAATTTCAGGCATTGGACTGGGGATCGTTTTTTCGCGTGGAGGTAGCACCGGAGGAACCGATATCATCGCCGCCATCATCAATAAATACCGGAACATCAGTCCGGGAAGGATCATTTTGTATTGCGATGTAATCATCATTGCATCCTCCTTTCTGGTATATCCTTCCATCGACAAGCTGGTTTATGGGTACGTTACGATGGCGGTAGTTTCCTATGCCCTGGATGCGGTGCTCAGTGGGGCCAACCGTTCTGCCCAGATGCTGATTTTTTCTGCCAGATATGAAGAAATTGCCGATTTTATCAATCAGCAGCAATACCGGGGAGTGACCGTCATTGATGGAGTAGGGTGGTACACCAAGGAGAATGTTAAAGTGGTCATTTCAGTGGTGAGAAAAAGGGAAACCGGCGCTATATTCCGGAAAATCAAGGAAATCGATCCCGATGCATTCATTTCCATGGGCAGTGTCATGGGCGTTTTCGGACAGGGGTTTGATAAACTGAAATTGTAAATGAAGAAGTTCACAACAGAGATAGCAATTTTAGTGGCTGGAGGCCTTATGCTGCTGGCCACAGTAATTGCGGAACAGGTACAAAGCAGGAAATCTGCAAAGGAGGCTGTGGTTGCTCTTCCGCAACCGGAACTGCGTTTTGGTATTCCGGTTGATTCTTTCAGAATTCGGGAGGGGATCATAAGGCCAGAACAAAACCTGGGGGAAATCCTCGCCGGATTTGGCATTAGCATGACCAAAGTGGATCAGTTGGTGAAGGCTTCAGCCGGCATTTTTGATCTGAAGAAAATCAGGAGCGGCCAGAATTATTTTCTTTTTCAGGAGCATGACACCGCAAACACCACCCGGTATTTGGTGTATGAAAACAATGCGGTGGAATATGTGGTTTTTGACCTCAAAGATTCCACCTCGATATCTTTGGGGAAGAAAGAAGTCAGGAAGGTATATAAGACTGCCTCTGGTGTGATTCATTCCAACTTGTGGAATACTATGACGGAGAATAACCTGAATCCTGTATTGGCGCTGGAATTGTCGGATGTTTATGCCTGGTCGATCGACTTTTTCGGAATTCAGCGGGGTGATCGGTTCAGGGTTTTGTATGAGGAGCAGTTTGTGGATTCTGTTTCCATCGGAATTGGGCCTGTCCATGCGGCTGAGTTTGAACACATGGGCAAGAGTTTTTACGCATTCCGCTATTTCCAGGACAAAAGTTTTGATTATTTTGATGACCGTGGGGATAATATTCGCAGGGCATTTCTGAAGGCACCCCTTTCGTTTTCCAGGATCAGTTCCCGCTTTTCCGGGAGTCGCATGCACCCGATCCTGAAAATTCGCCGGCCTCATTTTGGGGTTGATTATACGGCCCCCAAGGGCACTCCGGTGGTATCGATCGGCGATGGGGTGGTTATTGAAAAAGGATATCATGGGGGAGCCGGAAATGCTGTAAAAATCAAGCACAACGGTGTTTATACGACTCAATACATGCATCTTTCGGGTTATGGGCAGGGCATTTTCCCCGGAGCACATGTCACACAGGGTCAGGTCATTGGCTTCGTGGGGTCCACAGGTTTATCCACAGGCCCGCATCTCGATTTCAGGGTGTATAAGAATGGTTCTCCGGTAGATCCGTTGAAAATGGAAGCGCCCCCTTCCGAGCCGGTTAAAAAGGAATTCAGATCGGACTACCTTTATGTTAAAGATTCCCTGATGCGGAGAATCTATACGATCAGATGGGATAAGTAGAATTTCGGATTTCGGATTTCCGATTCCGGATTTACAATTTCGGATGTAGGGTTCACAACAAGGATTATTTGATGTGGTCGCTGATTTTGCGGGAAAGGGTGTTGATGTGACGATTGTCAATTTTGGACAACAAGCTTTCTTTTCCTGAATCCAGCAGGACATTCCTTAAATAAACAAACAGTCCGATCAGATTTGAAAGAAACAATACAGGATCAAGCCTGAATATGGCATAGACAAGAATAATCAGCGATCCGGCAATGCTGATAAACCAGAATTTCACCGGTAAAACGGATGATTTTTCTTTTTCAGACTGAATCCACTGGTAGACAAAGCGGAAGGAAAATACCAATTGTCCGGTTGAACCCAGCATCAGCAACCAGACTGGAATGTCCTCATTCTTAAACAAAGATTCCAGGTTATTGGTATCACTTCTGAAAATCCAAACCACCACAAAAGCAGGAAATAGGACAACGAACCACCGGAAAAACACATGAATTTTATGCCAGGTGTTTTTCAGCTGCAGGTTTCTGATATAAATATAATAGACAATAAACTGTCCCAGCAGGATGGCGAAATCGTTCCTGAGCAAACCATAAAGCTGCATGATCATGGATGCTACCAGACTGATTTGCCAGAAAATAACCGGAGACATGACTTCTCCTTCGTTTTCCGATTTGAACCATTGGAGCATTGTTCTGCTGAAAAAGAGGGCTTGACCCAGGAAACCTATTCCAAAAATCAGGAATGCGTTCATTTTTGGTTAAAATTCATTGCTTGTTTTTGAACGTTTGTCCCTCTTTCTTTTCCATGGCAATCCGGGCCGCATTTTGTTGTGCTTCTTTTTTAGAAGCGCCTGATCCTCTGCTGATTTCCTTGTTGTTGATCTCAACAATCGATATAAACCGGGGTTGTCTGGTGTTTTCAGGATATTCCTCCAGGGTGTCGAATTTTACATCCAGTTTGTTTTTCTGGCTCCATTCGATCAGTTTACTTTTATAATTCAGATCGATTTGTTCCAACTCTTTCAGATCGACATATCTGGAAAGTATTCTTTTCGTGATGAAGAATTTAGCAGCGGCATATCCCTTGTCCAGATAAATAGCGCCGATAAGCGCTTCGAGGGCATCACCGTAAATGTGACTTTTCTCAACCGAATTATTGGTATTGGAATCAACGAAGACGTTAAGTCCCATTTCATAAGTCAGATTGGTCAGAATGGAACGGTTGACAAGTTTGGACCTCATTTTGGTGAGAAATCCCTCATCTTCCTGTGGGAAACGGTTGTACAGAAAGTCGGCTATCACTGCACCAAGAATAGCATCGCCCAAATACTCCAGCCGTTCATTATTTACTACGTTTCTTTGGGAATCTGTACGGGAAGCGGACCGATGGGTAAAGGCAATGTCATACCAGGAAAGTTTCCGGGGATAGAAGCCGATCAGTTTTTTCAAAAAGAGATAAAACTCTTTTCTAGGAGATGAAAAGAGTTTTATCCGGTTAAAGAAAAGGTAAAACACAAAAAATCAGAATTTTTTGAATGCGATGGTAGCGTTATGGCCACCAAATCCAAAGGTATTGCTCAAAGCGATGCGGATGTCCCGTTTCTTGGCCTCATTAAAGGTAAAGTCCAGTTTGTTGTCAATTTCCGGGTCATCAGTAAAATGGTTGATGGTGGGTGGAATAATACCTTCCCTTAAAGCCATAATGGTAGCCAGACCTTCGATGGCCCCTGCAGCACCCAGCAAGTGCCCAGTCATCGACTTGGTAGCGCTGATGCTGAGATTGTAAGCATGGTCACCAAACAGGCTGATGATTGCTTTAGGCTCGGCAATATCGCCAAGTGGGGTCGAAGTACCGTGGACATTGATGTAATCCACATCGGTCAGTTGAATCCCGGCATCTTCCATTGCCCATTTCATGACAAGTTGCGCGCCGGTTCCATCGGGATCGGGAGCTGTCATATGATAGGCATCTCCTGACATGCCTCCACCTATGATTTCGGCATAGATTTTTGCCCCTCTTTTGACAGCTGATTCATATTCTTCCAGGATAAAAGATCCGGCGCCTTCTCCCATGACAAATCCGTCCCGGTCAAGGTCAAAGGGCCTCGAAGCGGTGGCAGGATCATCATTTCTGGTGGAAATTGCTTTCATGGAGTTAAAACCGGCAATAGCGGCTTCGTTGACTCCGGCTTCAGATCCACCGGTAATCATGATGTCCGCTTTCCCCAGCCTTATCTTATCAAAGGCATCCAGTATAGCATGGGAGGAAGATGCACAAGCGGAGACTGCACAATAATTGGGACCTCTGATTCCATATTTAATGGAAATAAGGCCTCCTGCTATATTGGCAATCATCTTGGGTATGAAAAAGGGAGAAAACTGAGGTCTTTCTGAACGGTAGGACCTGACTTCCTCAAAGAAAGTCTGTAATCCACCAATTCCAGAACCCCAGATAATCCCTATCCTGTTTTTGTCCAGTTCATCGAAGTTAAGCCCTGAATCCTTAACAGCCTGTATGGCAGCGCCAAACGCAAACTGTGTAAAAAGATCGTACTTACGGGCTTCTTTCCTTTCCATTTCAAAATGGGCAGGATCAAAGTCCCTGACTTCACAGGCAAATTTGGTTTTGTGGTTTGTTGTATCAAATTTTGTGATTGGTGCAGCACCACTTACGCCATTTTTCAGGTTTTCCCAGAAAGTATTAACTGAATTGCCTAAAGGTGAAATGGCTCCAAGGCCCGTAATTACAACCCGTCTCAATTCCATAAGGTGATTCTTCCGGATTTATTTATTGCTGATAGCTTCTTCGATGTGATTGATAGCTTCGCCAACAGTAGATATCTTTTCCGCCTGATCGTCCGGGATAGCCAGATCAAATTCTTTTTCAAACTCCATGATCAATTCTACTGTATCCAGAGAATCTGCACCCAAATCATTGGTGAAAGATGCTTCATTAGTCACTTCACTTTCATCAACACCTAACTTGTTAACGATGATTTCTTTAACTTTTGCTGCAATATCAGACATAGTTCAAAATTTAAATTGTTTAACTTTACTTTTTTTAAAAGTTCGTGCAAAGTAATACATTTACGAAGGATTTTTCAAACAATACTTCCGAAAAAAAACAAATTGCCCCTGAGAAACAGGGTTAAGCACGGTTTAGTTTAGAACATATTATTCAAATATTCGAGTAAAAGATTTAACAAAATGTCCATTAAACAAATTGCCATAATGGCTTCCGGTTCAGGCACCAATGCACAGCGAATCATTGAATATTTCTCAGGTAATGAGCAGGTTAAAGTAACCGCACTTTTATCTAACAACCCGGCAGCCTATGCCCTGGTCAGGGCAGCCTCACTGGGGGTGGAATCATTTGTCTTTTCACGTGATGATCTTCGTGTTAACAATGTAGTCATTGATTACCTGACAGAGCGGAAAACCGACCTTATTGTACTGGCAGGCTTCCTTTGGCTGATCCCGAAATCCCTGATAGACCGTTTTACCATCGTAAACATCCACCCAGCCCTGTTGCCCCGCTATGGAGGGAAAAACATGTACGGGAACCTTGTTCATGAAGCAGTTATCCGCAATGGGGAAAAAGAATCCGGCATCACCATTCATTATGTCAACGAAAATTATGACGAAGGCGCCATTATTTTTCAGGCTTCCTGTGAAGTGAAATCTGATGATACTCCGGAAACTTTGGCTTCAAGGATACATCAACTTGAATATCAATACTATCACGGAATTATTGAAAAGGTTCTGGAAGCGTTGTAACACCTGGAATTTTTAATAATCATCTCAATTACTGCACTTTTGATTCAAGTTGTCCTTTTTTGCCCCTGGCTGAGGTTAAATAATGTTAAGAATCTATAAATCAGGGATCATCAAATTATATTTGCGGCATGAGCAGAAAAAAGTTGATTACACTGATTGTTGTTATGGCGCTGGTTCTTTCCGGTCTCATTCTGGTCCAGTTTAATAATATCAAGGTGGCTTCCCAAATCAGGGAGGAGCAGTTTGACCAGAATATCCGCCATGCTTTGTCGCAGGTAGTCAGGAAAATGGAAGAGCATGAAAGGGTTCTTCTGTTGGAAGAGGAACTTGTACTTGCTGATGAGCCTGCTGTTTCTGTATTTGACATTCCCTCGCTGGATAAACTGATTCCATGGGGGTTGAAAGGTCCTGATTTCAATCTTTCCTTCACTTATTCCAGAATTACGCCCGGGATGCATCAGCAACTCGACTTCAAACTTACAGATACCATTGCCAACCTGGATCAAACCACGCGCGGGATGCCGGGAGATTTTCCCTCTGCCTTTGACAAACTGCATGATTATAACCTTCAGCAGCAAAAGCTTTTACAGCGCAGGTTGAGCGACAATGCCCGCATTCTTCAGAAATTCTTTTTCAGGTCCCGTCCGATTGAAAACAGGATCAATGAAGAGATTCTCCAGCGCACACTCAAGGATGAATTCCGGCTCCAGGAGATATTCCTGGATTATGAATATGCCGTCAAGTCTTTCAGGGGAGAAGTGAATATCATTCTCAAATCCCCCGGTTTCCTTTCCTATAAGAATAAAAAGGAATATAACCTGCCCCTTTTCCCCAATGACTATGAACAGCAGCCCAATTACCTTGTTGTCTTTTTCCCGAAACGGGCAGGATATCTGTTGAAGTCAACCGGGATCATGGTAATTCCTACCATCATCCTTACCGGTATGTTGGTGGCCATATTCATTTATACACTCCTGATTATTTTCAAACAGAAGAAGTTATCTCAGATCAAAAACGACTTCATCAACAATATGACCCATGAGCTGAAAACGCCCATTTCTACCATTTCCCTGGCAAGTCAGATGTTACAGGACAATACCATCTCCAACACACCCAAGACCATCGCCCACATTTCCAGTGTTATCAACCAGGAAAGCAAAAGATTGGGGTATCAGGTGGAAAAGGTTCTTCAAATGGCGGTTTTTAACGAGGGTCGTCTGAAACTGAGGTTAAAGGAATTTGACCTGAACGACCTGGTCAGGAATGTCATTATGAGTTTTGAGTTGAGGATCAAGAACAAAAACGGAATCCTGGTGACCAGTCTGGAAGAGACAACTCAGAAAATTACCGGAGATGAAGTGCATCTCACCAATGTTGTTTTCAATTTGTTGGATAATGCAGTGAAATACAGCCATGATATCCCTGAAATTTCCGTTTCCACAAGTTGTAAGAAGGATGCCATTGTGTTGTCTGTGGCTGATAAAGGTATCGGAATCCCACGTGAGCATCAGGATCAGATTTTCGAACGGTTTTTCAGGGTTCCGACTGGCAATGTCCATAATGTCAAGGGATTTGGGCTGGGCTTAAGCTATGTCAAAAAAATTGTTGATGCGCACAATGGAAGAATTACCGTGGAGAGTTCGGTCAATAAAGGAACAAAATTCAGTATTTATTTCCCATTAAATAATAAAAGCAACCATGGAACAAAGAGTTAAACTAATGTTGGCAGAAGATGACGAAAACCTCGGGCTACTTTTAAAGGAATACCTTGTAGCCAAGGGGTATGAAGCAATACTTTACCCCGACGGTGAAAGTGCATTTAAAGGGTTCACCAAAGAACACTTTGATATTTGCATTTTGGATATCATGATGCCCAAAAAAGATGGTTTTACCCTGGCCCGTGAAATCAGGATGATCAATGCCGATATTCCGGTTATCTTTCTTACGGCAAAAAACCTGAAAGATGATGTGATCGAAGGTTTTAAACTTGGTGCGGATGATTACATCACTAAACCATTCAGCATGGAAGAGTTGATTTTCAGGATTGAGGCCATCCTTCGCAGAACTGTTCCTGAATCCCAAAACACCGGACAACATATTTACAAATTGGGAAGGTTCACCTTTGATGCCCGGAAACAAACCCTCAGCAGCGATGAAGAAGTGGTTAAACTGACAACGAAAGAGTCGGATTTGTTGAAATTACTCTGCCAGAATACCAATAAAGTGCTGGAACGCAATTTTGCACTCAAATCAATCTGGATCGATGATAATTACTTCAATGCCCGGAGTATGGATGTTTACATCACCAAACTCCGCAAGCATTTGAAAGATGAACCCGGCGTGGAAATCATCAATGTTCACGGGAAAGGTTACAAATTAATTATGTAGAGACGCGGCGTGCCTCGCCTGACGCTGTAAAGACGCGGCACGCCGCGTCTAATTTAAAGACGTGGCACGCCGCGTCTTTACTTAATCCAGTTTCAGGACGGCAAGAAATGCTTTCTGTGGTACTTCTACGCTGCCGATCTGTTTCATCCGCTTTTTTCCTTTTTTCTGTTTCTCCAGCAATTTTCTTTTGCGGGTGATGTCTCCACCATAACATTTTGCGGTTACATCCTTCCTGACTGCCTTCACGGTTTCCCTGGCAATAATTTTGGCGCCGATGGCTGCCTGAATGGCTACGTCAAACTGCTGCCTCGGTATCAGTTCCCGTAGTTTTTCGCACATTTTACGTCCGAAATTATAGGCATTGTCGAAATGGATAAGGGTAGAAAGGGCATCAACCATTTCTCCATTGAGCAAAATGTCGAGTCTCACCAGCTTGGCCGGTTTAAAATCCTGTATGTGATAGTCAAAGGAGGCATAGCCCTTTGAAATGCTTTTCAGCTTATCGTAAAAATCGAAGACAATCTCTCCCAGAGGTATATCAAAAATCAGTTCAACCCTTTCTGAGGTCAGGTAACTCTGGCTGACCAGCGTTCCCCGTTTATCAAGGCACAGGGTCATGATAGAGCCGATGAATTCGGAGGCAGTAATGATGTTGGCCCTAATAAAGGGTTCTTCAATGGTATCTATCACCGTGGTGACCGGCATCCCGGAAGGATTGTACACCTGGATAGTTTCGCCGCTGGTCAGTAACAGCTTGTACGACACATTGGGAACCGTGGTGATCACGTTCATGTCAAATTCCCTTTCCAGTCGTTCCTGGATGATTTCCATGTGCAGCAATCCGAGAAAACCGCAACGGAAACCGAAGCCCAGCGCGACTGAAGATTCCGGTTCAAAGGTCAGGGACGCATCGTTTAATTGAAGTTTATCCATGGCATTCCGGAGATCTTCATAATCTTCAGCATCTATGGGATAAATTCCGGCAAAAACCATCGGTTTCACCTCTTCAAATCCTTCTATGGCCTTGTCGCAGGGACGTTTGACATGCGTAATGGTATCTCCCACTTTAACTTCCCTGGCCGCTTTGATTCCGGAAATAATATACCCTACATCTCCGGCCTGCATTACTTCTCTCGGTTCCATCCCCAGGCGGAGAATTCCTACCTCGTCTGCGTAATACTCTTTTTTTGTGGCTACAAATTTAACCAGGTCTCCTTTACGGATTTCGCCATTTACGATTTTAAAATAGGCAATCACTCCCCGGAAGGTATTGAATACCGAATCAAAGATCAAGGCTTGCAGGGGCGCTTCCGGATCTCCTTTCGGAGGAGGAATCCGCTCCACAATCGTGCGAAGTATCTTTTCCACTCCCATGCCGGTTTTCCCGCTGGCTTCGATGATATCATCGTGATCACAACCCACCAGATCAACGATCTGCTCCGCTACAACCTCCGGCATGGCGTTATCCATGTCCATTTTGTTCATCACCGGAATGATTTCCAGGTCGTTTTCCAGCGCCAGATAAAGATTGGAAATGGTTTGTGCCTGAATGCCCTGTGTGGCATCAATGATCAGCAATGCCCCTTCGCAGGCAGCAATGGATCGGGATACCTCGTAGGAAAAATCAACATGGCCGGGAGTATCAATAAGATTCAGCTTGTATTTCTGCCCGTCCAGCTCGTAATCCATCTGAATGGCATGGCTTTTTATCGTTATCCCTCTTTCCTGTTCCAGATCCATGCTGTCGAGCACCTGGTCGTGCATTTCTCTTTCCGATACCGTGTTGGTTATCTGTAACAAACGATCGGCCAGGGTACTCTTCCCATGATCAATATGGGCTATGATGCAAAAATTACGGATATTGTTCATAGATTGCCAGTTAAAGCTTTCTTTTTCAAGATGGCGCAAATATAGAGATTTTCTCCGGTCTATTAAAAATCAGTTTTTCATGAATTTTTTATTTAAAACTCAATCTTTGGCATAGCATTTGTTATAATAAGATCGTGCGCGTTTAAAAGAAAAAAGTTCAAAGCCATGAAAACATTTTTCAAATTAAATCGTTTAAGATAATAAAGACTTCATCAGCCCAGTGCTGTTTTTTCATAAGTTTGGTTTAGTTAGGTTTAGTTGGATCCCGGGGCAGAGGCCCCGGGATTTTTTTTACCAGGTGTCTTAACCATGATTCTTGTGATTTAATTGATTCTCATGATTGCTACCCAATGAAACTTTATGAAAGCTAACCCGGGATTATCTTGTCTTGAGATCTATTTGGTTGTTTAATGAAGTTATTCAGGTTGTGGATTCTTTCAAATTTCCAATACTTTTGATGAGAAAATTTTTCTTGTTGAAGTATGAGTTTTAAGTTACCGGTGATTATCTGCTGCACTGTTAAAAATGTCTCATTAAATTCTTTAATTTGTAAAGCCTCTGTTTTTATTATAGTCTTTACCTGTCTGTTTTTTATATCCACCAGAGCAAGAGCACAGCAACTTTTTGTAAAAGAACAGCATAGTAGGGCACCAGTGGAGGGAGTGGTGGTTTATTCTGAAGGTTTTGTTTCACAGAGTGACCACCTTGGACAGGTATTGCTCAATGGAATTCAGCCGGAACAGCTGGTCAGCTTTTATCATCCATCCTACTTGCCATTTTCGGTGTCTAAAAG
>Ga0116171_10005996_pt1 | contig 10589 bp, 9 predicted proteins | sample AD_JPNHW2_MetaG_FD_89798 | JGI IMG/M metagenome (GOLD analysis project Ga0116171, IMG submission 89798) | Active sludge microbial communities of municipal wastewater-treating anaerobic digesters from Japan - AD_JPNHW2_MetaG | ecosystem: Engineered > Bioreactor > Anaerobic > Digestate | place...
CACCCTTCGGGCGTATCGTAACTGTGTCGCTGAGCAAAGAACCCGAAACAACATCGTAGTCGCCTAAAATCACCCAGCCTAAGAATTGGTTTTCACTTGTCTTGGTCTTTTTAAGGGTAATTGTGCCGTCAGCATTAACTACAAAATTCGGAGATGTGCTTGTTGAACTTTTCACCTTAACTGAGCCATCATCAAAAACCTCAAAAGTGATAGTGCCAAGCTCTTCGAGTTGTCCGGTTGCCCAAGAATAAATAGTAACAATGCGTTCACCCACAGCCACAGGACTTGATGCCGCAAACGCAGTTACAGAAAACGCCGAAATAACAAGAAATGCCAAAACAACCGCTAAAATCCTTTTCATCGTTTCATCCTCCAATAGTATTATACAGACAACTACCAATTCTATTCAATGACATTGTATCACAGGTTATGCAAGATGTAAATAGCAACTATCGAATTTATTTTATAAATCATTTAGACAAGTATACAAAAATGCTCTACTCTTTTTGTCACTATTGCTGCAATTGTTGACGAGCAGCCTATATTATTTGCATAATTGAAATAATGAGCGGTCACACCCTCAGCAGCCCACGGAACCCTCTGGCACCGTAATAGGATTCCGCCCCGTTATGGTATACGAAAACATGGTCATATCGGAAATCGGCAAAGAGCGCCCCGCCGAGTTTTCGAATTTCAGGCGGTGTCACAATCCAGCTTGATGTTTTCGCGTCAAATATGCCGAGTTTCTGCAATCCTCTGTAATCCGCTTCTGTCAACAGCTCAATACCCATGGCGGTTGCCATGTCCAACACACTGTCTGCCGGTTTGTTTTCTTTTCTTGCTTCAAGCGCTTCGCGGTCGTAACAAAGACTTCTGCGGCCTGCCGGGCTTTCCGCCGAACAATCAATAAAGACATATTCGTTTGTTTTTTCATCAAATCCTATAACATCCGGCTCCCCACCGGTTCTTTCCATTTCATTGAGTGACCAAAGTTTAACGGGTTCGGCCTCCAGCTTTACCTGCACTTCAGCCCATTTTCGTCCTTCATGGCGGTTCATGTTTTTCTCAAAACGGGCTTTTAATGTTTTGAGCAGATCTTCACGCTCTTGCAGCAGCAGAACCTTTTTACTGCCGGCATCATTTGCCGTTGTCATTAATTTTCACCCCTTTGTTTATTTCAGCACTTCCAGTTGATCTGCGCCGGGTTCGGTTCGTTTTCCACAGCAACTGCACGCAGCGCGTCGAGCATCCTGCCGCATTCTTCAGCGGCGTATCGCTCAAGCTGCTCCCACGGCGCATTCATGCCGAGTGTGTCATATGCCGCTGCCAACGCTCCGTAAAACGCAAGCCCGATACAGTGGCCTGCAGCGTGAACAGTTGATGCTGATTGGCCAATTGCCCGCGCAGCAGCCTGCGCGGCCGGATTCGTTTCAACTTCACGCGCGGCTGCATGACACGCCAGAATTGCCGCTTTTGCTTGCGGCAGCTTTATTGCGCCCGACAGCCATTCGCGGGCAGCACCCAGCGCCTGCTTTGGGCGCGAATCATCCGGATATTGTGCTTCAAATATCGGGAGCAGCCTCTGCCCGGCATAATCGACACACCAGTTTGCCAGTGTCGTTTTGCTCTGTGTTTCAATCAGCTTCGCAAGCGGCTGTATATAAGGTGCGTCCCAATCGCTTAACATTTTTCTTGTTTTCGGCATAACCGTCCTCCGTCAATGATGATCTACCCGCTTCATAGCATCATATTGCGATGTCTGTTGCTAAATCAAACGGCAACGGTTAACCGGAAGGCGTCAAGGAGACGGGGGATTGTTGACACACTCAGTCGTAAGAAACTTTAATTTCTGTCCCTGTTAGGTTGTTTTTTACCCCAATCCAGGTAATGCCATCTGCTGTATAGTACCCCGAAGGCATGGATGTGAGCTGCTCCATTGACGCCGCCTTGGTTAACGCAACGCCGCCTGCCCGGATCGACACGGGCTCCGGTTCACCGTAAACACGGAAAAGCATCGCCCGCTCGCTTGGTGTGGATTGAACTTTTAGTGAGCTGCCTTCCCTCGTATATGAAATCATGGAGCCGGCCTTTTTTTCCTCATATAATCCGAACCGGTTGCTCCCCTTGTCGGGATATAGCAGGACAGTGGTATAATCGGCGGAAAGCGCGGAGCCGAACCCGGTGGTACCGTCTGTTACATCCATGGGGATAATCGCGCCCTTGCGTACAAATACGGGGTACTCGTCCAACGCAAAATCGATTTTTTGAATACCGCCGCTAAACTGCCGTGTTTCATCAAACAGATAAATCCAGTTTCCCTCCGGGAAGACCACGGTGCGGGTATTCCCTTCCTCAAACATCGGCGCGACCAGCAATTCGTCGCCGAGCATATATTGGTAAGTACCCAACTGCGGACGCATGGTCGGTTTTACAAGTTCGTAGGAGTATGCCGCCTGGCTGTAAATATAAGGTATGAGTTCCTCGTGCAGCACAGCAAACTTTCTATAAACCGCAAGCGTCTCCTCATCAAACATCCACGGGCGGTGTTCCCCGCCGCCGCCGTTTTCCATCACGGGGCAAAACGCGCCGAGCTGCGCCCAGCGGATAAAGACATCTTTGTATTGGTTGCCGTCCGAACGGAAGCCGCCGATATCCGACCCATAACTGACATAATTATAGCGCGAAGAAGCAAGCATATTGTTGAGCGCATGCCGCAATCCGCCCCAGTCGTTGTCCTGGTCTCCTACCCACCCCGCAAAGTTATTGTCCCGGTCGGCAAAAATGAACGGCAGACCGATTCGCAGTGCCAGATCGTCAATCGGCCGCGCGGAGATGACCCTGTCGCTGCCCAATTTTTCACGGGTATAATAAAAGAAATCATCGTAAGACAACTCACGGTACTCTTTCCAGGAAACATGAAGTTCAGCCTGCCCCGTGGATGGAAACAGCTTGAGTTTATGAACATCCGCCATATCCACCTTCCAACCGTCAATGCCCATGTCCAGCACCGTATCCAGCTGCGTATGCCACCAAGCAACCGCTTGCGGATTTGTATAATCGATAAAAGCGCCCTTCCCTGCCCACCATTTCACGGTTTTGCCGTTGCTGAGAAAATAGCCGTTATCTTTGCCTTCCTTATAATTAGGTGATGATTCGTTGACGACGGGAATTGTCCACATCATAACACGGATGTCTCTGTCGTGGTACTGTTTGATGTGCTCCGCCAGGTCGGGGTATCGGACCGGATCCGGCGTGAAAACCCCCACATCCGCGGACCACGGCCGGTCGATAATAATCGCACCAACAGGTATGCCGCGCTCGAGATAGTCGTCCGTCATTTCTTTAATGGTGTCCTGCGTGCCGTCATTCTCCCACACCCAATGCCGGTGAACCCAAGCCGGCCAAACCGGGGCCTCCAGTGTCGGGGCGGGTTGGTTCGGACGGTAAGAAAACCCGGAAAACGATGATAAAAAAAATAGCGCGGCAAGCAAAAGCGAGATGATGCGGGAAGAAATTCTGTCGTTCCAAACCATTGCGTAACCTCCGAATTATGTGTTCCTATGTGTTATGAGGACGGTAAAAACTGTAAGGGTACAAACTCAACAACTACCGGGACATTGACCTGCCCCTTTACCTTTGGAATCCAGTCTTTACCCAACTGAAGCTCACTTTCCGGGCTTAACACAACAATTTTTGCAATGCTGCTTGACAGCGAGAAAAAGGCATAATCCCCGACGGACTTGACATTTCCGGGGATGATTACCGCGGTCAACCTGTCACAGTAAGAAAACGCGTCGCTGCCGATTTCGGTCAAAGATTCCGGTAGTGTGAAATCAGCCAGATTCTCACACTTCATAAACGCGTAATTACCGATTTTTTGCAGCCCTTCCGGAAATGTTATTTTCGTGAGATTGCCGCAGAGGTAAAACGCCGCATCCCATATTTCCGTCACCGTTGCCGGCACTTCAAATTCCGCGCCCTTTATTATTTTTCCGCTGCTGTCTTTTTCCGGCTTTACTCTGGCAGCCGGATACGCGACCAGCGCTTTTTTATCTTTCGTATACAATACACCGTTTTCGTCCGTTTCAAAACATGGGTTCCCGGTTTCGACAGCATATTGTTCCAAACTCGGACAGTTTGTAAAAGCCCTTTTATCGATTATTTTAACATTTTTACCAATATTTATTGTCTTTAAATATTCAGCGCTCGCCACAGCGAATTCCATAATCTCAACGACCGGTTTCCCGTCTTTTTCAGCCGGTATGGCCAATTCGCTTACTGTGGGTACGCCGGAATAGCGGAACAAGGCCAAGCCGCCATCTACATTTTTGTATTTTACCCCTTCGCTTAATCCTGCACAGCCCGCGGAGGTAAGCAGCAATATGAATGATAAGAATATTGTTATCGTTTTTCGCGTTTGTTTCATATCGTCTCCACCTCTGCGGCACAGGAAATCTCGTCTTCCAGATTTCTTTTTCTTTCTTCCAGCTCCAAAATAATCTTGGCGTGCTTCTTTTCCGAAAGGTCATAGAAAAAGTAAGGGATTGTTCCGAGTGTATGAGAGCCCAAACATAACAGCAGAGTCACATTCAGTATCCTTGCCCTGATATCGGGCATATACAGAATATTCCAGTCGTTTGTAAAACCGATCAGCCCGTAAACAAGCGGAACCGTCATTGCCATAAGCGTTACAATCGGGCTGCCCAAGGTGTTGAGGATGCCCATGCTCGATTCCAGCCTTTTGCCGGAAATATACTGTTGATAATCCCACATATCCGAATTCATTGTGTCCCTGGCAATTGAGCCCGATGTGTTAAACAGGTTGCTGAGCACCAGGCCGATATAAAGCAGATAGGCGTTGCTGAATTTAATGGCCAAAAACGCGAAAATAAAGTAGGAATAGTAAAAGAATCTTGCCATCAGAACCATATTTCTTTTACCGATTCTTTTAGCAAAAAACGGAGCCAGGAACAACCCGGGGAACCCGAATATACCGGTGAGCAGGTTAACGATGCCCATCAGCCAATCCTGGCGGAGCATAAAGATAATAATGATATTCACAATACTGACCGTGCCCGAAGTGAACGCGCCTATGTTGTCGGAGATATAGAAGATCCAAAGATATTTGTTTTTCAGGACCTGTTTTATCCCTTCAAACATATTGATATTTGTTTTATGTTTTTCTTCCAGAATAATGCGGTCCTTTACCTTGAAGCCCATGAGCAATGTCAGCGGAATCCCAATCAGAAAAAAAATCAATGTGTATACACGGTAGGTGTTGTAATTTGTCAAGCCGCCCGTAAAAGTAGCCAAAACCGGTACGATAATGTTCATGAGTCCGTAAACAGGTGCCATTAAGGTAGTCAGAACCGTATTAATTTTTACCCTTTCGTGCGTATTAGGGGAGATAACATTCTGCAAGGCACCCCGTTGACCGGTAAAACTGTTTGTCATATTAAAAACTCCAAACAAACAATTAAGAATCCAAAGCCTGTTTGGGTAGTACATTTCTCTGAACGGCAGGTAAACAATCAGCGCTGCCGCCATCATGCAAGGCAGCCAGCCGGTCACAATCCAAGAGCGGAACTTACCGAATTTCGGCGAAAACTTTTTCAGTATAAATTTGTTGTAATAGGCGTTAATACCCCCGAATAAAAAGTTCCAACCGACAATTTTTGTAAATGACGGCAATATGCCTGCCGCAAAATGGTTGGGTATGAGCATAACAAGTCCGCCGATAATGGCGGAGGGTATTAAGTATTTATTCAGTTTTTTCATTGTGCTGTGTGGAACATCACCCAGATTGTCTGTAATTATCATGCCGATAGGCGCGTAAATAAAGGATGTCACCATATTTATAAAGCCGATAATGTATAAATCGCGGAAAGTGATTTTGTAAATCGCGCCTATCAGAAAACACCCGACACCCCAGCCGAGGCCGACAGCGCCGACAAAAATAGTACCCATAATGCCGGCGGCAAAATGGAATATCTCTTTATTGCTGACATATTCGCCGTCTTTGGGGTTTTTCCAATAGGCAAAAATATTTTGAAAAAAGCCGATTGCCTTATTCACAAAATTGCTCTTCCCCTTTGTGTGCAACTTGCATTAAATCCGACTAATAATCAGACAGCCTCCGTCAGTGTCGCCCAAAATGCCGGAACCCCGCGGTCACGCAAAAATCCGTTTGAGTTGGTATCTTCATAAATGTCCAGCAGCCGAAAACCGGCCTTCAGCTGGCCGCCGATTTGTTCCTCAATGCTGTGCGAAAACTGAACCCCGGAGTCATCTTTTTGCAGCACTTCCATTAAATCTTTGTTTTTGAGCGGATTAAACGGGAGTCGGTACTTGATTTCTTTTTCATTTTCTTCGTCAAAAAGGAAATTGATGCCGTTGTCAAGCCCCGCCATCAGCCTGCCGCCCTTTTTCAGTATGCGGCGGCACTCCCGCCAGACATGCATTACATCTTCGATATAACAGTTTGAAACGGGGTGAAATATCAAGTCGAACGAAGCGTCCTCAAAGGGCAGCGTCTTGGTCATATCCGCGCGTATAGCGTTGACTGAATAACCTTCCCTGAGCGCGACAGCGCACTCACTCTCAATCTGCTTTTTTGAGTAGTCAAGCACTGTGCATTCGGCGCCGAGCGCGGCAAAAACCGGCATTTGCTGCCCGCCGCCCGAAGCAAGGCCGAGCACCTTTTTACCCTTCAGGTCCGGATACCATTCTTTCGGAACCGTTTTATTGGGTGTCAGCACCATAGACCATTCACCCCTGAGCGCGGCGATGTATTGTTCGTGGGTAATCGGCGTGCCCCATTCCCAGCCGGCCTCAACCCACCGGTCTATAGTTTCCGAGTTGATATCTGTATATTCCATTTTTAGCGAGTCTCCTTGTATTTTCTGCAGTACGGTATTCTTTAAATTTTCGCGTTCGCGACAATAATTTTCTCCGCCCAACGCGCCCACTTGGGGTCGACACCGATGTCGGAGTATGTCCCGTAGTCCTTTGCAATCCAGGACCCGCCGCATTTTTTGAAAATGTCCAGCATTTCATAGGCGCGTTTCTCGATGAGTTCGCGGTTACCGGTCGGCAGCACTTTTTGGATATCCATCGGGGAGTGAAAAACCACGCGACTGCCGAATTCTTCTGCCAGCACTTCCGACGGGTAGGCATCGGGCTGGTCGAACTGGAACGCATCGACCCCCGCATCGATGAGGTCGGGAATAAAATTGTAAATATAGCCGCAGGAGTGCATAAAGCATTTGATGCCGGCGTTGTGATAAGCATCGAAGACCTTTTTATACGCGGGTTTGAAAAGTTTCCGGAAGGAATCGGGTGAAATAAAGGTGGTGAACTGGGTGCCCCAGTCGTCACCGTGCATCACGCCGTCGATGCCGCAGCCCGCCATGATTTTGACAGCTTCCACCTCGTGCTCGGCAATCCGGTCACAAAAGGCTATGACCATTTCCGGCTCCAGCGCGGTGTCCGCCAACGCATTGGCCATGAGCCGCGCGTCGCGCAAGGTGGAGAAGATAGAGCAACCGTGCGCTAACACAAATTTTCGCTCTTTTTGCAGCGACATACCCTTCAGCTTTTCGGTATAAGCAGTGTCCAGCTTGGGCATGGTAAATTCTTCAAAATCGCGCCAGTCACTGATAGCGCCGCGAATACATTCGCCCTTGGTCTTTCCGTTAAACCGGCCGTAGATGTTGCCGAACCGGTCGGCACGTACCTCGCCGGAAAATCCGGTCAGCTTCAGCAGTTCCTCATGCGTACCCCAGCGGTCGTACGGATTGGGCTTTTCGTCTATATAGGCACGGCCCGAGACATAACAAAAATCGGTATGCTGAAAATTGTTGAAGTTGAACCCGATTCGGGGAGGTTCATTATGATTGAGTATGCGTAAAATAATCTCCTTGGATTTCATCGGCGCCATGTGTGCGTCCTCTCTATTTCACTTTACCAATATTTTGCCGCATGCACCTTGGTGACTTCGGCTGCGGTGCGGACATTTTCCGCCTGGCTGAGCTGATAGTAGTCGGGCCGGAACACCTCGACGGTGCAGCAGTCACCCGCGAACCCAATCTTTTTAAGCGTGTCGGCAAAGCGCTTATGGTCAAGGCAGCCGCGGGCGTCACCGGGCCAAAGGCGCTTTTCATCGGTGTTGTAGACCGCGCCGCAGGGCACATCTTCCATGTCGTTAAGATGCCAGATAAAAATCTTGCTGCCATCGGCTTTTTCCAGCGCGTCCCAGCCGGAGGCCATGGCATGGAAATGGTACTGGTCGAGTGTCACACCCACGAAAGGTGAATCAACAGCCTGAACGATGGCATAAGCGTCTTCAAAGCGGTTGATTGTCATACCGGGCTTCGCGACAAATTCAATCGACAGTTTGATGCCGTAAGGCTCCGTCTTTTTTAGCATTTCTTTCAGCACGACTACCGCGTCATTACGGATTTCGCCGCGGGTCGCATGGACTGTGATATCCTGCGACGGTACAACAACAATCATTTTGCAGCCGAGAATAAGACAGCGGCGGATGATTTCATCAAGCTCGGCCATCACGGCATCTTTCTCCGCCTGTGTCTGCTTCATGTTGAAAAAACACAGCGCATTGTAGGACAGCATTTTAAGTTTATGGTTTTTGAACCACTCACCGAGCTGTTCAAGGGTCACCTTACCGGCGGCCAGGTCGCGGTCCAGGCACTCGGACTGGATGTCAATAAAATCAAACCCGTTTTGTTCGCAGAATTCGAGGTCATTCAGGACAGAATGGTCTTTACAGTACCGGTCGCAGCCTTCGTTAAATCCGATTTTCATTGTTATTCTCCTTTTCTATTTCTAAACTTTTTTATTTCTAAACATGTTTTCTTATCATATCTTCACCACTTAAAGCAATTACACTGCTTTTACCGAAGAAAATCAAGTTATATTTTTATCATTAAATAGTTGTCAAGCGGATGTGTTCCTGTCAATACTTGCCATATCTTATATGTCAGAGCCATTCTCATACTTCATGCCGCATTTGTTTTACAAATTGAATTGTGCCTTTATTTTTTGAGCAACAATTTCAGGCGGAACATCTGAATTATCAAACTTTATGTAATTGTCAAACGGTATTTCACCATCTTTGCTTTCCAATCGATATTTTTCATCATCATTAATCAGCCTTTGATTGGAAATCTCAATATCCCGTTTTGATGCTTTGTTTGTTAATCGATTTTCCGTTGCATTTCTTGCCAACCGTATTTTTTTTGATGCTACAAGTTCAACATAATAAAATTCAGTATTGTATGGTTTGAATATATCTTTAACATGCTCGATATAGTCCCAATCCGGTTGATGGTCAAACGCCCACATATAAGTAAAAATTAGTCCGTAACATTCCGAAGAAGCGAATTCTTCAAAAATCACTTCTCTTAATCGAGAAACCGCATTTTTATTGAAGTAACCAAAGATTTCAATCACAGGTTCTATTGTCATATGATTATGAAACAGACGCAAACCGGTTATTTTCATCAGTTCCTGACCAACAGTCATTTTACCGACTGCTGTGTTCCCGATTATAAATACTGCTTTCATAAAATCCTTCACCTTCAGGTTTTATTCAATTTCACAACGCTTGTCCTGCTTGATCATTATGCTCATTCCAATCGCATAAATATTTTCAAGCAAAGGTAGGTCAAATAAGCAGACGGCAACTTTTTTTGACCGAAATCCCAGTCTTTATATTTCTGATAGGCAGATTCAGGCGTAAAAAAACCGTCCTTATCCTGCTTGTCTTTTATTAGGGCAATCATGTCTAAAAAGCGCGGGTCACGCCGCGCGAATTCGTATTTACTCAGAACGCCGGCCACGCTGACAATATCGTACCAACTCGACGGCGCCTTCAGCTTGCGGAAATCCGTCCCCATAAAAAACATATAGGGATGCTGTTCACGGCTGTTTTCCCACAGGTTCAACAGCGCGTTCACAGCGGTAACCGCAGCGGGCGACTCCCGGTATTCCGGGATATAAGACAACAGGCCGGCCATGATAAGCGTCGCGTAAGGGCAGCAATCGTCTTTTTTCCCGGGGCCGCGGAATTTACCCAGCTCCGGGGATACGGCGCACGGGTATCCGTTATCGCGGCTCAATACCAGCATATAATCTACCCCCGGTTTAATATATTCATCATAATCCACACCCGCTTTTATAAGCGCAAGCAAAAGCAGCGGCGCGTCGCACAGGCACCAGCTGAACACATCCACGCCGGCACCGCCGAAATGTACCGGAACATTCGTCATGGATTGATAAACGCCGTTTTCATCCCCGTGCTTCAGAATTTCACCGACGGCCGCTTTGATTTCCGTAACATCCGTATCAAACCCGAGATCCAGCAGGAACAGCAACTTGTGAATCGGTAAATCGGGATTTCTGTGGCTTGTCACCAGTGTGCCGTGATAGTCCGCAACATCATGGAGGCAGGCTTGAATCCGGCTGTCTGCCAGTGCCGCGTTCCGGCGTTCGGCAAGCGACTCTTTCGGTTCGCCGTTTAAGTGAAGACGAATCGCATATTTAAGCCAATCATCGCTGCGGTCCAACAG
>Ga0116171_10005999_pt1 | contig 10587 bp, 10 predicted proteins | sample AD_JPNHW2_MetaG_FD_89798 | JGI IMG/M metagenome (GOLD analysis project Ga0116171, IMG submission 89798) | Active sludge microbial communities of municipal wastewater-treating anaerobic digesters from Japan - AD_JPNHW2_MetaG | ecosystem: Engineered > Bioreactor > Anaerobic > Digestate | place...
AATGCAGCTATCATGGAGGATGATCCATTCCGTACCCTTCCTGATCCTAAGTATTATGAAGGAAGATCCGGCACTGACCTTGAGCTGGCTGATCCTGATTATGGGAAAATGGCCCCGGAGGACAGGCATGCAATGACAAAGGCAGTTGAAGAAGCATGCCTTAATAAGGGAGGTGATAAAGTCATCTCAGTTGAGGCTGGTGAATATGATGAGTCATACGAGGAATATGTTAAAACCAGCAACGGTTTTGAAGGATCTTCAAAAAGCACTTATTATAACATGGGAGCTTCAATGACGGCGCAGGATGAAGGCGATCGTAAGCCTGCCGGATATAATTACATCGGCTGCAGGTACAGAAGCGATCTCCCGACGATGGAAGAGGTGGGTGCCGAAGCTGCAAGAAGAACCCTTGATCTTATGGGAGGAAAGAAAATTGCCACAACAAAGATCACCGTCATACTGGAGAACCGCGGTGCGGGACGGATCCTGAACGGACTGGTCAGCCCGATGTCTGCAGGAAACATCCAGCAAAAACGGTCATTTCTTGCTGATAAAAAAGGAACTGCTGTAGGCAGCAGCCTGCTGACCGTAATTGATGATCCCTTTATCATGAGAGGACTGGGTTCAAGATCCTATGACGGAGACGGGTTCCCGGCACGTAAACGCAATCTGATAACCGACGGAGTACTGAACGAGTTCCTGGTCGACTGGTATTACAGCCGCAAACTGGGATGGGAACCTAATTCGGGATCACTCTCCAACATAATCATTCCTCCCGGGAAAAGAAGCCCTGAAGAGATTATCCGTGATCTCAAGCGCTGTATTGTGATTACCGATTATATCGGCGGCAACTCCAATTCAACAACAGGAGACTTCTCCGTGGGAATAATAGGAAAGCTTTATGAGAATGGCAGCTTCGTTCAGAATGTTGCCGAGATGAATATCGCAGACAATCACATGAATTTCTGGAACAGGCTCATAGAAGTGGCCAATGACCCGTGGATATACAGCCAGGGACGTTTTCCGAGCCTTGTGATAGATGACGTTGTTGTGGCGGGTATCTGATTATAAAGTAATTACGGCAGCCAGACACTTAGGAGGGAAGAGGAGATTAAAGGTCCTTCTTCCTTCCTTTATATCTTGTTCACTTGAATGCCTGCCAGAAAAAAGACAGAGCAAATCAAAAAAGAATCACCATGTACTTCATTCTCTTTTACAAAACAGTTGAGAACTACATAGAGCGAAGAGCTCCCTTCCGGGGAGATCACCTTGACCTGGTTCATGAGTTTCATGATGATGGACGCATTGTCATGGCTGGCGCGCTGGCAGAACCTGCCGATGGCGCTGTACTGATCTTCAGGGGCGATTCGCCGAAGGTAGCGGAGGATTTTGTCAGCCGTGATCCGTATGTCAGGAACGGGCTGATCACGGAATGGTCAGTCAGGCCCTGGGTTGTGGTGACCGGATAGCTGTTGCAGGATAAGATCCTTTCTGCCGGAAGGAACAGACAATCACCAGCTTCCTGACGAGCCCCCGCCACCAGATGATCCTCCTCCTCCGGAGAATCCTCCCGAACTGCCACCTGAACTCCATGAGCCGCCTGAGCCTCCTGATGTGAATGTAAATCCTCCGATTGAAGCTTTCCCCTTGGTCTTCAGATCCTCCTTTGCTTTTTGATACCAGTCAGTCTTTTTCAGGTAGAGCTTCGCGGCAGGATAAATGATAAGGTATAATAAGAAGCATACCAGGGCACCCCTCGTTCCGACAACGACTATCGGGAACATAGCCCAGAAAGGTATCAGGAACAGGTACATAAACCACCCGAATCCCGGAGTCATGATGCCGATTATTGTAAACAGCCCGATAATGCCGAAAATAAAGGCACCAAGCAGTATCCGGACTTCGATGGAGAGGTCGGGACTTTCCAGGTCAGAGATGCCTGATGATTCAGCTACCCCGTATGCTTCTGTAAGCTCGGCGGTGTTTCCGGGGTCTTCTCCTTCAAGGAGTGCCAGCACAGCACCAATGCCTCTTGAAATGCCACCGTCAAAATCTCCTTCCCGGAATGCCGGCGCCATTATGTTCTGGATGATCCGTCCCGCGAGGATATCCGGAAGCGCACCTTCCAGTCCGTAGCCAACCTCAATCCTCATTCTTCTTTCTCCCGGCACCACAACCATAAGTATGCCATTGTCCCTGTCCTTCTGACCAAGAGCCCATTCGTTGAAGACTTTGTTTGAATAGTCTTCGATGCTTTCGCCGTCAAGTGATTGAATAGTCAGCAGCACTACCTGGTTGGTGGTTTTTGCTTCATGTTCCTTAAGCATTTCGCCGAGGCGTGTTCGTGTCGAATCAGACAGGATATTGGCATAATCATTCACCCTTCCTGAGAGATAGGGAATTTCTGCTACCCTGGCATTCAGTGTTGCAACTGTCAGAAGAAGCAACACGGAGCCAATCCAATGCTTTTTCATAAACCCTCCTCCTCGATAATATGATCAGAAATTTCATTGACAAATGGCAGGCCGGTCTCCTTTTCCGATAGGGCGGTTACCAGGACGGCAAGCCCGGCTTCCAGTGCTTCCCTGACATTTCGGTGCCGGAGAGGGCTTTTCATGGCAGAAATAACCTGTTCAATCCTGCTTTTGTCAAGACGGCCCCTGAGTCCTGTATCAGGAAGAATCACCACCTGTCGTTCAAAAAGGCTCACCATCAGGAGTACCCCGTTTCGTTTCCCGGTGGCAAAGTGTTCATGATTGAGGAAGAGAGATTCGGCATACTGGAGGGTTTCTGTCTCCCTGCGGTGTGAGGAGAGAAGCAGCCGCGCACACCAAGGCCACAGGATGGTTGCAAGGGCGAGGATTATACCGGTGCCGAATACTACGGCGAGGGACAAAAGTATTGCTGAGCCGGTTGTCCATACCGGGTAAAGCAAGAATACCGGCAGAACTACAAGCCCTGACAGTACGGTGCCTGCGGAGAAGGCTTTCCATGGAATCTCAGCATAATTATCGCACCTGCCGATGACTGCAAGGACTATCTGTGCTCCCGCCTCCTGCTCGGATTTTTTAATGAGCTGCTCAAGGTCATGCCGCTCGGTGTCAGTAAGAAAAAGTTTCATGGTAGGCTGCTTTAAAGTCATAGATAATATGATGCCGGGCTTTTCGGTTGTGAACTCCCGGTTTCCTTCAACCTGGTCACCTGGTTCACTTTGAATAAAGATAATTAAAATACATGACGCGGTCAGCAGGGGTGCCTGGAATTCTCCGACATGTGATTTGTCTGCAGGCTCTTCTCGCATACAATGCGTCGGCCCCCTGGCCTGCGATGTAAAATCAGGCATTATCTTGCATACGGACTGTCACCCCATGCGTATAGTCCGGAAGCAGGAAGGGCTGGCAGTAGTGGTGATACCGATGCTTCCGCTGCTTGTCTCGCGTCAATGGGGCTGGACTGAAGCCTGGATCTATGCTGCCATATGCATTCTGGGCTTTGTAATAAGCAGGGTTTTGGCTGGCAGGAAGAATCCGGGGCTGCTTGCCGAAAGGGCCCGGTTTGGTCAGCAATCAGACACCAAGTCATGGGACAGGAAGATGACCTTGTTGCTCGCACTGGGGGGTCTGATCATTCATCTTGTTCCCGGGCTCGACAAGCTGAAGGGATGGTCTGCGGGATTCAGTATACCGTGGGTGGTTGCCGGCTTCTTTCTTGTAGTGACCGGTTACTTCCTGGGGTCATATGCCCTTGTTGCCAACCGGTATTTCTCAGGTATGGTGAGGATACAGAACGACCGTGATCACAGGGTTGTTTCCTCGGGTCCTTACCGGTTTGTCCGGCATCCCGGGTACCTGGGTGCGGCAATAACATACGCCGGCATACCCTTATTCCTTAATTCTTTGTGGACGTTGATACCTGTGGTGATCACAATCGGAATTCTGGTTATCCGCACCTTACTTGAAGACCGTACTCTGCAGAATGAGCTTCCCGGTTATGATGAATATGCACGGCATACGCGGTATCGTCTCATACCGGGAGTATGGTGAATTCAATTTTATTTTATCTTTGCCCCCGCCCGGGACGTTAGCTCAGTCGGTTTAGTCCGCCTGCCGGCGGATCACACGCAAGGGCAATTGACATAAGGGACGTTAGCTCAGTCGGTTTAGAGCGCTTGCTTCACACGCAAGAGGTCACTGGTTCGAATCCAGTACGTCCCACACTCCCAAAATTAGACGGTCTGCTCAGTCGGTTTAGTCCGCCAACTGGCGGATCACACGCAAGAGGTCACTGGTTCGCGTGTCCGCCTATTGGCGGAAATCCAGTACGTCCCACACAACTATAATGAAGGAGCCATGATCATCTGGTTCCTTTTGTTTTAACCAATTGAAACATAAAACCAGCAAATACCTTTGACCTTCCTGCTGCAAATAATGCCCAGGTTATTCTCCTGCATGATAATCGCGTTTTAATTGTCATCATCTGTTTTTCCGGATAACTTTACCTTTGCAATCCCGGCCTGTACTTTGTCAGTCAGGGATTTTTAAGATACCTTATCAGCTGATGAATGGATAGAAATTCCCTGCAATTGTATTTTGAAACAGTTGCACCACAGATACCCCGGTGGCGAAAAAGGAATAAAACCTACCACCGTTTGCTGAGGAAATATTACTCTTTCTTCGTTCCGCAGGGACTGAGAGTTCTGGAAGTCGGATGCGGCACCGGTGACCTCCTCGCCTCCCTGAAACCAGAGTACGGCGTAGGAATTGATTTTTCACCGAAAATAATTGAGATCGCAAAAGCAAATCACCCCGGTTTGCATTTTTTCGTCAGGAACGCTGAAAAGCCGGGAATTGAGGAAACTTTCGACTACATAATCTTATCTGACCTGGTAAGCTCACTCTGGGATATCCAGGTTGTGCTTGAGAGCTTGCAGAACAGCTGCCACCACAGGACCCGCATAATTATATCGAGTCACAATTACGCCTGGGAACCAGTATTGAATCTCCTTGAAAGCCTGAAGCTCAAACTCAGACAACCGAAACAAAACTGGCTATCAGCAAAGGATATCTCAACCGTTCTTTCAGTTGCGGGATTTGAAACAATCAGGACAGAAAAAAAGATCCTGATCCCTGTTTACGTACCTGTACTTTCATGGCTCTTTAACAGAATTATAGTCAACCTGCCTTTGCTGCGGAACCTGGGGCTGGTCAACTTCATCGTTGCCAGGCCTTCAGGTTACCGGGAAAATGACTATTCAGTCTCAGTGATAGTTCCCGCGAAAAATGAGAAAGGCAACATCGAGAATACGGTTAGACGCATACCTGTGCTAAGCAAGCAACAGGAAATAATTTTCGTAGAAGGAGATTCCAGTGATGGGACATTGGAGGAGATGATAAGGGTCCGGGATGCATTTTCATCGAAGGATATAAAGGTCATCCGACAGACAGGCAAAGGAAAGGGAAATGCTGTCAGGGAAGGATTTGGAGAGGCTTCCGGAGACATTTTAATAATCCTTGACGCTGATCTTACAACCTCTCCGGAAGAACTGCCAAAATTCTACAATGCTCTCCGGACCAACAAGGGTGAACTGATTAACGGATGCCGACTGGTTTACCCCCGGGAAAGACAATCTATGCTCTTCCTGAACCTTGCCGCCAACAAACTCTTCAGTGTGCTGCTGAGCTACCTGCTGGGGCAAAGGCTGAAAGATACACTCTGCGGAACAAAAGCCCTTTTCAGAAATGACTATCTAAGTCTTGACAGGAACAGAATAATCTATGGTGATCTGGATCCTTTCGGCGATTTCGATCTGCTCTTCGGTGCAACAAAACTAAACCTTAAAATCGTTGAGATCAATGTCCGATACAAGGAGAGGCAATATGGTTCAGCACAGATAAGCCGGTTCCGCCATGGCTGGATTCTTTTGAAAATGATCCTTTCCGCATCCCGGAGATTAAAGTTCTTTTAGTAATTTTAGCATATTAGATCCGACTAATTTGACTCCGATTATCATGAAAACCAGGACCGTGATTTTCTTCTGTGTTGTGGCCGCTCTGGGCCTCGCTGCTTGCGGTGAATCTGAAGGTACAGACTGGCAGGACATTGCCCACAAGGTCTCCGGCACCTATTATGGTGAATATTTTTACTCGGGAGCCGGCACCGAGGAAGCCTACGTTACCCTTTCATGGCTTACTGACTCAACTGTAACCCTTAAAGCTACTGTCTCAGGAACACCCCTGTACAGTTATCCCGTAAAATTAACCCCTGAATCCAATGGTACTGTAACTTTGTTATTTGAGAGATTCAACATCCTGTTGGTGGGTGCCATAGATGGGAATGAGATGGGGTATTCTCATAACTTCAACTCTTTTATCGGCACCAGATGAACACTCTGACCCTAAATTGATGAAGAGCCGCAGGTCATTCTTCCGTGATTTTATCGGACATGCAGGGACACTTGTGGATGAGGCCCGGGGAGTTGAAATGATTCCCCTGAACCGGCTGAGGGAACTGCCACCGGATCTGATTGAACAGATTGAACCCGTCTTTTTCCCCGAAATTAAATGGGAACTGAAGGGGGGCATGTTTTTCATTCCTGAATTCAATAATGGCAAAGACCTGAGGATTGAACTTGATGTAAATGAACTAAAGGCACTTAACTATTTCAAAAGACATATCAGTCTTAAGAATGCAGCTCTCAGCATCAGTTCATCAACAAACCAACCTGAAGATACGGTCTATCAAAGTGTTACATCACTATTTTTCAGACTGGCTTCACTGAGGATCTGCCATCCCCTTAAAGTATACAGAATCGATGAAGCCGCGAGGTCAGAAAACAAATAATCACTCAGGTAGTTTTAAACCTAAGGGAGAAATACTCTTCACTGTCGATCAGAAACGCATTGTCATAGTTGACCGGTTAAGAGATACCTGCCTGATCCTTGGTTATCCCGAAGCCGCGGTATGGTCGGTCATGGTTGAAAATGCCGACCGGTCAAAGGCACAGCTAATGCTGAAAGCCATACTGGGAAAAGGCGAACAAGAAACAGCAAGCCTGGTTGACCAATGCCTGGCAACATGGAAAAACTCCGGTATCCTGGAATAAAATGGCAAACCTTTCAATAACAAACGTCTGTAACAGGAGATGTGTCTATTGTTTTGCCAATGATTCAAAGAGCGAACTTGGCAAGACTTATATGGAGGAAGGTGTCTATGACGCCGCCCTGAACTATCTGCAGCGTTCCGGCATCAAACAGGTCCGCCTGCTGGGGGGCGAGCCTACACTTCATCCCGCCTTCATATCAATGGTAAACAAAGCCCTTGAACGGGACTTTACCATATGCCTTTTTACAAACGGCCTGATGCCTGACACAGTATTAAACTTCCTGAGAATAGTCCCGGACGGGAAACTGTCAATTCTGCTGAACACAATTCACCCCTCCGAGAATGACCATAAAGGGATTGACCGCCAGAGAGAGGTTATGAAGAGCCTTGGCCATCTGATTGTTGCCGGAATAAACATCTGCAGCTCGAATCAAAAGATGGACTATCTTCTTGATTATGCAAGGGAATACAATCTGAAAAAGGAGATCAGACTAGGGCTTTCGCACTCTGTCCTGAGCAAGGATAATGTTTCACTTCATCCGAAGGAATATCAAAAAACAGGATACGCAATCCTGAAGTTAAAGCAGGACGCGGAAAAAGAAGGTGTATCAATCGGCTTTGATTGCGGGTTTGTGCCATGCATGTTCCCGGCAGAGCATTTCGGATATTTATCCGAAGAACTAAAAAAGGCCGGGACATGCTGTCATCCGGTTATTGATCTTCTCAGTGACGGATCATTCATTGCATGCTATCCGCTTAATAACCTGCTTAAAATAAAACTGAATGATCAGATCAATTCGGAAGAGCTCGCCGGGAGGTTTGAGGCAGCCCTCAGACATTACGCCGAAGCAGGTATCTATCCGCATTGCAGCTTATGTCCGCTGTTTAAAAAAAGATGCAATGGCGGCTGCATGTCATTCCGCATTCAGCGATTTACACAAATGAGTGATTGGAAGAATTGACTGATCTGATAACAAGGGATTCTTCATGTAAGACGAACGTGAAAAAAGGAGATCTGATATTACTCGCCGGAACAGCAGTCATCTTGTTGCTGATTGTTTCATGGGTTTGCGATTATGATAACATGGTGATTTTTACCGGCGATGAGTGGGATTACCAGTCAATAGGAGTAAATGGCTATAACGGTGCTGAGTTTCTTACAACGGGAAGAATAGGAGAAATTGATGATTACAGGTTCACCGGCCTGGATAACGGCAAGATAAGTTTCTGGGAAAGTTTCTCCGGGAAAAAGGCTTATCACAGGGTTCCGTTTTACCCGATGTTCATTTCTGTCAGCTATAAGCTTTTCGGTATCAATCCGGTCATTATTAAATATATCCAGTTAACAATTCTTCTGATCTCCGGACTGCTTCTGTCATTTGCCGGGAAGCTGGCGTGGGGCAACAGGGGGTTTTGGATCGGATACCTGAGCTTCATTATTTTTGTCGGATTGAATTACCGGTTCACCGAACACCTGATGCCTGAAAACTGGCAGTTTCTTTTTCTCGCAGTAATCATAATAAGCCTCTTTTATCATTACAGGAATCGCCCGATTTACTCTGTTGTCCTGGGGCTTACTCTTGGACTTTCCTGTCTCAACAAAGGCACGACTTTCATCCTATTTCCCCTGATACTAATATCAGATCTGTATTACTGGTGGGTTAAAGACAGGACACACTGGAAACGCATGGTACTCTTCTGCACCATGTTTATATTGATAACCGGTCTGTGGTCTGTTTACATTTCCATTGAAAGGAATCAGTTTACCTTTCTGTCTGTTCAGACAGGTGAAGTGATACTTGACGGCAACAATGAATTTTGCATTGATGGTCTCTGGCACCCGGAATGGAGAGAAAGGCCTGATTCATATTATAATAATGATAACCTTGAAAACATGCCCGGGGTGATACGGGCTGGCGTTTTTTATGTTAAGCACCCTGAATGCTTATCCAATTTTGCAGCGAAAATAAAAGCCGGTTTTGCCCCCGTGCCATCCTTCATCGCTCTCATGAGTTTGTTCCTGATCTGGTTGGCAACTGTCATCTACAGGGATTCAGGGTCTCAGAAAGGTATCAGGGGGAGAGTTGCAGGAAGGATTTTTGCTCTGTTTTCAGTATGTCTTTCTATATGCTTTGTTCTTTTCTCAGGAGCCATGAATAGTATTCTCTTTACGGTTGTTGTCGTTTCAATTGCCCTTCTGCCGGTATTCTGTGGCTCAAGGTTTAGAAAAGAGATAAAATTGCCTTTTGAGTTTCTTATCATATTGCTGAATTTTCTGATATTTACATTAGCTTTTTACGTTTGCAACGAAACATATCCTAGCCGATATGTAAAAACAATGGATGGAATATTAATTTTACTATGCTTTTACTTTTTATCCGGGATCCTTGAAAATTTTAAAAAAGGAATCGTTAAGGCTTCATAGAGAATGAGCCGGGAATAAGCCATCCTGGATTTTCCAAAACCTGCATTAACTGTAAAACAAAGATGTTATGGTGAACAAGAGCAAGCGGTCTTCCAGAGAAAAACCGGAGGTTTATTCTGTCAGAAAGGATTCAGGAGGCTTATCTTTTTCGCGAAAAGAGTTTATCAGTTCAATAGGTATCGCCGGCCTTGGCCTCGCCTTGCATCCTGCAGATTTACTGGCAGAAAAAATAGAAGGTAAAACGGGATCAATGTCTGATTTCATTGCTCATGACAGCCCTGTGCTGACAGTGGCCTTCAGCCCTGATAACTTATCAGTGGCTTCAGGAAGCCAGAACGGCGAAATAAAACTTTGGTCACTTCCTGATGGAAAACTGACACAAAAATTCAAGGAGAATTCCTCTGCTGTTTATTGCCTGCAATTTCATCCGGACAGCAAAATGCTGGCTTCTGGGAGCACTGATGATACAGTAAGGATATGGGCTCCTGCCGGGCTCGGTCTGCTGAAAACAATCAATAGCAAAGTTGATGCTGTCAACGCCCTGAGCTTCGATAAGGAAGGCAAAATTGTCGCAGCTGCGGGAAGCAAAATTTCATTGTGGAATGTGCCAGGCGGAAAAAAATTCAAGAGCCTGAAGGATCGGTCTGCGATTTTCAGGATGGTTAAATTCAGCCCTGACGGAAAGTTCCTGGTCGCAGGGGGTACGAACAACAGCATAATAATCTGGTCAGTTGACACCTGGCGAATTATTAAAACCATCAAGGGGCACTCCGACTCTGTCATGTCATTTGATATCAGTCCTGACAGTAAAATAATTGCTTCTGCCAGCCGTGATAAAACAGTCAGGTTATGGTCATTCCCGGAGGGAGAGCCGCTGGGCACCCTCAGTGATCATAATGATTTTGTATTTTCTGTTGCGTTCAGTCCTGACAATAGGATGCTTGCCTCCGGGAGCAAGGATAAGACAGTAAGAATCTGGTCAGTAAAAGAAAAAAAGCTTTTACACACGTTCTCAGGGCATACTGGCGCTGTTTACTCGGTAGCTTTCAGTCCTGACGGAG
>Ga0116171_10006000_pt1 | contig 10587 bp, 9 predicted proteins | sample AD_JPNHW2_MetaG_FD_89798 | JGI IMG/M metagenome (GOLD analysis project Ga0116171, IMG submission 89798) | Active sludge microbial communities of municipal wastewater-treating anaerobic digesters from Japan - AD_JPNHW2_MetaG | ecosystem: Engineered > Bioreactor > Anaerobic > Digestate | place...
CAGTGGGTATGCAGGTTGACCGGCACGTCGAGGTTGCGCTTCAGGGCGGGAATCAGCGCCGCCGCGGCTTGCGGAGTGATGAGTCCGGCCATGTCCTTGACGGTGATCATGTCGGCACCGTGCTCCTGGAGGGCCCGGGCCTTCTGGACGAAGTAGTCGACGGTGAAGATGCTGCGGGGCAACCGCTTGCCACGGAGAAGCGCCTTGAAGCGCTCGCCGGAAGTGAAGTGGGGATCGACGGTGTAACAGACCGCGCAATCGGCCAGCCCGCCGTTTTCCTTGACGAAGCGGATCGAAGCGGTCATGTTGTCGATGTCGTTGAGGGCGTCGAAGATACGCATGATGCCGATGCCCGACTTCACCGCGTTACGGCAGAATCCCTCGATCACCGAGTCGGGATAGGGATTGTAGCCGAACAGGTTGCGGCCGCGTGACAAGGCGGTCAACCGGGAGGCATCGCCGACCTCCCGGCGGATGATCTCCAGCCGGTGCCAGGGGTTCTCCCCCAGGTAGCGCATCACCGAATCGGGAACCGCGCCGCCCCAGACCTCCATGGCGTAGAAGCCCGCCTGCCGGTAGTAGGGCAAAACCCGGTCCACCTGGGCCTGGGTCATGCGGGTGGCAAAGGCCGACTGTTGACCATCTCGCAGGGTGAGGTCGCGAATCTTCAGTGTCTTTCCCATATCACTTGACTCCTGATGTGGTGCGCCGGGTATTATACCCCAAGCCAGGGCCGGGTGGAACCACGCGACCGGCGTTTCACGCCTTGCGGATTCGCCGGCGCTCGGCTAATATGAGGGGCGAATGGGCAGGAAAGCGTCACGCGAAATCATCCCGGTCGAGGAGCCCCAGACCGTCCCCGGCCCCTTCCTCTCCGGCGCCGGGGAACGGGCCCGCTACCAGAGCCTCGACCGTCTGCTGCCGCACACCCTCGTCTCCGGACGCTACCGCATCGAACGACGCATCGGCCGGGGCGGCTTCGGCCTGGTCTTCGCCGCCGAAGACACCCTGCTCAAGCGGCGGATGGCCCTCAAGTTCCTCGATCCCGTCTTCACCGCCGATCCGCGTGAGTTTCTCCGCGTACGCCGGGAGATCTGCCTCTCCCGCCGTATCGGAGATCCACGTATCGTCCGGATCTATTCCCTGGAGTGCTGGCAAGGCATCCACTACCTGGTGATGGAGCTGGTCGAGGGGCAGAGCCTGTCCCAGGTCATCGAGGCGAACGGAGCCCTGCCCTGGAAGACGATCGCCCCCTTTTTCATCCAGGTGCTCGAGGCGTTGGCGGCGCTGCATGAGAGCGGCATCGTCCATCGCGACATCAAGCCCGGCAACATCATGGTCGGCACCGCGGGCCAAGTAAAACTGCTCGACTTCGGCCTGGCCCGGGAGGTATGGGAGCCCGAAGGGAGTTCGCCGCAGAGCGGGATCGTCGGCTCTCTCTACTACCTCTCGCCCGAGCAGATCCAGGGTGGCGAGCTCGATGGCCGTTCCGACCTCTACCAGTTGGGGCTGGTGCTGTACCGCCTGCTGGCCGGCCGCCACCCGTTCGTGGAAACCACCCCCCAGGGGCTGGTGGTCAAGCACCTGTCGGCCACTCCTCCCGCCCTGAAACGGCCGGCGGTGCCGGGTTGGGTGGAGGCGATGCTGGAAAGGCTGCTGCAAAAGAGACCGGAGCGGCGATTCGCCTCGGCCAGGGGAGTGCTGCGCTTCCTGCAGCGGACCGCTCGCTCCCCCGTCCGGCGGTTGCTGGCTGGTCTGCGCCGCCGTCGCTGCCGGTGGTTGCTGGCCATTCTCGGTACGCTGCTGTCGCTCGGCGTCCTGCTGCTGGCGCAGCAGGCATTGGGGCACTAGGACGGTTCGCCGTTTCGCTTCCGGCGCCGGCTTGCCCCCTCCAGCAGGAACAGGCGCAGGTCGGCGACGTTGGTTCGGGTCGGACCGGTGACCAGCAGCTGGTTCAGGCGGGCAAAGAACGAGTACGAGTCGTTGTCGGTGAGAAACCGGACGGGATCGAGTCCGGCCTGGCGGGCCCGGGCCAGGGTGCCCGCGTCGATCCAGGCCCCGGCCGCATCGGTTGGGCCGTCGATGCCGTCGGACCCCAGGCTCAGCGCCAGGAGGGGGCCTGGCGTATCGCCCAGCTCGGTCAGCAGGGCCAGCATGAACTCCTGGTTGCGCCCCCCTCGCCCCCGGCCGCGCACCGTCACCGTCCATTCGCCGGCGGCCAGCAGAGCCCGATCTTTGCCCGTTCGCCGGGCCAGCGCCATCTCCCGGCGCAGGATCGAGGCGTAATCGCGGGCCCGTTCCCGCGCCTCCCCCCGGCCGGCGACTTCGAGCGTGCGCACGGAGTAGCCGAGTCGCTCCGCCTCTCTTGCCGCCGCCGCCAGGGCGATTCCGGCGCTTCCCACCACCAGGGACCGCTGCCAGACCGCCCCGCGCCCCGCCGGCGGTTCCTCGGCCGACAGCGTCGTGCGCAGCGATGGGGGCAGGTCGGCCCACAGGTCGTACCGCTCGAGCACCCGACGGGCCGACGGCGTCCCCGGCGGAGGAGGCAGAGTCGGCCCCGAGCCGACCGCCGCCGGATCCCCCCCGGGGATATCGTCCAGAATCAGGGTCAGCAGGGCCGCGCCCGGCACGGCCGCGGCCAGCTTCCCCCCCTTGATCCGCGACAGCTCCCGTCGCACCGCGTTGACCTCCTCGATCGGTACTCCGAGCGCCAATAGCCGGCGGGTCAGGGCGACCTTATCGCGGAGGGAGATCCCCGGCCGGGGCAGGGCCAGCAACGCCGAGGCCCCCCCCGACAGGAGGAAGACCACCAGGTCGGCGGGGTCGATCCGGCGGGTGACGTAGTCAAACATGGCCCGTCCGGCCGCCAGGCTCCCCTCGTCGGGCAGGGGGTGCCCCCCGGGCCAGTACTCGATGCCCGAGCGGGAAAAGGCCTTGCCTTTCGGCCCGACGATCACTCCCCCGGCGGGACCGATCGGCAAGGCCGACCAAGCACCGGCCGCCATTTCGGGAGCGCACTTGCCGGCGCCGAGCAGATGGACCGCCGAAAAGCGGGAAAGATCCAGGGTTTCTCCGGGCAGGTGGAGGCGCCGCCCCTCCTCCACGAGAGTCCGCCGGACCGCCTCCTCCCCGTCGACCGCCAGCAGGGCGGCGGCGAGGATCGCCCCGGCACGGGGACCGGGTCCGTCACTCGATGCGGGCGGGGGTGGCACCGACCTGGCCATCGTACTTGCCCGCCAGATCGCGGTAGGAGAAGAGGGGGGCGGCCGATCCTGCCAGGAAGAGGACCTGGGCGATCCCCTGGTGGGGGTACAGACGCACGCACCGGCTCCCGGTGTTGGCGATCGAGAGGGTCAGCACCCCCGTCCACTCGGGCTCCAGCGGAGTGACGTTGACCAGCACGCCGACCCGGGCGTAGGTCGACTTGCCCCAGCAGACTCCGACGACGTCGCGGGGGATGCGGAAAGTCTCCACGCTCCGGCCCAGGATGAACCGGCCGGGGAGCAATTCGATCGGGTCGGCCTGCCGCTCCACGAAGTCCCCGCTGTCGATGGACCGCGGGTCGAGTACCCCGGCATCCTCCACCGGGGCCAGGAAGGTGTCGGCCAGGCGGATGTCGTAGCCGAAGGGGCCGAGGCCGTAGGAGATCACCCCCTTGCGCACCGGCACGGCGACGAAGGGCGAAATCATCGCCTCCCGCTCGCACCGTTCGCGGATCCAGCTCGAGGAAAAGACCATCAGAAGTAGTTGTAGTGGGCCAGCCGCAAGCTCAGGACCATGTTGATCTTGGTCAGGTACTTGATGTCGTTGACCAGATCCTTGGCGTACTTGGTCAGGTGCTTGGCGAAGAGGGACTCGTCCCGCTGATGGAGGCGGTTCTCGAACTCCTGGGCACAGTCCCGTAATTCGATCATCAGGTTCTGTATGTGGAGCAGGTCGTCGATCATCTCGTCCAGGCGGACCGTGGGGATCTTCTTGAGTTCGACCCGGGGAAAGACGTTGAGGCGGTCGATGGCCGCGGAGGTGGCCTCCTTGGCCAGGTAATCGATCTCCTCCAGGTCGGCCTTGCGGTACGCCTCGTAGTTCGCCAGTTTCAACCGGGCCCGCTCCTGGATCTTGCTGTTCTGCTCCAGGATCGACAGGAAGTACTCACGCAGCCCGAAGTGGTCGCGGTGGAACTTCTGCAGGTCGACGAAAATGCGCCCCAGGTAGATCTTGTCGTCGTAGGCCAGGGCCAGCTCGTCCTGATGGTGGGCGTAGAGCTTCACCTCGAACCGGCACTCCTCGCGCAGGATCAGCCGGGCGATGAAGACGTCCTTGTCGCTCGACAGGTAGTAGGCGTTCTCCTCGATCGCCGCCGAGTAGACGAAGAGCGAGGCCAGGATGAACTCCTTCAGGCTGTCGAGGAACTCCTCGTTGTCCCGGACGAAGCGTTCGAACTCCTCGTCGGGCAGGCCGCGCAGCACCGTGTAGAATGGAGACAGGAGGAAATTCTCCCCCTTCACGAAGATCTCCAGGTGGAAGTTCTCCCGGAGGCGGCGGTACAGGCCGGAGTAGGTGAGCCGGGGGAAGTCCAGCAGCGGACGCCCGGCGAACGATTTCAAGGTAATGAGCGTCTCCATGGCAACTCCTCTCTCCGGCGATTATAAACGAGCGGAGGAAAAAAGCAAAGGGCACTCCGCGGCTCCGGGGGGGCCTCCAGGCGACTCGGGACGCCTTCTACAACCGGTTTTCATTGACATGCAGGCGGGAAAAGGCTATTATGGGGATCCCATGAAACGGCTGTGGCATAGCCTGTTTCCCCTGCTCTTCGCCCTGGGGGCCCTCGTCGCCCACTGGGCTCTGCACGCCTCCCATCCGACCGCGTCCGAACGGATGACCGGACTGTTGACCTTCTGCACCGCCCTGGCCTGGAGTGCCATGATCCACCAGCTGCCCCGCAATTATCGGCGGTGGACCGGCCTCTACCTGGCGGTCGCTCTGCTGCTGCCGCTCCCCTTCCTCCTGGGCCTGGCGGAAACGGGCATCCACCTCGCGCAGCACGACACCCTCTATCTGCTGATGGTGTTCGGCATCCTGGAATTGAAGTTCTACATGGTGACCACAAATAAGAAGCGGAGGCCCGACACTCCGGTCCCCCCCCATCAAGGAGACTCGCATGGCTGACACCCCATTCGCCGGGAAGACGGGCCTGATCGCCGCCATCCAGGCTACCTGGCAGGAGCTGAAGACCACCTTCGCCGCTTTCGGCAAGGCGCCGCGGGCGCTGTGGGGCATCAACCTCCCCTACATCACCGAGGGGCTGGTCTACTTCGGCACCCTGACCATCCTGGGCAAGTTCTGCTCGGAAAACGTCCGCTTGTCCGATCTGCATAGCGGCTGGGTGTACGGCGGCGTCACCGGCGGCATCACGTTCGCGATGCTCGTGCTGGGAGGAGTCACCGACCGGATCGGCGTGCGACGCTCCCTGGCCCTGGCGTTGGGGACCATGATGGTCGGCCGCTTCCTCATCGCCCTCTCCGGCACTCTGCCGCTGGGGCACGGCATGGGCTCGCCGATGTTCTTCCTGATGGGCTTCGGTCTGCTGCTGATGGTCACGGCCTATGGACTCTACCAGCCGGCGGCCTACGCCGGGGTTCGCCGCTACACCAACCCACGGACGGCCGCGGTGGGGTACGGCCTGATCTACGGCCTGATGAACCTGGGCGCCTTCGCCTCGGGCTTCATCAGTTCGGGGGCCCGTCACCGGTTCGCCGGCACCTTCCCGCCCAACGGGCTGCCGGCGGTCTTCTGGATCTACACGGTCATCACCCTGCTCGGCTGCCTGGCCACCCTGCTGATCATCACCCGCCGGGCCGACCGCCTGGCCCACGAGCGCAGTCTGCGGGAGACCAAGGAGATGGAGGCCGGCCCGGAGGAAAAGGCCGCAGCCGACGGGAGCGCTCCCCCCCCGTCCGCCCCCCGCATCAATCCGTGGCCATTCCTGTTGCTGCTGGCGGCTGCCCTGACCTCGTGCGTCTCCTTCTTCCTGGCCCGCAGCGGACGGCTGGCGGTTCCCCCGCTGGCCGTGCTGCTGCCCGGGGTAGCCCTGCTGATCGTCTCCGGTTGGGAATTCCTGCGCCATCGTCCCGACCACCCCTTCCGCGACCTGCGCTTCGTGTTCTTCATCTTCATCCTGATCCCGGTGCAGACGCTGTTCGCCCACACCTGGTTGACCGTCCCCTACTACCTGGACCGGGCCTTTTCCGGCACCACGGTCAGTCAGAACTTCGAGGTCTTCTCCAACATCAACCCCGTACTGATCTTCGTCCTCTCCCCGCTCATCGCCGCCCTGACCGCCAGGGCCAACATCTACCGGATGATGATCCTCGGCACCCTGGTCATGGCCCTGCCAACCTTCCTGCTGGCCCTCGGCCCCAACGTTTTCCTCTTCCTGGTCTACGTGCTGCTGATGTCGGTCGGCGAGGCGATGTGGCAGCCCCGCTTCCTGCAGTGGATCGCCGAGATCGCCCCGCCGGGCAAAACCGGGGCCTACATGGGCATCGGCCAGTTCCCCTGGTTCCTGACCAAGTTCCTCACCGCCACCTACTCGGGCTGGTTCATCGCCAACTACTGCCCTATCCCCGGCCCGGAGGCTACGCAGCGGACCGGGACCATGTGGCTGATCTACGGCATCATCGCCATGGTGACCCCGGTGACGCTCCTGCTGGCCCGTCGCTGGATGATCCGGGGCATGAAGTCCAAGGCATAACCGCCCCTTCCCGCCCCCCAGGGTACGAGTAGCGGGTGACCGTGACGATCGAGCTTCCGTACGGCGAGCAGAAACTGCCCGTTAGCTGCCCCGACGAAATCGAATGGGAGCTTCCGCCCCCGCCCGATTCCCGGCGTCGGCGCCGGCCGGAGTTCCTGGCCCGGCAGGGAGCCGCCTCCCTCGTCCGTCAACTACGGCAAAGGGGGGCATCCACCGGCGAACGGGTCCTGCTGGTCGTCCCCGACACCACCCGGCGGTGCGGACTCGAAACGCTCCTCCCCCCCCTGATCGCCGGGCTGGTCCGGGAACTGGCGGCCCCGATCGAGATCGCCGTGGCGACTGGCTCCCACCCTCCTCCGACCCCCGCCGACCTCGCCGCACTGCTCGGCACGGAGGCGCTGCGTCGCTGCCCGGTCCACGTCCACGATGCCCACAACGGGAGCGAATTGCACGACTTCGGCCCCACCCGGGCCGGAACCCCGGTCTGGTTGAATCGGGTGCTGCTCTCCGCCGACTGGATCGTGACCGTCAATGCGGTCGTCCTCCACTACTTCGCCGGCCTGGGAGGAGGTCCCAAGATGGTGTTGCCGGGGCTCGCCGGCCTGGAGACCATCACCGCCAACCACCGCCGGGCCCTCACCGACCGCGGCGGGTTCGCGCCCGGGTGCCGCGAGGGACACACCTCGGGCAATCCGGTCTGGGAGGATCTGGCCGAGGTCGTCCCCCTCTTCCCCCGCTGGCTCTCCCTGCAAGTGGTGCTCGACCGGCAGGGCCAGCTGACGGCGGTCCACGCGGGCCCGCCGATCCCCGTCCAGCAGCGGCTCTCACGCATTCTCGCCGATACGGCCCGGGTTCCGCTACGCCGGCCGGCAGACATCGTGCTGGCCGGGACCGGCCCGGCCGGGATCAACCTGGTCCAGGCCCACAAGGCCATTCATCACGCCTGTCTGGCGGCCCGGCCGGGCGGGGTGGTGATCGTCTGCGCCCCCTGCCCCCAGGGAATCGGTTCCGACTCGTTCCTCGCTTGGTTCGCCCGCGGCAGGAGCGAAGAGATCGCCGCCGGGCTGTCCCGCGGGTACACCCTCAACGGCCACACCGCCCTGGCGCTGCGCCAGAAGAGCGAGCGGTTCCACTTGATATTCCACTCGAGTCTCCCGGCGGAGGTGGTCTCGGCCACGGGGATGATTCCGGTCACCACCCTGGCCCGGGCCTGGGAGATCGCCCGGTCGTTCCTGCCCGCCGGGCCGCTCCACGGGGTGATACTGGAAGACGCCGCCGCGACGATGCCTCAGGTCCAGGAAGAGGGAAGGACGGACTGAATCAGACCGGCCGGAAGAGGTCGGGTTCGACGTAGATCTTGCTGACCGTGGGGAAATCGCGGCGGACGTCGGTCTCGATGCCCTCGATCAGGCGCCCCACCTCGGCCGCATTCAGGTGGTCGTCGAACTCGATCCTGGCCGCCAGCAGGACGCTGTCGGGTCCGAGTCGCAACGAACGGAGGTGGACCAGACGCCGGATGCTCTCCTCCCGGCGAAGCAGCTGGGACACTCCGGCCAGCATGACCGGATCGGCCCCCTCCCCGGCCAGCAGCGAACGGATCTCGGCCCCCATGAACAGGGCCACCGCCCCCAGGAAGAGCCCGATCACGATCGAGGCCAGGGCGTCGAAGACCAGGATCCCGGTCAGCCATTCGAGCAGGAGAAACGCCGTGGCCACCGTCAGGCCGGCCAGGGCCGCCCACTCTTCGAGAAAGACCACCACCAGCTCCGACTTCCGGGACCGGCGCAGGGTCTGCAACACCGAACGGCCGTGCCGCTCGCCGGCGGTCCGCCGACGGACCAGGCGGAACGAAACCGCCTCGACCGCCATCGACACCAGCAGCACTCCCAGGGCGAGCGGCAGGTGGCGGAGCGAATCGGGGTGGATGAGCTTGTGGATCCCCTCCACGATGGCGAACACCGCCCCCAGGGTGAACAGGAAGGCGGCACTCAGGAAGGACCAGAAGTACACCTCTGCGGAACAGCCCAGGGGGTGGATTTCGTCGGTCACTCTCCGGCTGCGTCGCAGACCGACCCAGAGGAAGGCCTGGTTCAGGGTGTCGGCCAGCGAATGGACGGCCTCGGCCAGCATGGCCGCGGAACGGGTGAACAGGGCCACCAGGAGTTTGCCGCCGGTGATGAAAAGGTTGCCTAGAAAGGCAAAAAAGACGACTTTCAGGGAATCGGATTGTTTGGACATGAAGGGCCATTTTACGCCAGCAGCCGCTTCCTGTCAAGCTGAACCGGCCGCAGTCCCCTTTCGTCGCCCCCCAGGTTTCCGGGCCGGCAGCAGGGTGGCCGGCGGGCGGCACGGCGGAAGGGCGCTTGCCTTGCCGGCGGTGATGATGGTATGATGCCGTTTTCCGCGCCCCCAGGGCGCGGTGGAGACACCGAACCCAGATGATCGTGGAACAGTTCCTGCCCGCACTGCACGACGGCGACGCCGTCGGCGGTTCGACGTTGGCCTTGCACCGTTTCCTGTCGGAGCGCAGCATCGACAGCCGTATCGTGGCCATGACCATCGATCCGTCGCTGGCGGACGCGGCGACTCCGTTCGCCGACTACCGGGAGACGGCGGGGGCGATCAAGATCCTGCACTTCGCCATTCCCTCCCCGCTGACCGATTTCTTCGAGCGGGTTGCCGGCCCGCGGGTGATGATCTACCACAACGTCACCCCCCCCGAGTTTTTCGCCGACTTTTCGCCCGACCTCACCCGCTTCGTCGCCGGAGGGCGCGACCACCTGCGGAGGCTGGCCGGCCATTTCGACCTCTGTCTGGCCGACTCGGGCTACAACGCGGACGAATTGCGGGCGCTGGGTTACGGGCAGGTCGAGGTCTTCCCCATCCAGCTCGACCTCGACCGGTACGCCGCCCCCCCCTGCGCCGATTTCCTGCGCCTGATCCGGGACGACCGCCGCAACATCGTGTTCATCGGCCGGGTCTCGCCCAACAAGCGGATCGAAGACCTGGTCAAGGTCCTCTTCTTCTACAAGAAGTACCTGTCGCCGGCGATCCGGCTGATCGTCGCCGGCAACACCCGCACCCTACCCTCCTACTTCCTGGCGGTGCGCGACCTGGCCAGCCGCTTCCTGCTCACCGCCGACGACCTCCTCTTCACCCACCACCTCCCGTTCGCCGAACTGCTGGCGGTGTACCACTCGGCCGACCTCTTCCTGTCGATGTCCGAACACGAGGGCTTCTGCCTGCCGCTGATCGAGAGCATGGCGCTGGACGTGCCGGTGCTGGCTTTCGCCGCCGGGGCCGTTCCGGAGACCCTGGGCGGGGCGGGCATCCTCTTCCACGACAAGGCGCCCGACCGGGTAGCCGCCCTGGCCGAGCAGATCATCGAAACCCCGGCGCTGGCCGAGTCGCTCCGCCAGCGAGGCAGGGAGCGCATCGTCCGCTATCGCCAGGAGGCCGACCCTTCCCGTCTCCTGCCGCTGCTGGAGCGTCTGTGATCCGCGTCGCCGCTGTTGTCCAGCGCTACGGCCTCGAGATCGTCGGCGGCTCCGAGACGCTGGCCCGCGACGTGGCGGAGAGGCTCGCCGCCACCGGCTTCGACGTCACCGTCTTCACCACCACTGCCAAAGACTACGTCACCTGGCAGAACCACTTCCGCCCCGGGGAGAGCGTGCTGCGCGGTGTCGCCATCCGCCGTTTCGCGGTGGATCGGCCGCGCGACATCGAGGCCTTCAACCGCGGGTCCACCGAGTTCTTCGCCGAGGAGCCCGCGCTGCGCAACGAAGCGAAGTGGATCTTCGAGCAGGGTCCCTTCTGCCCCGACCTCACCGCCGCCA
>Ga0116171_10006003_pt1 | contig 10585 bp, 10 predicted proteins | sample AD_JPNHW2_MetaG_FD_89798 | JGI IMG/M metagenome (GOLD analysis project Ga0116171, IMG submission 89798) | Active sludge microbial communities of municipal wastewater-treating anaerobic digesters from Japan - AD_JPNHW2_MetaG | ecosystem: Engineered > Bioreactor > Anaerobic > Digestate | place...
ATCGGTGCGCAGAACCTGTACTACGAAGAGAAGGGAGCCTTCACCGGGGAGATCTCGCCGGGGATGGTCCGCGAAGTCGCCGACGCGGTGCTGATCGGGCACTCCGAGCGACGGGAGCTCTTCCACGAAACCGACCCGATGGTGGCCCGCAAGATCCGGGCCGCCCTCAAGCACGAACTGCGCCCGGTGGTCTGCGTCGGCGAGACCCTGGCCGAACGGGACCGGGGAGAGGCGCAGGCCAAGATCGAGCGCCAGCTGGAGGCCGCCCTCGCCGGGCTCACTCCGGCGGAGGCCGAAAAGCTGGCCCTGGCGTATGAACCGATCTGGGCCATCGGCACCGGACGCAACGCCAGCCCCGAGCAGGCCCAGGAAATCCACGGCGTGATCCGCCGCTGGCTGGCCGCTGGCGGGTTCCCGGCCGAGCGGATGCGCATCCTCTACGGGGGTTCGGTGAAACCCGACAACAGCTCCCTGCTGCTGGCCCAGGCCGACATCGACGGGCTGCTGGTGGGGGGAGCCTCCTTGCAAGCCGATTCGTTTTCTGCTATAATCGACGCAGCATTGAATCGGCTCATCCCCTAGGAGGAGAAGTTGACTGGGTTTTTGCTGTTTATCCACATCGTGGTATGCGTCCTGCTCATCGTGATCGTCCTGTTGCAGAGCGGGAAGAGCGCCGATCTCGCCGGCGCGTTCGGCGGGTACGGTTCCCAGTCCACTTTCGGGCCTCGGGGGGCCGCCACCTTCCTGTCGAAGATGACGACCACCCTGGCCATCCTGTTCATGGTCACCTCGCTCCTGCTGTGGGTCACCTCAGCCCGCAAGAGCAGCTCCCGGTCCGTACTGGGCAGCGGAGACGTGAAACAGGAACAGACGGTCCCGGCCCCCAGGCCGGCCGTCCCGCCCTCGCAGGGGCAGACACCGAGCAAGTAGAAGTCTTCACCGGACGCCGAGGTGGTGGAATTGGTAGACACGCAAGCTTGAGGTGCTTGTGGGCGAAAGTCTGTAGGGGTTCGAGTCCCCTCCTCGGCACCAACACCTGGAGAGGTGCTGGAGTGGTCTAACAGGGCTGCCTGCTAAGCAGTTGTATCCCGAAAGGGGTACCGTGGGTTCGAATCCCACCCTCTCCGTTTCTTCCTAATCTTCTTCGTATCACTTCCCCAGCCAGGGGAGTGTAATGGAATCGATCATCTGCTCCGCTGCGGTTTCCACCCAAGCTGAACCGAGGGACTCTCTTCCACTCCCCCGGCTCACTTCACATTTCCGCCACCCCCCTCATGGGAGGGGGGTTTGGGGGGAGAAGGCCCTGTTCTCCCGGAGTATTTTTTCCATACTGGGCCGATGTGCGTCGAGTTCTTTCGTATCCCCTTTCCACGCGGCCCCGCCCTCGGCCCAACGCCCCTCAGCGCCACTTTTTGTCACCTCCGCTGACACTTTCTCCGCCCTCGCGCCTCCGCTTGCCGAGCGAACCGCCCCCACACTGCCCGCCAGGTTGGCACACGAAATGCTATCATCGAAGCAGGAAGGATTCATGAACAGCCAGAACAAACGTGGTTTCACCCTGGTGGAGCTCTTGATCGTCATCGCCATCATCGGCATCGTGTCCGCCATCGCCATCCCCAACCTGCTGATGGCGTTGCATAAGGCGCGGCAGAAAGGGACCGTCAGCGACCTGAAGACCGTTGGCGCGGCGGTGGAGAGTTACCTGACCGACTGGACCTTCGTCCCCCAGATCCCTGCCGGCCCCATCACCGCCCTGGACCAGGACTTCTTCCGCCCCTTCAACATCAAGGTGCTGGTTACCAAAGACCACTGGGGCAACACGCTGCTCTGGGACCAGCCCGGCAATTTCCACGACGACTACTCGATCACCTCCTACGGCCGGGACCACGCCGCCAGCGGCCCGTTCGGCGCCCCCCATTTCGGCAGCTTCTACCCCTGCTCCACCATGAGCAGTTTCGACAACGACATCGTGTTCTCCCAGGGGGTCTTCGCCTTCGGCCCGTGGCTGAAGAACTGAGCCGCCCTCCCCGCGCCCCTCTTGCGTCGCTCCCCGGAAAAGGGTAGAATGGCGGCAACCCGGGGATCGATTCCGGGTCAGGTTTGCATGATTCACCGGGCCATTCGGACGCTTCTGTGGCTGACCGTCGTCTCGTTGCTCGTATTCCAGCTCCCCGGCGATGGCCCCGTCCGCGACGAGATCCTCTGCCAGATGCTGTCGATGGGGCTCCGCAACTGGCACGTGGCCGGCCGGCCCCTCGACGACGAGTTTTCCCGGCGGGCATTCGACCTCTACGTCAAGTCGCTCGACTTCACCAAGAGTTTCCTGTTGCAAGAGGACATCCAGCGACTCGCCTCCCACCGGGACCGGATCGACGACGAGCTGCTGGAGCAACGTCCGCTCCTGGCCGAGGAGGGGCGCGCCACCCTGTTCGCCCGCATCCGCCGGGTGCGGGAGGTGGCCAACGGGCTGCTGCAGACCCCCTTTTCCCTCACCACCGCCGACACCATCGAGCTCGACGCCGACAAGCGGGAGTTCTGCCGCAGTGAAGGAGAATTGAAGGAATTCTGGCAGCGACGCCTCAAACTCATGGTCCTCACCCGGATTCTCGAGCTGCAAAAGGAGAAGGAAAACGCCGGCGCCGGCCAGGCCACCCTGGAACGAAAGGCCCGGGCCGCCGTTGCCCGCAACGTCCGCTACATGTTCGACCGCCTCCTCAAGGAAGACCGCATGGAGGCCCTCAGCCGCTTCTTCAACGCCGCCGCCCGGGCCACCGACCCCCACACCGCCTTCTTCCCCCCCCAGGAGAAGGAGGAGTTCGACATCGAGATGTCGGGCACGCTGCAGGGGATCGGCGCCCTGCTGACCGAGGACAACGGCACGGTCAAGGTGGTGGAGATCATCCCCGGCGGCCCCGCCTGGCTCGACGGCAAGCTCAAGGCCGGCGACGCCATCATCGCCGTGACCCAGGAAAAGGGCGAGACCATCGACATCATCGGCATGAGGGTGACCGACGCGGTCAAGCTCATCCGGGGCCGGAAGGGGACCACGGTGCGCCTGTCGGTCAAGAAACCCGACGGCCGGATCCTCCCCATCCCCCTGGTCCGGGAAGTGGTGGTCATCCAGGAGACCTACGCCCGCTCCCTGCTGGTCCCCGCCCCCGCCTCCCCCGGGGCCGCCCCCCTCGGCTACATCTACCTGCCCCGGTTCTACCACGACTTCCACAATCCGGCGGGACGCAACGCCGCCGGAGACGTGCAGGGCGAACTCGACCGGCTAAGCAAGGCCGGAGCGCGGGGAGTCGTCCTCGACCTGCGCGGCAACGGCGGGGGCGCCCTCGACGACGCCGTGGCCCTGGCCGGCCTGTTCATCGAAAAGGGACCGATCGTCCAGGTGCTCGGCAAGCAGGGTCCCGGCGAGGCCCTGCTGGACCAGGACCCGGCCATCGCCTTCGCCGGCCCCCTGGTGGTGCTGGTGGACGAAGCCAGTGCCTCGGCCTCGGAGATCGTCGCCGCTGCCCTGCAGGATCTCGGCCGGGCCCTGGTCATCGGATCGGGACCGACCTTCGGCAAGGGGACCGTCCAGGCGGTGATCGACCTCGACCGCTACCTGGCACCGGAGTACGAACAGTACAAGCCCCTGGGGGCACTCAGCCTGACCGTCCAGCGTTTCTACCGCATCAACGGGGCCTCCACCCAGGGCAAGGGCGTGACTCCCGACATCGTGCTGCCGGTGGCCACCCTCGCCGACGAGATCGGCGAGCGCTTCCTCGACTACCCCCTGCCCGCCGACTCCCGGCCCGCTACGTCCTATTCCCGCTGGCCCCAACTCGACGGTCTGAAGGAGACCCTGGTGCACCGCAGCCAGGAACGAACCGCCAGGCAACCGCTGTTCGCCGCGATCGCCAGCTATGCCCGGCAAATGCAGCAGTGGCGGGCCACCACCCGCGAGAGTCTGGAACTGATGGAGTTCCGCCGCCACCAGGAGCGACTGCGGGAAGAGGCGGCGGCCATCGGCAAAAGGATGGAGAACGCCCCCTCGCTGTCCATGGTCGCCACCGTGCCCCTCCCGCCCACGGGCCGTGACGGCGACGGCGACAAGCGCAAGCAGTGGCAGGAGGCCGTGCAACGGGACCCCGTGATCGCCGAGGCGATCCAGGTGCTGCGCGACGAGCTGACCCTCATGCCGCCGCCGGACCGCGAGCGATCCCACTGACCCCCGGCGATGCCTCCCCGTTCCCCCTTCTTCACCGTCCTGGCGAACGATCCCGGCTCGGGGGCGCGCTGCGGCAGGATCCAGACCCACCATGGGGAGATCGAGACCCCCATCTTCATGCCGGTCGGCACCGCCGGGACGGTCAAGGCACTGACCCCGGCGCAGTTGACCGAGGCCGGGGCCCAGATCATCCTCGGCAACACCTACCACCTGCTCCTGCGGCCGGGCACGGACATCATCGCCCGGTTCGGCTCCCTGCAGCGGTTCATGGGCTGGCCGGGACCGATCCTGACCGATTCGGGCGGCTTCCAGATCTTCTCCCTCAAGGAGAACGTCCGCCTCGCCCAGGAGGGGGTGACCTTCAAGTCGCACCTCGACGGGGCGGAGGTCTTCCTCTCTCCGGAGCGGGCGGTCGAGGTCCAGAACGTCATCGGCTCCGACATCCAGATGGTGCTCGACACGTTCGCCGGCCAGCCGGCCAGCCGGGAGGCCGACCTGCGGGCACTGGCCCTCACCAGCCACTGGGCGGCCCGCGCCCGTCGCCACTTCCTGGAGTCGGGCAGCGAGCACGCCCAGTTCGGCATCGTCCAGGGAGGGCTGCACTCCGACCTGCGGGCCCGGGCCATCGAGGATCTGACCCGCATCGGCTTCGAAGGCTACGCCATCGGCGGCCTCAGCGTGGGCGAGAGCCGGCACGAGTTCGAACGGATCCTGACGGGGCTGTTGCCGCTCATGCCCCCGGACAGGCCCCGTTACCTGATGGGCTCGGGGACCCCCGAAGAGATCCTGACCGCCGTCGAGCGGGGGGTGGACATGTTCGACTGCGTCCTCCCCTCGCGCAATGCCCGCAACGGCACCCTGTTCACCAGCCGGGGCAAGGTCCGCATCAAGAACGAGTGCCATAAAGCGGACGAATCTGCGCTCGACCCCGCCTGCAACTGCTATACCTGCCGGAATTTTTCCCGGGCCTACCTCCGCCACCTGTTCATGGCCCGAGAAATCCTCTCTCCCATCCTGAACACCATCCACAACGTCTCCTTTTACCTTGCATTTATGGGTAAAATACGGTATGCTATTCGATCGGGTGAGTTCCGCCGATTCCAAGAGGGCTTTTTGTCCCATTATGGAGGAGAGTGATATGTTCCTATACGGTCAAACCCCAGCCCAAGCGGGGGCCACCGGCAGCATGCTCGGAGCGTTGGTTCCCTTCGTCCTGATCTTCGCCATCTTCTACCTGCTGATCATCCTGCCCGCCAAGAAAAAGCAGAAGCAGCACAACGCCATGCTCTCCAACCTGAAGGGGGGCGAGCGGGTCATCACCGCCGGCGGCATCTTCGGCACGGTCAAGCGGGTCTTGGACGACCGGATGGAGATCGAGGTGGCAAACAACGTGCTCATCCAGGTCACCCGGTCCTCGGTCTCCGGCGTGATCGACCCCACCACCGGTTCGGAAAAGAAGTAACCCCGGCGTCCGTTCCGTCCCGACGCCGCCATTTCGGAGGATTTTATGAACAAATCTCTTACCTGGAAAATCGGCCTGGTCGTGGCCGTCATCGTCCTTTCCATCGTCATGCTGGTCCCGCCCAAGGACAAGATCAACCTGGGCCTCGACCTGAAGGGCGGAATGCACCTGATCCTGCAGGTCCAGACCGAGCAGGCCGTCGCCATCCAGACCGACAACAACGTCAACCAGCTCCGCAACACCTTCAAGGAGGGGAGCATCAAGTTCGACAAGGTGCTCCGCAAGGCCCACAACCGCATCGAGATCTCCGGCACCCAGTACGACGACGAACGGAAGATCCGCGACATCCTCGACGACGATTACCGCGACTGGACCTATTCCTTCGGCGGCAACCTGATCTCCCTGACCCTGCGCCCCAACATCGAGAACCAGCTGCGTGACCAGGCGGTCGAGCAGGCCCTGGAGACCATCCGCAACCGCGTCGACGAGTTCGGCGTGGCCGAGCCCACCATCCAGCGCGAGGGGCTCTCCGGCGACAAGCTGCTGGTCGACCTGCCCGGCGTCGACAACCCCGACCGGGTGAAGTCGCTGATCAAGAGCACCGCCATGCTGGAGTTCAAGGAGGTCGTGGCCGGCCCCTTCCTCAACGAGGAGGCCGCCCTGACCCAGTACAAGGGGGTCCTACCCGAGGACCTGATGCTGGTCAAGGCCAACCCCCGCCGCATGGACAAGGGAGTTTACGTGATGAAGCTGGCCTCGGTGGTCACCGGCAAGGACCTCAAGCGGGCCCACCGCACCCAGGACGAGTACGGCGCCCCGGCGGTCGGCTTCTCCTTCAACAATCAGGGGGCCGACAAGTTCTACCGCTTCACCTCCGCCAGCATCGGCAAGCTCATGGCGATCGTCCTCGACGACCGCGCCGAGAGCGTGGCCACCATCCAGGACGCCATCTCCAACGACGGCATCATCCACGGCCGGTTCACCGTCCAGGAGGTCGACGACATCGTGCTGGTGCTGAAGTCGGGCGCCCTGCCGGCCCCGCTGAAGTACCTCGAGGAACGGACGATCGGCCCCTCGCTCGGTGCCGACTCGATCCGCAAGGGGCTGCTCGCCGCCATCGGCGGCCTGGTCCTGGTCGTCTTCTTCATGCTGCTCTACTACCGCGGCGCCGGCATCAACTCGGTGCTGGCACTGATCCTGAACATGCTCATCCTGATGGGCATCATGGCCTACTTCAAGGCCACCCTCTCCATGCCCGGCATCGCCGGCATCATCCTGTCGATCGGTATGGCGGTCGACGCCAACGTGCTGATCTTCGAACGGATCCGCGAGGAGCTGGCCGCCGGCAAGTCGCCCAAGTCGGCCATCGACGCCGGCTTCAAGAAGGCCTTCATCACGATCTTCGACTCCAACCTGACCACGGTCATCTCGGCCGTCTTCCTCTTCCAGTTCGGCACCGGCCCCATCAAGGGGTTCGCCGTCACCCTGATCATCGGCATCGTGGCCAGCATGTTCACCGCGATCTTCGTCTCCCGGGTCATCTTCGACCTGACGTACGGACGGCGCAAGAAGCTGACCAGGATCAGTATCTAAACAGGAGTTCGTCATGAACATCTTCAAAACCGAACCCACCTTCAAGTTTCTCAACAAACGCTATTACGCCTTCGGCCTGTCGGCCCTGATCATCCTGGCCGGCGTGGCCACCTACTTCGTGCGCGGCGGCTTCAACATGGGCATCGACTTCTCCGGCGGCACCATGGTCGAAGTCGGCTTCAACCGGCACGTTGAGATCTCCGACCTGCGGATGGCCCTGGTCCCCACCGGCATGGGCGACGCCCAGATCACCCGCATCGGCGGCGAACAGAAGTTCTTCATCAAGACCATGAACGTCTCCGACCAGGCGATGAAGAGCGAGACCATGGACGACCACGAGGTGGTCGCCCGCAAGATCGAGAACGCCCTGATGTCGCCCGAGGAGAAAGCCCAGACCGCGGCCGGCAAGATCGATCTCAACAACACCGCCATCGGTGAGATCGCCTCCTTCCTGCGCAGCAAGGGGCTGCCCGATACCGACTGCCAGGAGGCCGCCCAGCAGATCATCGACGCCCGCAAGACCGGCACCGGCATCATCGCCGACCTCGCCTTGCTCGAGGCCCGCGGCCTGAAGCACAAGGTCATGTCGGTGCTGCGCGAGTCCGCCTTCCTCGGCAAGTACACCATGCTGTCGGTCGAGATCGTCGGCCCCCAGGTCGGCAAGGACCTGCAAAAGAAGGCCACCATGGCCTGCATTGGGGCCCTGATCGGCATGCTCCTCTACATCGCCTTCCGCTTCCAGTTCCTCTACGGGCTGTCGGGCATCCTCACCCTGGCCCACGACGTGCTGATCTCCCTCGCCTTCATCCTCTTCTTCAACATCGAGATGTCGCTGCAGACGATCGCCGCCATCCTGACCATCGTCGGCTACTCGATCAACGACACCATCGTCATCTTCGACCGCCTGCGCGACAACCTGAAGACGATGAAAAAGGACAATCTCGAGGCCATCCTGGACAAGACGCTCAACCAGACCCTCGGCCGGACCATCTTCACCTCCTTCACCGTGCTGCTCACCGTCCTCTCGCTGTTCCTCTTCGCCGGCGAAGTCATCCGGCCCTTCGCGTTCACCATGCTGGTCGGCGTGATCTCGGGTTCCTACTCGACGATCTACCAATCGTGCGGCTGGCTGCAGGTTTGGGAGAAGTCCTTCCTCAAGCGGAAAAAAAGATAACCGGTTCGCTTGAATTCGCAGTCGTTTTATTGTATAAAATTTACGGGTAATTCCCCGATTGGAGGTATTCTATGTTCGGCGAATCGATGATTGTGTCGGCGGGGAAGCGCAAGGCCACCAAAGCCTGGCTGACTCTCCCCATTTCGCTGATTCTCCATGGCCTTATTATCGCCTCGTTCGTGATCGTCCCCCTGATGATGGCCGACAGCCACCTACCGGAGGTGAAGATCACCAATGTCTTCATGGCGGCTCCTCCCCCCCCTCCCCCTCCTCCTCCCCCTCCCGCCAAGAAGAAGACCGAGGCCAAGACCCAGGATCAGCAGGAAAAGAAAGCGGAAAACAGGCCCATCGTCGCTGGCCGTCTGGTCGCCCCCGTTGAGATCCCCCAGCAGATCAAGGAAGAGGACATCAGCGGATTCGGCATCGAGGGCGGCGTCGAGGGCGGCGTTGAGGGCGGCGTCGAAGGCGGCGTGGTCGGTGGCGTGCTCGGCGGTGCCGAGGGCGGCGAGATCGCCGACACCAAGGCCGTGCGCGTGGCCAGCGTGCAGCGCCCGAAGAAGATCAAGGAAGTGGCTCCGGTCTATCCGCCGGTGGCCCTCTCCGCCCGTATCACCGGTGTGGTCGTGGTCGAAGCCCAGACCGACATCTATGGCCGCGTGCGTACCGCCCGGGTCATCACCGGTCATCCCCTGCTGAACGACGCGGCGGTCAACGCCGTCAAGCAGTGGATCTACGAGCCCTATTTGCTGAACGGCGTGCCCAAGCCGGTGGTCTTCACCGTGACGGTCACCTTCAGCATGAACAAGTAGTAACGGTCTAAATAAACTTTTAGGAGGTTTTTATGCAATTCAGTCTGGTTGAAATGTGGCACAACATGGGCATAATCGCCAAGGCAGTCGTTTTCTGCCTGGTTTTTATGTCGATTTACTCGATTGCCATTGGCATTGAGCGCATCGTCGTGTTCGACAAGGCCAAGAAGCAGTCCCGTACGCTGCTCAAGCTCATCTCCGGCCTGTGGCAGGAAGGCAAGGTCGAGGAATCGATTCGCCTCTCCTCCGACAAGCGGTTCAAGAACAGCCACCTGGCCAAGGTGCTGGTCGCCGGTCTCAATGAACTGCAGTTCCAGGAAGACAGCAAGTCCAACTACGAGGACAAGGTCGAAGCCGCCAAGCGCGCGATCGAACGTGCCACCATCAAGGGTGTGCAGGACTTCAAGCGCGGCCTGAACGGCATGGCCACCATCGGTTCCACTGGCCCCTTCGTCGGCCTCTTCGGCACCGTCTTCGGCATCATCAACGCCTTCCAGAGCATGTCGGTCTCCGGTTCCGGCGGCATCGGCGCTGTGGCTGCCGGTATCTCCGAAGCCCTGATCACCACCGGTTTTGGTATCATCGTGGCCGTCGTGGCAGTTTGGTTCTTCAACACCCTGCTGAACAAGGTCGACATCTTCACCGGTGAAATGGCCAACGCCTCTTCCGAACTGATTGACCACTTTATCAAACTGCAGAATAAGTAACCCGCGTTCTCGCGGCAAAGGAGTAGTCAATGAGTGTTGAGGTTGGCGGCGGAAACAAGGCAAAGTCGGAACCCAACGTGGTTCCTCTTTGCGACATTTTATTGGTGCTGCTCATCATCTTCATGGTGGTGACTCCCATGATTCAAAAGGGCGCCAATGTGATGTTGCCGGAAGCCAAAAACACCATGGATCAGCCCGAACCGGGCCAGATGCTCACCGTCTACATCAAGAAGAACAAAGGCGGTGTCTATCTGGATGATAAAATGGTGGACGATATCACCAAGTTGGGCCAAATGATCACCGACAAGATGGAGGAGAATCAGAAGACCGAACCGAAAGTCCTCCTCAAGGCCGACGTCGAAGTCGAATACGGCGAAGTCGTCGACGTGATGAACGAGATCAAGAACGCCCAGATCGAAGTGATTGGTTTGGTGACCGAAAAGGCAACAGCCAGCGGCGAATAAGCCCTGCGATTCAGATTCCCAAAGGGGGAAGCGAAAGCTTCCCCCTTTTTTTTTGGTTCATGTCCCATTTCCGGGGAAGGCAGCCCTGATCTTCAGGAAGAAGTACTCGTCATCCCGGAACCCGTAGGCCATCCGTTTGATCAGCTTAATCTTATTGTTGATG
>Ga0116171_10006006_pt1 | contig 10583 bp, 10 predicted proteins | sample AD_JPNHW2_MetaG_FD_89798 | JGI IMG/M metagenome (GOLD analysis project Ga0116171, IMG submission 89798) | Active sludge microbial communities of municipal wastewater-treating anaerobic digesters from Japan - AD_JPNHW2_MetaG | ecosystem: Engineered > Bioreactor > Anaerobic > Digestate | place...
GCCCTGGAGAAGCTTTTTGTAGGCCGGCTTGCGTTTTTCAAGCTGCCGGCTTTGTCAGGTTGACAAAGTGCTGCGAAGAAGAAATACCGCAACCTGACCTACGAACAACTGGCAATTCATTCGTCATCGCGAGCGCAGCGCGGCGATCTCCCTATTGTCACATAGTGATCGTAAAATTCAATCCTCAGGGCGGATGAGAGTCTTTGACTAACCCTCATCAGTCCTGCTGTGCTCGCCCGCTTTGCCTCCGGCATGCGAGCAGCCCCAAAACAATCCGCCAAAGCCTATATTATCTATGGTATTTCCCTGTGCGCGGGCGTATACTTCTGGCGTTTCCAACATTCACGAGACTCCAAAGGAGTTCATATGCCATTCCTCACGAAACTACTTATCGCTTTGGGCGTCCTTGCGGTGCTGACCTTGATTTCCGGAATCCGCTTCATCCCCAACAACCGCATTGGAATTGTGGAAAAGCGCTTCGGGCGCCGCTCGCTTAAATCCGGCTTCATCGCCCTGCACGGCGAAGCGGGCTACCAACCCAACGTCCTGCGCGGCGGCCTGCACTTCCTGATGCCCATCCAATATCGGGTGCACATCGCCCCGCTGGTGACCATCGCCCAGGGCAAAATCGGTTACGTCTTCGCTCGCGACGGCGAACCGCTCAGCGCCATGCAGGTGCTGGCCTCCAACACGACCGCCAATAACTTCCAGGACGTGACGCACTTCCTGACGAACGGCGGGCAGCGCGGTCCACAGCGGCAAATCCTGCGTGAGGGTACCTACGCGGTTAACCTGGCGCAGTTCGTGGTCATCACCGAAGAGCGCGTCTACTACCTGGCTCTCAGCCGCGATGACCAGATAGTTATCGAGAACATGACCTCGGTCATCAAAGAACGCAGAGGCTTTACGCCCGTCGTCATCAAAGACCAGGACGACCTGATCGGCATTGTGACCGTGCACGACGGCCCCTCTCTGCCCTCGGGCGAGATTATCGCGCCCATTGTCGGCTCCGACCTGAACGACAGTGCCACCTATCACAACAATTTCCAGATGCCCGACCGCTTCATCGCTGCTTCCGGTCTGCGCGGCCGGCAGCTGCAGGTATTGGTGGAAGGCACCTACTACCTCAACCGCCTGTTTGCCACCGTGGAGATGATACACAAAACCATCGTTGAAGTCGGTTTTGTAGGCGTGGTGGTTTCTTACACCGGCAAAGTCAGCGAAGACCTCTCCGGTCTGGATTACCGCCACGGCGAGCTGGTCAGCAAAGGCAGCCGCGGCGTGTGGAGCGACCCACTCCTGCCTGGCAAGTACGCCTTCAACACCTATGCCGGCAAAGTGGTGATGGTTCCGACCACCAACATCATCCTCAAGTGGATTAAGTCCGAAGTCGGCTCGCACAACCTGGACGAGAACCTCTCCGAGGTCTCGCTCATCACCAAAGATGCCTTCGAGCCTTCCCTACCGCTTTCGGTGGTCATCCATATCGACTACCAGAAAGCCCCGTTGGTGGTGCAGCGCTTTGGCGACGTGAAGAAGCTGGTGGAGCAGACCCTCGACCCGATGGTTTCCGCCTACTTCAAGAACATCGGCCAGACCCGCACGCTGATCGAGCTCATCCACGAACGCAACGAAATCCAGCGCCAGTCCAGCCAGGAAATGAAAGATAAATTCCTGCATTACAACCTGGAATTAGAGGAAGTGCTGATTGGCACGCCGACCACGTCGGGTGAGGATAAGAATATGGAAATCATCCTCAACCAGCTGCGCGCGCGCCAAATCGCGGTGGAGCAAATCGAAACCTTCCAGCGCCAGCAAGTTGCCGCGCAGAAAGAACGCGAATTGCGCGAAGCCCAGGCGCGCGCCGACCAGCAGCGCAACGTGACCGAGTCCGAGGTGAGCATCACGGTGCTCTCCAACCAAGGCAAGGCCGATTACGCCCGCGCCGTCCAGCAAGCCGCCCAAATCCGCACGCTGGCGGAGGCGGAAGCTGAGAAAATCGCCCGCACCGGCATCGCCCAGGCTATCGCCACCGAAGAACAGGTTGCCGCGTACGGCGGCCCGCAGTTCCAGGTGACCCAGCAGGTCATGAACCGCTTTGCCGAAGCCGTGCAGCAGTCCCGCGTGGACGTGGTGCCGAGAGTGGTGGTGGGCGCTTCTGGCAGTGAAGGCGGCGCGACCGGCAGCAGCATCATGGAAGGCCTGCTCACGCTCCTGCTCTCCGACAAGCTGAACCTGGAAGTGAGCGCCGCCGCGCAGAAGCCGCGCAGCGAAGAGACCGAGCAGTTGAAAGCGGAAATCAAGCGCAGCCTGACCGAAAAGAAAGCGCCCGCGGAAGGCCAGGCGCCAGACACAAAGGGCTAAACCCCAGTGATTAGCAGAAAAAGGATTGGTTTTCGAACCAATCCTTTTTTTTGATTTATACCGGCACTTCGCCCTTTCTCAAAAGTCCCCACAGGCGGATGCCCGCGATTCAGGGCAGCGCGAGCGCCGCGCATTAGAGCAGCAGCCCGACCACCACGTTCATCTGCCCAGTGCCCTCGCCCACCCGGCCGGAGGCCAGCCCCAACCAGACAGCCGCCAATTGGCTGAACACAAGGAAGAAGACCGCCGCCGCGAAAGACCAAATGACCAGTTTCTATCCGTTTTTTGCGCGGAGAGCCGCACAAATCAGCAGCGCTCCCCCAACCAGGCAGACCGGCGCCAGTTCAGCGGGCAGCAGGTAATTCAGCAGGAGCTTACGGCTGCCAGGCAGTAAACTGAACGCGAGCGCGAACGGAGCCAATACCGGTACTCACACCAGGGCGCAACCGACCACAATCAGTATCCTGGTAAACACAGAACGGGCTTTCATAGGTCCTCCAATCCATAGATGAGAACCTTAAAACTTGTACCCCAGCGCTGAGAACCAGGGGGCGCTTTTCGGCCGACCTGTGTTGGGCCGCTGCTTGACGCAGACCCATAAAAGCGATAAACTTTTCAGTCGCCGGAAATTCGTCCGGTAACTACAAGGCGAGGGCAGCCCCAGGCGGGGTCAGAGGCGCCGAAAAGGAAAAATTAGCATGGCACAAGAAGAAGTAATCATCAAAGCAGAAAACAGAACCGTCAAGGGCAAACAGGTCAAAGCCCTGCGGCGCGCCGGATATCTTCCCGGCATCATCTACGGCCGTCACCTGGAAGCTCTCCCAATCCAGATGAACGCGCACGAAGCTTCGCTCAAACTGAGCAAACTGACCTCCTCCAGCCTGATCACCATCGATGTTGACGGCACGACCCACGCAGTCATCGTGCGCGACCGCCAGCGCGACCCTATCTACGGGCGCCTTATTCATATCGACTTCCTGGCGGTTTCCCTGACCGAAATTCTGCGCACCAGCGTTGAAATTGGTCTGGTCGGCGAGGCTCCGGTCTCGAAGCTGGCAGATGTGGTTATCCTGCACAACCTCTACGAACTGGAAATCGAATGTCTGCCGAAAGACCTCCCCTCCAAAATCGAGGTGGATCTTAGCGGTCTGAAGAGCGTGGATGACAGCATCACCGTCGCCGACCTCAAGCTTGGGGACAAAATCACAGTGCTGACCGATCCGGAAGAGGTGATTGTTTCTGTCAGCTACGCAGAGCAGGAAGCCCCCGCTGAAGGCGAAGCTGAGGCAGAGCCCGATGTGGTTGAAAAAGGCAAGAAAGAGACAGAAGAATAATTTGCTTCTGCCAGTGTCGGATACACACAAGGCTGCCGTTCTATGGCAGCCTTGTTCAGTTAATCAGCTTAAGGAATTCCCTGGTCATCTGCGCGGTAGCGCCCCAGATTTTTTCGCCGTCATAAAGCTGATAGTAGCCAATCTCGTAGCTTTTGCCTTCATAGATGCGGGTGCTGGTATAGAAGTTGCCGGGGTTTGCCAGCCACGAAAGCGGCACGATAAACGCCCGCGCCACTTCCGCTTCTTGCAGTCGCAATGGATACGGCCAGGGAATAATGCCGACCACCGGCGTAACCAGAAAACGCGTAATAATGCCAATCGCGGACATGTCGCCCAACACGCGCACGTCCTCCGGGCGCAAGCCTACCTCTTCCCACGCTTCGCGCCGCGCGGTGGCAATCAAATCCTCATCTTCCACGTCCCAGCTTCCGCCAGGAAAAGCGACCTGACCTCCGTGGTTCATCAGGCTGCTGCTTCTGCGCGTGAAGAGCAGGTGCCACTCCCCCTCGTACCAAAGCAAAGGGACCAGCACCGCGGCAGGTTTGTACTCCCTGGGGTCAAAACTGCTGTCGGATTCATATTCCGCGTGCGGTTTGCCCCGCAAAGCAGCCAGCTTACGCGCCAGCACATCCGGTTCGATCGTCAATTCTTTCACGCTGGCTCACTGACCTCCCCGTCAAAGAGCTCATCGCTGGTTTCAAACACAGAGCGTCCAAAAATCAGGAAGCCAGTATGGGCGACCATCCGATCCGTCGGGCGCAGCCTTTCCCAATCGGTCTTAAAATACCGCAGCAGGATTTCACAAACTTCCACGAAGGCAAACTGTTGATTCTTTAGTGTTTGCAGGCAGCGGGAAACCTGGTTGACAGTCGGCACGAGGATGCCCAGGTAACCGCCGCCCTTCAGGCTGGCTTTTGCCTGCCCGATGTAGTCGTACGGATTTGGCAAATCCAGAAAGAGGGCGTCCACGTCCCGTTCGGCAAATCCCTCCGCGGCGTCTCCCAGTTTGAAGTCGACCCGGTTTTCGAAGCCCACCCGGCTGAGGTTGGAGCGCGCCAGCGCTTGCACTTCCGGCTTGCGTTCGTAAGATATCACCTTACCCGTTTCCCCCACCATATAGGCGAAGGCGGTGGTAAGCCCGCCGGAGCCCGTTCCCGCTTCCAAAACGCGCTTGCCGGGGCCTACGCCCATCACCAGCAGGATGTAGCCGATATCTTTCGGGTAGAGGATTTGGGTTGTGCGTTTGGTCTCGCGGATGAGATCCGCCAGGCCGGGCTGAAACAAATAAAAGGGGCTGCCGGTGTGCGATTGCAGGCGCGCCCCCCAGGGTTGTCCGATTACGGCGTCGTGCTGGATTACTCCGCGGTGGGTCTGCAGCACCTCGCCGGCTTTCAGGCGCAGGATGTGGCTTTTATAACCGGCGCCCTGCAGCTGCACCAGGTCGCCGTCCTGAGCGAGAGCGCTCATACGGGTTTACCAATCTGGCTGAACCAATGCGCAAGGAACAGGAATATGAGGGAGCCCAGCAGCCCGGGGCCGAGATGCAGCTCGCCAACGTCCAGGATGTGCAGGTCCAATGCGTTGGCTGCCAGGTGCCCCAGCCAGAAGCCTGCCCAACTTGCAAGCAGATACAGGATTAACTTTCCCAGACCGCCGTCCCGCCAGAGGTGAAACAGAGCCGCCGCCAGCGTGGCGAACAGAAAACCATATAGAACAAGTGAAAGAATCATGCCTATCCTCACAAGAGGCCGTCAGCGCAAAGGGAGCGTTTCCCCCGGATAAGCGCAGGCGGACCCCAAGTCTGTAGTATTTTAACCTTTAAATCATAACACACTTGGCGCGCTGCCAGATTTCCAGGCTCGAGCGCGCTCCCAGGCCACAGGACTGCGCCGTGCAAATACTCCCCTCGGATTGTGCCTATCCTTTTCTGCGGTTTCCCCCGGCCTGAAGGTATAATTTCTGCCGGAAGGAATACGAATGTTCGCCGATACGCACTGCCATCTCGATTTTGACGCTTATGATGCCGACCGCGCAGAGGTCATTCTGCGCGCGCGGCAGGCTGGCCTGGCTTTCCTTGTCAATCCCGCCGTGGACCTGCCCTCCGCGCAGGCAGTGCGGAAGCTGACCGCGGACTACCCCGGCTATCTCTTCGCGGCAGTTGGCATCCACCCTAATTTCAGCGCCGGCTGCGAGAAGGACCAAATCAGCCGCCTGGAGGAGTTAGCTGCCGGGCCGGAGGTCGTTGCCATCGGGGAAATTGGTTTGGATTACTACCGGGACTACAGCCCGCCCGCACAACAGCGCTGCAGCTTCCTCTGGCAGTTGGAGCTGGCTGCCCTTCTGGAACTGCCCGTCATCATTCACGACCGGGATGCTTCGCAGGACTTGCTGCCAATCCTGAAGGACTGGCACGGCGCGCTGCCGCCACAGACCCCCATCAAGCGGCGTCCTGGTGTGATGCACGCCTACAGCGGCAGCGCGGAGCAAGCCCGGGCTCTGGCGGAACTCGGCTTTTGTTTTGGACTCGGCGGACCTGTCACCTATCAGAACGCGCAGGAGCGCCGTTGGGTGGCAGCACAAATTCCGCTTGGGAACATCCTGCTGGAAACGGACGCGCCCTTCCTCACCCCACACCCCCACAGGGGGAAACGCAACGAACCCGCCTACATCCCCCTCATCGCGGAAACCATAGCGGCGCTGCACGGCATCAGCGCAGCCGAACTGGGCGAAATCACGACAGCAAACGCAGCCGGGTTATTTGGTCTGAGAGATAAGCCCGAAACCAGCTTCCGGGCGGCAGCTTAGGCCTTTTCTTTTTCCGTCAGTTTATATTCCGGCACAAAAGTTTGCGTGTTCATCGGCGGGCGCACGTAATTATCATCCGCCTGCCGCGGGGGCAGCACAATCGGCTCCGGGGTCAGGTCTTCGTATGGAATCTTAGAAAGCAGGTGGCTGATGCAGCTCAGACGTGCCAGCTCCTTATTATCCGAGTTGACCACATACCAGGGCGATTGTTTGGTGTCGGTGTAGCGGAACATCTCGTCCTTGGCCTTGGAGTATTCCACCCATTTTGTCCGGGATGCCAAATCCATCGGGCTCAGTTTCCAGCGCCGGGTAATATCATTGATGCGCGCCTGGAAACGACGTTCCTGTTCCTCGTTGCTGACGGAAAACCAGTACTTAATCAGGATGATACCTGAGCGGATGAGCATATTCTCGAACTCAGGCACCGAGCGGAAGAATTCGCGCACCTCTTCTTCTGTGCAAAAGCCCATGACGCGCTCCACGCCGGCGCGGTTGTACCAACTGCGGTCAAAAAGAACCATCTCACCGGCTGCCGGCAGGTGCTGTACGTAGCGCTGGAAGTACCACTGCGATTTTTCCCGTTCAGTCGGCGTTGCCAGCGCAACGATGCGCACAATGCGGGGGTTCAGCTTCTCGGTGATGCGCTTGATGGTGCCGCCCTTGCCTGCCGCGTCGCGCCCCTCGAACAGCACGACCACCTTGAGCCCTTTTTCCTTAATCCAGCCTTGCATCTTGACCAGCTCTACCTGCAGCTTTTCAAGCTCCCTCTCATACTCTTTTGTGGAAAGCTTCCCCTGCGGAATGGACACTGCCGGGGTTTGTTCAGTTTTTCCTTCCGGTTTTTCCTTCGCGGATTTTTTGTCTTTCCCCTTTTCCTCTGATTTCCCATTATGTTTTGCCATAGAAGCCTCTCCTTACCAAGAAACGGAACAAATATGCCGAAAAATCATATGGATGATGTTAATCGCTGTGTTAATAATTATACATAGGTTTTGCGGCCGCGCCGGCAAAAATAAGAACTGAAAAACGCGGCGGCAACCAAAAAAACTTAGCTTGTGGGAACCCCCGTTTTGGAAACGACCTGAAACGCGAACCAAGTCGAAGGAGAGGCAGCCACCAAGGATTGATTCCAGGCATGCAGCCCCAAGGTCCAGACACAAATGATCTGCTAATTTTAATCTTTACCCAGCCTATGTCCGCTAGCGCTCAATCGGCCTTCCCCGCCAGGTTTTCGCGCCGGTAATCCACAAAGCGGTACCCCACGCCCCTCTCCGTCAGAATATAGCGCGGATTAGCAGGGTCCTTTTCAATCTTTTTCCGCAGGTAATTGATGTACAGGCGCACGTAATGGGGTTCGTCCTCGTACTCGTAGCCCCACACCTTGCTCAGAATTTGGTCGTGAGTGAGCACCCAACCGGCGTTTTTCACCAGGTGGTAAAGCAAGCGGTATTCGGTCGGACGAAGCTGCACCAGCTCGCCGTCCACCCAGACCTCGTGGCGGTCAAAATCAATCTGAAGGCGCCCGTCCACGTCAATCTTGCCTGTGTCGGTCTGGTCGGAAAAGCTGCCGCGGCGCAGCACCGCGCGGATGCGGCTGGTCAACTCGCGCGGGCTGAAAGGCTTGGTGACGTAATCATCAGCGCCCAGTTCAAGTCCGCGCACCTTGTCGTTCTCCTCACCCTTGGCGGTGAGCATTATCACGGGCGTGCTGACGACCTCCCGAATCATGCGCAGCACCTGAAAGCCGTCCAAATCAGGCATCATCACGTCCAGAAGCACCAGGTCCGGCAGCACCGCGCGCAGCCTGTCCATCGCCTGCGCGCCGTTATTGGCTTCAAAAACCTCGAATCCGTCATGCTCAAGGTTGAGCCGGATGAGCTTGACCAGACCTTTCTCATCATCAACCACCAAAATCCGGTTTTTTTTGGGCGTCGCGTCCATTTCCTTCCCTTTCCTTCAAGAAATTTTCACTACAAGTACAGAGATGTTATCGCTGCCGCCGGCTTTGTTTGCCATCGTAATCAGGCTTTGCACGCTGGCTTGTGCGGACTGTCCTTTTTCCAAAGTCTTTAAAATTTTTTCCTCAGGTACCAGCCCCCATAATCCATCCGAACACAGCAGCAAGGTGCAGGGCTCTTTTAGCTCCCGGAAGCCGAGGTCAGCTTTGAAGCTGTCCCCCTGACCGACCGCCCGGAAAAGCTGGTTGCGCAGGGGGCTGCTCCGGGCTTCTTCCGCCGTAATCTGGCCCAGGTCGACCAACCTGCGCACGACACTGTGGTCCCTGGTCAGGGTTTCCAGACCCGCGCGCGGGGTGTAGTGGTAAATGCGGCTGTCGCCCACATGCGCGAAATAAAGCCCGCTGTTGATTACCAGCGCCGCACTCAGGGTGGTTCCACCACCCGGAACGGCGCTAAGTACCGCTTCCTGGGCAGCTTGCGCCGCGGATTGTAATATTTCCTGGACTTCCGGCGTGGAGGGCAGGCCTGAGCCCTGCTGAAGTCGGGGAAAAAGCTGCTGCCGCAAGAAATTTACCAGCGCTGCCACTGCCGTGCTGCTGGCGACCTCACCGTTTTCGTGTCCGCCCATTCCATCCGCCACGACAAACAGTCCGTACGAAACCTGAAGTTCAGGCCTCAGGCTGCGCGCATGCACAGCGAAAACGACGTCTTCGTTCTGTTTCCGCACTTTGCCGATGGACACTTCAGCATGGCTCTCGATGACGGGCAGAGAGGACCTCTTCCTTTCTGTTTTTGCTCCCGGGTCGGATTGCTTTGTGTTCTTTACGCTCTTCTTTTGCTCAAAAGCCGCCACTCTAGAATACTCCTCTGCTGTGCCGCAGCCGCGCTTACGGCGTTGGGGTGGCTGTTTCCACCAGGCTCAAAAAGGACTCAGCGGACCAGCCGGTGCGGTTGGCGTCATAGGATGCCTTCAACTGCCACCACACGTAACCGTCCTTTTCCACCGGTCCGCCAATAACCAGAAAGACCTCTTCATCCATCGCCATAAAATGGATATCGGCGTCGGTGCCGGGTTCCGCGCGCATGCGCAGGCCTGCGCCGCCTGTGCCGGTTACCTTTACGTAAGCGCCAACCCCAATCGTTCCTGGCGGAAGCAACGGCGCAGCGGTTTGCGTCGCCGCGGCTGGCTCCAGGGTGGCAGGCAGTGTGGGAGTACGGGTCGGTGCGGGAATCATCGTCAGCGCGGCAGTTGGGATTTCCTGCTGCGTTGGAGTTTCCGGTCGGGTCAGACGGAACAGCAGATAAACCAGACCGAGGATGGCCGCAGCCAAAAAGATTGCCGCTAAAATCGAAAGCGGATGAATTCCGGAGCGGGTTGGTTTGGTTTCCATACGGACCTCACTTTGCGGGTTATCCCCTGTTTTCCTCAGCCCCGCGTTTATCCTGCGCCTTTAAAAAGTCCTCCAGCACATGGAAGAATTCACCGGGACGGTCAAAATGCGGCATTCCTCGCGACTGCCGGATGCGCCGGACCGACCAGTTGGCATGAGCCCGGGCAGTCGGGAGCAGCATGGCAAAACTTCTGCCCGGTTCACTGTCATAGACCACCAACACAGCCTGGGTCAGCGTGTCATACACTTTTTCCCGCACATCGCGCACGGATAATCTGCCGCTGGCAAACACCATTGGCGCGAAGTGCGCGCCAGGCTGATGTGCGCTGGCGTATGCGATGCTGACCAATTCCTCCGGGACGTCGGCTTCAAAGCGTTGGCGATAGTACAGGCTCAGCCGCGGCCGGCTCGAGAGGATATCGAACAGCGGCAGGCTCCACAGCGGCACCGCCAGAAGCGTATAAAGAAGATCCGCGGGATTTGCTTTCCCGATTTTCTCGCTGAGACTGCCTACCTGCGGCATCTCAAAGCCAGTCGGCGATAGCAGGATAAGCGAGCGAATCAAACCGGGGTTTGCCTGGGCTGCCAGCGCTGCAAATTCTGCGGAAAGGCCCTGGGCTATCACATCAGCAGGTTCGCCCACTTGCTCGCGGATGAACTCGGTTAGCGCGGCCTGGTACATACTTGGGCGATAAGGTCGGTCGCTGCGCTCTGAGCCGCCAAAACCCGGC
>Ga0116171_10006008_pt1 | contig 10582 bp, 7 predicted proteins | sample AD_JPNHW2_MetaG_FD_89798 | JGI IMG/M metagenome (GOLD analysis project Ga0116171, IMG submission 89798) | Active sludge microbial communities of municipal wastewater-treating anaerobic digesters from Japan - AD_JPNHW2_MetaG | ecosystem: Engineered > Bioreactor > Anaerobic > Digestate | place...
CCCCTCATCAAGAGCGAGGGCATGGATGCCGTGCGCGAGATGAAGAAGGCCCTTCCCGGCGTCAAGATCGTGGCCGATATGAAGACCGTGGACACCGGAGCCATGGAGGTGGAGATGGCAGCCAAGGCGGGGGCCGATATCGTGGCCATGCTCGCCTCCTCAGATGACTCCACGGTCGCGGAAGCCCTGCGGGCGGCGAGGAAGTACGGCGTGCAGTTGATGATGGACCTCCTCACCGTCCCCGACCCGGTAAAGCGTTCCCGTGAGCTGGACTCCATGGGAGTGGACTACATCTGCGTGCATGTGGGAATCGATCAGCAGATGACCGGAAAGGATACAATCGATTTCCTCAAGGAGATCGTGAAGGTGGTTGGGACGCCCGTAGCCGCCGCAGGCGGGATAGATCCCTTAACCGGGGCCTCCGCCATAGCCAGCGGAGCGGCCATAGTCATCGTGGGCGGCAGCATTGTGAGGAGCGCCGATGTAACCGCCTCCGCCCGAAAGCTTCGCGAGGCCATAGACGGGGCCACTGTCGGGGCGACAACTGTCGGCATGAGCCGGGAGGAGGAGATGCTCGCCATTTTGAGGGAGGTCTCCACCTGCAACATATCCGATGCCATGCACAGGAAGGGGGCCATGCGCGGCATCCTGCCCATAAACCTCGGCACCAAGATCGTGGGCCGGGCGGTGACTGTGCAGACGTTTGCCGGTGACTGGGCCAAGCCGGTGGAGGCCATAGACCAGGCCGGCCCGGGGGATGTGCTGGTCGTCTACAACGGCAGCAATTTCATAGCTCCCTGGGGGGGTCTGGCCACTTTAAGCTGCAAGAACCGGGGCGTTGAAGGTGCGGTCATCGATGGTGCGGTCAGAGACGTGGATGAGATCAGGGCTCTGAAGTACCCCATCTTCTCCTCAGCCATAACTCCCAATGCCGGCGATCCCAAAGGCATGGGCGAGATCAACTCCGAGATCACCTGCGCCGGCCAGACCGTCAAGCCGGGCGACATCATCGTGGGAGATGAGAGCGGAGTCGTGGTCATACCCAAGGAGAGGGCCTACGAGATCGCCCGGAGGGCTAAAGAGGTGGAGAAGATGGAGAGCCGGCTCTACGAGGAGATCCGGCGCGGCAAGACGCTCTCCGAGGTGGCCAACCTCAAGAAGTGGGAGAAGGTGTAAATAGATTGGAATATTCTTATAAAGGCGCATAAAGCCGGGTCATCAAATTAACATGAAATACAGAAGGCATATGACATACTCATTGGTGGGTTGTAAAATAGCGGAAGTTCGAGGAGAATAACATGGAATTGCAGGACATCATTTCTAAGTACCCACCCAAGCAGATAATGCTGGTTCCACTTATTATCATATTATTAGCATTTATCAGCTTGGGGGCGACCTATTTTGCCACAGGCTCGCCTGTGAAGCTGGGAATAGAGTTTACAGGGGGCACTCTCGTCACTGTGCCCTCTCAGGAATCGGAGGAGGATGTGGCCGCCCAGTTCTCCGGCTATCCTCTGGTGGACATAAGAGATATCGGCAGCAGATATATGATGCAGTTTGGGCCCATGAGCGACGCGGAGTATACTGAGCTGGCAAAGTTGGCCAATGAGAAGTTCGGCAGTCCCGAGATCAGGCATATGGGGCCGATCTACAGCAAAGAGCTGCAGGCTCAGGTCGTCAAGTACCTGCCCCTATCATTCATATTGATGGCTATAGTGGTCTTCCTGGTCTTCAGGGAGCTTATGGTCTCGCTATTGGTTGTGATCAGCGCTCTGGCCGACATTCTGACGGCGGCAGCATCCATGAACCTGACCGGAGTTCAGCTCTCCCTGGGGACTGTGGCCGCTCTGCTCATGCTGATCGGCTATTCGGTGGATACCGATATCCTGCTCTCCATGAGGGTTTTGAAGCGCAAGGGCGCTGTGGATGACAAGATCATCGGGGCGATGGGGACCGGGCTGACCATGGCCGGCACGACCATTGCCGCAGTGTTCTCGCTCATAATAATATCCAATTTCCTGTATCTGATTGTGCCTTCGTTTACCAGGATGGACGTCATCGCCGACATGAGCACTGTTCTCATATTCGGCCTGGCGGCGGATATCTTCAACACCTGGGTGACCAACGCCCAGGGGCTGCGGTGGTATCTGGGCAGGTCCAAGAAGGCGGTTAGGGGGCAGAAGAGATGACGCTGCTTGAGGATCTATCCAAGGACAGGAGAGTGGTCCTGTATGCAGTGGTTGTGGCGCTGGCCATCATCTGCATGGGAGCCTTCGGCCTGAAGTTCGGCCTGGACCTGGAGGGCGGCTCATATCTGCAACTGCAACTGCAGGGAGCTGAAGCCCAGATCGACGTCTCGCCTGAAGAGATTTTGAAGTACCAGTTCAATGCCTCGTCTGTGGAAAAGCACGGACAGAGCTATGTGGTGACTGTACCCGGCAAGCTGGACCCAACTATCGCCGATGACCTGGGCTATTCGGGGGCAAAGACCGCAGGGGGAGAGGACAGCACCAAGATCACCATTCAGGCATACCCCGAGACCATCGTCATCAACTACCTCAAGAAGAACCTGGACTCCGATGTCAAGCTCAATGTCGATGTGGCTCCGGTGCGCTACGAGATCCGCACCAAAGTCACCAGAGAGTCTTTAAATGAGCTGCTGGCCCCGGTCGGCGGCTCTGTTCCCGCAGGAGAGGATGCGTTCGTAGAAGGGGTGAGCCAGGCTACTGTGGAGGAGACCAAGAGCGTTCTCGACTCCAAGCTCAACCGCCTGGGCCTGCAGGACATCAAAGTGAAGATGGTCGACAACAAGTACATTCTGATCGACCTCGCGGGAATGGATGTGGCTTCCGCCCAGGAGGTTGTGGGCAAGCCCGGCAAGTTCGAGATCAGGATTCAGACCGAGAACAACGAAAGCATGCATGTGCTCTACGGGGATGCAGTACAATCTGTGGACATACCTCAGGGAGAGCGCAATGGAGCCTGGGGAGTTCCCTTTGTGCTCTCCGAGGATGGCGCGACCGTCTTCCAGAAGGCCGCTATCGATTCCGGAGCTACCAAGAAGCCGGAGGATCACTACATCTCCATGTACCTGGACAAGGATGAGATCTTCTCGGCACCCCTGGCCCCGGAGCTGGCCGACAGCCTGAATAAAGCGCCCATGAGAAACCTTGAGGCCAATGTGGGCGCAGGCGATGCCGGATCGCAGAAGGCCAAGGAGCTGTACATTCACCTCCGAGAGGGCGCTCTGCCGGTCAATGTCGAGGTCGTCGGCTCCGGACAGGTTTCAGCGGCTTTAGGTGAGCAGTTCAAGCTGCAGATGGTCATCGCCGGGCTGATTGCCCTGCTGGCTGTGGCCGGCATGATCTATTACCGCTACCGGGAGAAGAGGATCGTCCTGCCCATGGTCATGACCTCCTTCTCTGAGGTCGTTATGCTTTTAGGCGTCTGGGCTTTAGCCGGATGGCAACTGGATCTGGCAAGCCTGGCAGGCATCATCATGGTGATAGGCACGGGCGTGGATCAGCTTGTGATCATCACCGATGAGCTCATCCGGGGCGGAGAGGCGGCGGCGTCAGCAGCCGAGCGCAGCATCAAGGAGAGGGCGGCGGAGGCTGCCGAGAAGGCAGGAGTGGGCAAAGTGGTCACCACCACCAGCAAGGTGTACCTAACCCGCCTCTCCAGGGCCTTCATAATCATCCTGGGTGCGGCGGCGACAACGGCTTCGGCAATGGTTCCCCTGCTGGTGATGGGCTTTGGCGCACTCACCGGATTCGCTCTGATCATCATCCTGGGCGTATTCCTGGGGACGGTCATCGCCCGGCCGGCATACGGCAGGATAATCGGGTATATCATGGCTGCGCACTGAAAAAGAAAAACAAATACGGACAGATGCAGAATTGAGCGCGCTTCCAGTATTTGACGGAGGCGTGCTCTTTCTATTTTCCTGAGGCTAAACTGAGTTACTCTATGGCTCTTCGCTATTTACTGTGGGTAATTGACGCTTCAGTCTCTGTGAGTCCTCTGTGCGCTCTGTGTCTCTGTGGTGGCAGTCCGTGGGCATTTGGCTGTAACCAGTGGCTAACGACGTCTTTCACCACAGAGACACAGAGGACACAGAGCACGCACAGAGCGAGCTGACAACCGAACGAACTGAAGATGGCCCCACAAAATAGCGAGGAGCCTTTCAATTTTTATAGGGTGCGCCGTCGCCGTTTCACTTTTCAGCGCTGCAGGATTGCAGGTCTCTGAGCACCCGATAGAGGGCCGAGAAGTCCAGGTTCTCTTCGCCCCTGGCGTAGGTCATGCCGTAAAGCTCCTTGACCACTGATCCCATGAAAAGCGGCCTCTTCAGCTCATAGGCCAGGTCCTGGAGGTAGTGCATGTCCTTGTAGATCAGCGAGGACTTGAACTGGGGCGAGAAGTCCTCGCCGGCCAGCTTCTCTCTCTTGGCGTTGAGCACCCCGGAGCTGCCGGCACCATTGGCCAGGATATCCAGGACTCTATCCCTGTCCAATCCCGCCGCCTCTCCCAAGGCCACCGCCTCGGCGATGGCCGCCATGAACGATCCCAGCACCAGGTTGTTGACCAGCTTCATGCGGGAGGCCAGGCCGGGCTGCTGCAGATAGAAGATATTGGTCGCCAGCTTTTGCAGATAGGGCAGAGCCCTCTCGAAGGCCTCTTTTTGGCCCGACGCCAGAGCGGTGAGCTTTCCCTGCGTGGCCGGGACCACAGAGCCCAGCACCGGGGCCTCCAGATACATGCCGCCCTGCAATGAGACCAGGCGGAAAAAGTCCAGGACGTCCCGAAAGTGATTGGTGCTGGTATCGATTATCAGGTGGTCGGAGAGGCTGCCCTCCGAGAGGCCGCCCGGACCGGCCAGGACCTCTCGCACGGCAGCGCTGTCGAAGAGGTTGAGGACGATGACTGAGGCCTGCTCTGTCAGGGAGGCGGGGCTTTTTGCCCGCGAGCATTTCAGCTCTTCGGCGAGGGCGGCGGCCTTCTCTTCGGTTTTGTTCCAGAGGACCAGCTCCACGCCCTGGGAGGCCAGCCTGCCGGCCATAGCTCTGCCCAGGTGACCGAGGCCGATGAAACCAGCTTTCATGATTGATAATGAGGGTTGTCGGTATTTAACGGCGTCGGAATTGGCAGGTCTGTCTCTTCTGTCAGGGTGTAGGCCGCCAGATCTCCAGCCGTAATATCTCTTATACCGGCAGCTTCCGTGGTTCCTCGCAATTTTATGTGGGTGTTGATGTCGTTCTTTGTCTTTGTGTCTCTGCGCCTCTGTGGTTTAGTAGTAAGTTGCCTATGATTAAGCCTACTGCTACTGAACAAAACCACAGAGGCACAGAGATGAAAATAAAACCTGAAAGACAGACTGACTCCGTTTAGCCACAGAAAATAGTGGAGAGCCAACAAAACCACAAGAAGAAAAAGAGCTAATCCATCCGCCTCTCCTACCCCATCTTCGGCCCAGTCGCCGCCGCATCCACTCCGCAGGCGGCGATCTTCTCGGCGAGCTTGGCCAGCACATCCTTTCTCATGCCGCCCACGAACTTGATCGACCCCACGACCAGATGGCCGCCTCCTGAGACCCCGCCGTTGGGAATCTCCTCCATCAGCTCCTTTACCATCTGGGGGATGTTCATCCTCACCGCCCGGCTTCTCAGCACGGCAAAGTCCGGCCCGTAGCCAATGGTCACCACCGGCTTTCCCTCAAACTTCCTGCACAGCCGGTCGTGCACTTCTCCGGAGGTCTTGCCGGGCGGCGGGAAGGTGAACTTGTGGGCGAAGTTCTCCACATCCAGGACATTCATGATGATGCCGTTGGGCAGTTTCGTGCTCTTGACATTGCCCATGCTAGCCCGCAGTTGCTCGTCGATGGCGGCATTGGCCTGCTCGCAGAGCAGTTCCACAATCCTCTGGTGGCGGTCCAGCCTGCCCAGGCAGAGGATGTCGTTTATCAGGCCACGGCCTTCGTTGAATCGCAGCCAGAATGCCTCGTAGTCCAGGGCGAGGGCGACCTTCTTGAGGTCTTCTCTGCCGTATTTGTCTTCGACCAGCTTGATGTACTCAGCCGCCTCCGGAGCCTCGCTCCGATCTCCCACGGCGGAGACCGCAGGGAAGTGCTTGATCTTGGCCTCCACGGCGGGATGAATCATGCGGGCGATCTCAGTCGCCAGCATGCCCGTGGTCAGGCCGAAGTCGCCTCCCTGGTGAGCCGGGTTGACGTGGGCTATGAGGAACTGGTCCACGATCTTGTGGGGGTGGTGATGATCGACCACCAGCATCTCCAGGCCGTAGACCTGGGCCTGGCGCATGGCCGGGACGTCCTCCTCTGTGGAGCCGTTGTCCATCAGCACAATGAGCGGCATCTTCTGGCCGTGCCGGGTGCTGTCCTCCAGGGCATACGTCAGGTCCTTGGTAACATCCTCCAGCTCGTAAAAGGGCGCTTTGCTGGGAGCCCGCCGGTAGTTGTAGTACTCGGCGTCCTGCCCGCCCACCTCCTTGATGAGGGGCAGTATGGCGTTTTCAATGGCCACGGCGGCGGTTATCCCGTCGGCATCGGCATGGTGGCGGACGACAATGGGCTGGGACTTGAGGACGGCGCGGCGGATCTCCTTGGCCACCTGTTTCATGGCGGGCTTCAGCCGCTCCATGATCTCGCTTTTGACCAGAAACTGGGTCTCGGAGGGCTCAGCCCGCTGATCGAGGGCCTGCTCGCTTCGGTCCTTGACCGCCGAGGCCTCCCCGCCCCAGAGGCGCTTCATGGACTTGATCTCCACCTGCACCTGGTTGTTCCTGAGAGAGACGTCGCCGATGATCCGCACAATCATCTCGCTGTTGATATCGGCATAGGCCCGAACGCCTGCCTTCTCGAAGGCGGCACAGAAGACCAGTCCGCTGTCGTCGGCGACCGTGAAGATCGTGGGGCCGCCGGTCTGCTTGACCTGGATGACCTCGCCTTTGATCATGATCTGCTTTCCCACCGACTTTTGCAGATCTGCCGCCCGGGCTAAGGGGAGCTGCTTTTCTACCTCCACAGTGTTGTACTCCTTGAGCTCCACCGGTTCCAGCTCGATGTTGCCGTTGGGTAGGATGTTTCGGACGGCTACGAAGATGGTGTCGCCAACTTCAGGCCGGCTCTTCAAGACCTTGTTGTGGGCCAGGCCCCTCACGCTCTCGGAGAGGTCCACAAAGGCCCCGAAGTTGGCCAGGCCGTTCACCCGTCCCTGATAGATGTCGCCGATATTGATATCCTTGAGGTCGCAGGCGGGGTCGAGGATATGCAGCAGCGGCTTTTTGGAGCAGCGCTCGCATAGCTCCTTCTTGCTGCCCAGGCGGCTGCCGCATACCACGCAGAGGTATTCGCGCCCAAGACCACTGCAATCCGGGCAGCTCTCACTGACCGGCATCTTGCCAGACCCGTGGCAGACGCTGCATTTCGTGGAGCCGCTTTCGATAAGCTCCTTCATGTCCTTATCCGTTGCCTCCCCTAGGGAGATCGACCCGGTCTTTCCGCTGCCGTCGCAGTTGGGACAGGGCTCTTCTCCCACCACGTGGTAGCCCAAGCCCTGACATCTCTCGCAAAGATTCATCTCCCATATCAAGGCACATCTGGAATTTAGCTATTTTGCCGGGGAGGCGGGCCTCCGATTAAGGCTAAATAATATGCCGGCCCTCCCGCGGCCATGCGAGTTGCAGTTTTACGCATCGGCCACCGGCCGGAGAGGGATAAGAGGATCACCACCCACGTGGGCCTGGTGGCGCGGGCCTTCGGAGCTGAAGAGATGCTCCTCACCGGCCGCGACTCCCATGTGGAGGAGAGCCTGGCCGATGTGGCGGAGCGCTGGGGCGGCGGATTTCGCATAACTTCCGATGTCTCCTGGAAAGGGGAGACGGTGCGCTGGAAGGAGGCGGGCGGGGCTGTGGTGCACCTCACTATGTACGGGTCCAACCTGCCCGATGTGATTGATGAGATCCGGGGCTCTGCCAGCCGAGACCTCCTTGTGGTCGTGGGGGCGGAGAAGGTGCCGGCGGAGATGTATCAACTGGCGGACTGGAATGTGGCCGTGGGCAATCAGCCTCACTCCGAGGTGGCGGCCCTGGCTGTTTTCCTGGACAGGCTCTTTGAGGGGCGGCAGCTCTCCGGGCAATTTCAGGGAGGGCTGAAGATCGTGCCCAGCGCCAGAGGAAAGCAGGTGCTGTATCCCCAATATTCTCATGAAGAAAAAGACGATGAGAAAGATGAAGGCGAGGATGACGGAGAAGATGACGGAGACGCCGACCAGGCCAAGGATTAGTTTATGAGGCTGCTGGTGATCGGCATCAACATCCGGCACATCGCCGCCTCAGCCAGCCGGGCCGGTCACCGGGTCTACGCCGCGGACGGCTATTGCGATAGGGACCTCTCCCGTTGGGCTGAGGAGACGGCTCTTCTGCCCCGCCAGGGCGCGGAGCAGGCCATACCCCTATTTATCGAAAGGTTCTCTCCGGATGCCGTGGTCCTGGGCTCCGGCCTGGAGGAGGCATCAGTATCAGGTGTGCCCGTCCTCAACAATCCTCCCGCCAGGACCTCTCAGGTCTCGGATAAGCTGTGGTTGGCCAACTGGCTGGAGAAGAACGGCTTTCCCTTAATCAGGACGCTTTCCGGGGAGGCCGTGGCGTCGGCCCTCGACTCAGGCGGCCTGACATATCCCTTTCTGGTCAAGCCCCGCAAGGGCGCTGGGGGAGTGGGATGCGGGATCGTGAAAAGCCCGCACGATTTGCCTTTGACTCTGCCATCACCGATGCCGCAGGATACGGCGAACGGCATTGCAGAGATGATCGCCCAGGAGTTGGTCTCCGGCAGGCCGGCCAGCGTCTCGGTCATCGGAAATGGTCGCGAGGCCCGGGCCATTGCCGTCAACGAGCAACTGATCGGCCTCTCCTGGGCCGGCGGGAAGGGCTTTCGCTATTGCGGCAACATCACGCCTCTGGAGCAATGCGACAATGCCGGACTGGCGAGCATGGCAGAAGAGATCGTGGCTGGCCTGGGCCTTGTGGGCAGCAACGGCGTGGATTTCATGATCACCGAAAAGGGGCCGAGGGTGCTGGAGGTCAACTGCCGCTTTCAGGGCAGCCTGGACCCGGTGGAGATGGCGACGGGGGGCAATGTCTTCTCCGCTCACCTCCAGGCCTTCTCCGGAGAGCTGCCCGGACCGCTGGTGCCGCCGGAGCGCACCGCGGGCAGAACCATAGTCTACCCTCCCGGCGATCTGACCGTCAAAGCCGATTTATGCCGGGATTGGAGCCAGGACGTGCCGGCAATGGGATCGCGAATCATGGCAGACGAGCCGCTGCTCTCCATTACAGCTCAGGGAAGAAACAGGGGGCAGGTTTTGGCCATGCTGCAGAGCAGAGCGGGCAAAATGCTGCGGCTGGCCGGATGCCGATCCTGGGATCGCGGCATATCTGCAAAAATTGAATGATTGATGGCGGTCCGGGCCGGGTCGGCGCCGGAGCTTTTCACTGAAAGGAACCGGCTGGGCTTTTGGGCTTGGCTGGTCTTACCAGGACACAACCCTGAAAATCCAGTTGCTGATGAGGGTCCAGGCTTTGACATAGCCTGATCCTTTCTCCAGCTTCTCTCTATCCTTTTCGCTGTATATATTTTTAGATTCCATCCATGAGTCCATGCCATGAGTTCACTTCTCATTCCAATATAACCATGTCGGTCTGCAGCAATATGAAAAAAATGCCAGGAAAAGGGCACGGCTGCTCACGGAATTAGCCTTCCGGCATCCATATAAAAAGTTTATGCTTGAAAAGTTAATATAGCATAAGATAAGAGGAGATAATAGTGAAATGCGGGGGATGAAATGAAGTCGCCGGAAAGAATTACCATCGCTTTGGACGAAGAGACGGCAGGGCTGTTCAAGAAGATGAAGGAGGACCTGGGCATATCCCAGAGCGAGCTGATGAGGGAGTCCCTCAAGTTCTTCGGCAAACACAAGATGCTCTTTGAGTTCGCCGAGGACAAGAAGGTCTACACCCATGCCGAGATGCTCTCCGCAGGCGAGCACGTTATCCTGGATATTGACCACTGGATCCTGTTTCTCAATTTCATGGAGACCCATCCGGACAAAGAGAAGTTCTGGAATATGCACAAGGATGTCTGCCGGGCCCATGCCGAGCAGTTCAAGCACAAGCTCTTCAATGCCGAGAGCATTCTCCGCCGCCTGGAGATCTGCAATCTCTTCAACATGAGCAAGACCGGCAAAAACGAATTCACCCTCATCTTCGGCTCCGATGCCCCCAAGAAATTTGTGCGCATCGAATTGGAAGAGATCTTTGCCGGCATGGGCTTTTTGGTGGAGATCAAAGAGGACTTCTCCAAGTTGAGGATTAAAGTGCTTCACGACCTGTAAACGCCTCCTCTGCAAATCATCGCGACACAATGATCCCCTGCACCATTACTGTTTGCACCATTACTGTTTTATGGGATGAATTGGAGAGGGATTTTTATGGATCTCATGGCCCTGGTGCAGGGATTCATGGCTAAAAAGCAGGCTTCGCTCTGCGAGGATCTCGCGAAAAAGTA
>Ga0116171_10006012_pt1 | contig 10577 bp, 10 predicted proteins | sample AD_JPNHW2_MetaG_FD_89798 | JGI IMG/M metagenome (GOLD analysis project Ga0116171, IMG submission 89798) | Active sludge microbial communities of municipal wastewater-treating anaerobic digesters from Japan - AD_JPNHW2_MetaG | ecosystem: Engineered > Bioreactor > Anaerobic > Digestate | place...
CCCAGAACAGATACAGAAAGTGATGCGGCAATGGTTGCCTTCCGCCTTGTCATTTTGAGCTCTTCGACAAGCCATGCAACAATCACCTCCAAAACAGAAATAGTCGATGTGAGTGCAGCAATAGCCAGAAGAAGAAAGAACATCATTGCGAAAATATTTCCCAGCGGCATTTTCTGGAATACAGCCGGCAATACGATAAAAGCAAGGCCGGTACCTGATGTATTTGTACCACCCAGCGCAAAGAGTGCGGGGAAAATTGCAATTCCTGCCAACACAGCCACCGATGTATCGGCAAGTACTACCAGCCCCGCCGATGATGAGAGGTTTTCACTCTTTTTTATATAAGATGCATAGGTTATCAGTGTTCCCATTCCTATGGAAAGAGAAAAGAATGCCTGGCCAAGAGCCTGGAGGATCACATTGGGCGTTATTTTGCTCATATCGGGGCGAAAAATAAATTCAAGTCCTGTCTTTGCCCCCGGAAGGGTCACCGACCTTATACCCAATATGATAAGAAGGATGAACAGAACCGGCATCATCACTTTAGTATATTTCTCAATTCCTTCCTTGACACCCGAGATAATAATAAAGGCAGTCAGACCCATAAATATCAGGAACCATAACAACGGACGGAATGAGCTGCCAATAAAAGTATTGAACATAGCCGTGTACTCAGTATCGCTTTTCCCCGACAGGTTTCCTGTAAGTGCCTGGTAAAAATATTCCAGTGTCCAGCCTGCAACAGTTGTATAGAATGCCAGAATCATAAAAGCTGCTACCACACCCATAAGCCCGATGAGGTACCAGGGTTTCCCGGGAGCCAGCTTCTTGAATGACCCATAGGGATTCAGCCTTGCGTGTCTCCCTATGACAAACTCAGAAGTCATAACGGGTATACCTATTATTATTACACACAGAAGGTATACTAAAAGGAATGCTCCTCCCCCGTTTTCACCCATGAGGTATGGAAACCTCCATATATTGCCCAGTCCAATAGCTGATCCTGCAACTGCGGCAACAACAGCAAACCTTCCCGAAAAAGTATCACGTTCGCTCCCTTTCTGATTTTCCATAGAATTTTAAAATATATCTTTGTAGAAAGGCCGAAGATAATAAACGAAATCTTTTTATACCGATGCTGACAAATAAAATTTTCTGCGAAGCAAATAAAATCAGACTTCTCTTTACTGCAACAATAATCACACTTTTTATTTCCTGTTCACCGTTAAAACCTTACAGGAATCTGCCCGAGGTTGTGAAATGGGAACCTGACATCGCGGTTTTTGATTCGCTCGACAGGACTGTTAATTATCCTGACGATGCCATCCTCTTCGCAGGAAGCTCAAGCATCAGGCTATGGTCGACACTTGATCGCGACATGGCACCTTATCATGTAATCCAGAGAGGATATGGCGGCGCAAAGTTGAGCGATTATGCAGTGTATGCCGACAGGATCTTTGCTCCGCACAAATGTAGTGCATTGGTCCTTTTCATCGCCAACGATATCACCGGAAGCACTAGTGACAAAAGTCCTGAAGAGGTCAGGGAGCTCTTCAGGTATATTCATCAGAGGTTCAGAAAATATAATCGCGGGGCGCCGGTCTTTTTCGTTGAAATAACACCAACCTGGAGGCGATGGAAAGCCTGGCCCCAGATAGATGTTTGCAACGAAACCATCAGGAAATGGTGTGAACAAAAATCAAATACTTATTTTATTGAAACAACGCCAACTTTTCTCAACAGTGAAGGAAAACCCATACAGGAATATTTCAGGAGCGACAGCCTTCACTTAAACAGTGATGGCTATAAGGTGTGGACAGGGATAATTAAAGGGGAGATTGAAGAGGTAATCGGTAAGCGGTAAGGGACAAAAACAAATAATACCAGGGATGAAAAATTCTATTTCAAGGAGAAGGTTTGTAAACAGCACCCTCGGTGCGGGAGCCGGAATGATTCTGGTGCCTTCTTCAACAGTAATGAGAAGCCAGTCGAAAAGCATTTCAAACCGGCCGCTGATTATAACCAGCCATTCAAATGAGACCGGGAAAAATGCCATGAGCGCCGGCTGGGAGATACTGAGCAAAGGCGGCTCTGCGGTCGATGCTGTCGAGAAAGCAGCAAATGTTATCGAGGTCGATCCTGAAGATACCACTGTCGGATATGGCGGGCTTCCCAATGAGAATGGGATCGTCCAGCTCGACTCCTCTTTCATGGACGGAAAGACATATTCCGCAGGAGCAGTGGCGTGTCTGGAGAATATAAAAAATCCTTCATCGGTGGCAAAACTGGTGATGCAGCATACTGATCATGTGCTGCTTGTAGGAAAAGGAGCTCTGGACTTCGCAAAGGCATGGGGATTTCAGGAAGAGAATCTTCTGACGGAAAAGGCAAGGAAGATATGGCTCCGCTGGAAGGAGGAGATGAGTCCCAATGACGACTGGGGAGCGCCGGAACATCTTCAGAATATCATGAAGAAGGAGAGCTACTGGCGCGACTTCCCCGGTATAGAGCATCATTACGGAACCACCAACGTCCTCGCCATCGACAGCAATGGTGATATTGCAGGATGTACGACCACAAGCGGGCTCAGCTTCAAGCTTAACGGGCGAGTCGGGGATTCCCCTATAATTGGTGCAGGGTTATATGTCGACAATGAGGTAGGTGCTGCCGGAGCCACCGGTCGTGGCGAAGATGTCATCAAGTCGTGTGCTTCCTATTTTATTGTGATGAGAATGAAAGAGGGACGTACACCACAGCAGGCATGTGAAGATGCATTGCTGATGATTGTGGAACGATATAAAAAAGTAAATCCGGATTTTTATCCTACAGAAAAGTTTGTTGCAATAAATAAATATGGTGAGGCAGGTTGTGCGACGATGAAAGGAAGCCGCAAGCCTCTGATGTCGGTGAACAGTCCGGAAGGCTATACGCGTTACGAGGGGACGATAATGTTTCCTGCAAAGTAGGCTCTGCCCTTGCTGTATATTCTTTCAGGCCTGCGAGATTGCTTAATTGATGATGAAAACATTCAAGCCGCCCTCGTCTTTCAATACGGGGGCATTTCATTTCCAGTCATTTGCAGATTTTGCAGAAATACCGAAATTAAGAAATTAAAATAAAAAAAGCAACCTCCTTCGAGATTGCTTTCTTTATGAGTTGAAAGATTTTGTAATCTTTAAGACCGCAAGACCTTTATTCCACCTTCACACTCTTCTCATAGAGTGTCTCCCATCCATCAGTGGCTGCCGGCTTCTCTGTATCAGCAACTTTCCTGACCAGCTTCTTTACTGTATAGGTCCCTCCTCTTCTGTCAGAGGCGCTCTTGGCACCATCACCTGTATAATCGACCCACGCTATGAACCAGTTAATCTTGTGCGGCATGATTATGCCTGTCTCAATCCAGCCAATATCCTCTTCACGAAGCGTGTAGTTGTTGTAATTCTCATGGAAGACATCTACATAATAACGCTGGTTATCAAGATGCGAGAAAACAACCACACCATCAGCATCGGTGTAGCCTTCCGCAAAAATGTTGGTTTCGTTATCCCACGATGAAAGGTTCGGATAGAGCCATACACTTGCATCAGCAACAGGATAATCATAAGTGTACTCTTCATTCCATTCAAAAACATCAACCTCAAGAAGCGTGGGAATAAATATCTCAAGTGTCATGCTGGCCACATCTTCCATATTTGCATTTATCGCAGTGAGAGTGACTTCAAACACGCCTGTCCCCGTAAATATATGTGTCGGATTTTCCTGTGTCGAAATAACCCCGTCACCAAAATCCCATTCAAAGCTCTCGGCATGCTTCGAATCGTTGATAAAATAGACCTCCTGCCCCACTTCCGGTTCGAGGGCATCAGTTGTAAAATGTGCTTCCGGCATCTTATCAGTACATGAGTACATGAAAACCGGCAGAAGCATCGCGAGATAGAATATCTTTTTCATTGCTTTGGTTATTTGTATCTGTTTAATGATGCTCAAAATGTATGCCATCTTTATTTTTTATGAACGATATGGTTTCTCATCCCTCCCGTACAATCATAAAACCAGCATCATATTAAAAATTAAATGAGTGTCGGGAATCATACACATAACTCCATTGATTTTCTTCGTTTACCCCGGCCCCAGGGGGAGCGAAGAAAATCAATTGACTCCACCTGGGGATGGGGTAAAACAATTGATTTTCAAGCGTCATGCGATTCATTATTAAACATTCCTGATACTCATAAAAAATTATAATTATCTTTGCACTCCTATAAAATGAAGCTTATAATGATAAAGATAACATTTCCTGACGGAACTCAAAAAGATTTCAAAAAAGGAATTACCAGTCTTGAAATAGCAGAACAGATTAGTCCCCGCCTGGCTAAGGAAGTATATTCTGCATCAGTGAACGGCGAACTGCGCGACCTGACAAGACCTGTTGAAACAGATTCAACTATCAGGCTTCATAAATGGGACGACCAGGAAGGAAAACATGCTTTCTGGCACTCTTCATCGCACCTGATGGCCGAAGCGCTTGAGGATCTCTATCCGGGAATAAAATTCGGAATAGGTCCAGCCGTTGAAAATGGTTTTTATTATGATGTCGACCCCGGAAACGGCAAAGTGATAACTGAAAATGACCTGGCCGCAATAGAGAACAGAATGAAAGAGCTTGCAGCCACAAACCATCCTTTCACCAGGGTCAATGTGAGCAAGAAAGAAGCGATGGAACTCTTCACAGCCAAGGGTGATGAATATAAAACTGAACTTATTAGCGAGCTTGAAGACGGTACGATAACCCTGTATAAGAGCGGTAAATTCACCGACCTCTGCCGGGGCCCTCACCTGCCCTCAACAGAACCCATAAAGGCAATAAAGATTACAAGTCTGGCCGGCGCTTACTGGCGTGGAAATGAAAAACGCAAGATGCTCACACGTATCTATGGCATTACCTTCCCCAAGCAGAAGATGCTCGACGAATATATTCTCCTCCTCGAAGAAGCAAAGAAACGCGACCACAGGCGCATAGGCAGAGAACTGGAGCTCTTCACATTTGCCCCTAAAGTAGGCATGGGGCTTCCTCTCTGGCTGCCCAGGGGTGCTGAAGTACGGCAGAACCTCATAAATTTCCTGACAGGCGTCCTGAAAAGAAGAGGTTACAAGATCGTTGCGACACCTCATATCGGAGATGTAAGCCTCTATAAGACCTCGGGCCATTATGAGAAATATGGCGCCGACTCGTTCAGGCCTATCTCAACACCACAGGAGGGTGAGTTCTTTATGCTAAAACCCATGAACTGCCCCCATCATTGTGAAATATATAACGCTACCCCGCATTCATATAAAGAGCTTCCCTTCAGAATGGCTGAATTCGGAACCGTTTACCGTTATGAACAGAGTGGCGAACTTCATGGCCTCACCAGGGTACGAAGCTTTACACAGGACGATGCACATCATTTCTGCAGGCCTGATCAGCTTCTCGATGAGTTCAAGAGCATCATCGACCTGGTGCTATATGTATTCAAGGTACTCAACTTCAATGACTTCTCAGCACAAATATCTCTGAGAGATCCTGAGAACAGGCAGAAATATATCGGTACCGACGAGAACTGGGAAAAAGCTGAAAAAGCTATCATTGAAGCTGCTGCAGCCAAAAACCTCGAGACTACCATTGTAAAGGGAGAAGCCGCATTTTACGGTCCCAAGCTCGACTTTATGGTCAAGGATGCCATTGGCCGTAAATGGCAGCTGGGGACTATCCAGGTCGACTATAACATGCCGGAACGCTTCGACCTGACATATAATGGCAGCGACAACCAGAAACACAGGCCTGTAATGATTCACAGGGCAATCTTCGGATCGATGGAGCGTTTTGTGGCTGTTCTTATTGAAAACAGTGCAGGCAGATTTCCTCTGTGGCTCGCACCCGATAAGGCTGTAATATTACCCATCAGCGACAAATACAACGATTATGCGGCAAATGTTTTGGAAATCCTAAATAATTCCGATATTTGCACACTGATTGACGACCGGAATGAAAAGATCGGTAAGAAGATCAGGGATAATGAATTAAAGCGCATACCATACCTTCTGGTGATAGGAGAAAAAGAAGCAGGAAGCGGTACAGTTTCTGTCCGCAGGCAGGGTGAAGGAGATATGGGGGTGATGAAAATTGAAGAGTTTACTGACTTTATCAGGGCAGAAATAAAGAAAGAACTTGCAGTTTAACTGCAAATAAATAACAGAGTATTAACAAAAATAAGGAGGAAAGAGTTATAACCGGACCAGTCAGACGAAGCCCCGGAAGGATTACCCAGCCGGCTCACAAAATAAACAACAGGATCACCGCCAGGGTGGTCAGAGTTGTAGGTGATGAAATAAAAGCAGAAGTCATGAGTATCCAGGATGCCCTTAAACTGGCAGACAAGCTGGAACTCGATTTAGTTGAAATTTCCCCGAACGCAGATCCCCCTGTTTGCAAGATCGTTGATTATCAGAAGTTTCTCTATCAGCAGAAAAAGAAACAGAAAGAGATCAAGTCGAAAGCAACAAAGATCGTGGTTAAGGAGATCAGATTTGGACCGAACACCGATGATCACGATTACAATTTCAAGCTTAAGCACGCCATCAAATTCCTTGAGGAGGGGGCAAAGGTAAGAGCTTATGTGTTCTTCAAAGGGAGATCAATATTGTTCAAGGACAAGGGAGAAGTACTCCTCCTGCGTTTTGCCAATGACCTCGAAGAATACGGAAAAGTCGACCAGCTGCCCAGGCTCGAAGGTAAAAGGATGATAATAGCTTTCTCATCAAAAAAGAAAAAGTAGTTTTAATAAATATATAGTTCAGAAATGCCAAAAATGAAGACGAATTCCGGTGCAAAGAAAAGATTCACGCTTACCGGAACAGGGAAGATCAAGCGCAAACATGCTTTCAAGAGACACATCCTGACAAAAAAAGAGACCAAAAGAAAAAGAAATCTCTCTTATTACGGACAGGTTGACAAAGCTGACGAGAAAAACGTTAAGCTTCTTCTTGCCAGCAAGTAATAAAAGCGCTTAGAAGAAAATCAAGTATTAACCGGATGTACAGCAGATAAGTTTTACGCATGGCGTGAACGCTGACATTCAAAAAAAATGAGTTATGCCAAGATCAGTAAATGCAGTCGCCTCGAGGGCCAGGAGAAAAAAGGTCCTTAAGCAGACAAAGGGGAACTTCCTCTCAAGAAGAAATGTAATCACCGTCGCAAAAAATACCCTCGACAAGGGTATGGGTTACGCCTACCGCGACAGGAAAAAGAAGAAAGGCCTTTTCAGGGCTCTATGGATCCAGAGAATAAATGCAGGTGTACGCCAGTATGACATGAACTATTCCGAGTTCATCGGTAAACTTGAAAAGAAAGGCATCACCCTCAACAGGAAAACACTTGCCGACCTGGCAATGAACCACCCCGAAGCCTTCAAGGCAGTGGTTGAGAAAGTTAAGTAATAATAAATTAAATAAACAGAAAAGCTGACAGGAAACATGTCAGCTTTTTTTTAGCCTCTCCCTAAATCCCTCCCCCAAGAGGGAGGGACTTATTTTCTATGAGGTCTTTTCCCCCCTTCTCTCCTGGGAGAAGGGGGCAAGGGGGATGAGGTCATCTTATCCTCATAAACATTCTTCCAAGCCTGATCTTCCTGAGCCCTGACGCTTCCTTGTTGATCGACAGCCAGATAAATTTCGGCTTCCCTACCACATGATCATCCGGGACGAATCCCCAGTAACGCGAATCGGCTGAACTGTGACGGTTGTCACCCATCATCCAGAAGTAGTCCATTTTGAAGGTATAGGTGTCCGACTTTATACCATTAATATATATAGCGTCACCGTCTATCCTGAGATCATTATCTTCATACACATCAATAATACGGTCGTAAAGACAAATATTTGATGTATCAATCCTTACTGTAACTCCTTGTTTTGGTATCCACAGCGGACCGTAATTATCCTCGTTCCATGCCAGTGATTGTTTGTAAGGGAATATCCACGGTACATAATGACCCGGGCTGTCATAAATAGTTGATACATTCTTCACATTCGCAAAACCGGCAATGGCAGCGGCATTTTTCTTTGTAAGAGTCATTTCATACGCCGAGCCTGAGATAATACGCTGGTCGCCCTTCGAAATTCCAAGTCTTTCAAAGGCCTTCGGATTGATAGAGGTTCCGTTTGTTAAAACATAGTAGGTAACCTGCTGACCATCGTTCTCGGGTGCAGGTTCACCATTGACGTACAACAAGCCTGACCTGATAGTGATTGTATCTCCCGGCAATCCCACACATCGCTTCACATAATTATCGCGCCTGTCGACAGGACGGTAAATAATTGTATTGTTATCTCTCACTTCCTTTCTTGCCATTGTCATATAATCATCGACCGGATGTGGGTTGTTGCTGCCAAAATTATATCTTGCCTGCAACTCCCTGGCAGTTCCCCTGACAATTTCATAGTATGCCGTTACCTGGTTCTCAACAACTACGGTATCTCCTGCCGGGAAGTTGAAAACGATCGGATCAAACCTTTTTACTTTTCCGAAACCAGCCAGGCGCCGGTAATCCCAGAGCACCAGGTTCGACCACGACTTGCCTTTTGTTATCGGCATCGTATGCTGTGTGAACGGAAATGCGATCGGTGTATTTGGCATCCTCGGTCCGTAAGCTATCTTGCTTACAAAAAGATGGTCGCCGACCAGAAGAGATTTCTCCATCGATGGCGTTGGTATCCTGTAGTTCTGAAACAGAAATATATTTATCAGTGTAACAGCAATAACAGCAAATATCAGGGCATCAAGCCATTCAATGAATGTACTGTTCGGCCCGTGCCTCTTCTTCCAGAATGTCCAGTTCACCTTTTGGGTGATATACATGTCGAAGATTATGGCAAGACCGAAAAGAAGCCAGTAATTGCCGATCCAGATAACAACAAGGAGATAGATCAAAGCTGCAATAGCGAATGAAATATATTTCCTTTCAAAAAAATTTTTCATTGATTTCATTTTTGAAGGCCTAAAAGTATAAAATATTATCAGAATCCCAGCACATCGCTCATCGTGAAGACCCCCTTCCTGGTGTGTATATACTCGGCAGCGACGACAGCGCCCAGTGCAAGCCCTTTCCTGTTTTTGGCTTCATGCCTGATGCTCAGCGTGTCAATATCCGAGTCCCAGACGATGGTGTGAGTGCCCGGGACCATTCCTTCGCGAACAGCTGTGATAGGGACCCTGGTTTCGTCACCATCCGGCATAAGGCTCCATCCGCTGTATCTTTTATGCTGTTCTGAAATTCCTTCAGCAAGGGCGATCGCAGTTCCGCTGGGTGCATCGAGCTTTTTTGTGTGATGAATCTCTTCTATTGAAACATGATAACCGGGATAATCTTTGATCCTCGCCGCGAGCTCACTGTTCAGCCTGAAAAGTATATTGACCCCGATGCTGAAATTTGAAGAGTGAATGAACGCCGTCTTGTTATTCCTGCTGAGCTCTGCTGCCCTCTCATAATCCTTAAGCCATCCTGTTGTTCCTGATACAACAGGGATACCTGCTCCGAGACAAACAGAAATATTCTCAAAAGCCGATCCGGGATGAGAGAACTCTATTACAACATCTATACCCTTCAGTGTCTCAGGCTTCAGGTCGCTCCTGTTGTCCAGATCAATTATGAGCTTTACCAGATGTCCCCTCTTTTTTGCTGCCTCTTCAATTTCATGGCCCATTCTGCCATAACCAATCAATGCTATGTTCATCTATCAAATTTTAAGCGAATTTATTGCATTATACATATGTCCAATCATAAGAATAGATTAAATTTCTTAAAAAGAAGTTAAATATCTTATCCTTCGTGATATCCTTGGTGTCCTTTGTGGTTATTTTTTTTTACCACAAAGGCGCACAGAGTGCACACGAAGTAACAGAAAGGGAATAAACAGAATATAAATTATAGAGAATATTTTCATATATTTCACAAGTATAAAAATATCATCAATGAAGAAAATATTGTTCATACTATCAATAACCATCACTATTATGGCATCTTCATGCGATACACAGGAGAAAGCCGACCTTGTAATCATTAACGGGAAGGTCCTCACTATTGATGAAGCCAATCCGATGGCTGAAGCTATAGCAGTCAAAGGAGAATTTATAGTTGCATCAGGCACCACACAAAAGATAAAAAAATGGATTGAAGAAGGGAAAACCGAAGTGATCGACGCAGGTGGAAGGCTTGTGCTCCCGGGCTTCAATGATGCACATGTTCATTTCGGTCCTCTCGATCCGGATTTTATCGAATTAAGGTATACTACCGATCCATCGGTCATCACGGAAAAAGTAAAAGCACAGGTTGCGAAATCGAAACCCGGACAGGTGATCAGGGGAGGTCACTGGGTACACGAATTATTCACCGACAGGCAGTGGCCTTCAAAAGAGCTGATAGATAAAGTATCACCAGGGAATCCGGTCATTCTCGACAGGGCCGACGGTCACTCCACGCTTGTGAACAGCTATGTATTAAAACTATCCGGGATAACCAGGGATACTCCTGATCCGTTCG
>Ga0116171_10006013_pt1 | contig 10577 bp, 8 predicted proteins | sample AD_JPNHW2_MetaG_FD_89798 | JGI IMG/M metagenome (GOLD analysis project Ga0116171, IMG submission 89798) | Active sludge microbial communities of municipal wastewater-treating anaerobic digesters from Japan - AD_JPNHW2_MetaG | ecosystem: Engineered > Bioreactor > Anaerobic > Digestate | place...
ACTCGGACGTACAACGGTTCATGATGTGTTCCACCCGCTTACAGGCGAGCTTATTATTGAAGCCGGACAGGAGCTTACCGAAGAGATAGCAAGGAAAATCGAAGATTCGCCTATTGAACAGGTTGAGATACGTTCGGTTCTTACCTGCGAATCCAAAAAAGGTGTATGCGCAAAATGCTACGGGCGAAATCTTGCTAACGGACGCATGGTACAGCAGGGTGAAGCCGTCGGTGTGATTGCCGCACAGAGTATCGGCGAACCTGGTACACAGCTTACACTCCGTACCTTCCACGTTGGGGGTACTGCATCGAATATTACCACCGAATCGAGACTTGTTGCTCGTTACAGCGGTATTGCCGAGATCGAGGAACTGAGATCGGTTCCGAAAGCCGACACCGAAAGAGGTGAGATTGATATTGTAATAGGCCGTCTTGCCGAACTCAGGATAATTGACAAGAAGACCGGAATAGCTCTGACAACTCATACCATACCGTATGGTTCGAAACTCTATATTAAACCAGGTCAGGAAGTTGAAAAGGGCAAGCTTATTTGTGAATGGGATCCGTTCAACGCTGTGATCATTGCAGAACTCGGTGGAAAAGTGGCATATGAGTTCCTTATTGAAGGTGTTACTTTCCGCGAAGAGTCGGATGAACAGACCGGATTCAAGGAAAAAGTTATTATTGAAAGCAGGGATAAGACAAAGAACCCGGCTATAAAGATAATGGGACCAAAAGGTGATGAACTGAGGACTTACAACCTTCCTGTCGGATCGCACCTTGTTATGGATTCCGACAAAATTGTCGAAGCAGGCGATGTCCTTGCAAAGATTCCAAGAGCAGTCGGCAAATCGGGCGATATAACCGGAGGTCTTCCAAGGGTAACAGAACTCTTCGAGGCTCGTAATCCTTCGAACCCGGCTATAGTATCCGAAATCGACGGCGAGGTTACTTTTGGCAAAATCAAGAGAGGAAACAGGGAGATCTCAATCAAGTCGAAGACAGAGGAAGTCAAGAAATATCTTGTTCCGCTGTCGAAACAAATCCTTGTGCAGGAGAATGACTATGTCAAGGCCGGCGTTCCGCTTTCAGACGGAGCAATAACACCTTCCGACATACTTGCCATCAAGGGCCCGACAAAGGTACAAGAGTATATTGTCAATGAGATCCAGGAAGTTTACAGGCTCCAGGGTGTGAAGATCAACGACAAGCACTTTGAGATAATTGTCCGCCAGATGATGAGGAAAGTTGAAATCGTCGATCCGGGTGATACAAAATTCCTTGAAAGACAGGTTGTTGACAAACTTGAATTCATGGATGAGAACGATTGGATCTATGGCAAGAAATATATTGTAGAATCGGGTGATTCACAGACTCTTCGTCCGGGAATGATAGTTACTGCCCGCAAACTAAGGGATGAGAATTCGATGCTGAAACGCCGCGACCTGAAGACTGTTGAAGCCAGGGATGCAGTTCCTGCAACATCGAACCAGGTACTGCAGGGTATAACAAGGGCTGCCCTTCAGACAAACAGCTTCTTCTCGGCTGCGTCATTCCAGGAGACAACCAAGGTACTTAACGAAGCTGCAATACTTGGAAAAATTGACAAACTCGAAGGTCTTAAGGAAAACGTTATTGTCGGACATCTTATTCCGGCAGGAACCGGTCAGCGCCAGTACAACGGCATAATTGTCGGATCGCTTGAAGAATATGAAAGTATAACCGATATTCCTGTGGAAGCTGAACAGGAGACCAGAAGATAAAATAATACTGAATATCATGTCAGATCCGAAGAATCCTAATCAGATCAGCATCGAACTGAATGAGGAAATAGCCCAGGGAACATATTCCAACCTTGCGGTTATTACTCATTCATCTTCGGAATTTGTAATAGATTTTGTGCGGATAATGCCGGGTATCCCGAAGGCACAGGTGAAATCGAGGATAATACTGACTCCCGAACATGCCAAGAGGCTGGTTGCAGCCCTGCAGGATAATATTGCAAAATATGAAGCTGTGCACGGCAAGATAAAGGAGGTCAAAAGCTCGACACCTGTTTTGCCGCTTACATTCGGGGGACCGACAGCTCAGGCTTAAAGGCGCATACAAATATTGTTCTGTGAAAGAATACAGAATATCATTTATTGGTGCAGGTAATGTAACAAACGCCTTGTGCCGTCAGTTTTATTTGTCGGGCTGCAAGATCCTTAAGATTGTTTCAAAAAGCGAAAAGACAGGCCGGGCCCTTGCATCCTCATGCAATGCATCATGGTCGGCTGATTGCATCTTCAACGATTCTGAAGATATAATAATCGCTGCCGTCCCCGATGATGTTCTGAAGGATGTCCTCGCGAAAGTAAAATGCGAGGCTGCAAGTATCGTGGCTCATACGGCAGGCAGCCAGGGCCTCGATGTTTTTCCTCCACGACTTGAACATACAGGGGTGTTTTATCCTTTACAGACATTTTCAATGGGAAGGAAGGTCGCATTCAATGGCCTCCCTTTTTTTCTTGAGGCATCCGACAGGGTATCATCATCCCTTATGAATGACCTGGCCGTTTTATTGGGAGCGGAGGTGCATTTCACTGATCATGAAAGACGACGGATCCTTCACCTTGCCGCAGTATTTGCATGCAATTTCACAAATCATATGTTCACAGCTGGTGAAAAAATTACGGAAAGAGCAGGATTGTCATTCGATGTATTGAAACCACTTATAAATGAAACTGTTAATAAAGCACTCGAGCTTGGTCCCGATAAATCACAGACAGGTCCTGCATTCAGATCCGATATGGAGACTATAAAAAAACATATTGATTTACTATCTTTCTCTCCTGAATTACAGAAAATATATATAGAAATAACTGAATCTATAATCAGGAAACATTCAAAGGCGACTGACGATGACCAATTTTAAGGAAAACCTGGCCAGGGTAAAGGCATTTGTTTTTGACATCGACGGAGTGCTGTCGTTGCAGACTATAAGCCTTAATGCGTTCGGAGTACCTAACCGGACCATCAATCTGCGTGATGGATATGCTGTTCAGCTGGCCGTGAAAAAAGGTTACCATGTGGCTGTTATATCCGGAAGCAATGCAAAGGAATATCAGAAAAGGCTTAAACAGCTTGGGGTAAAAGACGTTTATCTTAACAGCCGGTCAAAGCTTGAGCATTTCAATGAGTTCCTCAGGAAACATGATTTAAACATTTCCGATGTTCTTTTCATGGGCGATGATATTCCCGATCATGAGGTTATGAAAGTGGCAGGTGTCCCGGTTTGCCCTTCCGATGCCGACAGTGAAATCAGGCAGGTTGCAGGATATATATCCGATAAGAGGGGAGGGGAAGGATGTGTCAGGGATGTAATCGAACAGGTATTGCGGCTGCACAACAAATGGATGGAACCTGACGGATTTTCGTGGTAATATGAAAGCATTTCTCAATCTCATAAGATGGCCTAATCTTCTCATCGTTGCCCTCACAATGATACTGATGAGATATGCAGTCATTGAGCCTGTTATAAGTAAGATAAATGTTTTCCTTGTAAGCTCTCCCGGCTCGGTATTTCCGCTTTCACTTCAGCTTCCGTGGTACGATTTTGCTGTGCTTATCCTTGCAACCCTCCTGATTACCGCCGGCGGCTACGTGATAAACGATTATTTTGATATAAAAACAGATCTCATTAATAAGGGAGAAGTTATTGTCGGGACAAAAATCCCAAGGCGAAAAGCCATGTTGTGGCACAATTTCCTTAACATTGCAGGTGTTCTTGCAGGATTTTATATATCATGGAAAGCCGGCTACTTCTGGATGGGCCTCCTTTTTCTGATTGTGTCGGGATTGCTGTACTTTTATTCGGCAAGCTATAAAAGGCAGTTCCTTGTCGGGAACTTCATTGTAGCCCTTCTTACTGCAATGGTCCCTATGCTTGTTGCGATTTACGAATGGCCGCCGATGTACAGGTTTTATGCGGTCAATTCTTCCCAGCCGCCTGATCTCGGCATTATATTCTACTGGATAGGAGGCTTTGCCATCTTTGCTTTTCTGACCACACTGACCCGCGAAATAATCAAGGATATTGAAGACTTTGAAGGCGACCAGGCTTATGGCCGGAATACTATCCCTGTGGTGACAGGTATTTTTACTGCAAAGATGATCTCTGTGTTGCTTATTGCTGTTACGATCGGTCTTCTTTATATAATCTGGTACTACTTCCTAAATGATAAAATAACGCTGGCATATCTTTCCGTCACAGTTGTTCTTCCTTTATTATATGTTGTTTATAAAGTATTGATAAGCTCCGAGAGAAAGCAGCTTCATGCCGCCAGCCGGCTGATGAAGATAGTGATGATGGCCGGTGTGCTTTATTCGGTGGTTGTTAAACTGATCCTTGACCAGAATCTTGTCTGATATGGGTATTGATGAAATCAACAGATACAGGATCATACTGGCCTCAAAATCACCACGAAGAAGGGAACTCCTGAAAGAGCTGGGTCTGAAATTTGAAATTGCATCCATTGACTGTCCTGAAGACTACCCTCCTCATCTTAAAGGCAGGGAGATAGCTCTTTATCTTGCACGCGAAAAGGCTGGCGCATTCATTGAAACGGTAGGAGACAGGGAAATAGTAATTACAGCCGATACAATAGTCTGGTGCAACGGCAGGGTCCTCAACAAGCCTTCGGACAGGGAAGATGCCCGAAGAATACTCAGGGAGATATCTGACAATACTCATGAGGTAATAACGGGAGTCAGCCTCCTTACACGGGGCAGGCAAAGTACTTTTTATTCGTCTACAAACGTTACATTCAGACACCTTACCGATGAGGAAATAGATTTTTACATCGATAATTTCAGGCCATATGATAAAGCCGGGGCATACGGCATACAGGAATGGGTAGGTCTGGCCGCCTGCAGCCATATGAAAGGATCATATTTCAATGTGATGGGTCTGCCGGTTGAACAGGTTTATCATGAACTGCAGAAATTCATTAACAATATTTAACGACACCTGTATTTCGGAAACAATTAATTTCAGAAAAAAATATACAATGAGAAAGCTGTTAACCTCGATCGCCCTTTTGCTGATTTTACTGCCTGTTTTTTCAGTTGCACCCGATGAAGGTATCTGGATCCCGCTACTTATAGAAAAGTATAACATCAGGCTGATGAAGGAAAAAGGATTCAAACTGTCGGCGGAAGATATTTACAGCGTGAACAGGGCATGCATGAAGGATGCTGTCGTAAGTTTCAACGGTGGATGCACCGCAGAACTCATTTCAGGAGATGGACTTCTTATAACCAACCATCACTGCGGATACAGCCTCATTCAGGATCATTCGAGCCTGGAGCATGACTATCTGACGGACGGATTCTGGGCTATGTCAAGGAAGGAGGAGCTTCCCAATCCCGGAGTTACGGTTACAATCCTCAAATGGATGGAAGATGTAAGTGACAGGGTACTTGCCGGGACAACCGACGATATGGCGCCGGCTGAAAGGGAAAGGATAATATCCTCGAATATTGACAACATACAGAGGAAAGCAGTTGAAGGAACAGCATACAGAGCTTCAGTAAGGCCTTTTTTCATGGGCAACCAGTATTTCCTGTTTGTGAATGAAACATTCAGGGATGTAAGACTGGTAGGGGCTCCGCCTTCAGCCATCGGAAAATTCGGGGGCGACACCGATAACTGGGTTTGGCCAAGGCATACCGGCGATTTTTCGATTTTCAGGGTATATGCTGACAAGGATAACAAACCTGCAGATTATTCAGCTGATAATGTACCCTACAAGCCGGCATATTATTTCCCGATATCCCTGAAGGGTGTAAAGGAGGGTGACTTTACAATGGTCTTTGGTTATCCGGGAACAACATCTGAATATGTCCCTTCCTTTCATATCGACATGGTTAAGAATTACGTAAATCCGCGGCTTATTGAAATAAGGACCAGGAAGATTGACATTATTGATGAGGCCATGAATTCCGATCCGCTGATCAGGATACAGTATTCTGCTAAGAAAGCCGGAATATCAAATGCATGGAAAAAGTGGATAGGAGAGATTCAGGGTCTTGACAGGATGAAAACAATATCGCGGAAGCAGGAATATGAAGCTGCCATTGCTAAATGGATAGGTTCTGATGACGCCAGAATCAAAGCCTATGCAGATATTCTACCGTCGTATAAAAGAATTTACGATTCGCTCAGGATTTATACTCTTGTTAATAATTTCACAAATGAAGTTCTGAGTGGGATTGAATCATTCAATCTGCCCAGGAATTTGAGGGATCTTGTTTCGCAGACAGAGGCAGGAGCGGGCACTGAAACAATAAACAAACTGAAGGATCAGATCCTTTCCTATTCGGATCAGTTTTTCAAGGACTACAACATGGAGACAGACAGGAAACTGTTCGTAGCCATGCTTCAGGCTTATGCCGGGTCGCTCGATCCTGAATGGCTGGCCCCCGGATATTTAAAGCTTCAGAAATCGTGCAGGAGTGATTTTGCCGCGTATTCGGTTAAACTTTATGGTCAGTCGGTTTTCGCCGACCAGACCAGATTCAGGAGTTTTATAAAAGGATTCAACAATGCATCTGCCCGAAAGTTAAAGAAAGACGGCTTTTATAATCTGTCGCAGGATCTTACTTCATTTCTTGTGAAAAATGTCAGGCCCGACCTGGCCAGGCTTAATTCGGAGCTTCAGCTTCTCAACAAACGGTATATGAAAGCCCAGATGGAGTATGAGAATGAAAAGGTCTTTTATCCTGATGCCAATTCCACCCTCAGGGTCGCATTCGGTACTGTTATGGGATATTATTCAAAGGATGCTGTATATTTCAAGCCGGTTTCCACTCTTAAGGGAATAATTGAGAAAGATAATCCTGAGATCTATGATTATGACGTTCCCGACAAGCTCAGGGAGCTTTATGAGAAGAAGGATTATGGACGCTATGCTTCCGACGGGGAAGTACCTGTGTGTTTTATTGCGAACAACCATACTACAGGCGGTAATTCAGGAAGTCCGGTCATAAATTCGGAAGGTTATCTGATTGGCATCAATTTCGACAGGGCATGGGAAGGTGTGGCAAGCGACATGGCTTTTAATCCCGACCAGAGCCGTAACATAAGTCTCGACATCAGGTTTGCCCTGTTTGTAATAGATAAATTTGCCGGAGCAGGTTATCTGCTCAATGAGATGACAATAGTTGAATGATCGGAGGTTTCTGTCGGTTAATAGGCTTTTATTCTCTTCAGCTTTTCAGCATACTTGTCGTAAACAGCCTGTTGCTGAAGGATCTGTTCCCTTACTTTTTCCTGCATTCTCTCATTCTGGGGAATTGAATTTGTAGCCTTTTCGATATCCTCATTTGATCTCTGAATCTTCTTTTCGGACGATTCTATTGAATTTTGTGCTTTCCTGTTGCGCCTTTCGAGATCTTTTATCTCCTCGGCTTTTGCCTTTTTCGCCGGCCCTTCCTCCATCGAGGTAAGAATGCTGTCCTGTCCGACCCTGGCAACCTTAACAGTATTCAGCTCGTTGTTCATAAGAGTGATATTCTCTTTTTCGCTTATGATACTGTTTTTGTTCGATTCTATCGATTTCTGCATCCTCGACTTTTCATTTTCAAGAGAAGAAAGCTCCCTTTCGAGATCCTTGAGCTTCTTTTCTTCCGCATTAGCCTGATCTTTGGCTACATCAGTGTATTGAACCTTCGAAAATTCCTTGAGGAAATCCTTTGCTTTTGCAAATTCGGGGGCGCCCGACGAGCCTACAATATATTCATCCTTTTTGGTCTCGAACGAAGCAGAGAGCACAAGCATTGAGTCGAGCTTGTCGAGTTTGCTGTAGATATTCACCGGATTCGGGCTTATCGATTTGATCCTTGCGCCGAAAATCGACATTTCACTGTTCTCTGTCACGACTTTTGACTTTGTTCCTGCCTGAAGCTCTCTTATCCAGGCCTTAAGCGTTTTGTCAAATTCCGACTCGGGAATTGTCACCGATAATGCCGGCAATACGCTTTTGCCGATCCGGATGCTGTCTTCAGACACAACAATTGGCATCTGGGCTGAGGTCAATGTAAAGGTAAATGGTGCAAATGCCAGTAAAACTATCAGGGTAAATTTTGATTTCATAGTCTTTGGTTTATGTTCAAGAATGATTAATACGTCTAAAAATACAAATAATTAAATAAACAGATATCAATAAAAGTATTTGGCAATAATCAAAAATGATACCAAAGTTAATATGTTGTCTGTCAGTCGGTAATTATGCTTTCTGCTTCCGATACCCGGTATTCCCCGGTTATGTTTGACGGCAGCGGCAACCCCGAACAAAATTTAACTCCCTATCTCTTCGCCAAATTCTACATAAAGTTACAAATTTTATTAACTTTCAGCTGAAAATTGACAAACATGTTAAGGGTAGTCGCCGATGATAAGATCCCGTTTTTAAAAGGTGTTCTCGAGCCTTTTGCACAAGTCACATATCTTCCCGGAAGCAGGATCGACCATAACAGCATAGCCGAAGCAGATGCCCTGATAATCAGGACAAGAACTAAATGCACCCAGGATCTTCTTGAAGGCACGAGTGTGAGGTTTATTGCAACTGCTACAATAGGGTACGACCACATAGATACAGTATGGTGTGAAAACAATAACATCAGATGGACAAATGCTCCAGGGTGTAATTCTTCGTCGGTTCAGCAGTATATTGCTGCTGCATTGCTTAAGATTTCAGGTGATTCGGGCTTTTATCTGAGGGATAAGACACTTGGCATAGTAGGTGTGGGAAATGTAGGATCGAAGGTTTGCCGGGTTGCGGAAGCCTTCGGGATGAAGGTACTTCTGAATGACCCTCCAAGAGCAAGGAGGGAAGGAAGTGATGGCTTTGCATCATTCGAACAGATACTTGCAGAAGCTGATATTATAACAGTTCATGTGCCGCTTAATATGGAAGGTGAGGACAAAACCTGCAACATGTTCTGCAGCGAAGTATTCGAAAGGATACGCAGGGGGACCTGGCTGCTGAATACCTCAAGGGGTGAGGTTGTGTCGACTGAAGCCTTAAAGGATGCCATTGCTGTGGAGCAAATTGCAGGCGCCGTGGTTGACGTGTGGGAGAGAGAGCCTGAAATAGATATTCCGCTGATGCATATGGCTTTCCTTGCAACTCCCCATATTGCAGGTTATTCGGCCGACGGTAAAGCCAACGGGACTGCCATGGCAGTAAAAAGCCTGGCGGATGAGTTCAATCTGCCGCTTAAAGATTGGTATCCCTCAGGAATCCCCGATACAGCTGAACCCGTAACAGTCATCGAATGCAACGGAAAGGATCGCGAGGACATTGCAAGACGCGCCGTTTTCCACAGTTATAACATAATTGAGGATGATATTAGGCTGCGGTTCGATCCTTCGAGGTTTGAAAAAGAAAGGGAAAACTACCCTGTCCGCCGCGAATTTCCTTATTATACAATAAATCTTAAAGGAGCAGGGGATGCGACCATGCAGCTTCTCAGAGACCTTGGCTTCCGGGCGACATCCTGAATTCTCAGACAGTCACTTTTAAACTGTTCCTGGCATATTCCCTTACCTGATAAACAAAAGCCTGAAGACGGGTATCCAGAGCAACTGAATCCTGACCATCATATGCTATATTTATGAACGGGATGTTATTGTGGTCCTTCCTGAAAGAATCGCTTATTGATGCAACCAGTGTGCCGGGCATGCAGGTAAACGGAAGTATCGCAGCTATCCCCGAGATGCCTCTCGATGCCAGTGCAATTGATGATCCTGTGGCAATAGGAGGGTCGCCATCGTAAAATTCACTTACATAGGTATTGCTTAATTCAAGGATCTCATCAAGCGGAACATCAAGTTTTTCGTCGGTGTATCTTGCGATCCCTCTTAGCAGTTGATGAACAATAACTTCCTGTCCGACTTTCTGGATCCTGGATTTTAATAGTCCATTCCTGTCATTTTTCCATTTGCTGTCGCGGATATACCTGTACGTTGAATATGTTATCCACTCGGAGAAAGGACCTATAACAACCTCCACGCCGAGGTCCTCAAGCCGGTTGGCAATATTCCCGTTGCATCCTGCGTTGTCGCGCATGTAAATTTCACCGAGTATTGCCACAACAGGCCTCCTCCTGCTTTTTTCAGTCTTTACTGCCATAAATCCGGAGGTTATATCAACAAGCACCCTGTGTAGGCCTCCCGCACCCGACTCAATGCATTTTTCAATTTTTTTCAGTGATGTTTCGTATAGTGCCTGTGTCTCGCCTTTATTGATCTCATAGGGTCGGGTCTCGCGATACAGTTTTCTCAAAAAATCAAAAGCCACAAAGCCTTTCCATGCGTTGATCCTGAAACGGCTGCTGTTTGCTCCGGCCAGGTCGGCATATGATGTTTCGTTTGAAGGTGTTACGAGCTCTGCATCGGAAAATCCCAGTCTGTCGAAAAGTATCCTCTGGAATTGATTGTACTGGCCGAAACGGCATGGTCCGTTATGATCGGGCATGAAAAAGCTCATTTTTCCAGGCTCTGCTCCTGGTTCCATCAGTTTCTTGATAAAG
>Ga0116171_10006014_pt1 | contig 10577 bp, 6 predicted proteins | sample AD_JPNHW2_MetaG_FD_89798 | JGI IMG/M metagenome (GOLD analysis project Ga0116171, IMG submission 89798) | Active sludge microbial communities of municipal wastewater-treating anaerobic digesters from Japan - AD_JPNHW2_MetaG | ecosystem: Engineered > Bioreactor > Anaerobic > Digestate | place...
GGTTCCCGGGGTCCGTCTGACAGGGCCCGCCAGGCTTCTCCTCCGGGGAGCCGAACCGCCGCCGGAAGAACCCTTCGACATCCTCGACGAGAACGAGGAGTAGCCTCTCTCCCAGGGTTCCCCCCCCTTCTCGAGGACTCCACCAGAGGGGGAAAAACGTCGGGAGCGAAATCTTCCCTCAGGGGGAGGCCAAGGCTGCGCGGACTCTCTGAACGATCTCCTGGAGGGTGTAGGGCTTCGAGACGAAGTGAACCCGCCCTTCCGGAAGCTTCGCCTCCCCGATCTCCTCCTTATCGTACTCCGAGTACCCCGAGGCGATGAGAACCCTGATCTCCGGGAAGAGAGTCGCCACCTTCTTGGCAAGGGTGAGACCGTTCATCCCGGGCATCACCAGATCCGTGAAGAGAAGGTTCGGCTTGACACCCTCCGCCCGGATCACCCCCAGCGCCTCCTCCCCTCCCGAGGCCGCATAAACTCGGTAGCCCTTCTCCGTCAGAACCTCCAGGGCGAAGTTCCGTACCCCTTCGTCGTCTTCGACGAGAACGATCACCTCGCCCCCGCCTTTGCCCTCTTCCCCTCCGCTCTTCACGATAGGCTTGGGGGCTTCTGTACAGGCAGGCAGGTAGATCTCGAAGGTGCTCCCGTACCCGTAGACGCTGTCGACCTTGATGATCCCGTTGTACTGCCTGACGACGGCGTAAACGATGGAGAGCCCCAAGCCGGTCCCCTTTCCCCTCTCCTTGGTCGTAAAGAAGGGCTCGAAGAGTCTCTCCTTAACCTCCTCGCTCATCCCGACCCCGGTGTCGCTTACCGAAAGTATGACGTACTCCCCGGGGGAACCGCTCCCCTTCAAGAGGAGGTTTCCCTCCTCCACGAACTCCTCCCTGGTCCTGATGGTGATCCTCTTCTCCCTCCCCTGCCCCTGCTCCGCGAGGGCGTCCCTGGCGTTGACGATCAGGTTGATCAGAACCTGCTCAAGCCTGGCCGGATCGACCTTCACCGAGGTGAGGGGAACCGAGAGCCTGGTCTCAAGGGCGATGTCCTCCCCGATGATGTGTCTGAGCATCTTCAGAATGTTCGCCACCACCTCGTTGACGTTGAGAACCTCGCTCCGGGACTCCTGCTTGCGGCTGAAGACCAACAGCTGTCTGATGAGGCCGACGGCCCTCTCTCCGGCTTCGTGGATGGTCCTGACGTCGCCGCGGATCCTCTCCAAGGACTCCGAATCTTTGCCGGTACCCCTCTTCAGAGCCAGTTGGGCCTGTCCCATGATCACCGTGAGAATGTTGTTGAAATCGTGGGCGATTCCTCCGGCCAACCGCCCCAGGGAATCGAGCTTCTGGGTCTGAATCAATTGGCTCTGCAACTCCCGTCTCTCCTCCTCGTTCCTGATCCGCTCGGATATGTCCGTGACCACCGAAAAGCTTCCCTTGTACTCGCCTTTATCACCGTAGAGGGGCGTCGGCGAGACGATCGTCGTGACGCTTTCCCCTCCCTTGGTCTTCCACCTCACCTCGTAGGGGTCACGATCGCCACTCTTCCTCCTTTCCAATTGTTCTTCGATAATTTTCTGATTCTCGCAGTCGAAGAGCTTCATCAGGTCCGATCCGACAAGTTCGTCGAAGGAGTAACCCGACAGTTCACAGAGCCGCCGGTTCGCGTACTCAACAGCCCGATCGGTGTTGACAACGATGAGACCCTCGTTCATGTTCTCGATCAGGAGCCGGTACTTCTCCTCGCTCTTCTGTAGTTCCGACTCCACTTTCATCCTCGCCAGTTCCCCCTTTCGGTAGTTCCAGACGATGTAGAGGGAGAGGAGGGCGACCAAGACGAGAAGCCCGGTAGTGACAATGTTGATCCACCTGGAGAGTTCGGCGATCTCCCGCTCCACGTCGTCCACGTAAACGCCGGTCCCGACGATCCATCCCCAGGGGCGGAAGGCGATGATCGAGGAGAGCTTCGGGGCGATCCTCTCCCTCTTATCCTTCCACTGCCACCGGTATTCGATGAAACCCGTGGTCTTCGATTTTTCGGCGAACTCCCGAAAAAGCTCTCTATCCTCGGCGCCATACTCCGAGGGGATTTTCCCTTCCAGGTCCTTTCGGTAGGGGTGCATGATGATATTGGGAGAGTAGTCGGTGATCCAGAAGTAGTCTTTCCCCTCCGCGCCGTACCGCAAGAAACGGAGCCTCTCCTTCGCCTTGTTCTTCGCCTCCTCTTCGCTCAGCTCCCCGGTGAGCTGCCTCTGGTAGTACCCGTCTATGAGCCTCCAGGCCACCCGGGAAAGCTCCAGGGCCACCATCTTTCGGGATTCCCGGATGTTGCTTCGGAATAGGGAAGAAAGAGAGAGTGCATCACCCCGTAGACCAGGAGGAGGGTCAGGACCGCGGGACCCGCGGAGCGTAGGATCACCGTGTACCAAACGAAGAAACGGAAAGGCCCTCGGAATTCCCTCATCGCAGCCCCCTCTACCGTCGAAAGAGGGTTCCTCTCTCCCCCAAAAAAGCCGAAGAGAACCCCTCTCTGAGAACCAAACCGTAACCTAAGGACGCCCTTTCCAGGGCCTCATCACTCCCAACCGCGAAAATTCCTCGCCTTGGAGAAGAAGATCGTCCCCTTCACCCCGGGAACACTGCTCCTTCGTCCCCTTCATCTACCTCGATTTTTATCATATTCCTTCCGGACATTCTGTCAAGAAGAAACGCGATTCATCGAAGCCGATCCTCCCGGTCGCTCACCCCAAGGCTCCTCTGCGGACCTGCCAAGAAGCCGCCGTTCCATGCGGGACGGACCTCTCCCCGGAAAGAACGGCTGAAACGGGGAGGGAGGGTCTCCTCTCACTCCCGGGCGGCCGGTTACTCCTCAGCCTTGTCGAAAGAGAAGCGGTCCAGGAGGGTCCCGTCGCTCCTGTGAGCGGAGACGGTCAGGCTCTTTCCCCTCACCTCGACCACCAGGTAATTGGGCTGCTCCTTCACGGGGTCGAAGAAGAGGTACTCCGGAGGCGGAAGAAGGTCGCTGTAGAATTTGTCACCGCTTCTCCCCACCACGTAGTAGACGGTTCCCTGAGAGGGTCTCTGGACAACCTTCCCCTCCCTCATGGGAGCGGTGCGGGCGAGACCGTGGTCATGGCCGTTGAAGACAAGGTCCACATGGTACCTGTCGAAGAGCGGAAGGAAGGCCTCCTTGACATCGTCGTAGGTCCGCCCCTTCACCAGGGGGGAAAAGGGCTTGTGGAAGTAGGCGATCTTCCAGAGGTCCCTGGAGGTGGAGAGCCTCTCCTGAAGCCACTCCTTCTGGGGTCCCAGGATGTCTCCGTAGGGTCTCTGCTCTTTCTGCTGACTGTCCAAGGCCAGGAAGAGGACCTTCCCGTACCGGAAGGAGTAGACCTGGTTCTTCAGACGGTCCGGCCCGTTGCGGGGAAACCGAAGTTGGGCGTTCCAGTAGGCGGGGCGTCGGGTCCCCGAAGAACCGTGGGATTCGTGGTTCCCCGGAGAGGAGAAGAGGGGGATCTGGTCCATCACCCCCTGACAGGCCGCAAACCACGCCTCCCAATGGGCTCCACTCTGCCCTTCGTCGACCAGGTCGCCGGTCATGACGATGAACTTGGCGTCCCCGTTGAGCCTGAAGGCGTTATGAAGGTTCTGCGCCCAGAGGGAGTAGGGCCTCTCCGCCTTCAGGGAGCTTTGGCTGTCGCCGAAGACAAGGAACTTGAAGTTCTCCGTCTTCGGGTCCGCGGTGGTGAAGCTCCTCTCCCCGCTTCGGTTCAGCCCTTCGTCACCGACGGTGTAGGTGTAGGTCGTGGTGGGGCTCAGCCCCTTCAGAAACGCAGTGTGGATTCTGTAGCTCCCCAGATCGGTCGCAAAGAGGGTCGAAGAGGCTTTGACCCTCCTCTGCTGACCCTTCCCGCCTCTCACACCGTACCTGACTTGCCCGCTCTTCGAGGAGACTTCGCTTCGCCAGGAGACCGTCATCGTCGTCGCCGGGTCGCCGGTCCAGGTGAGGAGAATGTGGTCGGGGAAGGGGTTGGCCTTTCCGGAATCCCCCCGCAGGAGAAACCCGGAAGAGGAGAGGAGCAGGGCCAAGACCGGAAGAAACCCTCGGAGAACTCTTTTCATCGATCAAAACCTCCCGCGGGCCTCTCCTTTCAGAAGCGGCCCTAAAAAAGAGTATAGCACTCCCCACAAGGGAAAAGGCCAGGGAAGCCTTCAACCGCCACGAAGAGCTCATCCCCTAGACCCTCTCGAAATTCTGGGAGAGGAAATATTTGCAAATATTCGTGTTGACAATTTTCAGTTTCGGCCTATATAGAAATTGTAAAAGAGAACGTTCAACATTCACTCCATCACCACGAGTCGTAGATGTAGGGCAAACGGTCTTTGGTAGTTTTCGTCTCTCTTTTCTCTTGTGAGGGTATCACCGAGGGATGACCGGTCGGAGGGCCGGTCACCCTCTTTTTTTTATCCGAGGCACCGTCTGAAGAGGGGCTCCCCCCTTCAGACCCGCTCCCACCGTGACCCTTCGTAGGGGAGAGAATCATGAAAAGTTTTTCTTGACGTTTCTCCGTTTCGGTATATATTGGTTTCGGAGGAAGGAAATAAATAGGTAATCAAGCAATCGCCCTATACCCTCAAAAAGGGTTAGGGTTGGAAACCTTTTCTTTCCCCTTTTACCCCCTCCGGGAGGGAAGATCGATCAGATTTTCGGTCTCCCTCCCTTCTTTTTTTAGCCCCTATTCGTGGCTACCGTCTCTCCCCTTCTTGCGCAAAACCCTGATTCCGTAGACCCCTCCGGTCTCGCCTCCCGGAAGGGCCTGAAACCGAAGGGTCACCCTCCTCTTGCCGGCAAGAAGCTCCGGCGGCAGGGAGTACTCCCTCTGAAAGAACTCCTCCCTCTCTTCGGGAGTCACCCTGTCCATCCTCTCCTCCCCTATCTTCACCCCGTCCACGGAGAGGGTGAAGGTCCGGTTTCCCCGTTCGTTCCTGTTGTAGGTCACCATCAAACCCAGGGGAGAAGGCTCAACGGGAATGTCGAAGGAGAACCACCCCTTCGCCCTACGGCCGTATCGTCCCTTGAGCTGGACAGGCTCCGTCTCCTCACCCCGCTGGTTGAAGTCCCGTTCGCTCTGCATCTGACCGGGCTGAACGAAGACCACCGTATTCTCCTGGAGCCTCCTCTCCTCCTCCCGAGCCGCGATCAGCTCCGCCGAGCGGACCTTCCACCTCTCCGGCGTGAGTAGGTCCCAATAGGCCGCGTAGATTCTCCTGTGGAGGCGGTAGAAGGGAACCAGCTCCACGTCCAAATCCCTCCCCGCGTTGTGGGTGCGGAAGGAGCCGGGCTTGCCCGGAACCGGAAGAATCCATCGGGAGAGATCCCCCGGATCGGCCACGAGGACAGGGGTCTTCGGCCTCAGCGCCGGGTCGGCCCTCTCGTCCTCTTCGGGCCACCTCACGTTTTCCGGACCGAGGTCGCCGGCCAGGACGAGGGGGCCCCAGAGGATCGCCGCCCTCTCCGGGTTGTCCGCAAGGGTCTCCAGATGGAGCTTCTTGGGCAGGTAGATCTCGACCCGATCCCCCCGTTTCCAGAGCCGACGGATCCGGACATAGGAGCCCGGAGAACCGGTATCCCTCTGCTCCACGCCGTTCACCTTCAGGGAGAAGCCCTCTCCCGCCCAGGAGGGGCGACGGAAGGCGATAGTCAACTCCTGAGGCCTTCCCTCGGTGACCGAGAAGAGGGCTTCGTCCCCTTCAGGGAAATCCGTCTCCACCTTGAAGCTGAGGTTGCGTGCCCTCCAAACCCCCTCGGAGGGGGCGTAGAGGTTCACCCAGAGGGTCTCTTTCGAGGTGTAGTAGATCCCGTAACCGTGGAGGGCATGGCTCTCCATCCCGGAGCCGACACAGCAGGTGAAGCTCTCCTCCATGTTCTGGTACTCCCGGGAGACGCTTCTCCCCACCGGGACCATATAGCAGGTCTCCCCGTTTCCGGGATCCATGGAGCCGAGGATATGGTTGAAGAGGGCCCGCTCCAGGAAGTCGGCGTACTCGATCCGAGGCTCCAGGGCGAAGAGGAGGCGTGCCATCTTGAGCATGTTGTAGACATTGCAGGTTTCCGCGGTCCTCCCCTCGGTCATCTCGTCCAACCGGTCCGGTGCCCCGAAGTACTCGTTACGACCGTTGCCGCCGGTGGCAAAGCTGTGGTGGAAGGCCACCCTGTCCCAGAAGAACCTCGCCGCCCTCACCTCCCCCTCGTCGCCGGTGTAGAGGTAGCGGACCAGGGAGCCGAGAAGCTTGGGAATCTGGGTGTTCCCATGCTTTCCCTGGAGGATGTCCTCCCCCCGGGAGAGGGGATCGACTATGGCCCTGTGGTGGAACCGGTCCGCCAGGGAGAGCCATCTCTTCTCCCCGGTATCCCCGTAGAGGTCCACCAGGACCTCGTTCATCCCCCCGAACTCCGTCTCCAGCATCCTCTGAACCTGCTCATCCTTCAGCTTGCTCAGGATCCCCTCCACCCAGGCGGCGAACCGAACCTCCACCTCCAGGGCCTTCCGGTTCCCGGTGAGGCGGTAGGCGTCCCTCAGGCCCGCGAAGATCTTGTGCTGAACGTACCAGGGGGACCACATCCCGTTGAGGTCGAAGCCGCCGGAGCGGATCTCCCCCGCCCCGAGCCTCTTGTAGAGATCCTTTCCGGGGGTGTTCTCCCTGTCGGTCTGGGCGCCGATGTACCCATCCCCCTGTCCCTCCTGGACGGCCTTCAGCTCATCCACTAAGGCGTCGGCCCTCTCCTTGAAACGCCTGTCCCCCGTGGCCGCCCACAGGAGGCTCACGCCGGAGAGGTAGTGCCCCGCTATGTGACCCGTCAGCTGACGGTCCTTTCCGTCCCAGCCGCCGTACCCTTCCGCCTTTGCCTTGAGCCCCGCGGATTCCCGGAGGAAGGCCGCCATCCGGTCAGTGTTCAGGGAGAGCAGGTACCTCCCGTTCATATCCTGCGCGCGCTTCAGAGGCCCGCCGGTGAGACGGACATCGGTCAGGGGCAAGGGGTCGGCCCTGTTCTCGACAACCCGCCTCGGGTGCCTCTCCTGGGCGGGGAAGAGGGGACACAGCAAGGCGACCAGCAGGACTCCCAGGGTGAGGATCTTCTTCATAGGCTCTCTCCTTCGGTGCGACGCACCGGATCTCTCGGTAGACACTTCTCTCTCTTCGGGTCTGTTCGGGGCTTTGCCGAAAGCCGGAAAGCCCGCTCCTTCGTTGTTCTGTCGTGTTTTACGGCCTTCAATTTTGTCAATACTTCCAAAAAAGGGCTTACGTATCTTGTTTGTCAAAGTTCAAGCCCCCTGGTTTTGATGTTTTCCGCCCCCTTGCCACGAGGAAGCGTCTAACCGAACCTCTCGAAACCCCCTCCTGGAGGCCATCAGAGGGAGACCTCGCATCCGAAGGCCAGGGCCGAGAAGAGCACCGTCGTCGATCCCTGGGAGAGGAAGAGGGAATCTCCCTTCTCCCTCCCGGTCCATTGGCGGGCCGTGAGGTCCTTGCGGCCGGGAAGACCGGAGAAGAGGTCGAACTCCACGCCGACCTTGAGGAGGCACCAGGGGATGGGCCTGACCCCTCCGCGCAGCAAGCCCCTGGTCAGGAAGAGGCCACGGGTCTTGGCCCAAGGTTCGGAGCGCTGTTCCTCCACAGGTCTCTCGGAGAAGACCGATCCGCCTCCGGGGGAGGTCATCCTCTCGTACCCCTCCAGGGAGTACTCCCAGCCCCGGCGGACCCTGCCGATCAAGAGGGCCTGCCCCACCTCCCCCTCCAGCGTCAGCCTTCTCCCTCCGCCCCTCAGCCCCAGGCCGACGAGAGGGCCAGCCAGGAAGGAAGATTCCACGCTCCGGCGAAGCTCCCTGTGAAGGAAGCGTTCGTAGACATAGTACGCTCCCCTCCGGTAGCGGAACCACTCGGAGAAGCCTTGAGAATCCGTCGTGCGGAAAGAACCGCCCACTCCCCCCAAGGTCAGGGAGAGGACCTTCCCCCCCAGGGGGAGACGTCGGGAGAGCTCCAGAAGGTTCAGGCTGTTCTCTTCCCCCAGGGCGTAGGGGTAAGGGGAGTACCCCGATGGGTCCCCATCGTAGAAGGGGGGAAAGAAGAGGTTCTCCCAGAGGCGAAGGGCCCGGAGAATCCGACGATCCTGGTTCTGGGCGCCTCTCTCGGAGGCGAGGGTCCCCTGGGAGCTCCGGGGAAGGGAGAGGTGTTTGAAGGAGACCCTCCACTCCCCCCTCCCCATGGGAAGGTCCAAACCCAGACGGAAGCCGTAGTCCCGCCCCCGGGAGAGGGGCAGGGAGAGGTTTCTCTCCCGGTAGGGATCGGAGGAGCCCACCAGGCCCTCGGACTCCCAGACTCCCCCCTTAGTCCACACTTGAGGTGAAAGGGGCAGAAGGAACTCCCCGGAGAAGACGACCCCTCTCTTCTCGCCCCGAAGCGGGGAGAAGAGGAACAGAAGAAGAAGTGCGGCCACTCTCCCTTTCTTTTCCAAAGGACCCTCCAGTTCGAGAGGATTCGAGCTCGAAGCCCTCTCCAAGCGCACTCCCCTCCCGAAGAGAGCAGGGGGAGAATCTCATGATAGTTCTTATGGGGGAAGAATTCAAGAAGAGGGGGCCCATCCTCGACGACCCCTCCCGGAGTGATCCCTTTCTCCCTACCCCTTTCCCCGGGGGAGAGAAGTGGGATAAGATACTCTATGACCAGACTCCCTTTCCTCTTCCTCCTTTTGTTTCTCGGCTCTTTTCTCTTCTCCTCCGACCCCGACAAGAGAGGGTTCTCTCCCTCCGATGCGGTTCGGGCCGAATGGAACCGCAGCGTCCCCCCCCTGACGCCCCAAGAGAGGGCCCTCCTGACGCCCCAGGAGAGGGCCCGGCTGGACCTCTCCCTCCAGCGGGTAGGAGCCCCCGGAACACCCTCCCTGCTTCCCCGGGAGTTGGAGGAGCCGACACTGGAAGCCTGGGAGGCCCTGGCCCTGAAGGCCCGACTCCCCCAGGAGCGCTTCACGGCCCTCCACTTCCTCACCCGCCTCGGTTCCAAGAGGGCTCTAAGCGCCTTAGCGGGAGTCACTCCCAAAGATGCCCTCTCCTGGCCCCGGTTCCTCCACCTGGAATCGCTCATCACCACCGCCCGGCTACGCGGCGAGAGCCTCTCCCCGGAGCTCTCCCTCTTCCTGGAGGCCCTCGAAAAGGCGGGGAAGGTCGATCCGATCCGGAAGGCCGCCGCCGAAAGGCGCCTCTTCCTCTCCGGGGTGACCGCCGAAGAGCCCCCTCTCCTAGAGCCGACTCCCCACGCGGTCATGGCCCTCCTGGAGAGCTGGAATCGAATCCCCTGGGAGAGGAGAGGGGAGGCCCACATGAAGCTTCTGGAAGCCCTCTCCTCCAACGACGGGGAGCGTTTGGCCGGAGCCCCCTGGAAAACCTTGGGCCTCAAGGGCCTCCCCTTGGACGGGGACGGGAGATTCTCCCTCCGGTCGACCCTCCTGGTCCGACTCTGGGAGGGGCTTCCGGATCCCTCCCCGGTGGTGAGCCTCACCGCGCCGAGCCTCTCGGGAGCGGGTTTTTCCAGGGAAGAGGAGAGGTTCCTCCTCCTGGCCAAACTCGGGGCCCTCCTCCGCTTCCCCCTCTGCGGGGAGTCCCTGGCCGAACTCTCCGGGCTGAGAAAGGAGCGCCTCCTCCAGGAGCCCCTCTTCCAAGCCGCCCTCCTGCCGGTCTTACGAAGGTTCGATTCCCCCGCCGCCGACTCGCTCCGGGAGACCATGCTGAAGGGGGAGAACTTCCTGGCCCGGGCCGCGGCGATCGACGACCTCCTCGCCGCCCCCTCCGATCTAGACGCCCTGGAGAAGAGGGTCTGGAACGAGAGCGAACTGGATTCCGCCCAGGCCCTCTTCGCCCTCTACGAAAGGTCCACCCTCCCCTCGGCGGAGCGGGTTCGACGCCTCAGCAAGTGGCTCCTGCACCCGAACTGGAGTCGCCGCTACGGGGCCTACCAGGCTCTCCTGAAGCTGGACCCCCAGACTCCCTGGCCGAAGGCGCCGCCTCCCACACCCCGGGAGAAGATGATTCTCGACACGGCGGAGAGGTTGGCGGAATCGGGAAAGCCCCTGAGACTCCGCATGGACCTCCTCTCTGGAACCTCTCTGGTTCTCCGTCTGGACGGGAGGCTCGCGCCGATCAACACGGCCAACCTGCTCCTCTTGGCCAAGGAGGGGTTCTTCGACGGACGGCGCATTCCCAGGGTCGTCCCCGACTTCGTCGTCCAGATGGGCTCCCCTCTGGACACCATGGACGGAGGGCCCGGCTACACGGTCCGTTGCGAAAACAGCCTGACCTGGTACGCTCCCGGGAGCATCGGCATGGCCCTCTCCGGAAAGGACACCGGCGGAAGCCAGTTCTTCATCACCACCAACGCCACCCCCCACCTCACCGGCCGCTACACTTGGCTCGGCGAAGTGGAGGATCCGGAGAGGGCCCTCCCCCTCCTGGACAACCTCTCCCTCCACGAGAGGATCCTCAGGGTGGTCCCCATGGACTGAGGGATTTGACAATCCCTCGAATCCGGCGA
>Ga0116171_10006017_pt1 | contig 10574 bp, 9 predicted proteins | sample AD_JPNHW2_MetaG_FD_89798 | JGI IMG/M metagenome (GOLD analysis project Ga0116171, IMG submission 89798) | Active sludge microbial communities of municipal wastewater-treating anaerobic digesters from Japan - AD_JPNHW2_MetaG | ecosystem: Engineered > Bioreactor > Anaerobic > Digestate | place...
CATGTATTGTAGAATCGTTCAACATAATTCCCCCAAATGATAAAAAAAAAACTTCAACACTATAGATTTTACAGTGTATATAAAGTTACTAAATTTCCAGATTTAAAAGCCATTTTATGGTAATATTATCATAATGATATGTTAAATATTGATAAAAGAAATGTAACGGAGATAGCCATACATTTGTTTTGCAGAATAAGATTTATCATCTTTACGGGCTGATTTTATTTCTTGTTTTTAACAACATGCCTATGTCGTTACTATCAAACAGAGGAAACAAAGGGGAAAAAGAGATGTCTTTCCTTGAACATCTCGAAGAGTTAAGATGGCATATTATCAGATCCATAATAGCGATTGTCGTCTTGATGATCGTAGCCTTTATTTTCAAGAACATACTTTTCGATGTTGTGATTCTTGGCCCTAAGAATCCGAACTTCATAACAAACAGATTGTTATGTCAGCTTGGAGAATACCTTAACTCTCCGTCATTATGTATTAACACAAAACCGCTGAACCTGATTAGTATTAAGATGTCAGGACAGATCACAACTCATATAACTGTAGCTTTGGTTGCAGGTCTGATTCTTGCCTTCCCTGTTGTGCTCTGGGAGTTCTGGCAATTCTTCAAACCCGCCCTTCATGAAAGTGAAGCCAGGTATGCAAAAGGTGCCGTTCTGGCTTCTTCACTGCTATTCTTTTTCGGTGTTCTTTTCGGATATTTTCTGCTGGCTCCCCTTTCAATACATTTTCTTTCAACTTATGCAATCAGCGATGAGGTTGTTAATCAGATCAATGTCAGGTCATATATAGGCACAATCACTTCAATATGCCTGGCAACCGGAGCAGTATTCGAACTTCCTATAATAGCTTTTTTTCTTACCAAGATCGGAGTGGTTACTCCTACCTTTATGAGAAAATACAGAAAACATGCTATTGTTGTAATATTTATTATTGCAGCTATAATCACCCCTCCTGATGTCTTTTCACAGACGCTGGTCGCCATTCCGCTTCTGATACTGTATGAAGTAAGTATTGTGATTTCCGGAAGGGTGATTAAACAGAAAGAAAAAGAGAGAAATGATTTCATGAATGATGATAATTCCGAAACAACTGAGGTTGCCAATAAATAGTCAGGGATGAAATTATATACTGAACAGCTTGTCAAAAAGTATCACAACAGAACAGTTGTCGATCATGTTTCCATTGAGGTTAACCAGGGTGAAATTGTAGGATTGCTTGGACCTAATGGTGCTGGAAAGACTACCTCTTTTTATATGATTGTCGGTTTGATAAAACCACGCGAGGGAAAAATATTTCTTGATGAAGAAGAGATAACCATGCTTCCTGTATATAAACGTGCAAGAAAAGGCATCGGATATCTTGCACAGGAAGCTTCTGTTTTCAGAAACATGTCAGTTGAAGATAATATCCGTGCCGTACTCGAAATGTCCGGATTCCCGGTCGAAGAACAGAGAGAGAGGCTTGAGAATCTTATGAATGAATTTGGTCTTCAGAAAATCAGAAAAAGCAAAGGGATCCAGCTCTCGGGAGGAGAAAGAAGACGTACAGAGATCGCACGGGCATTGGCGCTTAAACCTAATTTCATCCTGCTTGATGAACCCTTCGCTGGCGTCGATCCCATAGCTGTTGAAGATATTCAGGAGATTGTATCTAAACTCAGCAGTAAAAACATCGGTATTCTTATAACCGACCATAATGTTCATGAGACTCTCTCTATTACAAACCGCGCATATCTTCTTTTCGAAGGAAAGATACTTAAATCGGGCACTGCTACTGAACTGGCAGATGACGAAATTGTAAGAAAAGTCTACCTTGGAAAGAACTTTGAACTGCGCAAGTAACACTATCTGTTTGTTTTGATAATAATTTATTATACTTTTGCGGGGATTTTTAAGCGGATGTGTCGTAATTGGTAGCCGAGCAAGACTTAGGATCTTGTGTCCTCGTGACGTGGGGGTTCGAGTCCCTTCATCCGCACTAACATGTCAAACCGCCTGTAACGATCTTTAATAGTGCGTTTTGGCGGTTTTTTTAACTATGAAATAAACAAAAATTAATATGAATATCACCAGAGAAAACATTGACGATCTGAATGCTTTATTAAAAGTAAAGATCGAAAAAGCCGATTACGAAGATAAGGTTGACACTGTGCTGAAAGACTACAGGAAGAAGGCTAATATCAAAGGATTCCGCCCCGGAATGGTTCCGATCGCACTCATCAAGAAAATGTATGGAAAAGCTGTTCAGGTAGACGAGATCAATAAAGTAGTAACCGACAATATTCAGAAATACCTCTCTGATGAAAAAATTGAAGTCCTCGGTGATCCCCTTCCAAAAGCTAATGACGAGGAAATAATCGACTTCGACACACAGGAGGAATTTACCTTCACATTTGAACTCGGATTATCTCCTGTTTTTGAATTGAACTTAAGCAAAAAGAATAAGGTCAGCGAGTATACTATAGCCATCGACGACAAGATGAAAAATGATTATCTTGAAAATTATACCCGTCGTTATGGAGAGCTGAAAAAAGTTGATATTACCGAAGAAAAGGATGTTCTCAAAGGCAAAATTGAAGCCATTGATAACGACCTGAACATAATACCTGAAGGTCCTTCAGCTGACGACAATTCTCTTGCTATTGATCTTATTAAGGATGAAGAGATCAAGAAGGATTTTATAGGCAAGAGCCAGGATGATGCGATAGACTTTGATATCAAAAAAGCTTTCCCGAATGACTCGGAAATAGCCGGGTTATTACGCATTAAAAAGGAAGATGCTGCCGCTATTGACGGGAAATTCAGGTTTACAATCAAAGAAATAAGCCGTTTCTATCCTGCTGAAATAGGAAAAGAACTGTTCGACAGGATATACGGAGAAGGAGTTGTTAACTCAGAAGAAGAATTCAGAAAAAAAATTGAGGAAGAGATCGCTTTAAACCTGAAACGTGAAAGCGATTACAAATTAATGATGGATATTAAAGCCCTCGCCATTGAAAAAACAGAATTCCAGCTTCCTGAAGAATTCCTGAAAAAATGGCTTCTCAGGGTAAATGAAAAGACTACCCAGGAACAGGTCGACAAAGAATTTGACAGCTTCGGAAAAGACCTTAAATGGCAGCTTATAAGAAATAAAGTAGCTAAGGATAATGATGTGAAAATCAGTGATGAAGATCTTCAGAAAGAGGCTGAAAACATTACAAGATATCAGTTCCAGCAATATGGTTTATTCTATGCTACTGACGAACAGATAAGCAATTATGCAAAAGAGACACTGAAACGTGAAGATGATGCAAAAAGAATTGCTGACAAGATCCTTGAAGAAAAAGCTATTGCCATCATGAAAGATCTTGTTAAACTGGAGGAAAAGAGTGTTACAGTGGAAGAGTTCAATAAGCTTTTTGAATAATTATCTGCACTTTACAATCTATTTTCTATTTTTGATTATTAAAATATAAGAATATGAGCATGAACATGGGTGACGATTTCGGCAAATTTGCAAGAAGTAAACGCGGAATCAGCAGTCTGAACCTCCACAGGTATACCTCTGTTACAGGAAGCTATATATCTCCTACGATCATTGAAGAGAGACAGCTGAATGTGGCATCAATGGACGTCTTTTCACGCCTTATGATGGACAGGATCATTTTTCTTGGCACTCCTGTAGATGATGACGTCGCTAACATTATTCAGGCACAGCTGCTTTACCTCGATTCAGCTGATCCCGGAAAAGATATTCAGATATATTTTAATTCTCCCGGAGGGTCAGTAAGTGCCGGTCTTGGTATTTACGATACAATGCAGTATATCTCATGCGACATTGCAACTATCTGCACTGGAATGGCAGCTTCAATGAGCGCCGTCCTCCTTACTGCCGGAACAAAGGGTAAAAGATCTGCCCTTAAACATTCCAGGATAATGATCCACCAGCCAATGGGCGGTGCTGAAGGACAGGCCTCAGATATGGAAATTACCATACGCGAGATTATTAAACTGAAGAAGGAACTCTACGAAATAATTGCATTCCACTCAGGAAATCCGCTTGAAAAAGTTGAAAAGGATTCCGACAGGGATTACTGGATGTCATCCCAGGAAGCTAAAGACTACGGAATGATTGATGAGATTCTTCTTAAAAATATAAAATAGTATCTGATGGATAAATGTTCATTTTGCGGCAGGACAAAGAAAGAGGCAAACATACTGATCGCTGGTCTGGAGGGTCATATCTGTGACCATTGTATCGAGCAGGCCTACAGCATAATGAACGAAGAACTTGGCAGCAAGAAGAACCCGGCATTTGACAGCATCAATCTTCTTAAACCTGTAGAAATAAAGAATTTCCTCGATCAGTATGTGATTGGTCAGGATATGGCCAAGAAGATAATTTCTGTAGCTGTATACAACCACTATAAAAGGTTGATGCAAAAATCTGATCCTGAAGATATTGAGATTGAAAAATCGAACATTATACTTGTCGGGGAAACAGGAACAGGAAAAACACTTCTTGCAAAAACTGTGGCAAAAATGCTGCATGTCCCCTTCGCAATTGTCGATGCGACAGTACTCACCGAAGCAGGATATGTGGGTGAAGATATTGAAAGTCTTCTGACACGTCTGTTGCAGAACGCTGACTATGATGTAAAGGCTGCAGAAAAGGGTATCGTTTTTATTGATGAGATAGACAAGATTGCCCGTAAAGGCGATAATCCTTCAATTACCCGCGATGTTTCCGGCGAAGGTGTTCAACAGGGTCTTCTGAAATTGCTTGAAGGATCGATAGTTAATGTTCCGCCGCAGGGTGGACGTAAACATCCGGAACAAAAGATGATACCGGTCGATACAAAGAATATCCTGTTTATCTGCGGCGGCGCTTTTGAAGGAATAGAAAAGAAAATAGCACACCGTCTTAATACCCAGGTTATTGGTTACGGGGCTTCAAAACAAAGGGAAAGAGTCGATAAGGATAACCTTCTGCAATATATTGCACCGCAGGACCTCAGGGCATTCGGACTTATACCTGAAATCATAGGAAGGTTGCCGATACTTACTCATCTTGACCCACTCGACAGAAAAGCTCTGCGCGCTATCCTCACAGAGCCAAAAAATGCCCTGGTAAAACAATATATGAAGTTGTTCAAGATGGACGACATAAACCTTACTTTTGCTGATGGTGTCCTCGATTTTATTGTAGACAAGGCAATTGAGTTCAAACTGGGAGCACGCGGACTAAGATCAATATGTGAAAATATCATGCTCGACGCTCAGTTTGAAATGCCATCTTCCGAATCACATGAACTTGAAATTACAATCGATTACGCCCGGCATAAACTTGAAAAAATAAACCTTAAAATGCTTAAGGTTATATAATAAACTCCGGCAGATTCTCCTTTACAACTTACTGATTCTTTTATTTAACGTCTTTCGTATATCACATAAGTATACGGAATCGGATTAATCCCGTCAGCTATGAATTCCTCTTTTTTGACAGCTTTCCATATATTGCTGTCAATTTCAGGAAAATATACATCAGCAGGAGCCTTGCTGTGAACATGAGTTATATAAAGCCTGTCGGCAATTAGCATGAACTGACAATAAATGCTTCCCCCTCCCATTATAAATGCTTCTTCATTCTTTTCACATTTACTGACCGCTTCATCAATTGAATATACTGTAACTGCGCCATCTATACATTCACCAGGGATGTCTGTAAGGACAATGTTCCGCCGGCCTGGAAGAGGCCTCTTCGGTAATGACTCCCATGTCTTCTTGCCCATGATTACCGTATTCCCGTAAGTCAGGCTTTTAAATCTCTTCATGTCTTCAGGAATGTGCCATAGAAGCTCATTGCTCTTCCCGATTCCCAAATCGTCTGATACGGCTACAATAATCGAAATCATATTATATAGATATTATATAGATATTAAACAGATATTTCGCCTTTAATATGAGGATGTGAAACATAACCCGACAAGGTGAAATCATCGTATCTGAACTTCAGTATATCATTCACTTCAGAATTAATGATCATCCTGGGCAAAGGATAAGGTTCCCTTGTAAGCTGAAGCTTAACCTGATCAATATGGTTAAGATAAATATGCGCATCACCCAGGGTATGAACAAAGTCGCCTGGTTTAAGCCCGGTTACCTGTGCAACCATCATTGTAAGAAGAGCATATGATGCAATATTGAAGGGGACCCCGATAAATATGTCAGCACTGCGCTGATAAAGCTGACACGACAGCTTCCCGTTTGCTACATAAAACTGGAACATCACATGACATGGAGGAAGAGCCATCTTATCAATTTCGCCTGCATTCCAGGCACTTACAATATGCCGGCGTGAATTGGGAGATTTTTTGATTGAATCTATAACATCCATCAGCTGATCAATCTTTCTGCCGCCATCGGCCGGCCAAGAACGCCATTGATATCCATAGATCGGCCCGAGGTTACCATCTTTATCAGCCCATTCGTCCCATATCTTAACCCCGTTGTCTTTAAGATACTTTATATTGGTATCACCTGCAATAAACCAAAGCAGTTCGTGAATAATTGATTTAAGGTGTAACTTTTTTGTGGTCAGAAGAGGAAAACCATCTTCCAGGTTAAACCTCATCTGATAACCAAATACACTAACCGTTCCTGTACCTGTCCTGTCGCTTTTTTCAGTACCGTTCTTTATAACATGATCCAGAAGATCAAGATATTGTTTCATTACTTATTGAAAATTTATTTTTTTGGTGAGATCCTGGCAGCATAACCTCCACCGGGAGCCAGGTGAATTTTCATCTTATCGCCCGACTTGACATTCATTGTCAGATGTTTATAATCGCCTGCATATTTATCGGCATTTACACCATCGCGGAATACTTCCATTACATATTCACCTTCGGGCAGGAATGAAAGATTGAGATCCATGTCGCGGGCAGTCCAGTCTGTAATGGCTCCGACAAACCACTCTTTCCCTGATCTGCGGGCAACCAAAAGATAATCGCCCACCTTGCCATCGATACCGATAATATCATCCCAGACGACAGGAATATTAACGATAAAATCGGTCGTCTCCTGCTCTTTCATATAATTAGAAGGACTATCTGAAAGCATCTGCAGCGGACTTTCGTAAATAACATAAAGTGCTACCTGATGAGCCCTGGTTCCCTGGCTGGTTGGACGGGTGAACTGAGGGTTAAAGTTACTCCGCTCCATATTGATCATTGCTCCGGGAGTATAGTCCATCGGACCTGCCACCATTCTTGTGAATGGGATTGTAACATCGTGGTCTGGACTGATATCCTTGCTCCATTTGTCGTTCTCAAGTCCTTTTACACCTTCTCTTGTAATAGCATTTGGATAAGTACGTCCAAGGCCATCCGGCTTGTAAGCTCCGTGAAAGTCAATCAACATATGATGTTCAGCTGCCTTTTTTGTTGCTTCGTGGTAAAAATTCACAACCGGCTGATCATCTCTCTGCATAAAGTCAACCTTTATACCTTTCACTCCCCATTCTTCATACTGATCAAGAGCTTTGTCGATCTGATCATCAAGAGTCTTCCATACAACCCATAATATGACTCCTACATTTTTGCTTTCGGCATATTTGCACAGTTCAGGTACGTTGATTTCCGGAACCTGTTCAAGCACGTTACCCAGCTTATACCACCCCTCGTCAAGTATCACATATTCGATGCCATTCTTTGAAGCAAAATCGATATAATATTTATAAGTCTCATTGTTAATGCCGGCATTGAAATCAACCCCATATATGTTATTTGCGTTCCACCAGTCCCATGCCACCTGGCCTGGTTTAATCCATTTGGTATCTTCAATCTTATTCGGAGAAGCAAGTTTGAAAACGAGGTCGCTTTCAAGTAGTTTTACATCGTTTTCAGCAATCACGTATGTCCTCCACGGAAATGCACGTGTCCCTGCGGTTTTTGCAATATAATCTTTTGTGCCGGTAACATGCAGATCACGGTCGGATGAGAGTTTTTCACCATTCGGGTATTTTGGCCATACTGAGTTTATTTTCCCAGAGCCCGCACCTGTCAGCCACATCCCCGGATAGTCAATAATATCCGATTCGGTCACCAGAAGATTGGCCCCATTAACCTGGAAAAGAGCCGGAAGACTTGCAAGATGTTTATCTGTTATTGTGTCAAGTGAAGAATAGATAAATGTTCTTTCATTATGCGACATAAAACCTGCTTCGAGAGGATACCACGAATGAGCTCCCGAAGGGAATTGTAATCCGGATATTTCATTCTTAACTGTGATCTCGTCTTTCATTGATGTCTCAAACCTGTAAGCAACACCATCGTTATAAGCCCTGAACTGAAGCGAGAATCCTGAATTGAAAGAGATCGTAAGTATATTGCAATTATCGGTGATCTCCGATCTTTTATTTGCAACAACCGGTTTGATTATCTCATTATGCTGACTTACTTTGAATTTCTTTACTTTTTCATTCTCTCCCAAAACTCTGCCGTCAGCCAACACCATGGCAATTTTCGGTGAATTAACGATCTCTTTCCCGTTTAACGTTGCTGACCATTTAATTTCACTCCCTACGTTTACGGTCATGGAGATTTTTCCGTCAGGAGAATTTACCTTATAATCTTTGCCAAAAGAGAACCCTGCTGTTACTATAAACAGGGAAATTGCTAATACTATTTTCCTCATTATTGTGTTTTTATGAATTAATCTTTCTTTTTCTTTCTTTTCTCAAGCTCATCCCTCACTGCTGCAGCCCGCTCGTAATCCTCGGTTTTTATAGCTTCATCAATCATTTTGTAGAGCTCCTCGTCAGAATACGTGCTGAATTTCGTTTTTTCAGGTTCAAAAATACTGTCAACGTCGCTGTTTGAGGGCATTTCAATATCTGAGGGACTTATTGTTATTCCTGCTTTATCAAGAATATCTTCTGCAATAAATATAGGGCACCCGAATCGTAATGCTATTGCGACAGCATCGGATGTTCTGCTATCGATAGAGAACTCTTTTTTATCATTGCTGCAGATAAGCTTTGAGAAAAAGACACCTTCTTCCAGCTTGTAAATCATGACCTCAGTAACCGAGATGTTAAATTCATCAGCAAATTTCTTAAAAAGATCATGGGTCAATGGCCGCGGTGGATCAAGGTTCTCAAGTTTTATGACAATAGCCTGTGCCTCAAATCCTCCGATAATGATTGGTATCCTTCTGTCGCCCCCTTCTTCGACCAATATCAATGCATAAGCCCCGGATTGAGTCTGACTGTACGAAATACCCATTACCTTTAATTTAACTCTCTTCATACCATTTGTTTATATGCCAGCTTGATAATCGGCTTATCATTGTATTTCACAAATATAAATATATTACCAGTAAGACTTCGTTTAACAATATTCTTTTTTATTAACATCATTTCAATTAAATCTGAACATTCCATTCTTTCGGTTACATATCCCGTAAACAGGTATTGAAGTGATAATCTGTCAGAAACAGATACAGGAATTATATATTTTGGTTTGCGACAATCAGTCTAAGGTCATAAATTGTAATCTTAAAAGAAGCAATTGGTTTTATTTACACCCTTTAGGGCAGTGGTAATGAATAAAATCAATGCTATAATGTTTATGATTGCAGACAGCCATATAGCTTATTATTATTGTCTGAAATAATGGAGGATGAGATTTCTCGCTTCACTTCGTTCCGCATCGGAACGACAGGGATCTCTTTGAATATAAGGCAGATGTCTGAATAAATATTTATTTTGTAAATTTAATGCTGGTGCTATTTATAATGTAATATTTGAAAAATATGTTGCCCTCCAGACGTCGGGCTGGCAATATTGTAACAGACACAACAAGATAAACAAAATCCTGGGTGACCAAAGTTCAATTATTCGGGCCGACTGCAAAGAGCCACACAGGGACAATTGTCCGTAGGACATAAGGTGCTGTAGGTTAATGAGCATAAGATATGTTATTCCTTGTAGAGGATATGGAGAAGAACACCATATCCCCTACGGGGAATAGATTTTTGCGTGTATTCACCGTTTACAATACCATAACCGCTATGCGGTATTATATAATAGCAGCCAGCTTAGCCAGTATATTGCCAAAAGCCTGCACCCTTTCTCTTCATACCGTCCGATTTGCGAGTAATGAAATTTAATCTCCCTGGTTTTAATCCAATGAACACTGAAAAAAATATTTAACTATAAAATTGCTGTTTGTCTTTTTGTAAAAGAGATTTTTATTTATCTTTAACATACAAACATGTATGATTATTAATGTCATGTCTGAAAAAAAAACATTTATTACAGGTGCGACAAATTACCTCTGAAATGTAAAATATAGATTTACTTACGGATATAACATATCTAATCCGTAAGGAAATCTACAACTGAATTTCTGTCTTGCTTTAAATGGAATCTGAGAACAAAACATAAGATTCATTTATAAAACATTCTTTAATCCTTAACGGAATAATTAAGAAACTATGAAAACAAGATCCATCGTAATACTGATTCTGCTCAATGTTCAAATAGTATCTTTCTCTCAGGGCATTACC
>Ga0116171_10006019_pt1 | contig 10572 bp, 10 predicted proteins | sample AD_JPNHW2_MetaG_FD_89798 | JGI IMG/M metagenome (GOLD analysis project Ga0116171, IMG submission 89798) | Active sludge microbial communities of municipal wastewater-treating anaerobic digesters from Japan - AD_JPNHW2_MetaG | ecosystem: Engineered > Bioreactor > Anaerobic > Digestate | place...
GACATAAGAAGGACATGGTACGGCCAGTATACGGGAACCCCCTGGGCAAACTGTCCGACCCCGGAACCGGATGGTGAAGCAAGGGCACGGGCCGGGCCGCACAATACTGCCAGTACGACCGTTGTGAGGAGGCCGGTGAAAAACCATTTTGATCCGGGGCAGTGACAATCGAGTGTCATTATTTCCTGTTTTAATTTCTTCAAATATATCGCAGACATAAAAAATTCATCCTATCGTCACGATTGCCTGGCGTACTGTCCTCTTTTTCAAGAAGCATCTTTAAGGCGACGGCGGCGTTCTGGTCCTTGTCCGGTGATCCGTGTAAGTGGGTGAGCCCGCTGTGATGGTTGCGATCCTGCAGGTGTTTAAAATATTCATGGTTCCGGTCAAGCTCAATTGAGTGGAGAAGAACAAAGTCATCCCCGTCCAGCAGGTTATCGGAAAACCGGGCCTGAAGTTCAGGACTGGGTGCCAGATCCCGCAGCCATGCATTCAGGAGCGTCCTCTCGCGGCTGACTCCTTTTGGCCAGACCGGATCGATAAGGGCCCTGAATCTATCATCCTCCAAAACCACATCACGAATACTTTTTGCTTTGATCATGTGATTGCAATCCCCCATTCAATATCTGGCCAATGCCCGCCCGGCCCCGGTTCTTTCATCGTGATGCGATCCCCCTTGTGAAGTGAACAGTCCTTTTTTTGCTGCATTATCTCAGGGAGATCTGGAAGTCCTTTGCCGTATCTGCCATTTCCTGCAGCCGTTTATTGACAAGATAGTTGACGGTTCCCTCCGTGTAAGATCCATCCGGCTGTCGTTCTCCCGCCGGAACCCCGGTAAGGATCTCAATTCCTTCATCGATGGTCCTGACAGGGTAGATGGTGAACTTACCCTCTTCTGCAGCCTGAACGATCTCTTCTTTTAACATGAGGTTCTGCACATTGCTTGCCGGAATCAGGGCACCCTGCTTCCCGTTCAGGCCTTTTGCCTTGCAGACCTCAAAAAATCCTTCGAGTTTTTCGTTCACCCCGCCAATGGCCTGGACATCCCCCCGCTGGTTTACCGAACCGGTAACTGCAAAAGACTGGTTGACGGGCAGGCCGGAAAGTGCGGACAGGATCGCATATAATTCCGTGCTCGATGCACTGTCGCCGTCGACCCCCCCGTAACTCTGTTCAAAGACGAGTTTTGCGGAGAGGGAGAGTGGTTTGTCCTGTGCATACTTGTTCGCAAGATACCCGCCAAGAATAAGCACGCCCTTCGTATGGGTCGGCCCGCCCAGCAGCGCCTGGCGTTCGATGTCGATAATGCCCTCTCTTCCCACAGCAACGCTGGCAGTTACCCTCGAAGGCCTTCCGAAAGCAAAACCCCCGGACTCCATAACAGACAGTCCGTTGATCTGGCCGATCCGTGTCCCTTCCGTATCGATTAGGAACACTCCCCGCTCGATATACTCCTGGATTTTCTGCTGGATCAGGTTGGAACGGTAAATTTTCTCAAGAAAAGCCTGTCTGATGTGCTTCACGGTAATGTATGCGGCGTTTTCCTGTACGGCGTAGAAATTTGCCTCCCTGATCAGGTCTGAGACGCTTGAAAACCGTGTTGAAAGTTTCTTTTTATCCTCCGCAAGTCTCGACCCGTACTCCACGACTTTTGCGACGGCTGTATTTTCAAGGTGACGCAGGTTGGATTTTCCGCAGAGGGTACAGATGAACGCTGCATATTTCTTCGAGGTCTCTTCATTCCGGTCCATGACGGTATCAAAGTCAGCACGCACCTTGAAGAGATCGGGATAGTCGGGATCCTTCTCATTTAAGATCTGGCCGATATCGGGTGTTCCGATAAGGATGACTTTCACGTTTAAGGGGATTGGCTGGGGCTTGAGACCCCGGGTGATGATAAAGCCCGCCTGCTCTCCTGGTTCCTCAACCCTGACTTTCTCCGTCCTGAGAGCGGACTTTAATCCCTCCCATGCAAAAGGATAGCGGAAGAGGTCGAGTACCGGGATTACCAGGTACCCGCCGTTTGCCTTGTGGACAGAGCCCGGCCGGATCATTGCAAAGTCTGTCGAAACGATCCCGAACTGGACCTCCCGTTCTGCTCTTCCCAGAAGGTTCTGGTAACTCGGCGTCTCCTCAAAGACAACCGGGGCACCGCTGGCATCTGAATTGTCCACAATCACGTTTACTTCGTATTTCCTGAATGCGATATCTTTTACAAGCCATTGCCGGAACTGGGGCGGGACCTCCTCTTCCTGTGGCTGCGCAGGCCCGAGAAATATACTGAGATTTTCGAGGATATCTTTCTGGACGCTGTCAATATATGTCGGGATATCGGGAATTTTTCCGTATTTTTCTCTCAGACTTGTAAGAAGATGGCCGATTGCGTAAAGGGCGATTTCGTTGTTGAGTTTTGTTACCGCGTCTGTCCCTTTTGTGTCCAGTTCCCGAATCCTTCGAAAGCCGCTCCGGAGATCTGAATCAAGGGCTTCCCGTTTATGGAGAATACTCTCCCGGGTCTCCTGCGGCAGGGCCTCGAATTCTTCCTGTGTCAGGGGCTTATTATCCATCATCGGGATAATCATAAGGCCGGTTGGTCCCATCTGGATGGTAAAACCCTGCCGTGCAGCGCTTGCATTAACTTCTCCGACAATTTTCACCCGTTCCTCATCGAGTTTCCCAAGTGCTTCCTGTCGCTTGGTTGCATAGTCCTCGCTCTCGAAGGCCCGTGGTAGTGCTCTTCGTACTTCCGCGAGAAATGCAGCCATGTCCGCTTTGAGCTGGTTTCCAGTCCCTGGTGGCAGACGGATAGCCACAGGCTCATAGGGATTGGCAAAATTGTTGACATAGATCCAGTCATCGGCTTTCGGTTTGGTTCGGGCAAGTTCGTCGAGGAATTTTTTTACCGCTGTCCTCCTCCCGGTACCCGGCATCCCGGAAACGTAAATGTTAAAGCCCTTTTCCTGGATTTCAAGACCAAAGCGCAGCGCTTTTTGTGCCCTGTCCTGCCCGATGATCTCATCTGTAGGCTGAAGGGTATCTGTCGTGGAACACCCGACATCTTCAGGTACAAAAAAAGCCCGGTACTCCGTCAATGGTAATGGGTTTATCATGCTGGCACTCCTGTCATCTTTTATCCTGTTTACACGGTCTATCAGAAACCCGCGTGATCTTCCCGTTCCTGCCTTACTACCGATCCCGGTGCTTTATTTTTTATTCTCAGCACCTGCAGATGCAGAGTTGCGCCATTTTCCGTACACCATTTGAGCAAGCACGCCGGCATATTTGTCCAGTGATTCGTTCCACCCGGCCCGGGCCTGATCCCGCATCTCGCTATTGGGAATTCCGGCATGCCTCAACGTGAGTTTTGTCCTGCCTGCCATTACTTCGAATGTGACGGTCTGGAGCATTTCGAGAGGGGTATCCTTGCTCATTTGGTAAAAAGTCGCCGGGACTACGTTGCCTTTTTCATCGGCAAAACTGTCCGTGCAGACAATTTTTTCCGGTTTTGTTATTTCCCGGTAAACCCCGGTGCTCCAGTAATCTTTTCCATCGGGCGCCCGCATGCAGAAAAGATAGGATCCCCCGACCACAAGGTCGATTTTACTGACAGGGGATGTGAAATTTTTCGGTCCCCACCACTGCATGACGAGTTCCGGTTCGGTCCATGCCCTCCAGGCAAGATCACGCGGCGCATCGAAGAGACGCGTGATAACGATCTCATTCTCGCAGGTTTCCGTTGTAAAACTGCATCCTGCTGCGGCTGATTCAATTTTGTGACCGGTTGCGTTTATCCGGTACAAGCGGGGGTTGTTCAATAAATCCAGTGCATTAATCTTCAGGTCAACCAGTTCTTCATAGGAGAAGAAATCATGTATCTCCCTTTCTGCATCGGACCAGAAAACCTGGATCCCGTTCTGGTATTTTTTACTCCCTGTTATCTGCTGCATCTTTAGTCTCCCTCATGTTGCGCTCCATTGGCAGGGGATTTGCCCTGTTTAGCGGAACCATCGTTTTTGTTTAACCCGTTCATGTCGTGTGTGGGAATTCAGACAGACGACTCAATTGTGTGTTGGATTGTATCAACCTCGTAGAGCCCGGGGTTTTTCAGCAGATCCAGTGCATTGATCTTCTGGTCGACAAGCTCTTCATAGGTAAAGAACTCGGATACTTCTTCGTCTGCATAAAATGAAGTTACTTCAATCCCGGTTGGCAACTTTTTACTGTCTGTAATCTTTTGCATCTTCTCTGCTCCCTTTCATTGCATCGGTCGATATCCCAAAAAGGGACTTTTTGGGACAGGACATGGTCAAAGTCCGTTCCATCCGACTTACATGTTTTTGTACACGCAAGCCCTTCCTTACCCGGCACGGTATTTTTCCGGGGTTTTAATCAAATTAATCGGATAAATCAAATTTTGAAACACCTTTTGAAAAAAAACAGCGATCAGGTGCATCGGTACGGACAAACCGGGGAAATGTTCCTGATTCCGGCCGGTAACCGGACCTATTTTTTGAGGTCTTCGGGTCGCAGCAATACGAGCACAGATTCGATGCCGGGGATCTCCCGCCGGATGATCTCTTCGTGGAAATACTGACGGAGTTTTGCTTCAAATTTCATCCGGAATTCATGGTTCCACCCGTGTTCCGGATCGTACTGGTTCCTGATATAATACTGGAACTCTTCCAAATCCTGCCGGGTAAGTTTATCGATGAGTATTGCCCGGTATTTGTCTGCCAAAGCCTGTTTCATATCCTCAACGGAACTGTTTCCCGGATCCATCTGTTTTTACTCCGATTATCCCCCGATAAATGCCTCTTTCATCAGGTTCTCCTGTTTTTTTGTCAGGTTTACCGGGATTTTCACGATAATTTTGACGAGGAGGTCTCCACGGTTGTCTGAGTTTAAAAACGGCATGCCCTGCTGCCGGAGCCGGAAGAGGGTATGGCTCTGCGTACCCCGGGGGATTTTCAGGATCGCACTCCCGGTTATTGTCGGAACGCTGATCTCCCCGCCAAGGAGTGCCGTAGGAAGACCGACCATAGCAGTTGTATACAGGTCTGCACCCTGCCGTTCGAAGACCTCGTGTTTTTTTACGTGGATAACGGCATAGAGATCCCCCGGCGGCCCCTGTTTTTCCCCGGGCTCTCCTTCCCCGGCAATCCTCAAAAACTGCCCGTCCCCAACCCCGCGTGGGATTGTTATCTCGATTTTGCGTGTCTTCTGCAGGATGCCGCTGCCATGACAGTTCATACAGGGTTTGTCGATGATCCTGCCACTCCCGCCACAATCCGGGCAGGGTGCAATGCTGGTCATCTGCCGGCCTCCGGCTTTACGGGTGCTCCGGATCTGTCCGGTACCATGGCACGTGGGACAGGTTTTCAGCGAACCAGGCTGCGCCCCGGTGCCATGACAGACCGGGCACTCGTACTGGTGCGGGACGGCCACCGTAATTTTCGTTCCGTAAAAGGCATCCGAAAGGGAGATCTCAAGATCATACCGGAGGTCTGCACCTGCCCTCCTTCTCGATCCCCGGGATCCCATGGAAAATGCATCAAATATATCACCCAGTCCGAAATCCCGGAACAGATCGTCATAACCGGGAGGCCGGTATCCGGCAGTATCACCGGGTTTGAATTCCGCATGTCCCACCTGGTCATACTGGGATTTTTTCTGGGGATCGCTAAGGACCTGGTAGGCTTCATTGACTTCCTTGAATTTTTCCTCAGCCTCCTTACTGCCCTTGTTTAAATCCGGGTGATATTTACGGGCGAGATGCCGGAAGGCCTTTTTCAGGTCATCTGCTGAAGCGTCCCGTTTCACGCCAAGTATTTCATAATAATCTCCCGTTGCCATAGCATACCGGAAATAAGATTATTTATCATCCTTTACCTTGAAATCGGCGTCAACAACATTTTCTCCGCCGGGTCCTTGTGCAGTCCCGCCAGGCTCTCCACCGGTGGATGCGGTCCGGGGCCCTGCCTGTTGCTGTGCCTGCTGGCTGACATGCTGGTATGCCGCGGATCCGGCCTCCCCAAGAACCTTCTGGAGTTTTTCCGTTTCAGACCGGATTTTTGCCATGTCCTTCCCGTCCAGCGCCGCCTTGACACCGGTGATCGCATCATTCAGCCGTTCAACCATGTCCGGGCTCAGCTTATCTGAAAGGTCGCCTTTTGTCTTTTCTGCGGTATACACAAGGGAATCCGCGGCATTGCGTGCCTCTGCCTCTTCTTTCCGGGTCTTGTCCTGTTCCTCATACTGCCGGGCATCGCTGACCATCTTTTTCACGTCGCTGTCTGACAATTTTGTCGAAGCGGTGATGGTCATCTTCTGTTCTTTGCCGGTGCCAAGATCCCGGGCCGATACATTGAGAATTCCCGATGCATCGATGTCGAACGTGACTTCGATCTGTGGCACTCCCCGGGGGGCAGGCGGCAGCCCGACAAGATTGAACTGACCAAGGCTTACGTTATCCGCGGCCATAGGCCGTTCTCCCTGGAGCACATGAATGGTGACCGAGGTCTGCATATCGGCAGCGGTTGAAAAGATCTGGCTTTTCTTGGTCGGGATCGTTGTGTTCCGGTCAATCAGCGGAGTCCTCACCCCTCCGAGCGTTTCAAGGCCGAGCGTCAGGGGCGTTACATCCAAAAGAACCATGTCTGTGATCTCGCCGCCAAGGATGCCCCCCTGTATTGCTGCGCCCATGGCAACGCATTCCATCGGGTCGATGCCGCGTACCATCTTGTTGCCGACCCGGTCTTCAATGAATTTCTGGACAACCGGCATCCGGGTCGGTCCCCCGACAAGGATTACTTTCTGGATATCGTCCTTGGTGAGTTTTCCATCCTTAAGTGCCTGCTCGAACGGCTTGATACACCTCCTGATGATCGGGTCGATCAGCTGTTCGAGTTTTGACCGGGACAGTTTGATGTTGAGGTGCTTGGGGCCGGACTGGGTCGCAGAGACATATGGAAGGTTGATCTCCGTCTCCATGACCGTTGAAAGTTCGATCTTGGCTTTTTCCGCGGCCTCTTTTACCCGGTTGATGGCCATCTTGTCATTCCGGAGATCGATGCCTTCCTGTTTCTTGAACTCGTCTGCGATCCATTCGAAGATGGCATTGTCCATGTCCGTGCCGCCCAGCTGGGTGTCACCTGACGTTGCAAGAACGGTGAACGTGCCACCCCCGAATTCCATGATTGTCACATCAAGCGTGCCGCCCCCAAGGTCGAACACGAGGATCTTGTATTCTCCGCCCCGGTCAAGACCGTATGCCATGGATGCCGCCGTAGGCTCGTTTACCAGCCGGACCACGTCAAGACCCGCGATCTTTCCTGCGTCTTTTGTCGCAGTCCGCTGGTTGTCGTTGAAATATGCGGGAACGGTAATGACGGCTTTTGAGATTTTCTCGCCAAGGAAGGCTTCGGCATCCCTCTTGATCTTTTGCAGGAGGAATGCGGAGATCTGCTGGGGCGTGTAATCTTTTCCGTATATTTTATAGATATGGGAGGTGCCGATCCTGCGTTTTGCAGCGGTAACCGTCCCTTCAGGGTTGCTGATCGCCTGCCGACGCGCCGGCTCCCCGACAAGGAGCTGGCCATCCGGAGTAAATGCTACATACGAGGGAAACATCTTGCCGGCCACGGTTGCACCTTCTGCGGAGGGAATAATGGTCGGTTTGCCGCCGATCATAACCGCGGCTTCACTGTTTGATGTCCCGAGATCTATGCCGATTATTTTCTCTTTAGCCATTGTTCTCACCTGAATTTTCCATGATATGTTCTGCAATCTTTACTTTCGAAGGACGGATCACTTTGGACTTTAAGAGGTAACCCTTTCCCAGGTCCTCAAGAACGGTATTCTGCTCCTGGTTACACTTCCCGGTGCATATGACCTCATGGAAATGCGGGTCGAATTTTTTTCCCACGCAGTCTATGGGTTTGAGCCCGTAACCGGAGAGGATTTTTACAAGTTTTTTGTAGACCATCTGCATACCCTCCCTGTTTTTCTCCTGTTCAAGCGAGGGAAGTGCCTGTTCGAAATCGTCAAGGATGACAAGGAGATCCTGGATCAGCCTCTCGTTAGCGAGCGATGTTACCACGTCCTTCTCTTTTTCATACCATTTGCGGAAATTTTCAAAATCTGCCTGAAGATATTTCAGCTGGTCAAGGCGTTCCTTTGCCTGCCGGGTCTGTTCTTCGAGTTGTTTTTTCAGTTCGCTAATCTCATCCATCACTTCACCTCGTCAGCCTGCACATGAGTACCTTTTAGTCGCCCCGGGGATGGTTCCGGTAATGCCGTATAAAATCCCTATAAATGCAATCCCCATGATCGCATCTGTTGCAGCCATACGCCGGGCAGTGGCACCCTTTGACAGGGATTCCGGCAAAAATGCTTTTTTGGGCAATGCCCGGGGTCTTACTGAAGTTACTCCAGAGCAGATCGAGCGGCTCTCCGGCCATAAACAGCCCCTCTTTAAAGTCATCAACGGAAATCGTTCTCACCCGTTCTGAAAATAGATGGAACAATATGATAGGATCTTTTGTAAAAATCAGATTTTGAAACAAAAATTGCAAAAAAAGCGGAACAATTGCGGTGATATCTCAGATGCCCCCGTCATGATCATGGCGACGGTTTTTCCAGGAAGATTTCCAGCACGCCAAACGAAAACTTTTTCTTAAAAAGCCGTACTCCCTCCGGAATCTGGATGGTTTTTCTGAGGATCCTGTCATCATCCACTATGGACAGGATAAAATCTGTTTTTTCAAGATCGATCCGGACCTGTTCTTCCGTTATCCCGGGAAGAGCGAAAATAATGTGAATGAGTCTGCCATTATCATTGATGCTGGTTGGAGGATTGAATGAAATGGTATCCCGGGGTTTCCTGTGGTTTCTCATTTTTATCACCCTGTCCTTTGCCGAATTCGTGAATCTTTGGTCCGGTTCACCGCTTTCCTGACGACAGTATCTTCCCCGTGTCCCTTCATTGCGCCGTCCCCTTATGCAGAAGACAGCGGTTAACAGGGCGTGCCTTTTTAATGAAGTCCGAGATGGATTAAAACCCCGGCAGGTGTGCTTCTGCCAGGGAATTCTCTTTTTTGATATTGTCGTCCTCAGGCGATTTCCCCTAAAGGCTGTTTTATGCAATAGTCCTCGTGTGTGTTCATTGACCCCAGAGACATATCCCGCGTCCGGTGCGTGCATATACGGTTGCGTGTTCCCGGGACAGAGGTGTGGGCTTGATCCTTTCTGGCATGGAATTTCCCAAGTGTGTGGGCACTTCACTACCCACGCAAACGTTCTCTTCTTTAGATCCTCAATATAGGTTTGCTGACTTTACAGGGATAGTTTCAAAATTTGTCACAATCGATTTTTATCCCGGATTGTTCCGGTAGTGCCCGGATTTTTGATATCCGGCGCCGGAACCCGCGTAAAAAACAGTTATCTCTTGTCCGGCGGGACAACGGTCCCTCCCGTATCCCCCATGATATGCTGGAAGACAAATTTGAATTCACTCAGCCGGTTATGAATATACTTTTTCCCGGCTTCCGTCGGGGAGTACAGTTTCGATTTTCCGGAAGTCTTCATCACGAGGTATCCTTTCTGCTCGAGTTCGTAGAGATACGTGTAAATGCGGGCCTGGGGAATGAGCACATTGTACCGGCTATGGATTTCGTGGACAATATCGTATCCTGATATTGGTTTTTCCAGGAGAGAAAGCACCACGGGTTCCAGTGATTTTTTCACGACGTCGTCGATTGTTGCCTGGGGAACGACGGTAACAGATTCGGCAGGGAATGACCGGTGGGCAAAGGACAGTGTGGTCTCTTTTCCCATCGAAATAATAGTTTTTGCAATGCCTTCGGAGAGCTGTTTTATCTGGGTATGATCGATATCAGCCATGTTCACTGCAATGATACCGGAGAGGGGAACACCCAGGTTTTTCTTTGTCAGGATCAGGTTTTTTACCGTAATAATATCGGAAAATTCTTCGGTTTCGGAAAAATCAAAAAAGATCTGAAGCGTACCTGGCGCCGGGTTTGCGGGCAACGATTCCGTACAGTTCTCAAGGATTTTTGGCAGGAGAAAAATCTCCCCCTTTTTTATCCGTTTCATGAAAAGGTCCCGGTTCTGGATCTCTTTTAAAAAATATTTCTGCAGGATGGACCGGTGATAAGCAAAGAAAGTACGCCCTCCTTTTTTTAAACCCGCCTCAATGGCAAACTTGAATATCGGATCTTTTACTGTGGGATCGGTATACAGGAAGAGGACAATATCCGTAAAAATATCTTTTAAAAGAACAGTCCTGACTTCCGGCAGGTTGATGTATTCTGCCCCGGTTTCATCATCCTCTTTTCCCTCGTTATGGCGAATACCTGCTTCCCGTGATTCTTTTTTGGTTTTTTTGAGTTCCTTTTCTGAGGTCTTGTGGAACAAGGCAACCTCGATTGCGGCCTTGATCTCCAGTTCGTTAAAAGGTTTTACAATATACCCATAGGGTCCGACCTGTTTTGCTTTCTCGATAATTGAATCATCCGCATAGGACGTGACAAAGACCACCGGAATATCCAGTCC
>Ga0116171_10006024_pt1 | contig 10559 bp, 8 predicted proteins | sample AD_JPNHW2_MetaG_FD_89798 | JGI IMG/M metagenome (GOLD analysis project Ga0116171, IMG submission 89798) | Active sludge microbial communities of municipal wastewater-treating anaerobic digesters from Japan - AD_JPNHW2_MetaG | ecosystem: Engineered > Bioreactor > Anaerobic > Digestate | place...
CCTAAAAGCGGCTAAGGTGACTATTGATCGCAAGATTTTAGCCGATTTAGCCGTTAATAATAAGAAAGTTTTAGCCGAGATGATTGCGCGTCTTAAGAAATAATTCTTATGTCTTGGATTAAAATCGCTCAAATCGTCGTTTCCATCCTTTTAATCATTGTTATTTTGCTTCAGAATCGCGGCACCGGCCTCGGTAGCGCTTTTGGCGGTACCGGCGGCGTCTATCTGACGAAACGCGGTCTGGAAAAAAAGTTATTCATCGCCACGATTGTGTTGGCGGTGCTCTTCTTCGGCTTATCTCTGGCTAATTTGCTGTTTTAAGCCCCTTTCCTTCGTTTCGTCCCTTTACTGTGGATTCATTGCCTCAAAAAATAAATAAGATTTTAAGCGGAACCGTGAAGACGTTTTCCCATTTTTTTGTTTTTTTTAAAAATGTTTTTCACTCCAGCCGGCAATATTTTTCTAAAGATAAATCTCGGCGGCAAGTGGATAGAAATCTTGTTTATTCTTTGGCGCCGACCAAGATTCCTCGGCAAGAACAACTTCGACATTTATCTAAATTTTTAGATCCGAGAGAAAAATTAGTTTTAAAAATAGCAGTCCTAGTTTTTGCCATCAGTTTAACTTATCTCGGCATTAAATTTTATCGCCAACATTTACAGCTTCTTCCTAAAGCCGGCGGTACTTATAGCGAAGGCGTCGTCGGTTATCCGCAAACGATTAACCCTCTTTATTCCAGCAATCGCGATGTTGACGCCGATCTCAGCCGCCTGATTTATTCCAGTCTTTTTCAATATGATGAGCGGGGGCAAATTACTCAAGATTTAGCTTCTGCCTGGAATATAGATGCCAGCGGCAAAATTTATACGGTGACGCTTCGTCCTGATGTTAAGTGGCATAGCGGCGAAAATTTGACCGTCGATGATGTCGTTTTCACTTTTAATTTGATTAAAGATCCGGAATTTCGTTCGCCTTTGCGTTCCAGCTTAAACGGCGTGGAGATTGAAAAAATAGACGATCATTCAGTTAAATTTACTCTGGCCGAGCCTTATGCGGATTTTTTAAGTTTATTGACTTTCGGCATCATGCCTCAGAATGCCTGGGAAACAACGATGCCGGAGGCGGCGGCTTTGTCGGAATTAAATTTAAAACCGGTCGGCTCCGGGCCGTATAAATTTGAGGCTCTGATTAAAAGTAAGAGCGGAGAAATGAAAGAATATCATCTGGCCAGAAATGCCGATTATTATGGGGCTAAGCCTTATATTGAAAAAATAATTTTTAAATTTTATCCTGATTATAATGAATTGGTTAGAGCTTTAAATGATAATGAAATTGACGGCGCCAGTTATATCCCCGATGACTTGAAAAACGATTTGGTGGCCAAGCATTCCCTCTCTATTTATAATTTGCATTTGCCTCAGATTAACGCGATCTTTTTTAACCAAACAAAGAATAAAGCCTTGGCCAGTCTGAAAGTGCGCCAAGCCTTAGCTTATGCGATTGATCGCGATCATTTGCTCAATGAAGTTTTGGGCGGGGCGGCCATCAGAGCGGACGGCCCGATTTTGCCGGATAATTTCGCTTATAATTCCGAGACAATCAAATATAATCTGGATGCCGCCAAATCCGATCAATTATTAACCGACAGCGGCTATAAAAAAATAGTTATTACTACCGATTCGGTTAATAATACCAATCCGGACGCGGACACCCGGGCAATTATTGCTTACGCTCGTTCGGCTAAAATCGATCCCGTTGGTATCTGGCGTGTTTCCGGCAAAGATTCGCAGCCGCTGGTTATTAAATTATCGGTTCCCGAGAACGGCCGTTTAGATGTCGCCGAGAGTATTAAAAAAGATTGGGCCGCGGTCGGCGTTCAAGTAATTATTCAGCAAATTGATTCCGTCAGCCTCAGCGGCGATTTAATCGCCGGTCATAATTTTGAAGCTTTTCTTTATGGCCAGGCGGTCGGCTTTGATCCTGATGTTGTTTCTTTTTGGCATTCTTCTCAGATCGGCGGCCAAGGCTTGAACCTCGCCGGCTATAGTAATAGCGAGGCGGATACTTTGCTGACCGAAGGGCGCCAAGCCGCCGCTAACCTTGATTTACGCCGGGAAAAATATAAGAAATTTCAAGAAATAATCAGCGCTGATTTGCCTGCCATTTTCTTATATTCTCCCAGCTATACTTACGTGCAGGCGCATAGCGTCCACGGTTTTGCCGGTACCGCCATTAATGATCCCAGCGATCGTCTGGCCGGCATCAACGGCTGGTATCTTAAGACCAGAAAACATCTGGTCTGGTAATATTTATTTAAAATTTAAGCTTTAAAACCAGAAGATTATTAATCTTTTGATTTTTAGGCATTTAATATCTCATAATTTGAAAGCGAAACGGCAAAGATTATTTTTAATTTTTTCATCTTCGATTTTCAATTGTTAAGCCAACATGATTACTCGTTACAAACCCGGCTTCAATGCCGGCAAAAGCAGCGTAGCGCCGAAAGCGCCTATGCCTGTTAATGCGCGCCCGCGGCGCTTTACTCCGCGGCCAATTTTTGAAAAAAAAGATAATGATAATTACGTTAAAGTAATTGTCTTGGGCGGACTGGAAGAAGTCGGCCGCAACATGACTCTTATTGAATGTAATCGCGAGATTATTATTATTGATATGGGTCTGCAGTTTCCGGAAGAAGATATGCCTGGTATTGATTATATTATTCCCAACGTTTCTTATCTGCGCGATAAGATTGATTGGATTAAGGGCGTGATTATCACCCACGGCCATTATGATCATATCGGCGGTATTCCTCATATCATGGGAGAAATCGGCAACCCGCCGATGTTTATGGGCAAGATGACGGCCGGTTTGGTACTTAAGCGCCAGCAAGAATATAAACAAGCGCCGCAACCGAAAATAAAAGAAATTGATGAAAATACCGTTCTCCAGCTCGGCGCTTCCTTCCGAATAGAGTTTACTCGCGTCAATCATTCTATCCCCGATTGTTTTGCTGTGATTATTAATACGCCGCTGGGCACCATCGTCCATACCGGTGATTTTAAGATTGATTTTTCTCCGGTTAATGATAAGCCGGCGGATTTACAGCGGATTGCGCAGATCGGCAGCCGCGGTATTTTGCTTTTGATGTCCGATTCGACCGACGCGCCTTTAGCCGGCTATCAAGTTTCCGAATCGGCAATCGGCGAAGAGATGGGCAAGCTTTTTGAAAATTTGGAAGGCCGGATTATTATCGGCACTTTTGCCTCCCAGCTCAGCCGCGTCCAAAAAATCTTAGATTTGGCTCAGCATTATGGCCGGCGTGTCAGTTTACAGGGACGGAGTATGAACTCCAATGTGGAAATTGCCCATCAGATTGGTTATCTTAAATTTGATCCAAAAATATTGGTGGAAGATAAAGATCTTAACCGTCTGCCGGATAATAAAGTTCTGATTATCGGTACCGGCGCTCAAGGTGAAGACAATGCTTTTTTAAGCCGAGTCGTTAACGGCGAGCATCGCGTGGTCAGCTTAAAACCAGGCGATACCGTTCTTTTTTCTTCCTCGGTTATTCCCGGCAATGAACGTTCCATCCAAAATTTGATGGATATGGTCGTGCGCCAAGGTGCAAAAATCATCCATTATAAAATGCTTGACATCCATGCCGGCGGCCACGCCAAACAGGAAGATTTAAAGCTGATGATGCGCCTGATCAAACCGGAATATTTCATGCCGATCGAAGCCAATCATTACATGCTGCGCGCTCATGCGGAATTAGCGGAACAAATTGGTATTCCTAAAGATAAAATTTTTGTCGCCGATAACGGCCAGGTAGTTCTGATTAAAAAAGGTCTTCAAGATAAAACCGTTTGTACTCTGACTAAGGAAAAAGTGCCTTCCGAATATGTGATGGTTGATGGTTTGGGGGTCGGCGATGTTTCCGAGGTTGTCCTCCGCGACCGCCTAATGATGGCCGGCGACGGCATGATCGTCATTATCGCCACCATTGATGCCAAAACCGGCAATATTATCGGCAACCCCGATATTATTTCTCGCGGGTTTATTTATATGAAAGAAAGCCGCGATTTAATTGAAAAGACCAGAATGCATGTTAAGAAGATTGTAAAAGATAAAAATCCGATGACTCCGGCGGATGATGATTTTATTAAAAATAAGATCCGCAATGATGTCGGCCAGTTTTTATTTGCTCAGACTAAGCGCCGCCCCATGGTTCTGCCGGTTGTAATTAAAGTTTAATTGTCTTTAAAAATCGCTTGAAATCTGAATAAAATCCGCCGCCCGGCGGATTTTATAATTCTTGACTTTTCTATATTTTTCTTGTACACTAATTTCAGCTTTAAAATTAAATAAGCACCGATATCAATCTCTTGGATTTTATGGTTTCGCTTTTTGAGCGAGGCCGGCGGTGGCCAAGAGGCTGTTCCGAAAGGAATGGTTAAGCATCTTTTTTTATTTTATGCCTAAAGAACAGAATCAAACTGGCGTTTTCGCCGATTTATTAGAAAAAGATGGTGTTCATGTCCCGCAAGTCGGCGATGTGGTTAAAGGCACTATCGTTACCGCCTCCAAATCCGAGGTCGTGCTTGATATTGATGGTGTCTTGATGGGAGTTGTCCGCGGTCCGGAACTTTATGTTGAGGTTGAAGAGTATGCGCATTTGAAACCCGGGGATCAGGTTGAAGCGGCGGTAATTGAAACTGAAAACGAAGAAGGACATCTGGAAATGTCTTTCCGCCAGGTCGGACAAGAAAAAGCTTGGCAAAATCTGCGCGCCGCTTATAAAGACAAGAGTATTGTTAAAATTCGCATCATTGACGCCAATAAAGGCGGTCTTTTAGCCCGCTATTGTCAGATTAACGGCTTTTTGCCGGTATCCCAGCTGGCTCCGGAAAATTATCCTCGTATCAGCGGCGGCGATAAGAGCAAAATCTTAGAAAAATTAAAGACTTTTGTCGGCCAGGATTTTGAAGTTAACGTTATTACTTTGAACGAAGAAGAAAATAAAATTATTTTCAGCGAGAAAGATGTTTGGAATAAGCGCCAGAAACCGGCCTTGGATCGTTATCATATCGGCATGGTGGTTGACGGCCGCATTACCGCCATTACTAATTTCGGCGTCTTCTTGAATTTTGACGACGGCATGGAAGGCCTGATTCATATTTCCGAAATCGCCTGGCAGCGGATCGATTCTCCTAATGAATTATTTAAAGTCGGCGATCATATTAAAGCGGAAATCGTCAGCATCGACGGGAGTAAGATTTTTTTGAGCTCAAAAAAATTACAGAAAGACCCTTGGCAGGAAGCGAGCGCTAAATATAGCATCGGCCAGACCGTTTCCGGCACCATTGTTAAAATCAATCCTTTTGGTTTATTCGTGAAATTGGATGAAGAAATTCATGGTCTTGCCCATATCAGCCAATTAAATTTAACCGCCAAAGAAAAGATTGGCGAATTATTTAATGCCGGTGAAGTCCGTGATTTTGAAATTGTCAGCATTTCTCCGTCGGAACATCGTCTGGGTTTAAAGCTAGCCGGCGAAGACGGCCAGACAGTCGAGACGACTCAGAAGAAGCGCTCGGTTAAAGCCAAGAAAGAAGCAACCGCGATTGACGGCCAGGCAGAAGAGAAAGAAAAAAAAGAAAGTGAAGAAAAAATCGAAGCTTAATTATCGTTAAAAAAGTGCTTTAAAAACGCCCTCCCGTTGTTAAGGAGGGCGTTTTTGCTGATTGCCAAAATTTAACGGCCGTTATATAATAGGGGTACTATTTTTAGGAAAAAATATGAAAAATTTAATCAAAAATTTTCTTGCTTTCTTTCTTGTTTTTTTGATAATTGCTGCCGCTTTCAGCGCCTTTTCGCAGACAACCAAGACCAGCCGGACCGATATCAGTTCTTTGGTTCAAGCGATTAATCAAGATAAAGTGAAAACTTTAACCGTGAGCGGCAATGAGATTAAAGTTGAGATGAAAGACGGTAATCAACAGACGGTAAGAAAAGAAGACAACGAAAGTTTATCTACTCTGTTAAGTAATTTTCAAGTAAGTCCGGAAAAATTAGCCGCGGTTTCGATCAATGTTAAAGATCCGTCCGGCTGGTCTTATTGGCTAAATACGCTTCTGCCTTTTCTCTTGCCGGTAATTTTAATCGGTTTGCTTTTTCTATTTATGATGCGCGGTGCGCAGGGCATGAATTCTAAGGCGATGAGCTTCGGCCAATCCGATGCTAAAGATTTTAATCTGGAAAATAAAGAACAGGTGACTTTTAAAGATGTTGCCGGGGCGAAGGAGGCCAAAGAAGAATTACATGAGATTGTTGATTTTTTACGTTATCCGAAAAAGTTTCAAGATTTAGGCGCGCGTATTCCTCGGGGCGTCCTTTTGCTCGGCAGTCCCGGCACCGGTAAGACTTTGTTGGCCAGAGCCGTGGCCGGAGAAGCGAAAGTTCCTTTTTTCCATATGTCCGGTTCGGAATTTGTGGAGATGTTTGTCGGTGTGGGTGCTTCCCGAGTTAGATCCTTGTTTCAAAAAGCGAAAAAACACGCGCCTTGCATCGTTTTTATTGATGAAATTGATGCTGTCGGCCGCCGCCGCGGTTCCGGCTTGGGCGGTTCCCATGATGAACGCGAGCAGACCTTAAATCAAATTTTAGTGGAAATGGACGGTTTTGAACCGACTCAAAATGTTATCGTTATTGCCGCCACTAATCGTCCTGATGTCTTAGATCCGGCTTTACTCCGTCCCGGCCGTTTTGATCGGCAGGTCGTGATTGATCGTCCGGATATCCAAGATCGAGAAGATATTTTAAAGGTGCACGTCAAAAAGAAACCTTTGGCTAAAGAAGTCGATTTGCGGCGGATTGCGGAAAGAACCCCTGGTTTTTCCGGAGCCGATCTCGCCAATCTTTTAAATGAGGCGGCAATTTTAACCGCCCGCGAGAATAAAAAGATTATTGGCATGGAAGAATTATTTTCTGCCATTGAAAAAGTGATGATCGGACCGGAACGGAAGAGCCGCGTCATCAGCGACAAAGAAAAGAAGATTACCGCTTATCATGAAGCCGGCCACGCGGTGGTTGCTCATTTCTTGCCGAATAGCGACCCGGTTCAGAAAGTTTCCATTATCGCCAGAGGTACGGCCGGCGGTTATACTTTAAAAGTACCGACCGAAGATCGCCATTTCCAAGCTAAGTCGGATTTTATTGATGACATTGCCGTTTTACTGGCCGGACATTTGATTGAAAAAGATGTCTTCGGTGAAGTGACAACGGGCGCCACCTCGGATTTACATCAGGCAACCATGATCGCTCGAAGTTTGATTACCGATTATGGCATGAGCGATATTTTAGGTCCGCGTACTTATGGTCAAAAAGAAGATATGATTTTTTTAGGCCGTGAAATTCATGAACAGCGTGATTACAGTGAAAAGGTCGCCGAACAGATTGATGGTGAAATTTCCTCTTTTATCCGCCAAGCTTCAGACAAGGCACAGCAGATTTTGCAGGCGCAGCGGGATAAGTTGGAAAAAGTCGTTCAAAGCCTATTAATTAAAGAAACTTTAGAAAAAGAAGAGTTTGAATCTTTGGTCGGTCCGATTCCAGCGGCCGCCGCTATGGCTTAAGCTGGTGAATTTGACTAATATTATTTTTTAGTTATACTAAAAATAGATATAAATATAAATATTAGAGTAATTTATCTATAAATTCTCTATTTTCATTCCCTTAATCATATGGCTAATCCTAAGAAAAGGAAGTCTTCCAGCGCTGTCCGCACCAATCGAGCGCATCTGGCTTTAAAAAAAACCAGCTTAGATAAATGTCCGCAATGTGGCAAAGCAAAAAAACCGCATACCGTCTGCACTTTCTGCGGTACTTATCGCGGCCGCCAAGTTTTAAAGACCGAGGCTAAGCCGGCCAAGGCTGTGAAGGCCAAGAAATAATTTTTATGTCTAACCGCCACTTAGCTCGCACTATCGCTTTGCAAACTTTATTTGCTTGGGATTTTAATAAAAAGGATTCTCAGACATTGGCGTCTTTGATACATGATAATTTTGTTAATTTTGCTCCCAATTTCGATGACGGCGGCTTTGTGGAAGAATTAGTCAAAGGCGTGATTGATAATTTGGAAATTATTGATGCTCTGATTGTCCGTTATGCGACGGAATGGCCTTTGGATCAGATCACTACTATCGACCGCAATGTTTTACGTTTAGGCATTTACGAATTAGTTTATACGGAAATTCCGCCTCGGGTAGCAATTAACGAAGCGATAGAAGTGGCCAAGAGTTTCGGCGGCGATGCTTCCGGCAAATTTATTAATGGCGTCCTCGGTGCAATTTATAATGATTGGCCGGAAGAAGAAAAGAAAAAGCGGGATAATCATTGGGATCAGAAGCAAGCGGAAGAAACAACCGAAACGGAAGCGCCGGAAATCGCTGCGGTGGAGGAAAAACTTAGTTAAAGTATTTTTTAAATGCCCGCGGTGATTCCGCGGGTCTTTCTTTAATCGTTGCGTAACGGCCTGGCGGCGCCTTTTTATCAGAAAGAGGCGTCACGACGCCGCTTCGGAACTAAAAGATGTATGCCGGAATTATCAAATTTACAGAAAGTTTTAGGCTTAAAATTTAAAAACCCGGATATTTTGCGCCAGGCGATGGTTCATCGCTCTTATCTTAACGAACATCCGGAGTTTGCTTGCGGGCATAATGAACGTTTAGAATTTTTGGGCGATGCCGTGCTGGAAATTGTTGTTACCGAATATCTTTATCTTAACTACCCGGAAACCCCCGAAGGCGATTTGACTAATTGGCGCGCTTCTTTGGTTAACGCCAAGATGCTTTACGTGATTGCGACCGAATTAGATTTAGAATCATATCTTTATCTGTCGCGCGGCGAAGCGAAGGATAAAAATAAAAAATCGCGGCATTATATTTTAGCGAATGCTGTCGAGGCTTTAATCGGCGCCATTTATCTTGATCAAGGATTGGACAAAGCCAAAGAACTTATTCTACAAAAAATCGTAGTCAAGCTTCCGGAAATATTACAGACTCAGGCTTATCTTGATCCGAAATCACGTTTTCAGGAACAAGCTCAGGATAAGCGCGGCATCACTCCCCGTTATGATATTCTCGGCGAAGAGGGGCCGGATCATGCCAAGATTTTTACGGTTGGTTTATATTTGGAGGAAGAATTGATTGCGACCGGCCAGGGCTCGTCCAAACAAGAAGCTCAGGTCGACGCCGCGGCTAAAGGTTTGAAATTACTTAATTGGTAAAATTATGGATATTAAAAAAATCTTAGGCGAAGCGGCTAAACAGAAAGTTTCCGATATCCATTTGATTTTTGGTTTGCCGCCGATGATACGGCACGACGGACAATTGGCACCTTTTCAAGAAGTCGGCGCCGATCCTTTGCCGCTATTGTCTGATCTTGATTTAGAACAAGCGGCTAAAGCTTTACTTGACGCCAACCAATTTCAACAATTAGAAAAAGAGCGCGATCTTGATGCGGCGGCGGCTATCGATGCTTATCGTTTTCGCCTCAATTTTTCTTTCGATCGCGGCCACTTGAAAATGGTAGCCAGAGTTATTGATGAGCATAAGCCGACTTTGGAGGAAATCGGCATGCCGGCTTCGGTCTGCAAACTTTTAGATTTACCTCAAGGACTGGTTTTAATGACCGGACCGACCGGCTGCGGCAAATCTACGACTTTGGCGGCGATGATTAATCATATTAACAGCGAACGCAATTGTCATATCATTACGCTGGAAGATCCGATCGAATATCTTTTTACTTCAGAGAAGAGCCTAATCTCCCAGCGGCAATTAGGCGAAGACATGGTTTCTTTCGCTTCCGGTCTAAAACATATTTTGCGCCAGGATCCGAACGTGATTATGGTCGGGGAAATGCGCGATTTAGAAACGATTGCGGCCGCCATTACTTTGGCGGAAACTGGGCATTTAGTCCTGGCCACTCTGCATACTTATAGCGCCGCTCAGACCATTGACCGCATTATTGATATTTTTCCCTCGCATCAACAAAATCAAGTTCGTTCTCAATTATCTATGGTGCTGGCAGCCGTTATTTCTCAGCGCCTGCTGCCCTGCCTCAAAGGCGGGCGTATTGCCGCCCGAGAAATTATGATTCGAAACAGCGCGATTGCTAATCTGATTCGAGAAAATAAACTTGCTCAAATTAAGACCGTCTTGGAAACTAATGTCCAAAGCGGCATGGTGACTATGGATCGCCATCTGAAACAATTATATCAAGCCGGTGAAATTGATCGCGAAACCGCCATAAATTATATGGAAGAAATCGGTTTGTTGGATTCTTAAAGAGAATCGGTTGGTGGATTAAATTAAAAATAATCAAACCGCTGTGCCCGTTTATAATAATTTATTAAAAAAGCTATTTAGCTATCTCAGTAATCATTCCTATTTAGCCTTGGCGGCGATTTTATTTTTAGGCCTATTATTGCGCGGTTATAATCTGACGACTCGGGCTTTATGGCTTGATGAAGCAGATGCAGCCAATCTGCTTAAAAATAA
>Ga0116171_10006025_pt1 | contig 10558 bp, 7 predicted proteins | sample AD_JPNHW2_MetaG_FD_89798 | JGI IMG/M metagenome (GOLD analysis project Ga0116171, IMG submission 89798) | Active sludge microbial communities of municipal wastewater-treating anaerobic digesters from Japan - AD_JPNHW2_MetaG | ecosystem: Engineered > Bioreactor > Anaerobic > Digestate | place...
CCAGGCTACGATGAATCCGCGCCGTTGGCGCTCAGCAGCGGTTCCTGCCAACAGATGGCTAAAGGCTACTGCTAATTAACCGCAGTTGAACGTCTGAGTACGGCTTTTCTTTCAGGCGGGCGAGGACGGCCCGCCTTCCATGAAAACCGCTTTTTTGGGGGGATATGCTCCCCCCAGGAGCTCCTCATTGTCGGCCAATTGTCCGATTCTCAGATGCCGGGAAGTCTCTCTGTCTGACACGAAGGGAGGGAGGACCCGGAGGTGGCACGGGCGTCCCGCCCGTGATTTGCCGACGTTCTCGTCGGCTGGGCCGAAAATTCGGGATTCTTGCTCCGGAGCCTCTTCATGGGCGAGACGCCCATGCCACCTCAAAACCGCCTTCCTGTCTGTGTGAGAGACCGAATACAGGGAATATTGGTTCGGCAATGAGGAGTTCCTGTGGCCCCCCGGGGATTTTTCTTTCTCGGGAAAACGGTTCCGGAGGTGGGTCTTTTCCGGAGTTTCTCTGTTCCCACAAACTCATGGATACGGGGCAAGGGCTGCTTTCTACAGTCCCGCCTGCTGGAGTCCGGCCCGGGCTTCGAGGGTGGAGACTTTGGCGCGCAGGTCGCGCACTTCCTTGTGCAGGCCCATCAGGTCGCGATGCTGGCCGTAGGTCACGAGAAGCAGACCGACGATGGCGGCGGCAGCTGTGGCACGCAGGGCCCAGCGGCTCCAGCAGGTCTGGCGCCGGTAGTCCTGAATCACCTGTTGCGAGAGTTGCGCCTGTTCGATCCGGGGCATGAGTCGCTGGATGAAGGCCTCATTGTCCTGGTGGATCTGGGCCGCTTTTTCCGCTTCGATGAAGGCGCGCAGGGGTTCCCACTCGAGGGGCAGGGATTCACGCGGGGGCGCCTTGTGTGCTCCGGTCACTTCGCCCAGGTCCACGACTTCCATCGGCTTTTTCTGCTGGGAAGCGTGGGTGGTGACGGACGGAGGAGTGGTTATTTCCCCCTCGTGCGGGCGGATGTCTCGGAATCGCATGGCCCTTTTCCTCCTTTTCTCTTACCGGTATTCCTTCAGTTCATCCATCAGTTGCTGGCGCGCCTTGAAGAGGTGCCACGAGACGGTCTTTTCCGCGATGCCGAGCACTTCGCCCGCCTCGCGGTGCGAGAGGCCCTGAAACAGGACGAGCGTGACGACGAGTTGTTGTCGCAGGGGCAGGGTTTCCATGGCGTGGCGAAAGGCGCACAGAGTTTCTTTTCCTTCGAGGATACGCCGCGGTCCCGGTTTGGGATCGGGCAGGGCCACCCCCTGTTCCTCATCGTCGAGGGCCAGGTCGTTGGGGCGCGCACCCGGTCGGCGCTGCCGTCTTTTCAGGGTCACCAGGCACTGGTTCACCACAATGCGGTAAAGCCAGGTGGAAAACCGGGAGGCGAGTCGGAAGCGGGGCAGGGCGCGGAAAACGCGGATCCAGACCTCCTGCGCCACATCGTCGGCCTCGGTTTCGTTGCCCAACAGGCGCCAGGCCGTGGCGAAAACACAGGCCTGATGCAGGCGCACCAGCGTCTCGAAGGCGTCCAGATCGCCCTGCTGGGCGGCCGCAATGCACTTTTCTTCCGGGGTGATGGCGTCCATGTTCTCTTCTACGGCCCAAGAGGCTTCCCGTTCGGTCGCAGGTACGCCGAACAGGTCCGACGCCGGGACTCGATCCGGTCGGGACTCTACTTTACAGACCGTAACTTGTGTTTTGTCAACGAGTTTTTCGGGTTCCCAGGGTGTTTCTCCCCCCATCTCGGGTTCGCTCGCCCGGAAAAACAGAGACGCGGCACAGACACTCATCTCAGGAGGCCTCCCGAGACTTAGATTTCCGCAGGGGGGATTCCTTGGCGGAAAAGTGTTTTTTGTGGCGATTTTTCACTCGACGGTCAGATCGGGATGATTTCGACGAGTTTTCCGGCGGCTTTGAGTTTTTCGGCGATCATGGGGAGAATCTGGCGGCGCTGGAGCACGCCGAGTTGGCGGAAAGCCAGAGAACCTTCCGACGGGTTTGCGGCCTGTCCGTAGAAGAAACGGACCCGGTCGGCCACGCCGATAAACTGGTGGAGTTCCACGGTCGGGTTTTGTTCGCTGATCTGTTCGGACTCCATGTCCAGGAGGTTGTAGAGCTGGTTCAGTGTCACCGCGCCTTCGGTCACCAGATCCAGGCCGTGGATCTGGAACGCGGGTGGCGTGAGCGGGGTGGCGGACTCGGTGTTGACCTCGAGTTTCCGTCCGGTCTCACGGGCCACCACGTTGGCGGTCGTTCCGCCGCATACGGCGTGAAGGCCGGGGCATTTCATGAACTTCTGGACGGCCTGCGCGTCGTTTTCACGATTGACGGGAGGACCGGTCATGATGGACAGGGTGATGCCGCGTCGGCACATCAGGAGGGCGGTGGTGCAATCGTCGCCGGTACGGGTCCAGAGGGAAAGCGCTTTTTTCTGGATGGCATCCGGGAGAGTTTGCCACTCCTGTTTGGCGCGGACCATCTGGCTGAGGTAGTCGCGGACCCCCTCGATACCCCATCCTTCGGGCATTCCGGGGATGCAGCGTCCCAGGCCCGCCTGGGTGATGCCGTCGGAAACCAGCATCAGGCCCTCGTTCGGTTTGAGGAAGCAGTTCGCCTCGCCAATCGCCGGCAGGGCGCAGCCGTGTACCGACGGTCGGGCCGGAAGAACCTGAACCTGGCGTCCGGAGAAAAACAGGGGCGGGGGGGATTCGTAGGTGAGGATGGTCGTGTCGCCCTTGGGGAGCACGCGCGCCACGGCACAGGCTCCCCAGGGAACGGTGACGCCTCGGTTTTTTTCGAGCGTGCGGACTGTTTCGGCGAACGCCTGGCGCAGCGAGCAATTTCCCAGCAGGCGCTGGCGCAGACGGGAGACGATCATTTCGGCGTAGAGGTTGGCGCGCACGCCCGATCCCTGGCCGTCGCAGAGAATCAACAGGGTTCCCGAGGGCCCGCGGTCGGAGCATACCACGTCTCCGCACGGCTGGAGGGGGCGTTTGGCCACCTGGGCGACGAGGGTGTCAACGTGGAGGTAGTCCATGTGTGTGCCCGGCTTCCGAGTTGGGAGTGGAGGGATTCTGACGGACGAGGGTCATGAGGTTCTCGACCAGTTCTTCGCCGCGCGCGGTGTTTTCGCCGAGGAAACGGGTCATTTCCTGGGCCATCTGGATCTGGTGTTCGAGGAGTTCGTGGGCCTGTCGCAGGGCTTCGTTGCGCAGGGCTTCGAGTTCCTCCTGGTTTTTGCGCGTTTCGGTGACATTGATGAAAATGCCGACAAACTGCTGGTCCTGAGGCAGACGGTAGGCGATCTGGTGGCAGATGCGCTGGTAGGAGTCGTGTTTGACCGTCGCCTCGATCGGGCCTTCGGAGCCGGCCGCGAGGCGCTCGAACATCTCGGGGTCCACGATCTGGCTGATGTGCTTGCCCAGCAGAGCGTTGGAGCAATAGAAGAGTTTCCGGAAGGCGGCGTTCATACTCAGGATTTCGAGCCGTTCGTTGAGCATGACGATGCCGTTCGGGCTGGTTTCGATGATGCGGTCGGTGCGCCGTTCGGCCAGGCGGCGCATGTAGGGGAGGCACATTTCCACCTCGGCCAATCCCAGACAGACGGCGATGGCCTTGTCGCGGCAGGTGGGGTACCCGCAGGCGCCACAGTTGAGTTGGTTTTCGGGGTCAATCTTGCCGGTGCGTTCGAGCGCCTGGCGGATGGCCAGTTCCGAAACGGTCTGCGATTCGTCCACCGGTTTGGGGTGGAACCGGGCCGTAAAGGAAATGTTTTCGCAGGGGGCGGCGGGTGGTTGCCCGGGGATAGGGGTCTGTTGGCGGACATACTGGATGAGGCGCAGGCGCCGTTCGAAGGGATTACCGTCGGAAGGAATGGCGGGTCCGCCGATGCATCCTTCGGGGCAGAAGAGGGCTTCGATGAGTTCCAGATGGGGGTCCTGGGGGGTTTGAAGGACTTCGCGGACTTCGTCGAAGCCACTGGCGGAAAGAACCCGATCGGAGAGTTTGTCGGAGGCAATTTCCGCCGTTTCGAGGCATCCTCCGAGCAGGGGGTAATAGCGGGCGTCGTGGCCGGGTTCGGCGTCAAAGGCGCTTTCCTCGAGCTGGGCCAGGTCCACGTTTTCTTCGCGGAACCAGTCGAAGAGTTCTTCGAAAGTCAGGACCGCCGCGACGAGGCCCTCGTGTTCGGGGCGTTCCGCCTCCGATTTTTTGGCAACACAGGGGCCGATAAAGACGATGGCCAGATCCGGGCCGTGGAGTTCCTTGAGGAGCCGCGCATGGGAGAGCATGGGGGAGAGAATCGGGGCAATGTCGGGGACCCGGTCGGGCCGGTAGCGTTCGATGTAATTGACGACGGCCGGACAACTTGACTCGATGAGGGTGGTGTGACGGTTTGGGGAATTTTCGAGTTTTTTCTTCAGGGTATGGGCCGCATGCCAGGCGCCCACGGCGGTTTCCTCGACTCGGCAGAACCCCAGTTTGCGCAAGGCCGAGGGGAGGCGGCGCCATTCCCAGTCGAGCAGGAACCCGGCAAAGGAGGGGGCGATCGAGACGGCCACTCGCTTGTTTGTCGCGAGGATTCCTCGGACTTTGTCCAGGTCGCGCCGGTAGGTTTTGGCGCCCTGCGGGCATTCGCGGATGCAGGTGCCGCAGCTCAGGCATCGTTTGGGGTGAACCGAGGCCTGGCCATCCTGCACGCGGATCGCCTTGACGGGGCAGACCCGCACGCAGCGGTAACAGTCGCGGCATTTGGCCTGGTTGGTAAAGACTACGGACGGGGGAGTATCGGTGCGTTGCATAAGCGCTTCTTTCCTGGGGGGGGGATGGGGAAAGCGTGGGGCGCTGACAGTTCTCGTGTTCTTTCAGTTGCGGTCGGGCGGTTTCCGCCCCTCTTCTTTGTACAGGTGTCCGGGCGGACATGCAGGTGTCCGCCCGGACCTGAGATGCTGCGGAGTCTTTTTTCAGGACTCCCGTGACGCTTGTCTGTTCTCTTACTCGGTGACCTGAGCCGACTGTTTGCTGGCGATGGCCGAATTGATCGCCTCGATCGCCTTTTCGTAGGTGCAGGCGCCGATCATCGTGTCTCCCACGCGGACGTTGGGAGCGCTGACGCATTTCTCGAAACAGAAGGTGGCGGCCACGTCCACGTACTCTTCGAGTTCGTTCTGCTCGACATAGTGGACCATGCGCTGGAGGATGTCCTGCGAGCCCTTGAGGTAACAGTTGGTTCCGATGCAGACGCGCACGATCAGGCGCTCGCCCTTGTCCTGGGCGCCGATGAGCGAGATGGAGTCCACTTCCATGCGGCGGCGGCTCTTGTAGTGGGTGTGGAGCAGGTGGTGGGCGGTATCGCTGCCCGGTGCCTGGAGGTGCTGTTCGTAGCAGGCGGCCACCATGTGGTTGTCCTGCGAGTTGTGCAATTGCATGGTGCGGTCCGTATCGTAGAGAGATTGCGCCCGGCGGCGGCGTGTTTCGGCGCCGAAGGAGACGGGCTGCCCGGCTCCGCCCACGCACCCGCCCGGGCAGGCCATGACTTCGATCAGGTCGTACTGGGTTTCGCCCTTGATGACTTTTTCCGCCAGTTGGCGGGCATTGGCCAGGCCATTGACCACGGCCAAGTGCAGTTCCGTCTCGCCGATCGTGATGGTGGCTTCGCGGATTCCGGCGTCGCCCCGCACTTCGTGGAACTCGATGGAGGGGTTGCGCTCCGATCCCAGTTTTTCCGCGGCGTAGCGCAGTACGGCTTCGCTCACCCCGCCGGTGGCGCCGAAGATCACGCCTGCGCCCGATTTGAATCCGAGGGGCATGTCGAGCGATTCGGGGTCCAGGTGGTCGAAGGCCAGCCCGCGTTCTTCGATCATGCGGGCGACTTCCTGGGTGGTCAGAACATAATCCACGTCCGGTCCGACTTCCGTGCTGAACTCGGGGCGCTTGGCCTCGAACTTCTTGGCCGTACAGGGCATGATCGAGACGACGACCAAGTCCTTGACCTCGACGTTGAGTTGTTTGGGGAGGATCTGTTTGGCCAGGGAACCGAACATCTGCTGCGGGGAACGGCAGGAACTGAGGTTCGGCAGCAATTCGGGATAGTATTGTTCGGCGAACTTGACCCAGGCCGGGCAGCAGGAGGTGAAGATCGGCAGATTTTCACCCTTCGTTTTGCGTTTGATGAATTCGGTGGATTCCTCGATGACGGTCATGTCGGCGGTGTAACAGGTGTCGTACACCTTGTCGAATCCGATGCGGCGCAGAGCGGCGACTGTCTGGCCGGTGATGACCGCGCCCGGCTTGCCTCCGAACGATTCGCCCAGCGCGACGCGCACGGCCGGGGCGATCTGGCAGACCACGGTTTTCGTCGGGTCGTCGAGCACTTTCCAGACCGCTTCGACCTCGGGTCGGGGCGTCAGGGCGCCGGTGGGGCAGGCGGCGGCGCACTGGCCGCAGTGGACGCATTCGACGGTGTTGAGGTCGTGGCCGAAGGCGGGCTGAACGGTACAGTTGGCGCCGCGGCCCGCGAAGTCGATCGCGCCGATGCCCTGGACTTCGGTACAAACGCGCACGCAGTCGCCGCACAGGATGCAGCGGTTGGGGTTGCGCTCGATCGAGGGGGCCGAGCGGTCAATGGGCAGCTCGGGATGGGTGGCTTTGAATCGGATTTCGCGCACGCCCAGGCGGCGAGCCAGATCCTGGAGTTTGCAGGTGGCGCTCTTGGGGCAGGTGGGGCAGTTGTAATCGTGGTTGGCGAGGAGCAGTTCGACCGTCATCTTGCGCATCTGGCGGATTTCCTCGGTCGAGGTGCGGATGCTCATGCCCGGTCGGGGTTTGGTGGTACAGGAGGTTTGGATTCCCATGCCGTCAATATCCACCAGGCAGAGGCGGCAGGCGCCATACACGCTCAGTTCCGAGTGGTAGCAGAAGGTGGGGATTTCGATATTGGCTTTCCGGCACAAGTCCAACAAGTTCCGTTCGCCTTCGATAGCGACGGGCCGGCCATCTACGATTACGACGTTTTCCTTGTCCATTACTGGCGTCCTTTCATCTTTCCTGTCAAAGGCTCGGGGGGGAGCCTGCGGTTGAATCGGTTGGGTCGGGAGTTCTTTCGGGCGGGGGAGAGGGGAGTGGTTCCCCCCCGCCCGGTTTCGCTTCGGAATGAAGCGAGTTAAACTCCGACGATGGCTTCAAACCGGCACGCCTTGGAACACGCGCCGCATTTGATGCAGATATCCGGGTTGATCTTGTGCGGTTTTTTCTTTTCGCCCGAGATGGCGTTCACCGGGCACTTGCGCACGCAGGCGGTACATCCCACGCACTTCGTTTCGAGGATTTCCGGTGTGGCGAGCGCTTTGCACTGGCCGGTCGGGCACCGTTTCTGGACCACATGCGCTTCGTATTCGGCGCGGAAGTGGCGCAGGGTCGAAAGGACGGGGTTGGGAGCGGTCTTGCCCAGGCCGCACAGCGATCCCTTGCCGACGGTCCGGCCCACTTCTTCGAGCAGGCTGAGGGTGGCCAGGGTGCCGCGCCCTTCGATGACGTCGTCGAGGAGGGCGAGCATCTGTTTGGTTCCTTCGCGACACAGGACGCACTTGCCGCACGATTCGTTCTGGGTGAACTGCATGAAGAAACGCGCGATCTTGACCATGCAGGTGTTCTGGTTCATGACGACCAGCCCGCCCGACCCCACCATGGCGCCGATGCTGCGCAGGCTGTCGAAGTCCATGGGCAGGTCCAGGTGGGCTTCGGTCAGGCAGCCGCCCGAGGGACCGCCGATCTGGACGGCCTTGAAGGGCTGGTCGGAGAGCGCGCCGTTGTCGTCAATGACCCCTCCGCCGATGTTGTACACGATCTCGCGCAGGGTGGTGCCGAAGGGCACTTCGATGAGGCCGGTGTTGACCACGTGGCCGGTCAGGGCGAAGGTTTTGGTGCCGGGGGATTTTTCGGAACCGCATTTGCGGAACTGGGCCGCGCCGAAGCGCATGATGAGCGGTATGCTGGCCAATGTCTCGACATTGTTGATGACGGTGGGCTTGCCGAAGAGGCCGCATTCCGCCGGGAACGGGGGTTTGGGCATCGGCATGCCGCGCTTGCCTTCGATCGAGGCCAGGAGGGCCGTTTCTTCCCCGCAGACAAAGGCGCCGGCGCCTTCCATCACTTCGAGGTCGAACGTCTGGCCGGTTCCGAACACGTCCGTTCCGAGGAATCCGCACTCACGGGCGTCCTGGACGGCCTTGCGGACGCGCTTGACCGCCAGGGGGTATTCCATGCGGACATAAACATACCCGGCGTTGGCGCCGATGGCACGGGCGGCGATGAGCATCCCCTCGATCACACTGTGGGGGTTGCCTTCCATGACGCTGCGGTCCATGAATGCGCCGGGGTCGCCTTCGTCGCCGTTGCAGACGACATATTTGTCGGGTCCGGGCTGGACGAGCGTCAGTTGCCACTTGCGTCCGGTGGGGAATCCGCCGCCGCCGCGGCCCCGCAAACCACTGTCCAGGACTTCTTTACAGATTTCCTCGGGGGTCTGCTCGAGGTAGGCCTTGCGGGCCGCCTGATACCCCCCCATGTGGGCGTACTCGCGGATGTCTTCGGGGTCCAACTGTCCGCACTGCTGGAGCACCTGACGGCTCTGGCGGCTGTAGAAGGGGATATCCGCCACCCCGTTACACCGAGTGTTGCTGCGGGGTTCCACGTAGAGAAGCCGTTCGACGGCGCTGCCATTTTTCAGGGTTGTTTCGACGATTTCATCCACATCCTGCGGCTTGACCTTGACGTAGAGCAGGCCATCGGGTTCAACGCTCATCAAGGGGCCCATCTGGCAGAATCCCTGGCATCCGCTCTTGGAGATGCGCAGGGGAGACGAGGCGCCCGATTCGTCATACAGGTCCACCACCACGGAGAGTCCGGCTTGCGCAATTGCTTCGACCAGGGCTTGGTGGACTTTCAGCGAGCCACTGGCCACGCAGCCGGTCCCGGCGCAGATGATCACGCGGCGCTGAATGGCGCTGCTTTTTTTTTCGTAATCGGCGGCCAACTCTTCGAGAGAAGTGGCGGGAACAGGGAGGGCGGTTGTCATGCGTTCTTCTCCTTCTCGATCATCTCATCTACCAGTACCGCCGCGCTTTCCGGGGTCATCTGACCATGAACTTCCTCGTTGATCATGAGGACGGGCGCCAGACCGCAGGCGCCCAGGCACGAGACGGTCTCGACGGTGAAGAGCATGTCCTTGGTCGTGGTCTGACCGTCGGAAAGGTCGAGTTTGCTGCGCAGGGCGTCGTAGATTTTCATCGAGCCGCGCACGTGGCAGGCGGTGCCGTCGCACAGGCGGATGAGGTACTTGCCCTTGGGCTCCAGCGCGAAGTGGGCGTAGAAAGTGGCCACCCCATAGACCCGCGCCGGCGGCAGTCCGAGCGAAATGGCCACAAAGGACAGCACTCGCTGGGGCAGATACCGATATTCTTCCTGGATCTGTTGCAGGATGGGGATCAATTTGTTCGGATCGCGCCCATTGCGATCCAGGATCTCGCACACCTTGTTGAATTGGCGCATCTTCGGGTTGGCTGCGGAGGCATCCGTGCAACCGCAGGAACAGGCAGCCATACTCATACCAGCATTCTCCTCTCTTCTGCCGTCTCGAGGGCTGCCTTCAATCGAGAGGACAGCGCCGCGAGACTGGGGGTTAGGTCCGCGTTTTCTACAACGATTCCTTCCGGGACATGCAGGGAAGTGATCGTGAAATTCCAGATCGCCCGGATACCCGCTTTCACCAAGGCATCCGCCACCTGTTGAGCGGCATCGCGCGGCACGGTGATGATGCCGATATGGATGTGCATCCGCTCGACCAGATTGGCCAGTTTTTCCATCGGCAGCACTTCGCGTCCGTGGACCGAGGTCCCCACCCGCGCGGGGTCGGCGTCGAAAGCCGCCACAATCCGCAACCCGCGTGCCTCAAACTCGCGGAATCCCAGCAGGGCCTTGCCCAAGTGGCCCACCCCGACCAGGAACGCGTCGGAGGTGTTGTTCCACCCCAGAAAGGTCTCGATGCTGGCGATCAACTCGTCCACCGGGTACCCGATGCGGGGTTTTCCCACGATTCCCGTGAGCGCCAGATCCTTGCGAACCAGGGTGGGGTCGAGAGCCAGATATTCGGCAATGTGAGTGCAGGATACCACAACGCGTCCGAGATTACGACATTCTTTGAGAAATACCAGATATCGGGGGAGTCTTCGAACGGAGGGGAGGGGTGCGGAAACCAAGGTGCTTTCCAGAGTGGCCGGCATCTTGGTGGTTTCTCCTTTTCTGTATCGAGAATCGCATCTCGATATCGGAATATTAATAGCAAATACCCCATGCAGAGTCAAGCGGAAAGGAGAAATATTTCTCGATAATTCTGCTTTGTTGATCCTGTTGGAGTTGGCTATGGGGGGCAGACGCCCCGCAGACGTCCGGAGACCGTCCCTTTTCTCCGGACGTCTTAAAATGGGCCCGAGCCCGCAAAAACCGCAATGAAAAAAAAGTTTAAAATAAAGG
>Ga0116171_10006026_pt1 | contig 10557 bp, 9 predicted proteins | sample AD_JPNHW2_MetaG_FD_89798 | JGI IMG/M metagenome (GOLD analysis project Ga0116171, IMG submission 89798) | Active sludge microbial communities of municipal wastewater-treating anaerobic digesters from Japan - AD_JPNHW2_MetaG | ecosystem: Engineered > Bioreactor > Anaerobic > Digestate | place...
AAAGAAAAAAGCGGGGGCCAGGTATAGGAACCTGTATAGTTCAACCCAACATCAAAAAAGACATAAGTTTATTTAAAATACCACATCAGGTCGGTACTTTGAAAGAACTTTTTCCTCCCATTGTTTTTGATGATGAATCTGAAAAATTTATTCAGATCAATCAGAAGGATCCTTCATTAGTTGAAATCGAATCCGAAGACTGCGGCTTTGACGATTTTCCTTCAAACGAAGAAGACGTAGAGGTCTTCTAAATATCCACTTACAACCCTGTTAAATCAGGGTTGTTTTTTTTATTCTTCTTTAAATGTCGTGGTCGTAAAAATGTAAAGATCGCTTTCTTTATCCATCCAAGCATTCGCCGGCAATCCAGCTTTTTCCAAACACAGAGCTTCCAAAAAAGTTCCTAAATCCCAATTCTCACGGATTGCTACTTCTGGTAAGAATACCCCACTTTTTCTTCCTTGTACAATCATCACCCCGTGTTTTCCTAATTCTATATTTTTTATACTTTTTATTTTTTTCAACGGACTTAAAACAGAAATTTCTATTTTTATTTTTGGCAATTCTTCCAAAGTTACTGCTGGAAAACGTAAATCTTTGGTAGCTGCCGAAATAGCCATTTCTACAATTGTGTCGTTAAGAGGTTTATCACTTTCCATCAATCCAATACATCCACGCAATTGTCCTTCTTTCCATAATGTCACAAATGCCCCAACTTTTTGTTTGAGTATTTGATTGTTAGTCATAGATTGGATACTCCAACCATCTTTGAGATAATTTTCTATAGCAACACGAGCCCATTCGAGTAATTGGCTTTTTTCTAAATCTGAATATTGTGGTTCTACCATTTCAGAAATTTTCATATATTAAACTATAAAACCTCCAGCTTGAATATGCCAAAGTTTTGCATAAAGACCTTTTGTTTTAATCAATTCACTATGAGTTCCCTCTTCAACTATTTTCCCTTTTTCCATTACTACTACTCTGTCCATTTTTGCCACCGTAGACAAACGATGAGCAATCACAATTACGGTTTTTTCTTTCATCAAATTTTCCAAAGCTTTTTGAATCAATTGTTCAGATTCAGAATCAAGTGAAGAAGTAGCTTCGTCCATTATCAAAATAGGGGCATTTTTCAAAATAGCTCTGGCAATAGCTACGCGCTGTCTTTCTCCGCCGCTAAGTTTGATACCTCGTTCACCAACTTCCGTATCATAACCTTTTTTCAAAGACAAAATAAAATCATGAGCATAAGCTTTTTTGGCTGCTTCATAAACTTCTTCTTTGGTCGCATCTTTTTTACCATAAGCAATATTTTCAAACAAAGTACGATGAAATAATGCCGGATCTTGCGGAACAAAAGCAATATTTTTCCACAAGCTTTCTTTGGTAATATTAGCCACATTTTGATTGTCAACGGTAATTTCACCTTCATACAAATTATACATTCTCAATAATAGTTTAATCACTGTTGATTTTCCCGAACCACTTGGACCAACAAGTGCCAATTTTTCATTGTCTTTTATTTTCAAAGAAAAGTTTTCAAAAATTTTAGCATTTTCTTTATAACCAAAACTAATTTTTTCAAAATTAATTTCTCCTTTATTAACTTTAAGTTTTTTTGCATTTGGAATATCTACCACCTCAACTTCTCTTTCTATTATTTCTGTCATTTCCGTGGCATCAGCCATAGATTCATACAATCTTTGCATGGAGCGACCCAAATTCCAAACACTCATCATGATCATCACGATATATGATTGAATTAAAACAAAATCACCTACAGTCAAAACACCTTTTTGATACAAAGTGATAGCTAAATAATTTAAACCAACCTCTAAAACAATAAAAAGTAATCCTTGAATACCAAAAAACAAAATGCCAAAACGCCAACTTTTTAAGCTTAGCAATCTAATTACTTCATTTTTTTCTTCCAATTTCTTTATTTCCGTTGTAGTTTGATTAAAAAGTTTTACATTAGAATAATTAGTGATGATATCCGCCGTATAACCGGAAGCTTTATTACTATATTTATTTACATCAATATCAATTTTGAGTTTATATTTCAAAACCACAAAATCTAAAATAATAAATAACAATAACCAAACTAAAATACCCCAAACTAACATATGGTTACGACCATATAAAACTATACAAATACCACCGATACCAAAAAATAATTCCAAAAATTCAAACCAAACAACTCCGTTGAGCGTTAAAAAAGCATTTACAAACTTATTTACCTTTCGGACCATTGAACCGACAAATTGATCATTAAAAAAAGAAAAGGAATGATCAAAAATTTTACTAACACAATATTGCGGAATATCTTTTTCACAATATGTTTCAAAATAACTTAAAGCCAAAAATCCCACTCTTTTAACCAATAGGGATCCTATCTTTAATATAAAAATAACTACTAAAACAGAAATTATCGTTTCAAATTTTTTTTCAATCAAAAGGTCAGTTATTTTTTTGTAGTAAATTGGAACTATAATATCAAAAACCAAACCAATAAGTGAAAAAACAAATATTGACCCTAGAGAAAACCAGTGTCTTTTGAAAAAAATAGCAAAAATAACCAGGGTTTTTTTGACTAACCCTAAATCTAATTTTTCATCTTTTTCTTCTATTTTTTCTTCCAAAATTTCCTCTGACATAGATAAATTCACCAATTTAACTTAATTAAATCCAATTTTACACTAAATAAAGGAAAAAATCAAATAAAAAAGAGGTCCGAAGACCCCGTTAACTGATTATTTTTTCTCTTTAATTCCTCCAAAAATTGAAGAGGTAAAAGACCAGGCAATGAGCATTGCGCCGATTCCAGTCATAATAGCACTTATACACGCGATCAAAATAAGCTGAGACATTTGCATATTTGGAAAATATGCTTTAAAAATCTCTTCAAATTCAAACATCTTGCCACCTCTATGGAAAATTAATAAAAAAGAGCATTACTAATAATAACATTTTTTCTATTTTTGTCAATATTTTGTTTTAATTTAGCTAATTTTAAACAATACGCAAGGTTATTTTAGGGGGTTGTTTTATATTGTAAAAAATGTTAAAATAAGATAGTAAAAAAAACTCAAATTTAACTTATGAGATTATTTAATATTACTCTTATTTTCGTGTATTTATTTGGACTTTTGGCTCCAGGTATTTCTTTGTCTGCCGAATTTAACCCAAACAATATTATTACTGATTCTGAGATGCAACAGTGTTCAGCACTCGGTGTTAATGAAATTCAAAAATTCTTAGAAAGTAAAGGCGGTTATCTAGCAAACTATTCGGCTTTGGATATTGATAATGAATACAAAACTGCCGCTCAGATTATTTATGAATCAGCTCAAAGAAATAATATCAATCCAAAATTTTTATTAGTTACTCTTCAAAAAGAACAAAGTCTGATTACTGACGATTCCCCTACTCAAAAACAACTTGATTGGGCTACTGGTTATGCAGTTTGTGATTCTTGTAGTATGAGTGATCCAAAAATTCAAGAACATAAAGGTTTTGCTAACCAAGTAGATAATGCCGGTGGTATTATCAGATGGTATTATGACAATAAAGAAACTTCTTCTTTTATCAAAAAAGTAAATTCACCTATTTTTATAGATAATGAACAAGTTGTTCCCCAGAGTTGGGCTACGGCTTTTCTTTATACCTATACCCCACATTTACAAGGCAACAAAAACTTTTGGCGTATTTGGAACAGTTGGTTTGCTGGTTTTTATCCAAACGGAACAGTTTTATTATCCGCTTCTTCCTCACAATATTATTTGATAACTGATGGAAAGAAAAGATTGTTCAAAAATAAAAATGTTTTGATTTCCCGTATTGATCCTAGATTTGCGGTTACTGTTTCTGATATAGATTTAATAAATTACCCAGATGGAACATCTATTTCTTTTCCAAATTATTCTATTTTGAAAACTCCTTCTGGTTATTATTTGCTTGATTATGACACTGTACGTAAATTTGAGAATGAAGAAGTAGTGAAAAAATTGGGTTACAATCCACAAGAAATTGTAGAGGCTAACGATTCTGATTTTGATGGTTATGAAATTGGCTCTGTGATTACTGCTAGCACCACCAACCCTCAAGGTATTATTTATAGAATTACTGATGCAGCAAATTCTCATTTTTTATTAAAAGACAATATTCTTCACCCTTTAGTTTCTGCTGAAGTGGCAAAAACAAATTTTCCTGGACTTGAAATAGAAAATCATAAAAAGAAAGACATTGTCAATTATAAATTTTCTGATTCACTCATCACTTTTGCTGATGGTACTTTGATAAAAATGAAAGATAGTAATATTTTGTATGTGATTGAGAAAGGTAAAAAACGTAAAATAAGTGATGGAGATACTTTTGTGGCTATGGGTTATAGTAGTAAAAATCTTATTACTGTAGAACTAGCTACTCTCTTGAGTATGCCTGAAGGAGATTCTATTTTTGTTAATAATAGTTTAGCTTCATCACAAAATAAATTTTTGGGTGACAGTGAAGTACCAGTTGATGATTTATATAAAAGTAAAACTATCCCTGCTTATCTCGTAGCTGAATATCCAAGTGGCCGTATAATTTCTGGAAAAAATATTGACGAGGTTAGACCTATTGCTTCTTTAACCAAAGTTCTAACTTCTTTTGAAGCTTTATCTACAAATTTCAATTTGACCAAAACTTCCGTTTATAATTCCAAGACACAAACTGCTGAAGGAAATCCATTGAATTTACAAAATGGTGACAAAATAAATAACAAAATTTTACTTTATGGCATGCTTATCGGTTCTGCTAATAATGCTTCACGCATCATCGCTCAGAATAGTGGCGTCACCGAAGATATCTTTATCAAAAATATTAATACTCGTTTACAAGAATGGGGTGCAGACAACACTTCTATTGCTGATACTTCTGGTTTAAGTGAAAAAAATGTTTCTACTCCTCGCGACTTATTGAAAATTTTTACCAAAGCTTTGACAAAAACTGAAATCAAAGATGCTTTGAGTTTAAAATCTTATAAATTTACCAAAACTACTGGAAAAACAATTAAATCAACAACACTAACTAATACTAATAAACTTTTTAATTCAACTTCAAAAAATTATAATATTTTAGCAAGTAAAACTGGTTACACGGATGAAGCTGGAGCAACCCTGATAATGTTGGTTGAAGGAAAAAATACTGATCCAATTTTGGCTTTAGCTAATAAAGTAAAGTTTGGAGAAACAAATTCAAAAGTAAAAGAATTGCAAATTGCTTTGAGAAAAAAAGGGTTCTTTAACCACCCCTCCAATTCTAGTTACTACGGCACAGTTACCAAAGAAGCTTTGGAAAAATATATAAAAACAATAAACAAAAAACAATATATAATCATAACTTTAGGTAATCCTGATTCAAAAAATCGTTTTGTAGAACCAGATAAAATTGCACAATGGGCTATCAAAGGAAACTTCGCTCAATTAGCTAGTCAAAAACCTTAATTTTTATTTTATGTCTTTAGTATTTGCTGGAATTACTCCACATCCTCCCCTACTTTTACCAACTATTGGAAAAGAAGAAACCAAAAAAGTAGAGAAAACAAAAAAAGCTTTTCTACAAATGGAACAAATTTTGTATGCTACTCATCCAGATGTAATTTTTATTATTTCTCCACACGGGAGTTATTTTGCTGATGCTTTCACGCTCAATGTTTGTCCGGAATACGAAACAGATTTTTCTGAATTCGGTGATATTTCAACCAAAACAAAATTTAAAGGTGATAGTGCTTTAGCTTATAAAATTCGTAAAGCTGTTTCTGCACAAAATTTACCTCTTGCTACTATTGGAGAAAAAAAACTTGATCATGGCAGTTCTGTGCCTCTTTGTTTTTTAACTTCTCATTTGAAAAATACCACTATTTTACAATTTGGCTTTTGCAATTTAACTGCTAAACAACATATTGAATTTGGAAATGTTTTGCAAGAAGTTATTTCAAATAGTAATAAACGAATAGCCGTGATTGCTTCTGGTGATATGTCTCATGCTTTGACTTCTGACTCTCCGGCTGGTTATTCTCCAGATGGTAAAAAATTTGATACTAAAATTCAGGATCTACTTTCTCATCAAAGCATCTCTGGTATGTTGCAATTAACCCCAGAATTTATTGATTCCTCAGCTGAGTGTGGTTTTCGTTCACTCCTCATTTTGATGGGTATCTTACAAGGTGTAAATTGCTCTTATCGTCAATTAAATTACGAAGCTCCTTACGGCGTAGGTTATCTCAGTGCTTATTACGAAATTTAAAAATTATGTTGGCTCAAATTATCCTTTTTCGAAGAATGCCTCCAAATATAACCTATTTTGATTATTTAGTGCCCGCAACTTTGGAAAATCAGATAAAAATCGGCCAATTGGTAGAGGTTCCTTTTCGCTTGGGTGTTGAATTTGGTTTTGTTTATTCTTTGGATCAAAGCCAAAACAGATTCAAAGCCCAAACAAAATTACGTGCGCTTAATAAGATTTGTTTTTCCACTTCGTTTTTACCAAAAGCTATTTTGGAATTTTTACAAGAAATTTCTCAATTTTACGCAACAGACTTAGGGTTTATTTATAAATTTAGTTTACCAAAATTTACTAAAAAATTTTTTACCAGTTTGAATATTAAAGATTTACCGGAACTAAAAATAAAAAAAGAAATTACTAAACCAGAAGTCGTAATAATCAAAAATAAAAAAGATGAGGAAATGGTTTTACGAAAAAATTTGACTGCTGTTGGTCAAAATTTAATTTTAGTTCCGGAAAAATCAGATATCGATTCTTTATGTGAAATATTAAAAAAAGATTTTCCTGTAGAGATTCAGAGTAGTGATATAACCGACAAAAATACAACTGCTCTTTGGCAAAAGATTCGCAAGGGTGATGATACAGTTGTTATAGGTACCCGCAAAGCTCTTTTTTTACCTTGGGTAAATTTGAAAAATATTTTTATTTTTGATGAAGGAAATGAAAATTATAAATCCTCCGATATGGCTCCACGTTATCACACTCGTGATGCTGCTTTATTACTTTCCCAATTTAATAATTGTAAAGTTTTTTTGATTTCACACACCCCTTCGGTTTCTTCTTTTTATTTTGGCAAAGAAAAAAAATACGAAGTTTCCGGAGAGCTTTCTACTCTGAAACAATCTTTTAAACTTATTGACCTAAATTTAGAAAAAAGAGCAAAAAACTTTACTCCTTTGAGTTTTGAATTAATTGAAGAATTAAAAAGTCTAGATAGAAATGATTCTTCTTTTTTATTTATCAACAAAAAAGGAAGTGCTGGATACCTTTTTTGTGGTGATTGTAAACAACCAATTGTTTGTAAAAAATGTAAAAGACCACTTTCTTATTTTGCGGTGAAAAAAGAAATGCGTTGTAATTTTTGCGAAATAACTGAACCTCTGGTAGGTGCTTGTCCAAATTGTCAAAGTTATAATTTGAAAATGAGAAATCCGGGAACGGAAAGCGTGGAAAAAGAATTACATAAATTTCCGGAATTAAAACATTTTCAAATTGTTCGTCTTGATTCTGAATCAGAAAATTCTGAAACTATTACCCATCTTCCTGGGACAATCTATGTTGGCACGGAAATAGCTTGGAATATAATTCCTTGGTCACAAATCAAATTAACTGCTTTTTTGAACACTGACTCAGCTTTGATTTCCGCTGAATATAAAAACTTGGAACATCTCTGGCAAAAAATTCGTGATTCTTTTTACAAGAGCGATCCAGAAGCAAAAGTTTTTTTACAAGGATCTCATCTTGATCACTATTTATTTTCCTCTTTGGCTGACCCCAGAAGCTTTTATACCAATCAATTACAGGAACGATCTTTATTTCAATATCCACCATTCAATTTTTGGTTAAAATTGATTATTGCTGATCCAAACGCTAATCATGCGGCTAAACAAGCTAATGATTTGAAATATAAGCTAGAAACCTTGACAAAAACTCTAAAAAACGCTAATGTAAGCGGTCCCCACCAAGCAATTCCCTACTTTCAAAAAGGACGTTACCGACACATTTTGCTTGTTCGCCTAGGATATGATTCTTATCGCAATGCAGTTAAGGAAATAAATAAAATTATTCCAAAAAATTGGAAAGTGGATCCAAATCCAAATACATTATTATCACTTTAAAAATATGTCTATACCACATGATTTTTATCAGATATCATTAAAATTACTTATTAAAAATAAAAATAATGAAGTTCTATTATTAAAAGTAGGAGGTGAAAATAATACTAGCGCCTATAATGGCTATTACGATTTTCCAGGTGGACGTATTGATGAGAGTGAATTCAAAACAGATTTACCAAAAATTATTCAACGTGAAGTTGAAGAAGAAGTTGGAAATGAAATAAAATATCAATTATTAAGTACTGCTCCGGTTGGTTATGGTAGGCACGAATCTTTTTCACGTAGATTAAATAAAGATTTTCGCTGTTTTTATTTATTATTTGAATCTGAAGTTATTAGTGGTGATGTAAAAATTAGTGATGAACATGTGGATTATGTTTGGATGCCTTATAATGAAATAAAAAATAATTTGGAAAAACTTTTTGTTTCTGGATTATTAGAATGTGCAAAAATGTATTTTAAATAAAATAATATGTTTTTAAAAATATTAACTGAACCAAACCCTATTTTACGTCAAGTTGGAAAAGAACTGACTCTAGTAGAAATAGGTTCTAAAAAAATCAAAAAATTTATCAAAGATTTGACCGAGTCCATGTATATTCAAGATGGGGCCGGTATTGCTGCACCTCAGGTTGGAGAAAGTATCAAACTTTGTATTATCGCCAAAAACTTTACTCCTACTGGAGAAAAAGATTTAGTTTTGATAAATCCAGTTTGGGAAAAAAAGAGTTTGATAAAAACACTTGATGAAGAAGGTTGTTTATCTGTGCCTGGAATTTGGGGACTGGTAAAACGCTATAAAAAAATCAAAGTCAAAGCACTGGATGAAAATGGTAATAAAATTTGTTTTGAAGTAGAAAATTTTCCTGCTCGTGTAATTCAACATGAAGTAGATCATCTTAATGGTATACTTTTTATTGATAAAGCTAAAAAATTAAGACAAGCGGAAAAAACGATGTAAAGTATGACAAAAATAGTTTTCTTTGGCACACAACAATTTGGTAAAGGAATATTAGAATCACTTTTGAGCGATTCTGATTTTGAAGTTATTGGTGTGTTTACTCAACCTGATAAACCGGTCGGCAGAAAACAAGAAATACAGATGTCCCCGGTAAAATTATTAGCTCAAGAAAAAAACATCCCTATTTTTCAACCTGATAGTTTAAAAAATTATGAAATGCCAAATTTAGGTGCAGATTTAAATATTGTTTGCCAATATGGACTTATCATTCCACAAACAATTTTGGATTCAGCTAAACACGGAAGTATAAATATTCACACTTCTCTACTTCCAAAATATCGTGGCGCTTCCCCTATTCAATCCGCAATTTTGAATGGCGAGAAAGAAACTGGTACAACTATCATGCTTATGGATAGTAAAATGGATCATGGCCCTATTTTGACACAAGAAAAAATCATGATTGACCTAGATGATAATTATTTGACTCTAAGTGAAAAAATGTTATCATCGGCTTGTAATCTTTTAAATAAAACTATAAAAGAATACTTAAGCGGAAAAATAAAACCACAAGAACAAAACCATGAAGAAAAAACATTATGTAAAATGTTTGATCGTGAAGATGGTAAAATAGATTTTACAAAATCTGCACAAGATATTTATAATCAATTTCGTGGATTCTATGTCTGGCCGGGAATATTTACTTTTTTTGAAGAAAAAAGAGTAAAACTTTTAAACATCAAACCTGTTGAAAAAAAATTAGAACCAGGAAAATTTGTTACTGAAAACGGAAGATTGTTTATTGGGTGTGGGGTTGATTCGATCGAGGTGTTTGAATTACAGGTTGAAGGAAAGAAGCCAATGGATGCTAAAGCTTTTATAAATGGATACCTCAAATAAATTTCCAATGTCAAATTTCTAATTTCCAATCAATTTCAAAATCCAAATGTCCAATTTGATATTTGTTATTTGTTATTTGTTATTGATTTGACATTGGATATTGGAAATTTGATATTTTTTAAACACATGTTCTCCACTTACCCCACATACTTACTCCTACTTGACTACGCCTTGCTCCGCGTCTTTTCTTTTTATTTTCAACCCGGAAGTTGGATGAATACTGTTTTGACTATATTCTTTTTGAGTGTAACCTTAGCTTTACTTCTCGCTCATCGTAAAGAAGGATGGTATTTGATTGCTTTTGAAATAATTCTTGGTGGTGCAGGTGGATTTTTATCAGCTTTTGGTTTATCACTTCGTACTTTACTTTTACTTTCTTCGGCCTTTATTTTTATTGCTCAAAAAATAAAAAGTAAAAAACTATTTCCTTTACTAAAAGAAAATAAAATTATTAGTATAATTTTTGGCTTACTTATATTGTTTGCCGGGATTTCTGCTTTTGTCGGTTTTCTAAACGGACATAGTTTAAAT
>Ga0116171_10006027_pt1 | contig 10555 bp, 8 predicted proteins | sample AD_JPNHW2_MetaG_FD_89798 | JGI IMG/M metagenome (GOLD analysis project Ga0116171, IMG submission 89798) | Active sludge microbial communities of municipal wastewater-treating anaerobic digesters from Japan - AD_JPNHW2_MetaG | ecosystem: Engineered > Bioreactor > Anaerobic > Digestate | place...
TCCGTCGCGTACCACTGCCTGGTAGTTGAATCCCTGCGGGATTTGGCTCAGGGCAGAGGGCGAAGGGCACAGGGAAAGACAAAAGATAAAAGACCAAAGACTAAAGAGGGAGGATTTTGTTTTCATGACTGATAGGCTTAACGGCGCAACCGCACAGAGGCACAGAGGTGAAACGGCCTGCATGATGTCGGCCTGATTAATAATTGAAAACAACTGTTTAGGCAATTTACGACAAAAGAGAGGTCGAGTCAAGTTTTTTTGACAAACGGAAGGCATCAGGCGACGGGCGTCAGGCGCCAGGTGATATAGTCAAACATTTTTACACTCTCTCCCGCACTCTCGCCCTCCCGCACTCACGCCCCAGGAAGGATATGCCATATATTGGCACACGTACTGTGAATTAATTAACACTGTCTTTCACGCACCGAACCGACATCCCGGTTTGCTTGTACTGATACAGATTGGTAACGTAATCGTTTGTGTAATCCATCTCAATATCAAGCGCATCCTTATTATCTGAACTATTCCTCTCCTCTGTGGCTGTCCACCAGTTTCCTTCCTCACCAATTCCCCAGAATGCTCCGTAAATTGTTCTGAAACCACCGGGCAGTGCGGTAAATCCTGATTCATTTGTGGCAATTATCGTATCGCATTGTTTCCAGTGAATGTTATCAGGCTCCATAAGCTGTAAAGCTACGTAGTCATTGTCATACGACCCGAATTCCTTTCCGTATTTGTCGATAGCTGTATCGCCGGCGCTTATAAAAAGTGTCTCCCATTCATCAGCTGTTGGAACATGCCAGCCTACAGGGCAAAGTTTGCCGGTGTTTACTGCGAACCAGTTATAGAGTGCCCCGTAAGGCGAACCCTTGTATTGTTTTTTGTCATTGTCATACCAGCACATAGCCGGGCCGGTTGCTTTTTCCCATTCTTCCATGTCCTTAACAACAGCGATTGGCGTGCCGTCATTGAATTTTTCAGTCCTGAGATTTTCGCCCATCCACACCTGTGGACCGATCTTTAATTCGGAATAGGCTTCACTGTCGCGAGGGTCAAAGAAGATATCCCGGTCACCGGCCGGAGGAATGTATGAAGGATTAAATGTCAGGTGGCTGACGATACGCATAATTATAAATAGTAGCACCAGTGATCCGATAATGATAAGAGGGATATTTGCAAAGCCTCTTTTTCTCTTTCTCTCTGGTTTTTGCTCCCTGGCTGATGCTGGCTGTTCGATGAATTTCTGTTCTTTTTCTTCAGATCCAGCCTTGCTGACAATCTTAAAATCTTTGTATTTAAGATACCATTTTATGATTATTGCCAGGTTATTTAGTACAGGCTTAACCTGCTCGGGATCAAAATCCTTAGGATGTGCTCCATAATTAGCCATGCTGTTAAGGCTGATCATGGAGGTAATTATGTGTGAGGGAACTTTTTCTTCGGCGTTAAGCTTATCAATGATCCCTTTCAGTGGTTCAGTCTTCCTGGGCCTTTTTAGCTCATTCTCGCAAAGGTCGGTAACTATAACCTCAAGACATCTCCTTGAATAGAGCATTACAACATTTGGATCATCAGTTTTTATCAGTTGTTCAAGCTCTTTTACGATATCGGGCAGATGGCCTTTGAATGTTTCATAGAGAGAACCCAGTTCCTTAACTTCACCATCCCAGAATGCCATGTCGGTATAAATTAAAAGTTAAATTAGTGCTCTAAAAATACAGTAAATTGATTTAAAAGATGCTACTAAGTGAGAAATATGGCAACCTGGCCCTGGTTGCAGGAGCTTCGGAGGGTATAGGTGCAGCCTTTTCAGGATATCTTGCAAAAGCTGGAATGGACCTGGTGCTGATAGCCAGGAAGAAAAAGGAACTTGAAGAATTTGCAGCCTTGCTTTCAGCACAGCATAGCGTTAATGTGAAAACTATCTGTTGTGATCTTTCAGAGCCCGATTCATACAGGTTTATTGAGGGTGAACTGAAAAATGTGCAGCCCGATGTTCTTGTATATAATGCTGCATTATCGTTTATTGGTCCTTTTGAGAAGGATACTCCTGAACATTGCAGGCAGATAGCTATCGCAAATGTAATAACGCCCGTGAACCTTGTAAAGCTCTATGGCGATGCTATGGCAGCGAGAAGCAGGGGCGCAATTATTCTGATGTCATCACTGGCCGGATTCCAGGGCAGCGGATTCCTTTCATCCTACGCCGGGTCAAAGGCTTTCAACAGGGTTTTTGCGGAGAGCCTCTGGTATGAGTGGAAAGGAAGGGGAGTGGATGTTATTGCATGCTGTGCCGGGGCTACATCGACACAAAATTATCTTAACACTAATCCTGGGCGATCAGGTTTTTTTGCACCAGCCGTTACTACCCCGGAAGAGGTTGTTGAGGAGTGTTTCCGGAACCTGGGGAAGCGGCCTTCATGTATTGCAGGAAGAGGAAATAAGGCAGCCAGCTTCTTTATGCAGAGGATCATGCCCCGAAAAATGGCTGTGAAAATAATGGGAGATAATACAAAAAGAATTTATAGAATCGAATAGGAAATAGTACAGATCTCAGAACTCAGAACAATAGAACATTCGAAGGAAGGCGTTTCAAAAGTCAACGAACCGCCTGCTGGACGCTGTTTCTTAAAATCTTTTAACCGCAAAGATCGCAAAGGATTAACGCAAAGGCCGCAAAGTATTAATGTTCGTTGAGTTTTCTTTGCGAACTTTACGTACTCTTAGCGTACTTTGCGGTTAATGGATTTCACTTTTTCAGACACCCTTGACCTGAGTTCAAAACGAATATTAATATATATATGGTATTATCCTCCAGGGAACCATTTTCTTATATTCATCCCAGAGAGCTCCGTATTTTGCTGCACACAGCTTATCGTCAGCCCATTGCCTTGGGAAGAGCAGGGCCACATAGTAGAGAGGGTAAAGCCAGGGCCAGGGAAGCATTGGGTAGCCTATGCTGAGGACGATACCTGTTGCCATAAGTATTTCGCCAAGATAGTTAATGTGCCGGCTTAATCCCCAGAAACCGCTTACGAGAATACTCTTATTACCATCGGTTATTGTAACCGGTTTTATCCCCAGGAATTTCTTCTGAGGATTTTTCTTGAAAGTAAATTTTTGCATGTTAGCTCCGCGGGCCAGTGACCATCCTGTAAAAAAGATTATTCCCGCAGCCACGAGGATAAAGAGAGGAGTGCGGGGAGCTGGAAGGCCTGCTGCAGCCCAAACCGGTATTGCATAGAAGAAAGGATAGAAAGCAAGGTCGCCCCAGCCGAGCTTGAATCCGACGCGTTCGGCAAGGAAATCGTATGTATAAAGGTGAACCTCCTCAAAGAAGAGGTATTCAGTTACGAAAAATGAGAGAAAAGCGGCTGCCATGAAAAGTCCCGGTGACGCATTTTCTCCATATACGATCTGGTGGTGAGCGGCAAAACTGATAATATTCAGTTCAAGCATCACTGCACCAACCAGGTAGAGCCACATCTTGGCATCAATCCTCCCTCCCAGGAACTGAGGATTTTCGAGGCGTCCAAAGAAAAAATCGGCCAAAAAGCTTTTTCTAACCTGCGGGTATGGGACTACGATAGCAAACGAGAATATAAGGCCGAAAGTAACGGCACCTGCCAGTGAGTACCACCTGACCTTCCATAGCCAGTCCCATGCAACAAGGCCGCTTCCGCAGAGAAGGCCCCAGATGACAATGACAGCTGCCAGAACCAGCAATCCGTTGAGTCTGTACCTCTGCTTTTCATCTGTTCCGGGTTTATTAATATAACCCCTTACCCACCTTCCAGGTAAAAGTGCATTAAGGATGAAAATGAGAAAATAAATGATGGAAGGAGCGAAAAAGCCGTAAATTATTTCCATTTGAATTAAAAATTTTCTTAAAAATATTAAAAAAATCGAGCAATCTGCAAACCAGAACCAACAGATTGTAAAACAGATGAATAAATCCGCAAAAGGATGCAGCAAATTTGTTTTGTCACAGTCTTTATATCAGAAAAGAAACAAAAAGAACAAATATTTCGGACAGCACAAGTATTAATTTAAAAGATGACCAGGCCATGAAAAGAATTATCACAACAGCAGTGCTTGTTTTAATAATCGGCACCGCAGCTTTTGCAGGAAAAACTGTTGCTAAAGGCAAGACTCACTCAGCACTCGGCGATTACAGGATCGAGAAAGCAGAGAAACCGGTAACTATCGACGGCGTAGAATACAAAGCTTTCACAATAAGCTATGAAAACACGCCAATGGATGTGACCGTGATTGTAATGAAAGACAAGAAAGCCAGGAAGTATGTAGTTGTTTCAGACAAGCTTTCAGTCCAGTATGCATGGAATGAGCACTATTTTGGTGTGGAGAGGATCGACAAGGCTCTGAGCAGCCAGGGATTAAAGACTACTGATGAGAATCTCAACAGGGCAGAATATTTTCACCAGAAGGTTCTTGGACCCGGTTTGCTGATGGACCGTGAATCGACAATGACAATTGCAGCATTTTTCCCGATGCTTCTGACGCCGGAGGCAACAATGCTGGCAGTGAGGTAAAGGCTTGCAGCAGTGTTTTTTACGGGAAGGGACCGGCAGTGGTCCCTTCTTTTTTATTTCCTGTTGAAGACCTGGTTTATTGAAGGCCCGAGAGGATTTACATCAGAAGTATGTTTTGTAAGAACTTTTCCATCGGCAGAAAGAGTATAAGTTGTGATACTTCCGTAAACATCAGTACCGACAGTACGTGTGCTCTTTGTGGTAAGTGTTTTTTTATCGGCCGACCAGGTTGCAAGCTCTTTATTTATTCCTCCATGTTCCTCCTTGCTAACCTCTTTCCCGTCGAGATTAAAGGTGCTTTCCTGTTTTGTCATTTCCTTGTTGTCCTTGTCGGAGAATATCAGCTGAACTGCAAATACCTGCGGGGTCTGGTTAATGACCATCGACACGTTGAATCCTTTGTAGAAGTCGTCGCTTTTTGCGTTATCCTGGATCCATGTTCCGGTGAAATCGGCCGGCGTCTGGGCAGAGAGCGATGCTGCCAGCAAGGTGAGAACAATCACGAGAGTAAGCCTTTGAGAGCCCGTGTTACCAATTTTGCGAATAATATTGCTTTTCATCTGTAGTTTTTTTAGAGATATTATTTTTTAAGTTCCAGGGGTACATTTATGAAGAGGTTCTTTTTCTGTTCTTCGAACCTTGATGAACCTCTCTTCAATACTTCAAACCGGTATTGAGGAATTCCTTTTGAGGCTCCTTTGAGGGTTTCACCGGTAATATCTTCAACAGCTTTTTTCAGGAGTGGTTCTGCCAGGTCGCCGAGCGGAGATGCAGGCATCAGCTCGTCGTCGATGGCGAAGTCGGGTGTGAAGCCGTTTGTGAAGTTTGTGACACCCAGTGAGTTTGCATAACGGATAACTATAGGCATTAACCCCCAGTTTGCAAAATCGGCATACTGTGATGGGGTGTCATACAGATCTGCAGGCTTAATAAGTATTGATCCGGTATACTTTCCGTATGTGTTGTCACCGATAAGAATTACATTCATATACGGCTCAAGGCCGCAGATTGTAAGCTCCGATGCGCTTGCAGAGCCGCTTCCGGTAAGGATATATATTTTGCTGAGGCCCAGTTTAACCGGGACTGAAGAGTCGAATGATATTCCAATCTGTTCTTCTATGTGGTTTGCAGCCCAATAAGCCTGATATTTATCGTTCCACTGAAAAGTCACCAGCCGTCTTGCATCGTTAACTATGTTCAGCGGAGCCAGTGAGCTGCAGAGGTAGCGTGCAGCAGTTATCTGTCCTCCGGGGTTATATCTCAGGTCGAGGACCAGGTCTGTAATCTGGTTGTCCTTGAAATACTGAAGTGCCGTCTGAAGGCTTGTATTATCGTAGCTTTCGATGAACTGCAGGTACATCAGATAGCCTATTTTATGTCCGCTTCTTTCGATGATCTTATATGTCAGGACCGGGTCGAGTTCCATTTCGCGTGAAGTCATGGATAATGTTGAACCCTGTGTAATTCCGGAGGTTCCGAGTATTCCTTTTGTAATTGTTATGGTACTTCCGTTAAACAATGCTGAATAGTTGGCATCGGTGATGGCGGCATCATTGATTTTCACTATGATGTCGCCCCTCTGTAGGCCTGCTCCCGAGGCAGGTGAGTTTGGATAGACATATTCGATCAGGGCGAAATATTCGCCGGTAGGTGCTCCTGACTGGTTTACAAACCTGCCGAAGGCTATGGAATATCCGAAAGTTGTTTCAACACCTTCCAGGCTTCCCTGCAGAGCGGTTACATTGTCGGTGACGACAGACCATTTATCCTCCGTATAGAGAAGCTTTTCGAAATAGGCCTTTGAATCTGTTTCATATTTGATATCTACCGCGGGCATCTCCTTATACCACAGGTAGACATCGGTCATTACAGTCTTAATAAAACCATTAATTTTAAGGGTCAGCGCTGAAGCCTTTTCCCTGGTATCTTCCGGGATTACCTCTTTTTTACATCCATGAAGGATTATCAGCGTCAGAATCAGCAAAGCCGGAAAGTAGATTCTCTTTCTCATAATGGTTGTGTGTTTCAGTAGTTTCGACACGTATCAGCCTGTATAACGGAAGAGACAAAGATATTAATATTCAAAATGAAAATATTAATTCTAATGGAGAATAGTAGTTTCAGGTGCCTGGCGGTATAAATGTATTTTAATTGTAAAGCTGAGCAGCTTAAATTGAGAATGCCTCCACAGGTATAAAATCCAGGCCCGATGCTGATGCATTTTCCTGGACCTGAACCGGGTTTTTCCCACCTGGAATTACAACATGACATGCGGGATGTGAGATACAGAACCTGAGACACAGCTGTGTGCTGCTGTATTGCGGATATTTCCCGAACAATGGTTTAAAAGAGTCGAGATCCCGGAGGTACGATTTCAGTTTTTGCGGTGAAAGGTTGGATCTTCTGTGATCATTGTCACCGAAAGTGGTGTGAGCAGTGAATTTACCGGTCAGCAGTCCGAAGAGAAGCGGAATACGTACAATGACGCCTGTTCCATATTTAATTGCAAGGGGGAATAATCTTCTCTCAGCTTCTCTTTCGAGGAGGTTATAACGGACCTGGATAATATCGATCAGATCATGATGCTGTTCGAGTATATGAGCCTGTGAAGATTCGCCGAAAGATTGGACACTCCAGCCGGCATGTTTTATTTTTCCGGATTTTTTCAGCCTTTCCAGGGCTATCCATGGCTCATCGCGTTCCAGAATATCGAGGCCGGGGCTATGAAGCTGAAATATGTCCAGGACATTCCTGTTGAGGCGTTTCAGACTCTGTTCGGCCGCAAACTCGAGGTGTCTGACAGAGTAATCACTGTTAATCGGAGTTGTATTATGTTCCTGTCCGGTAAATGGGTAAAAATTATTTCCGGCTTTGGTTGCTATTATTATTGTGTCTCGTTCGGGCCGTTGGTCAAGGACCTGTCTTATCAGCTCTTCGGAGTGTCCAAAACCATATACATCGGCTGTATCGATAAAATTAACTCCGGCATCAATAGCTGCATGGATTGCTTTCCTTGAATTTTCATCATCGGTGTTTCCCCAGTCACGGCCGCTGATTCCCCAGGCGCCGAAACCTACAGTGGAAACGAGAGGTCCTTTCACTCCAAGTTGTGTGTACTTCATCAAAGGCCTGTTTAATTAATGTCTTAATCTTCTAAATTAGTCTTTATTGCATTAACAAACACCTCCGTGGATTGGGGATTATTCATGCCTCATTGCTTCGACCGGATTTCTTGTTGCTGCACGCCGGCGAAATCCACCCCTTAATTCCGCTTAGGCGGAACTTTTAACTTCTGTACTTTAAATTTTTTTTTACCATTCATAATTTCATTCATTCTTTAAGCCCCCCTTGGGGGGTTGGGGGTAGGGTGCTATTCATACCTCATTGCTTCGACCGGATTCCTTGTTGCAGCCCTCCAGCTCTGCCATCCTACTGCAAGTATTGTTAAAACAAATGCCATAATTCCTGACAAAGCATAAATCCACCAGCTGAGTTCAGTCCTGTATGCAAAGTTCTGAAGCCATTTAAAGGCGGCAAACCATGCAATTGGTGTGGCAAGGGCAACCGAAATAGATACCAAAACAATATATTCCCCGGAAAACAGAGAAAATATTTCGGAGGATTTAGCTCCGTTAACCTTTCTTATACCAACTTCCTTGGTACGATTTTCAATCATAAAGGAGGATAGCCCTATAATACCCAGGCAGGAAATAATTATCGCAAGGAAAGAGAGGAACTCTGACATTTTGGCCATACGCTGCTCTGCCAGATATAGACTTTCAAAGTCATCATCGAGGAAGTTCAGATCAATAGGTAAACCCGGATCAAATGAGTAAAAAGCTGATTTAATAAATTCCACTACCGGAATAATTCTGTCAGGTTTTACCCTGACATAAAAGTTATTTGTCTCACCAATCTGCATTATCAGAGGTTCTATTTTATGATGAAGCGATTGAATGTGGAAATCTTTTACCACGCCGATTATTCTTAGTTCAGCTCCTTTTGGATTCTTTATTGTCTCACCAACAGGATCGCTGAAACCAAGTATTCCGGCCCCAGCTTCATTCAGAACTATTGAGGTTTTGTCTGCTAGAAAATCGGAGGAAAAGAATCTTCCTGACTTCATATTAAGTTCGTATGTTTTTAAATAATCCTGATCAACACTCATTATATGAAAACTAACATCTTCGTCCGTCTTCTTTCCTGCCCATGAATAGCCGTTTCTTTTTCCATCATTATAGAATGGATTCCATCCTCTTGTTACACTTAGAATGTCAGGATTTACTAACAATTCCTTTTTAAGCGATTCAAGCTTAGGATCTGATGGACGGGTTGGGAACATAAAATATACTATGTTATTTCTATTAAACCCCATATCCTTGCTTGTCAGGAAATTAACCTGTTTTTTTACTATCATGGTAAATGCAATCAGTAAAATGGAAATAAAAAACTGGAATAAAACGAGAACTCTTCTGAATCCTCTTTTTTCCGGCTTTGAGTTAACGATGCCTTTAATTACAGTCAGGGGCTTTAATGATGACATGTAAAACGCAGGGTATGAACCTGCAATTAAGGTACTTAACAGTATAAAGGTCATTACCCCAAAGTAAAACCATGGATCAGAATAATTAAGAGTAATCTGTTTGCCTGTAAGATTATTAAAGCCGGGCAATAATGAATCAATACATATCATCGCAATTATAGTTGCAATCAGCATTATAACCAGTGATTCGCCAAGGAACTGGGCAATCAGCACAGGTCTGCTTGCTCCGGTCACTTTGCGGACACCAACCTCCCGGGCCCTTTTGGCAGCAATGGCAGTGGATAGATTTACAAAATTTATAAATGCTATTGCCAGGATAAAGGCTGCCATCAGGCTCATCAGCCTTACATTTGTTATATTACCGGTTGCAGCATCGTCGGCAATATATTTCCCGGATGAATATAAATGTACCTTCCTTATATTCTGCAGAAAAATTTCCGATTTTGAATCTTTCTTATGCCTCTGGATAAAATCTCTTATCTTCTCATTCAGAATTTCAACTCTTGTTCCTTTTTTTAATTCCAGGTAAATTTTATCCCTGTTGTTCCAGTCGTTTACGGGCCCTCCAGCATCAGCCATCCATTCAATCGGGACCAGATAATTAAATTGTATATGACTATTACGGGGAAAACTCCTGACAACACCTGTAACCGTAACCGAAAATCCGCGTGATTCAATTGTTCTTCCCAGGACAGCTGTCGTACCGAAAAATTTGAGGGCTGCCTCTTCTGTCATTACTATATTATGAGGATTATCGAAAGCAGTATTTATATCACCCATTATGAATTCTACTCCGAACATCTTAAGGAAATCCTTATCTGCTGATGTTACCATCTCCTCAATATATTCATCCCCTTTTTTTAATGTCAAGGGGCTCGGGCGGGCTCTTGTTGATCTTATTATTTCGGGATATTCGCTTTTAAGTTCAGTAACCAGGGCGCTGGCGGTGGGAACTATCATGGATCCGTTCCCTTCCTGCAGGTGCTGGTCTTCAATTACACGATAAAGTACTTTTGCGTTTTCGAAACATCTGTCATAGCTCCACTCATCATAGCTCCAAAGAAAAATTAATATTGAGCAGGTTATGCCAATCGCCAGACCTGATATATTCAGTGCGGAATATGCAGAATGCCTTTTTATATTCCTGAATGCTAATTTAATGTACTGGATCATAATATTGTTCTTTTATTTTGTCGATGATATTTCGGGTTATTCCATAATCATTTTCTGTTAACAGGTCCTTTTTAGCCCCCCCGGGAGCCAGCCAGACTAAATCCATCAGCAGGACAGGCAGGGGTTGGAGGAAGATTATTCATATCTCAGCGCCTCCACGGGATTCCTTGTTGCTGCCCTCCAGCGAAATCCACCCCTAAATCCCCCAGGGGGGACTTTGCATTCGTTTATAAACTTCATCTGTAATTCTAGCGACTACCAGATCAATATTATTTTCAATTTCAGA
>Ga0116171_10006033_pt1 | contig 10544 bp, 7 predicted proteins | sample AD_JPNHW2_MetaG_FD_89798 | JGI IMG/M metagenome (GOLD analysis project Ga0116171, IMG submission 89798) | Active sludge microbial communities of municipal wastewater-treating anaerobic digesters from Japan - AD_JPNHW2_MetaG | ecosystem: Engineered > Bioreactor > Anaerobic > Digestate | place...
CTTTCTACATAATAAAAAGTAATACTAACCCGGCTGATACAGCCTTGTTACGAAGCAATGAGATAAAAAAGCAACAGGAAATACGCAACATCTTATTGATGAAAAAAGCCGAGCAAAAGGAATTATCATACCTGGGTAGATTCGGACATTTTATTGAACCGGTGATAAGGCCTCTTGGTTTCGACTGGCGCATCGGGATCAGTATTATTTCCGGAATTCCTGCAAAAGAAATTATTGTAAGTTCGCTGGCCGTACTTTATCATGTTGACCCCAGCGCCGATACCAAAAGGCAAAACCTTGCTGAACGGATAAAATCACAAACATATATGTTTGGTGAAAAAGCCGGACAGCGTGTTTTTAATCCTGCCATAGCCCTGGCCTTTATGTTATTTGTTCTTCTATATATTCCATGTATAGGAACGCTTACAGCTATCAGAAAAGAAAGCGGAAGCATTAAGTGGAGTGTTTTTTCAGTGATATACTCGTTTTGTATTGCGTGGATGATTGCATTTGCCACAAACCATATAGGAAGCTTATTTTATAATTAAAAAATGATTCAGCTCATCATTACCATAATTATCATCATTGCTGCGGTGTTTGCGGCAATGGTACTTATTATAAAAAGATTCAGAAAAAAACAAGATAAACCTGATCAGTGCGGGGGATGCTCCTCAAACTGCGGCGAATGCAGGTTTTACGAGGATGTTCTGAAAAAAAACAATCTGAAGAATAAAGAATCAAAGTGATCTGTTTCAAAAACAGCTTGTAAGATGAATCAAAAACCTTGTTTCAACGGATGGGCATAAAGTTTCACATCATCACCGGTTATTTGTTTGTCGCAAAGAATGATCAGCCGTTCCACAACATTCCGTAATTCACGGACATTACCCGTCCATTGAATTTTTTGCAATTCCTCTATTGCTGAAGGATGGACATTAAGAAGTGATGTGCCCTGGCTTTGGCAGATGTCTTTCACAAAATGATCAACCAATATAGGAATATCTTCAATTCTCTGATTCAGGGCAGGGACTTCGATCAAAATCACACTGAGGCGATGGTACAGGTCTTCGCGGAAGTTTTTCTTACTGATCTCCTCATCCATTTTTTTATTAGTTGCAGCTATTACCCTAACATTGACAGGTATATCTTTTTCACCGCCAACGCGCGTGATCTTATTTTCCTGTAAAGCCCGTAACACCTTTGCCTGCGCTGACAGGCTCATATCGCCGATTTCATCGAGAAAGAGGGTTCCGCCATCAGCCTGCTCAAAATCGCCTTTACGCTGTTTTATTGCCGAGGTGAACGATCCTTTTTCATGCCCGAATAACTGGCTTTCGATGAGCTCTGAAGGAATAGCAGCACAATTAACTTCAATAAATGGCTTACCCGCCCTGTTACTCTTTTCATGCAGCCACCGGGCGACCAATTCTTTGCCCGTACCGTTCTCCCCTGTGATCAGCACCCGAGCATCTGTAGGAGCAACACGTTCAATCATGTCTTTTATATGCCGTATTGCTGCAGATTCACCTACCATTTCCCATGTTTTACTGATCTTCTTCTTCAAAAACTTAGTTTCACTTATCAGGGTAGATTTATCCAGGGCATTGCGTAACGTAACCAATAGGCGGTTCAGGTCGAGAGGTTTGGCAATATAGTCATAAGCGCCAAGCTTTATAGATTCCACAGCCGTTTCAATGTTTCCGTGCCCTGAAATCATCACCACCGGTGTATCTATCTTGCTCATGATGGCTTTAAGAACCTCCATTCCGTCCATTTTAGGCATTTTAATATCGCATAAAATGACATCATATTTTTCTTTATCCACCAGCTGAAGCCCTTCAATTCCATCGGCAGCATCATCAACCTGGTATTTTTCATATTCAAGTATTTCACGCAATGTATTACGGATGCTTTTTTCGTCGTCAATTACTAATATCTTCGGCATAGATTAAACTGGTTACTGATTTAACAAATATCGCATTTCTTCAAATTTATACTGTTCACAAGGTTTTATTTTTCTATTTGAGTTTTTTATATCTGATCCTCTTTGGCCCCACATCACCTAATCTTTTTCGTTTATTTTCCTCATATTCAGAATAGGTTCCCTCAAAATAATACACTTGGGAGTCTCCTTCAAAAGCAAGTATATGTGTAGCGATACGGTCAAGAAACCAGCGGTCATGTGAGATCACCACGGCACAACCTGCAAAATTTTCAAGGCCTTCCTCCAATGCCCGCAATGTGTTTACGTCAATATCATTGGTAGGTTCGTCGAGCAGCAATACATTGGCTTCCTGCCTCAATGTTAAGGCCAGATGCAACCTGTTACGCTCTCCGCCTGAAAGCACTCCTGCTTTCTTGCCCTGGTCAGGCCCGCTGAAGTTGAAACGCGACACGTAGGCCCGTGAGTTCATGGTCCGATTGTCGAGCATAATATTTTCATTTCCTTCCGAAATGACTTCCCAAACGTTTTTTTCAGGATCTATTTCAACATGTGCCTGGTCAACATAGGCAATTTTGACTGTTTCGCCCACCTTAAAAGTTCCTGAATCAGGTTTTTCGAGCCCCATCATCAGCCGGAACAATGTTGTCTTGCCCGCACCATTAGGGCCTATTACACCGACAATACCTCCGGGAGGCAACATGAAATCAAGATTCTCAAACAACAATTTATCGCCATAGGCTTTAGCAACTTTATGTGCCTCGATAACAACGTCGCCTAATCGCGGGCCGTTAGGAATAAATATCTCCAGCTTTTCATCCTTCTGCTTTACATCTTCATTCAGCATGCTTTCATAGGCTTTCAATCGAGCTTTTCCCTTAGCCTGCCGTGCTTTAGGCGCCATGCGGACCCATTCCAGCTCACGCTCCAGTGTTTTCGCACGCTTGCTTTCCGATTTTTCTTCCATCTTCAGGCGGGCAGTTTTTTGCTCAAGCCATGATGAATAGTTTCCTTTCCACGGAATGCCTTCTCCCCTGTCGAGTTCGAGTATCCAGCCGGCTGCATTATCCAGGAAGTAACGATCATGCGTAACGGCGATCACAGTTCCTTTATATTGCTGCAAATGGTGTTCAAGCCATTCCACCGATTCCGCATCAAGGTGGTTGGTAGGCTCATCGAGCAATAATATATCGGGCTCGGATAACAACAACCTGCATAATGCCACGCGCCTGCGCTCGCCTCCGGACAGATTCTCAATCAGTGCATCGCTTTCGGGACAGCGCAATGCATCCATAGCTCTTTCGAGCTTATTGTCAAGCTCCCAGGCTTCATGCTGATCCAAAAGCTCCGTAAGCCTGCCCTGCCGCTCAATGAGTTTATTCATCTCATCGTCCGACATAGGTTCGCTGAATTTATTGTTTACTTCTTCATATTCTTTCAATAAATCCACCACCTGCTGTACACCTTCCTGAACAATTTCTTTAACAGTTTTTGAATTGTCAAGTTCAGGTTCCTGCAAAAGCATCCCGACACTATAACCCGGAGAAAATACAACTTCGCCATTAAATGACTTTTCGATACCGGCAATGATTTTTAGCAATGTTGATTTACCTGAACCATTCAAACCTATGACGCCGATCTTGGCTCCATAATAAAATGAGAGGTATATATCTTTCAGCACCTGTTTGTTGGGCGGGAACGTCTTGCTGACGTTCACCATGGAAAAGATGATTTTTTTATCGTCGGACATTTTTAATTATGATTTCAGAATTATGAATGCAGAAATGATTATGTAAGAATGGCAAAAGTACAAAAATTACGTAAAATTTCCTGCCAATTTTCTGCAGGTAATATCTGCGAAAAAAGGGCAAGTATTACTTTTTCACGTTGTAACCGAAAAAAGTTATAACTTTTTCACGTTATAACCGAAAAAAGTCATGTTTTCTTTAAAAATCACTTTGCCATACTCTTAAAATCCTCTTCAAGAAAGGCATCAGGCTTTCCTGCAACTGTTTTATGATCGCCGAAATATAATGGCTTGCCCTCTTTGACCGTGATAATAAACTTATAAACGGTGTTGCTTCCGGATTTTGTTTCTTCAGGCCCCACCTTATGAAGAATGGCAACCTTGGTATTTCCTTCATTGACGGCCTTTTCAATATCATCAGTGGTCACTATTTTTACAGGGTAAGGATAGATTTTCCTGATTTTTTCTACGGTATTTACCTCCGGTGCCAGATCGCTGCCCACCAACCATAATCCATAATTCCTGAGTTCTGAGCTATTTTCACTGACAATCTGCCGTATATCTTTACCCGGATTTTTTTGGGTATAGCGGATAAAGTAATCGATAAATTTTATCAGCGCCGGGAACCTGTATTCATATGTTTCCGGATCCACCTCATCATAAGAAACAGGAACAACGCACAGTTCAGGCATTTTATTGATATTGCCCGAAGCATCTCCCATCACCAGGTTCATGATGAAATAATTGCTCATTTCACCCTTTCCCATCTGTGCCTGCGACATAAACAGGAATGAACTTTTACTGTCGTGCATTTTCTTTTCAAACTCTTCTGAACTGATCACTTCAAAAGGTGTCAGTGTCCACAAATCCTTGATTCTGTCGTTCACAACCGTATTAAAAGCCGAAAAAGGATTTTCCTCAAGGACAATATAAGTTTTACTTTTTAAAAATGCATCAACAAGGGCTTTATCAGGAACTTTTACCTGGGCATTTACAAAGCATGCCATACAAATAAATGCAAATACTGCTGCAATTATGTTTTTCATAAAAAATTCAATTTATTTAAAAAACGCAAAAAGTCCACCGATATTTCAAACAAGCCAAAGATACAGAATCAGAAAGAAATACTGTTAAAACTTAGCAATTCAATTAAGAAAGCAGAAGTAGGGAGTTAAAAGTTAAAAGTTAAAAGTTAAAAGTGGAAAGTTAAAAGTGGAAAGTTGAAAGTGGAAAGTTGAAAGATAGAAGGCAGTCCGCTGCGGTTGATTGGAGAAATAGAGAAATGGGGAAATGGAGAAATGATGCGGTATTAAGTCATTTGAAGCCGAAGAGCCCGGCGTATTAACAGGGTAAATTTTTGTTTTCATAGTATTTCTTAGTGTTCTGAGTGTCTCGGTGGTGAATTAGAGGAGAAGTCAGAAGTCAGTCCGCCGCAGCGGATCAGAATTGAGGAACCGGAAGTAGGGAGTTTATATGGTTTTTGTAGCTTTGTAAAAAATATTAATTCAATAATTCTAAATCCAACCAAAATGAATGTAAGGGAATTATTAGGCAGGGACAGGTTTGCCAGACTTCTTGGCATTGAATTACTGGAAGTTTCGGAAGGCCGGGCCAAATCACAAATGATGATCAAAGATGAACACCTCAACGGTGTGGGCATCGTGCAGGGAGGAGCAACTTTTACACTCGCCGATTTCACACTTGCCGCTGCAGCCAACTCGCACGGAAAGGTGTCCGTTGTCATCAGCTCAAATATCAGTTACATAAAAGCCGTGCAAACGGGCCTGCTGCTTGCTGAAGCCACTGAATCATCAAGAAATAATAAAACAGCAACCTATAATGTTCGTATCACCAACGAAAAAGGAGAACTGATTGCCGAAGTTCATGGGGTTGCATATATAAAAAATGAGACCTATTAAGGCAGAATTCAGAAGGCAGAAGTTGGCAGGTACAAGTTTAAAGTAGGAAGGTGAAAGGTGAAAGTAGAAAGGTGAAAGTAGAAAGGTGAAAGGTGAAAGTAGAAAGGTGAAAGTAAAAAGGTGAAAGTAGGAAGGTGAAAGTAGAAAGTGGAAAGTCAGAAGGCAGAAGTAATGGAATATTGCTGAAAAAGTGTTCATAATTCTGACTTGATAAATCTGAATTCTGAAATCAATGTCTTACCTTTGCACTAAGAAAATCCGCATGCCAAAAAAAGATATATTACTTGAGTTGAATGAGGCCCAGAGAAAAGCCGTAGAATGCATCGAAGGGCCGTTGATGGTGCTTGCCGGAGCAGGATCAGGGAAAACTCGTGTTCTGACCTACCGTGTGGCACACCTGTTGAACCAGGATGTAGATCCATTCAATATTCTTGCCCTTACCTTTACCAATAAAGCGGCCCGCGAAATGAAGGACCGCATCGCCAAACTGGTAGGCACAACCGACGCGCGCAATGTATGGATGGGCACTTTTCACTCTATCTTTGCCCGCATCCTGCGGGTGGAAGGCCATGTGCTCGGGTATCCGCAAAACTTCACGATTTATGATACCGATGATACAAAGAGCCTGATGAAATCCATACTCAAGGAACAAAACCTTGATGTAAAACTATATCCTCCTGCTTATGTGCTGAACCGTATTTCGGCAGCCAAAAACAACCTGATGTCCGACGAAGACTATAACCGCAACGTGGAACTGACCGATTACGATAAAGCGTCCGGGAAACCCCAATTAGGGCAACTTTTCACCATTTATAATCATAAGCTGAAGAATGCCCTCGCCATGGATTTTGACGATCTGCTTTACTATACAAACCTATTGCTGCGCGATTTCCCCGATGTGCTTTTCAAATACCAGCATAAGTTTGTTTATATATTAGTCGACGAGTACCAGGATACCAACTACGCGCAGTATATGATCGTAAAAAAGCTGGCGGCCAACAACGAGAACCTGTGCGTTGTAGGTGATGATGCCCAGAGTATATACGGATTCCGTGGCGCCAACATACAAAACATCCTGAATTTCAAAAGTGATTATCCCGATGCACAGACGGTAAAACTCGAACAAAACTACCGCTCGACTCAAAACATTGTAAATGCAGCCAACAGCGTAATACAAAAAAATAAACGACAATATTTCAAGGAAATCTGGACGGAAAATGAAGAAGGAAATAAAATAACCCTGATCAAAGCCACATCGGATAACGAAGAAGGATCGATGATCGCCAATGCTGTTTTCGAAACAAAAATGAATTTCCAGCTTCCAAATACCGACTTTGCCATACTCTACCGCACCAATGCACAATCACGTTCCATAGAAGAAGCCTTGCGCAGGCTCAACATTCCATACAAAATTTATGGTGGTCTTTCTTTTTATAAACGTAAAGAAATTAAAGACCTGCTCGCGTATTTCCGGCTGATCATCAACCATCGCGATGAAGAAGCATTATTCCGCATTATCAATTATCCGGCCCGCGGAATCGGGGACAATACACTGCAAAAAGTGGTACTCTGTTCGACAGCTTTACAGAAAGGCTCCTGGGAAATAATTGAGAATCCTGTTATGTATAACCTGCAGGTGAATTCCGGAATACTGCAAAAGCTTAAGGATTTCGCCACCATGATCAGCAGCTTTACGGTTCAGATCCCGATAAAAAATGCTTATGAACTTGCCCGCCAGATAGCTATTACAAGCGGCATTTACAAAGAACTCAAACAGGACGAATCGCCCGAAGGTATAAGCCGTATTGATAATATCGAAGAATTGCTGAATGCGATCAAGGAATTCACCGAAAAAGACATGGTATTTGCTCCTGATGGTACACCGATGGAAAATAAACTCAGAACGCTTGACCTGTTTATGCAGGATATAGCTTTGCTCACCGATCAGGACACTAATGATAAAGAAAATACCGATTTTGTATCAATGATGACCATACATCAGGCTAAAGGCCTTGAATTTCCTTATGTTTATCTGGCGGGGCTGGAAGAGAACCTTTTCCCTTCGATACAGTCGCTACACAGCCGCGATGACCTGGAAGAGGAAAGACGCTTGTTTTATGTGGCTATTACACGTGCCATGAAAAAGCTAACGTTGTCATACGCCGAAAACCGGTATAAATACGGGGAGATGATCTTCAGCGAACCCAGCCGCTTTCTGGATGAGATCGATGCAAGATATATTGATATGCCGCATAAAATGCCTCAGGCAATGACCGGCGATCCCTGGGTGGTAAAAGCCAAACCCAAACCTGTCAGCACTACTGCAACTACCACACATACCCCGGCGGTATCTTCCAAACATATCAACCTGAAAAAGATCGCCAACATTCCACAAAACCCTGCGGATTTCAAGGCATCCGACATTGATGACATACGTGTAGGCATGACCGTGGAACACCAGCGTTTCGGCACAGGACATGTGATGAGCATCGAAGGCAACGGCCCGAATAAAAAGACCACCGTATTATTTGAAGGTGTCGGTGCAAAGCAGTTGTTGCTGCAATATGCGAAGCTGAAGATAGTGAATTAATTTAAACCGTGAGGACGCTACGGATTCCCTAGGGATTCAATTGATATCACGACATTATTGAGCTTATTCAGGAAAAATAATTCCGGAAAAATGATTGCTATTTGATGACGATCTCTTTTGAAATTCTTTTAGAATTCAGGTCAAATGATAAAATATAGGTCCCGACAGGTAATTGGCCTGTAAAAAGTTTCTGGCCTTTTAACATGGTGACAGGATAAATCTTCACGATTTTTCCATTTATATCTGTCAAGAGTATGTCCGATTTCAACTCATGACTTTTTAGGTCAATGGTTATTTCATTTTGCAAAGGGTTCGGATAGAATGTAATACCTGAATTATCGAATTCTTCAATACCAATATTGTTTATAGTTGTACATTCTGATGTATCACAACAATTATTCTGAGTTACGATCACAGCATAACTTCCGTTTACCGGCGGCGAATAACTTTGATTGTTTTCATTATCAATAACCGCCAATCCTATGTCGCAATTCAACCATTGATAAGCGGCACCTGCAGTGAGGGCATAGATAGTTTGTCCTATAACGGTAACATTTGTATTTATCGCATCACAAATGTCCACTGCTGTGCAAGCTGATGTATCACTGCACGGATTTTGAGTTACGATCACTGCATAATTTCCGCTTACCACAGGCGAATAACTCTGGTTGGTGTCGTTGGGTAAAACAGCAAAACCATTATCGCAATCCAGCCACTGGTAAGAAGCACCTGCAGTTACGGCATAAATCGTCGATCCGACAACGTTAACATTTGTGTTTATGCCCACCAGGCAAGTCGGCGTATATTCCCAGAAATCCTTATAAAAAGTGCTATTTACATTTCCTAAACCAAAAAAGCCCCTGTTATTAATAGCAAAAGATGTCCCGCAAGCCCTTCCACTTGTTGGCGGAAAATTTTCCCTTTGTATCCATGAATCCGTATTTGGCTCATATTCCCACAATTCATTCGTGTAAGAAGCCGTCTGGAAATTATATCCACAAACGACATACGCTCTGAAATCAGTTACAAATGTTGAGGCCGAAGTTCTGCTTGCACCAGGGAAATTAGCCATCTGGACCCAGGTGTTTTGTGAACAATCATAACGCCAGATATCTCCTAAGGACACATTATTGTCGTCCCTACCAAGGCCTATATAGCCGTATTTTCCAAACCCAAATTGAATGCCTCCTGATCGGGCTGTACCAGGGAAACTGGCCTTTTGTGTCCAGCTGTCTGTGACTGGGTTATACTCCCATAAGTCATTTAAACGAATCTGATTATCATCTTGCCCAAAGCATAAATACCCCAAACCGGCGAAAGAAAAAGCAAATGCATCATGCCTGCCCGGACCAGGAAAATTATTTTTTTGAGTCCACGTATCTGTTAAAGGATCATACTCCCAAACATCATTGTATGGAGTATAGTCGCCAGAAATTCCACTCCAATAAGCGCCTGAACAAAAATACGCTTTATTATTAATTACAAAAACGTGCGATGAATACCTCGCACCTCCTGGAAAGCTTGTTTTCTGAGCCCAGGTGTTATTGAGCAGATTATATTCCCATAGGTCACTTGAATTGTAAAAGCCTAATCCACGTCCCAGTGCGGCATATCCCTTTCCATTGACTGCAAACCCCACAGCCCAATATCTTTTCGTGCCTCCAAAATCAGTTTTTGGTGTCCAGTACCCCTGGGAAAAAATTTGTACTGAAAAAAACAAAAAACAATAGCCAAAAATTATTAGCCTTTTCATATCATTATATCTATTTTTCTCAGATTGAAATAATTTTCAAATATAATAAATTCCCAATGCATTTTTCAATTTTACCAAATGTCTTCCCCATATATGCATATAATTTATCATCAAGTCAAATGAATCTATATCCAAATATACAGTTTTTCGTACAAATTTTTTTAATATATCACATTTTTTCGGACGACTTTGCTTAATAATTATTGATTATAGCCTATCTTGAAATCGGCTTACTTTTATTAGCTTTGCATCCTAAATTTATAAATATGAAAATCATTGTTCTCGGAGCAGGCCTCGTAGGCGGGCCAATGGCGATAGACCTTGTAAAAGATGAGGAATTCGAAGTCAGTATTGCCGATATCAACCCTGTATCTTTTGAATACCTTCAATCCTTTGGTATTAAAACCATACAGCAGGATCTTTCAAATCCCCAGACAGTCAAAGAAATTGTCAGCGCTTATGATATGGCTATTAACGCCGTGCCGGGTTTTATGGGGTTTCAAACGCTAAAAGCCATTATTGAAGCAGGGAAAAATGTGGTAGATATTGCTTTCTTTCCTGAAGATCCATTTACCCTCGACGAGCTGGCAAAG
>Ga0116171_10006035_pt1 | contig 10543 bp, 13 predicted proteins | sample AD_JPNHW2_MetaG_FD_89798 | JGI IMG/M metagenome (GOLD analysis project Ga0116171, IMG submission 89798) | Active sludge microbial communities of municipal wastewater-treating anaerobic digesters from Japan - AD_JPNHW2_MetaG | ecosystem: Engineered > Bioreactor > Anaerobic > Digestate | place...
GCGCTGCCCCAAACCCGGGCAGGGGCCTCGCCCCTGCACCCTGACAAGGGCTTTGCCCTTGACCCGGTTTCGCTGCGGCGAGGTGGGTGTGCGTAAACCCCAGCAGCGTGCTGTGGCCGCTCGCCTCATAGCCCTGCGGGCTGTTCGCTCGCTGGTTGGGGAATCGCTGCGGCGTTAGGCTTGGGGCGCTGCCCCAAACCCGGGCAGGGGCCTCGCCCCTGCACCCTGACAAGGGCTTTGCCCTTGACCCGGTTTCGCTGCGGCGAGGGGGTTATGCGCGAACCTCAGCGATGTGCTATACCCGCTCGCCTCATAGCCCTGCGGGCTGTTCGCTCGCTGGTTGGGAAATCGCTGCGGCGCTAGGCTTGGGGTTCCACCCCAAACCCCGGCAGGGGCCTCGCCCCTGCACCCTGACAAGGGCTACGCCCTTGACCCGGTTTCGCTGCGGCGAAGGATAAATTTCCATTTCCTCAGAGAATATACTGCGGATATTTCTCCTTCAGCGTAATCATTTCATCAAATATGCGGCGCACGTGCCGGCGCAGCAGGGATTGCACATCCTGAAGGTTACGCTCCGCAATCAGCCGCAGCATCTGCTCGTGCTGGTCCAGGTTTAATTGCTGGATCGCCTCGTCGCTGCACGAGGAAAGATAGCGCAAACGCTGATAATCAAAGCAATTGCGCCTCAGCACCTGATAGCATAAATACTTATCGGTGGCTACGTAAAAGGTTTTATGAAATTCGTCGTCATAATACATGGAACCGTCAAAATCATGCTCAATCATGGCCCGACGCTGCTGATCGATGATCTGCGTCATGCTCGTGAGCACCTCGGGTTTCAGGTTCAGCACAAATTGCTCCAGCACCGCCTGTTCCAGCGATTCGCGCAAAAAATGCTCCTGCTGGGCGCGCTCCGTGCTGATCTTCGCAACGGCGGTGCGCCGCTGTGGCGATATAATCACCATTTTTTCACGGGAAAGGCGGATAAACGCTTCCCGCACAGGGGTGCGGCTCACGCCCAGCGCGTTGGCCGTTTCCTGCTCGCTCATGGTAACGCCGGGCGGCAATTGCATGTTGATGATCCGCTCCCGGAGGGTCTTATAAATCTGGCTGGCTACGGTCTGGCTATCCTTCAGTTGAAAATCGCTCATTTGCAGCGGATCGAAATGCTCGCGCTGGTGGTCCATAACGGCTCTCCTTTACTCTTGGGCAATCAGGGTATCAAATATGGCCTGTAACCTTTGCAGCGCTTCCGCGTCCGTTGCGAACGCCGCCGTACCGTTCACGGATACGGCGTACAGATCACTGCCCAACGGCATCAGGGCTACGGTTTCCTGTGTGCCGCTGCGCAGGCTGGCGGTGAACTGGCATACCGGGTCGGCGGTCACGGCGGCGTTCAGTTCCCCAACCGGAGCAAGCCCGTTGAGCGCCTCCAGCAATTGAGTACCGAACGCCTGAGAAAGCTCCGTTGCGCCTTTGCTTACCGCAAACTCGGTTCCATCGCCCTCACACGTCAGGAAAAAGCTATGGTCACCCTGCGTCAGGGTCACATCCTGCAAATCGCCTCCCGTATAGGCAACGATGCCGCCGGCCAGCAGGGCGGTATAGTCCTGCATTAAAAGGAGCAGGGGCGCGTCGTCCAGCTGGTATACCACAGCGCCTTCTGGGTCCGCCATCAGGCACTGGTTATCCTTGGTGCGCAGGAACACCGCGCGCTGGGTTTCACCGCTCTTGAGCGTCAGTGTCAGCGTCAGTTCCGGTTGATCCAGCCCATACTGCGAAAGATCGGCCTGTGTGGCGATCACCTGATCGGCGTAAAGCTGCAGCATGGGGTTCAGCACATTGGCGTACACGCTGGCCTGCGAAAGCCGCAGCCGCACGGGCGACGTCAGGTAAAAACCCTGATCGGTCTGTTCCAACTGGTAATCTCGCCCATTCCCGTTATATTTTACTATAATTTGATCGATTTGAGAATAATCATCCCGGGAATACAGCGAAAACACCGTGTGGCTGATAAAATCCTGCGAGGTGCGCAGAAACAGCGCCGCGACCTCTCCGGGAATCAGGTACACCGCGCGCGCCGTTTCGTCCCAAAAGTAGACGCTGTTTTCCAGCGGATTATTCGCCAGCACCTGAAAGCGCATTTGACGCTGATCCGCCAAAAACAGGGTGACGGTGGCCTGAGGCTCGTCTAAGCCGTAGCCGGAAAAGGCGCTTTCGTCGGTCACCTTCCGGCTGCCGGTTATGTGCCCGGCCGCGTACAGCAGCGCGCGTAGCTGGGCTGGGTCATAGGCGCCGGCTGTCTGGCTGATCATTTCCACGCCGTCCGCGCCGTTTAACACAGCATAGGAATCCTGCGCGTTTTCTACCTTGACGGCCGCGATATCCGCCGGGGAAACGGCGACCACCTCATACACCGTTGCTTCTGCGGCTACGGGCGTTTCGGCCTGCGGCCGGTACAAAAGCCAGCCCAGCAAGGCTATAAGCGCCAGCGCGCAGGCGGCCAGCGCGGCTACCGCCCTTTGTTTTGCTTTCACAGGCGACGCCTCCTCCACTTGACCGCAAAGCCCACCGCCAGCGCCATCAGGGGCAGCGCCCCTGTGAGCGCGATCGCAAGCAGATTGGCCTGATAGCCGGTAATGGGCAGCGTCGCGCTTTCCAGCCGCCTGGCCGGAAGGCTCAGCACGGTGCTCTGCTGCCACAGCGCGCCCAGCGCCTGTGTTAAAAACATCCGGTTGGCGTAGGAATCCGCGCCCATCAGATCATCCGCGTACATCATGCGGGAGGCGGCAAGGAACACCTTTCCGTCCGCCATGGCGGCCACGGTAAACGGCCCCGTTACGTCGCCTTCCGCCTTTTCGGACGCGGTATAGCGCAGGTCAGTCTTGGCGTATGAATCCGCCGTGGTGCTCAGCAGGGCTTCCGCCTGTTGTCCGTTGGCCGACGCGCTGAGCGTGATGGCGCTGGCGGAGGGCATCACCACATACACCGGATGGTCCGCAAAGTAAGCGTTAACCGCGCTTGAGGTGTACATGGGGATGATGTTGTGCGGCGAGCCGGAGGCATAGGCCTTGGGCTCAAACACAATATCGGGCTGCACGGCCATGCCCAGCGCGCTTAAAAAACCGTTCAGGTTGGGCATAGCCGCGTCGGTTGGCTCCAAAAACACCATGAGTTTTCCGCCGCCGCCGAGGTAATTTTGCAGCGCCGTCACATCCGTAGCGGTAAAATCGGTCGCGGGCGCGGCAATCACCATCACTTCGGGCTGCTGCGCATCCTCCACGCCAATGGCTACGGTTTCCACGCTAAACTGATTATCGGTGAAAAGCTTTTGAAGCGCGGAAGTCGGGCGTTCCCCGTGGCCTGTTGTAAACACCGCTCGCGGAGCATAGCTGCTGTTGACATACAGCAGGGCCGAGGTGAGCTGCTGCTCCAGATCAATGCCGGTCGGCTGGTTATCCGTATATAAAATGAGGTCCGCGTAGGGGATGGCCTTGATCCGGGCGGCGCCTTCCACCAGAATATCCGACGCGTCCAGCGTTGCGCCCATCTGCTGGTAATGGGTCATCAGCACCGGGTTTTCCGTTGGGTCCACGTAGGTTACGCGCAGCTGATCGCTCAGCTGGGTATAGCGACGCAGCATTTCCCTGAGCATGGCCGGGTAGTCGGCCTCGGCGCTGAACACATACACGTTGGTTTCATTTTCAAGACCGGCGACGGCTTTTTGCGTATCGGCCGAAAGGGCATAGAGGTTTTCCTCGGTTAAGTCCAGCGCGGTTTGGAAGCGTTTGGCCGCGAAGGTTGCGCACAGGTTCACCAGCCCAAAAACGCACAGCGCCAGCAACAGCACCGCCGTCCAAAGCCCTTTTTGCGTCTGTTTTTTCATCGATACCACCTCACGAAAGCCTGCGGCGTTCCAACATATAAACGCTCAGGAACAGGAACAGCGCCGTAACGCTGAGGAAATAGACGGCCTCCATCAGGTCAAACACCCCGTAGGCAAAGCCCTGGCAATGCGTAGTGATCGCCAAAAACGCAAGCGCCGCCTGAAGCGTGGGGTTGCTGACCATGCTGGTGGCCGAGCCGGCCAGCAGCAGAAGCCCGAACACGGCATAGCTCGTCATAGCCGCCACAAACTGGCTGTCCGTCAGCAGGGACAGAAACTCCCCAAGCGCTATGCAGGCGGAAGCCAGCAGCAAAAGCCCCAGATAGTTGCCCACCGTTACCGCCAGCGCGCGCACCCCAAACAGGTACAGCACTGCCGGGTAGCAAAGGGTAACGAGCATCGGCAGCAGAAATACGCTCAGCGTTGCCAGAAACTTGCCCATCACAACGGAGGTGAGCGTAACGGGCGCGGTCAGGAGCAGCTCGTCGGTTTTCTGCTTGCGCTCCTCGGAAAACAGTCCCATGGTCAGGATGGGGAAAAGCAGCACGGAAACGGTGTTGAACACCGAAAAATAGCTCTTAATATCCCCGCTTTGCGCCAAAAGGCAGGTAAGGGTGAACACCGCGCCCGAAAGCGCGAGGTACAGCGCGATGAACACATAGCCGGTCATGGTTTTAAACAGATGGTTCCATTCCTTGCAAAACAGCCCTTTCATGCGTCCCCGCACCCCCCTTGGGCGGCCTGCGCCGGCTCCGAGGCGCCGCCGCGCGTGATTTCCATAAAAATATCCTCCAGCGAAGGCGTTTTGGCGCAAAGCGAGGTGATCGTGAGCGCGTCGCGCCGCGCCGCCACCGCCTGAAAGACGGCCGCCGACAAATCCGCCTGTGCGGAAGCCTGAACCAGAAAATCCGTTTCATCCGAGGTCGGGCGTTCCTGCACGGAAAGCGTTCCCTGCCCCGTTGTGGCCTGACGAAGCGTCTCGGTTGCCAAAAGCCGATCCCCGCGCACGGTTACGGCGAGCAGCGAACGGTCGCGGTGCTTTTCGGCAATCGACTGCGCGCTGCCGTCGGCCACCAGCACCCCCCGGTTGAGGATCAGCAGATGAGCGCACACGCATGCGATTTCCGACAGCATGTGGGAGGAGATCAGCACCGTCATTTGCTGGGCCAGGTCCAAAATCAGGCGGCGGATTTCCACCACCTGCTGGGGATCCAGCCCTACGGTCGGCTCGTCCAGGATCAGCAGACGCGGCTGACCGATCAGCGCCGCCGCGAACCCCACGCGTTGCCGGTACCCCTTGGAAAGCCGCCCAATCACCCGGCCGGATACTGCGGAAAGGTTGAGCAGGCCGCACACGCGCTCGCATTCCCGCGCGGTATCCCGGGAGCTGACGCCCTTGAGCGCGCACACAAAGCGGAGGTGTTCGGTTACAGTGCTTTCGGGGTAGAGGGGCGGCAGTTCCGGTAAATAGCCGATCATCCGTTTCACGTCCCGCGGGCGGTCGGCCATGCGCAGGCCGCAAAGCTCGACCTCCCCGGAGGTTGGCGCTAAATAACCGGCCAACATCCGCATGGTGGTTGATTTGCCCGCGCCGTTTGGCCCCAGCAGCCCCACGGCTTCCTGGCTTTCCGCCGTAAAGCTGAGGTCGTTCACGGAGCGAAGCGTGTGATATACTTTCGAAAGATGCGTCACTTGGAGCATAGCCAGTTTCCTTCCCAATGCTGTGATAATGAAACGTCGAAGAAAAGTGCAATACTGGTATACCACATCTTGCGGTGGGAAGCAACCAATTTCGCAGCGTGGGATTGTGAACCCCATAAGAACGGACTCAGAATTGCGACCCGCGCCCACCTGCCAACCCACGGCGGCCCGCCGACTGCTGCAAACCTCTCCGGAGGGCTATGGAGCCATGAGGCCCACTTAGAAAAGAATACAACCCTTCGCGGGTTAACCGAAAGGGCCAGCTTTCTATCCATAAAAGGAGGAAAAACTCCGCCATGAAACGCTTCCGTTTTTTGCGCGCCTGAGCGCCCTGATGCTCCTTTGCCCGGGTGCCCACGCGAACAGATGGGTGCTTTCGACCGTGATGCTGCAAGCCGTGTTCGCCACCCATGACGGGGATGGTTTACCGACGTTTTTCGGCCGTGCGGAAAAGCAGTTATCAGCGCCCCTCAATAAAAGAGCCACGCGCGGGACGGGGCTGTTTGGCTGAACCCACGGCGCTTTGGTGAAGTAGGAAGTATGAACCGGCGATAGAAACTTCGTAAACCTGACTTGTTTATGAAATCGAAAAAAGCGGAAACCTCAAGGTTCCGCTTTTTCCTCATTTGTTATTTCACAAGACCGCCGACGATCGTTACATATAAACCCGTTAAGATGGCCGTGGTAATGACCCCGCAGATATTGGCGCCCAGCGCGTACTGCATGATAAAACTGTACCGGTTGGCTTTGCTGATTTCCTTTTGCGCAACCTTGGCCGTGGTTGGAACACACGAAACCCCCGCGATGCCGATCACCGGATTAAAGTTCTTTCGGTTGATATAATAGACCAGGTAGCCGCCCAGGATTCCGCCAACCCCGGAAAGCAGCAATGCGATCATGCCCAGCACCAGCAGTATCAGAATTTTGGGGTTCAGGATGGTGCTCGCGTCACAGAGCACGCCAAGCATTAAGCCAAGGAAGAAAGTAGCGCCGTAAAGGAAAACTTCTTCAATAAGCTTGATATACTTTTGAATGCCCGATTCACGGATCGCGATCCCCAAAAAGAAACTCAGGAAGAGGGGGGACGCCACAGGGAACAGCAGGCACAGAACCGTGTTGATTACAACCGTAAAGACCAGCTTTTGCTTTGAAGAAACATGGGTGGTCTTTGTGGTTACCACAGCGTGCTCCCGGTATTTTTTGGGCACGAGCAGCTTAATCAAGTATGGATATCCGCCGTAGGTTAAGCTTAGATACAGATAGGCGACAATGGTGATGGGAACGAACAGGTTTTTTGCCAGCATCAGCGACGTATAAAGCACCATTGGCCCGTCCGCCCCGCCAATGATGGACACCGCGGCGGCTTCGCCGTAGTTGAGGCCCAATGCGGTGGCAATGGGGAAAGTAAGCACGCTGCCCAGTTCGGCACAGATTGCGATTAGCATGCTGGTAAAGGGATAAGCCAGCAAAAACCCAATGTCCGTGATGACGCCGATGCCCATGAACACCAGACAGGCAATCAGGCCGTTACTGAAGGTAAAGGTGTAAACGGGCTGCAAGAAATCAATCTGCAAGATATTCATTAAGCTGTCTGTGTTGGTAACCAGCGGATCAATGAAAATATTCCCCAGTTGACTGGCTGAGAGAAACAAAACGGAAGCGTTGACCGCCGACATGCCAAACCCCATGGGGATCATGATTAAAGGCTCAAGGATTTTTTTGCCGCCAAGATAAACTAATAAAATGCCCAGAAGAATCAGAAGCACCCGCGCAATCGAGGTTTGCGGGTCTTGCACAAATAAAGTGGAAATGCCTTGAAATAAGTGCGAGAGGTTTATGGTCAACACCTTACTTTCACAAATGCTTAAACTTCTTCCGCTTTTTCTTCCGGTTCATCTTTGGAGAATTTCTTGATCACAACCATCATGAACTTAATCAGCATGGCGATGCCCAGAGAAATCACAATGCCCAGGCCATAAACCTCAAGTGGGATCAGAAAGGAGTTAGACATAGCGATAAACCTCTTATTCTAATTCGGAGCGGATATTTTTGATGTAGATCACAACAACCATCAGAGCCACAAAAATCCCTAATATAATTTTTAAATAAGACATGCAGAGGATCTCCTTACAATGTTTGATTTGTTTTCAAATATATTTGAAAGCGATTGAATTATAGTATCATTTTCTGTATAATTCAAATATAGATAAAGCAACGATACTATTTACCGAATATATACTTGTGGCAGAAATGGAAGGGTTGCGGATGGATTTACATTATCTTGAGCTGTTTAACACAGTCGCGGCAGAGGAAAGCTTTACGAAGGCGTCGGAGATTTTGCACATCAGCCAGTCCGCCCTTTCCATACAGATCAAGAAATTGGAACAGCAGCTTGGTTTTCAACTTTTCAACCGATTTGGCAACAAAGTCTATTTGAATGAGAATGGCAAAATCCTTTACGAATACTCCCAAAGCGTCTTTAAGCTCATCATGGAAGCGGAATATAAGCTGCTGAATAAAAAAGAATTTATGACAGGCAGCCTGAACATTGGCGCGAGCAATACGCCGGGCACGTATATCCTGCCAAATGTGATCGGGAAATTCAAGAAAGAATACCCTAACGTGCATATCAGCATGACGATTGGCAACACTTCGGAGGTTGCGCATCTCATCAACAACGGAACCCTTGATTTTGCGGTAAACGGCGGAAACATGACCTACCACAAGGAGGTAAACGTCGTCAGGCTCATGGAAGACGATCTGGTACTGGTCGTATCGCCAAAATCGGAGTTTGCAAACGCAGAGTGCGCGGACAGCGCGACCATCAGAAATATGGGCTTTATCGTCCACAAAACGGATTCGCAGCTTTATACCTATTATAAAAACTTTATTCTTTTGATGAACGCGCCGGAAAACATAGCGATTACGCTGAGCAATATTGATGCGATCAAGCATGCGGTTGTTGCCAATGTTGGCGTAGCGCTGATCCCATTTGCATCTGTATCCTTGGAATTGGAACTTGGCTTGCTTAAAAGGATCAGGACCGAACCGGCCAAGGTGCAATATCCGTACAGCTTAATCCATAACAACAATAAATACCTGTCGCCGCCTGCTGAGAAATTCATTGAAATGACCCAGGATTATATCCATAAACAGTTTCATCCTGAACAGACATGACGCCCGATTCACAACAGCGGGCAGAACAGGCGTTGCAAAACCTGACTGCGGCCGCACAGCAAACAGTGCCCAAGCTGTGCCGGCCTGAGCGCGCGGATCAGCCCTTCGGGCGATACGGCGAGCAGAGTAACAAAACACAGGGTGTTCCTTACACCCCTCTGCCACCGTATTCAAACTCATCGAAAAATGTGTAAATCAGGTTGGATTAGGGGATATTCGTATTGATAAGGACGGTATCGACTTTTAGAATATGCCGAATTGGCAACTGCAATGAGCCATTTCCATCTGTAAGCAGGCGAGCGTATCTTGATTGATGCCATTCAATGCCACTTTATTCAAGATACATGGGATTTATCGCAAGTTTGGATTATGCGGACGTCGGAAAACAATCCATGCTGTCGCCGTTATGAATGATGGGGTAAGGGATTTCCAGAAAAACGATGCTTTCCAGCGATGGAGCCAGCATAGGCGCGGACAGGTTGCGCAGAGAAACGCTCTGATGCCCCTGTGAACGCACGGGGCAAAACCTCCGTTTATGGTACCGGCGCATGACTGGGTTCAATTACCGGCGTAAAATCCGCAAGCATGGAGCAGGAAAAGCTTTGGATGACGGTAAACAGATTCGCGTACTGTTCGGTGCCCAGATTTAACTGGTGCAATTGCATTTCCAGATAGTACTGTAGATACATGTTTTCATCCATCTGGTCGGGATAGGCGTAAAAATGTTCCACCAGCGCGGGCTTGGTTGCCATGGTGCTGATACTGGCGAGAATTGCCCGATCGGTAATGCGATAGTCCTGCTTTGTGTATTTGACCATGGTGCTGATGATGGTTTCGTTAATGTCCTTTTTGAACTGCGGCTCTTTGGACATGAGCAGGTAGAAGCTGCCATATTGTCGGCTGCGCAGGCACATTTTCAACTCTGCGGCGCTGCTGAGCAGGAAATCATCCGCCCCGACCCGGTTGGGAAAAAACTGCTTGAGCGCGATATCCAGTTTTTTACGCACTTCAAAGTAAATGGTTATGCCCAAATCGCCTTTGCCCTGAAAGTAATAATTGAGCAACCCAAGGTTTGTGTCCGAAGCGGCCGCAATTTCCCGAAGGGTTACTTTATCATAGCCCCGCTCATAAAACAGGCGCCTGCTGACATCCAGTATATTCTGTTTGGTTTGAATCCCTTTGGAATAATGGATCACGCGGGTCGGCCTCCTTTCAAACGGGAAGGGTTGGGAGCAGATGGCGTTTTACCGTTGATTGATAACGCTGACGGGCGAACCTTGAAGGAAGGCAGCGTAATTATCAATCGCCATGCTGATTTGCCGCATCCGGCAGGTTTTGGGCATCCAGGCAATGTGCGGGGTTATCAGCGCGTTATCCAACAAAAGCAGCGGGTTATCCGCCTTCGGGGGCTCGTTGGTTAACACATCCAAACCGGCGGCGGTAAGCTTCCCGCTGCGCAACGCTTCGGCAAGGGCTTCTTCATCCACAAGCGCGCCCCGAGCGGTGTTAATCAGAATGGCGCCATCCTTCATGCGGGCGATTGCCTCGCGGTTGATGAACCCCCGGGTTTGCTCGTTTAGCGCCACGTGCAGCGATACAACGTCGGATTGCGCGAGAACCTCATCCAAGGGCAACTGTTCCAGAAAGGCAAATTCCGGCGCTGTTTTCCGGTGGCGGTTATAGGCGACTACGCGCATGCCGAAAGCCTGTGCCAGCATCGCCGCGTGAAAACCGATGGAGCCAAGCCCTACAACGCCAAAAGTTTTCTGATAAAGCTCC
>Ga0116171_10006036_pt1 | contig 10541 bp, 14 predicted proteins | sample AD_JPNHW2_MetaG_FD_89798 | JGI IMG/M metagenome (GOLD analysis project Ga0116171, IMG submission 89798) | Active sludge microbial communities of municipal wastewater-treating anaerobic digesters from Japan - AD_JPNHW2_MetaG | ecosystem: Engineered > Bioreactor > Anaerobic > Digestate | place...
AAGGACTTCGCTCGCCGGTACCTCGCGACGGACGGCCACGAGATCCACTGGGACATGATCCGAGCTGCCCTTGCCTCGGTCGCGGACCTGGCGGTAGTTCCGCATCAGGACATCGCCGGCCTGGGCGCGAACTGCCGCATGAACCGGCCCGGGCTCGGGGAGGGCAACTGGCGGTTCCGCCTGACCGACTGGATGCTCTCCCCCTGGCACCAGGAGCGGCTCGCCGACCTGGTCTGGCTCTACGGCCGCATTCCCAAGCCGCTTGCCCGGTGATCGGCGGTCTGAGCACGGATTCCATGGGGACTGTCTGTCGGGGCCTCCAAGTCGATTGCACCTCGGCGGGCCGCACTCAGCATTGACGAATCGGCCAACAAGAAAGCCGCCCGTGCCGCCCGACCGTCCGCTGAAAGGCGGGCGGCAGGGCGCCACGGGCGGAGGGATCGTTGGTGTCTATGCCTACTGCTGCGTCAGGGCCCCGCTGGTGCGGTGGCCCCTGCCGGGGCGATCTCGTCCAGCACAATGCCGAGGTTCTTGGCGCCGTTCTCGTTGCAGAGATCCATGAAAGCAGCGACCTTCTCGTACGGAATGTCACCGTCGGCCGCGAAGAACGTCACCTTGGACTCGCGGCCCCTCATGACCTCGGCGAGCTTGGCAGGGAACTCGCGCATGGTGAACTGGTCCTTGTTGATGAACATACCCCCGTCAGCGGTGAGACGGATCACGACCTGGTCGCCTGAGACCGGCGGTGCGATGCCGGTGGTCTTGGGCGGAACCTTCGTCTCGTAACCCCGCTGCAGCAGCGGCGTGACGACCATGAAGATGATGAGGAGCACCAGCACCACGTCCACAAGGGGCGTGATGTTGATGTCGCTCTTCATGTCGCCCATCTTGCCGGCTGTCATTGCCATGGGTCTTCTCTCCTTACCTCGTCCTCACACCACATCGCCGGCAGCGGACTAGCTGCTGCCCTTCTTCGTGGTGATGAGCCCAACCTTGGTCACTCCCGCCTCGTTGATGGCCTTCATGACCTCACGCACCTGGCGGTAGCGGAGGCGCTTGTCTGCCTTGACGACGAACTCCTTGTCGGGAGTCTCACGCGTGATCTCGGCGACCCGGCGCGTGAGGTCCTGGGTGTTCGGCACCCAGTCGTCCTTCGACATGAAGATCTTGCCGTCCTCCGTCACCGTCACCTTCTGCTGCTTCGCGCTCTCCGGGTACTTTTCCGGGTTGTTGGTGTCCGGCAACTGCACTGGAACACCGGTCTGCAGCATCGGGGTGACGACCATGAAGATGATCAGCAGCACGAGGCACACGTCAACAAGCGGTGTGATGTTGATGTCGGACACCGGCCCGCTGGTGCCACCACGAATGCCAGTGTGGCTTTCGTCCCTACCGTGCCGCCGACCCAATTGCATCGCTGCCTCCGTGCTTCTTGATGAAGAAGTCAACCAGCTCCGAAGCGGAGTTGGACATCTCAACCTGGAAGCGCTCGATTTGGTTGGAGAAGTAGTTGTACAGCCACACGGCCGGGATGGCCACGAAGAGGCCGATGGCCGTGGTCACGAGGGCCTCGGCGATACCCGCAGACACGGCGCCCAGACCACCCGAACCGGTAACTGCCATGCCCGAGAAGGCGTTGATGATGCCGACCACGGTGCCGAACAGTCCGATGAACGGCGAGGTGGAGGCGATGGTCGCCAGGCCGCCCAGGCCCTTCTTGAAGTCGGCGGTGGTCATCAGGGTCGCACGCTCGATGGCGCGGCGGGCGGCGTCGATGACGTCATAGCCGGACAGAGGGCTGGACTGCTCTTCGACCATGAACTCGAGCAACCCTGCCGCGACGACCTTGGCAAGATGGCTGTTCTTGAACTTCTTCGAGGAGGCCACGGCTTCCTGCGGCCGATCCTGCTTGAGGTACTGCGTGGTCATGAGAGCGAACTGAAGCGACTGCTTCTTGGCGGAACGGAATTTCCACCAGCGCTCACCCGAGAGCGTCAGCGAGTAGACGGAGAGTGCGAGCAACAGAATGACGACCGCCCGCGCGATGAACCCCATCGATTGCCAGAGGCCCATGACTGACATGTCCATAGTTCGATTTCCTCCTGTCCTTTCTAGACTTTCCCCATACTGGGAGACTTAGTTCAATTGGAATCTCACGGTCACGGTCAGGTAGACGGCCACCGGTCGCCCGTTGAGCTGGGCCGGCCGGTACTTCCACTTGCGCACCGCGTCCATGGCTGCCTCCGACACACCCATGGGCAGGCCGCGCAGCACGCGGACGTCGGTGACGTCGCCGCTCTTGTTGATGATGGCTTCGATGATCACGATACCTGTCACCCGCGCCTTGCGGGCGATCTCGGGATAGAGCGGATTGGGCTGCGAGATCGGCTCCGGTGCCACCACTTCGCCACCGATACGGATTGGCGGCTCCTCGATATCCTGGACGACACCACCCGGCACACCGCCAGGCACGCCGCCGGGGATGCCACCCGCGACTCCGCCTTCGACGCCACCCTCGACACCACCCTCGACACCCTCGCTGCCGCCAGAGGAAACCGGGGCGATCTTGTCAGGGATGGCCACGGGCTGCACGACCGGCGCATTCACCTGCACCGTAGGAGCCACGACCTTGGGCGGCGCGGCGGCCCTGGGTGGAGCCGGTGGCGGTGGCGGTGGCGGTGGCGCCTGGTAGAAGCTCACCTGCAACGGTGGCTCTGCGACTTCGTGCACCTGCCATACGTTGGCGATGAGATAGCCACTGATGGCCACGATATGGATGACGAGTGCGATTGGAAGGGCAACCAGTTGGTTGAGGTTCTTCTTCTGCTTCTTGGATGTAATCAAGGCGTCTTCGAACATGGCTCCCCCGTCCTCACTTGCTTGCGAAGCTGGAGCCCTGCTGCTTCAGCTTCTCGCGCAGGGCCATGGCCTTGGTCCGGTACTCCTCCGCCTTGTCGAAGTACTGCTGCTTCTGTTCTTCCGGCTGCAGCTTGGCCTTCTCGCGGTAAAGGAGGTTGGTGTAGACCATCGCCTCGAAGTACTCGGGTTGCAGCTTCAGTGCCTTGTCGGCCGCCGCCAGACCCATCTCCACGAACTCGGACCGCACAGCGGGCGTGATCGTCGCATCCCGGAACGCCTTGTCCCAGCAGTACACCGAGACTAGGTAGTACGGCTCGGCGTCGGCGTTGGGGATGTGGGCGAGTATCCAGTCGTACGCCTCCTTGATTCGCTGTGTACGGAGGTAGATGGAGATGATCGCCTTGTGACTCTTGAGATCACCCGGATTTGTCCTGACCTGCTGGCTGAGGTACTTGAGGACCTCGTCGAACTTCCCGGCGTTCACATAGGTCCCAATGAGGAATTCCTGGGCCTTCTGATCGTCGGGAAAGACCGCCAGGTACTTCTTGAAGGCATCGATCGCGGTCTCGGCGTAACCCTGGTTCTCCTTGTCCTCGACCCCGGGACGGTACAGCGTCATGGCGCTGAGGGCCACCGACCGCCACGCAAACTTCAGGCTGGGATCAAGCTGGAGGCCCTTTTGAAACTGGTAGAGGGCATCCTTGTACTTCTCGTTCTTGTAATCCTTGTTACCCTTGTTGAGCTCGATTCGAGCCTTGAGGGTGTCGCAGCCGCTCAGGGTGAAAGCGGCAATCAACACCATCAGAATTGGGGGAACGGCGACCTTGCGCATACCGGGTTTCCTCCAAAAGGCGCCAATCACTGTGATTTCTCTAGGCTGGCTGAGTGTCGAGAAAGGCGCGGTGACCCTTCTGTTCTGGCAGCTCGTTGGCGTCAAGTTTACTTCTCCTCACCTGGCGGCTTGCCTCAACCTCAGGCTCACCGTGTTCGCGTCGTGAGGGCGACAATTCTCCTGAACTATCACCAACGAGCCGGATACCGCCCGCTTGTGAGCCCTCCTCCTGCGCCGCGCACACTATGAAACCGGTGGAGGAGGATGTCAAGAGCCTCTGCTGAGGCGTTTCGCAACATGGCCTCGGTCGCGGCACAGAACATGAGAGGAGTTTGATGCAAGGCGAGCTTTCGTGCCAAATGGTGCCGTCATGGCGACCCCCGACGGGGCGTCCCGCCAGAATTCGCGCCGGCTCGGGTTTCCTCAGGTGCAACTGACTCCCTCCTGGCGTTGGCGGCGCCTGATGGCATGAGGTACCATCGCGCCATGAAGCATCCCCTCACCATCGCGCTCGGCGCCGATCACGGCGGGTTCGAGCTCAAGCAGTCGCTCCTCCAGTTCCTCAAGGGGCTCGGGCACCGCGTGGAGGACTGCGGCACGCACACCAAGGATTCGGTCGACTACCCCGTCTTCGCAGCCGAAGTCGCGCGGCGCGTGGCCGGCGGGAGCTGCGACTTCGGCATCGTGATTGACGGGGCCGGCATCGGCTCGGCCATGGCCGCCAACAAGGTCCCGGGCGTACTGGCCGCCCCTTGTCCGACCGAGGCGCTGGCACGCAATGCCCGCGAGCACAATGACGCCAATGTCTTGACCCTCGGGTCCGGACACCTGGACCAGGCCGCCGCGCAGGCGATCGTGCGGACCTTCCTCTCCACCGAGTGCACTGCCGAGCGGCACCGCAAGCGCGTGCAACAGATCCGGGACCTGGAGAAGGTCGTCGGCACCGAACTTTCGGGTGACGACGTGCGGCGGATCGTGGAGCGCGTCAGGCAACTGGTGGGCTCTGCGGCCACAGGCGACAGGCCGGCGATCCCTTCCGTCCAGCTCGCCAAGCTGATTGACCACACCCTCCTCCGCCCCGATGCGACCCGCGGCGACATCGAGAAGCTCTGCCGGGAAGCGGTGCAGTGCGGCTTCTACTCGGTGTGCGTCAACCCGTCCCACGTCCCCCAGGCCGCGGCCCTGGTGCGCGGGAGTGGAGTCAAGGTCTGTGCCGTCGTGGGCTTCCCTCTCGGCGCTCAGACTCCCGACATCAAGGCCCTGGAGTCCCGCCGCGCCATCCGCGAAGGCGCACGGGAAATCGACATGGTGATCAACATCGGCGCCCTCAAGGGCGGCGACGACACCCTTGTGCTCAAGGACATCCGCGGTGTCGTCGAGGCGTGCAAGGACGGCCGCGCGCTGTGCAAGGTGATCCTCGAGACGGCGCTGCTCACCGACGAGGAAAAGGTGCGCGCCTGCGAAATCTCGATGCGCGCCGGCGCCGACTTCGTGAAGACGTCGACTGGCTTCTCGTCGGGCGGCGCTACCGCCGAGGACATCGCACTGATGGCACGCACCGTGGCCCCCAGGAAGCTGGGCGTCAAGGCTTCCGGCGGCGTCCGCACCTACGCCGACGCCGTGCGCATGATCGAAGCCGGTGCCACTCGTATCGGGTCTTCCAACAGCGTCAAGATCCTCGGCGAGGCACGCGCCCTCGCCGGTGGGAAGGAGTAACGGCATGGCCGAGCTGCGCTGCTACGTCTTCATCGACTCCCTGCAACCCCAACACGCTTCGTTCCTGGGCTCAGTGGCCCAGGGCTTCCTGCCGACTCCGGGCCAGGCATCGCTGTTCGTCGAAATCGCCCCCGGCATGGACATCATGCGGGTGACCGACGTGGCGCTCAAGGCGACCGACGTGCGGCCGGGCATGCTCATCATCGAGAGAATGTACGGCATGTTGGAGGTCCACTCCGACTCCCAGGCGGACGTGCGCCAGGCCGGCGCCGCCATTCTCGATTGCCTTGGTCTCAAGGAGGACGACCGTATCAAGCCGGAGCTGGTGGCGAGCCAGGTCATCCGCAACATCTCGCCCTACCACACCCAGCTCATCAACCGTTCCCGTCACGGCGACATGATCCTGCCGGGTCAGACCCTCTATGTTATGGAGGTCGCTCCGGCCGGCTATGCGTCGATCGCTGCCAACGAGGCGGAGAAGGCGGCCAACATCAACATTCTTGAGGTGCGGGCGTTCGGCAGCTTCGGCCGCGTCTATCTGGGTGGCGAGGAGAAGGACATCGACGTCGGCTACCGCGCCGCCGAGGCTGCCATCTCTGCAATCACCGGCCGCTCCGGTCGCGCCGCGGTCGACCGATGAGGGCTCCGTCGAAAGCAGACTTCCCCACTGGAGGCAAGTGATGACTGAAGCATTGGGCATGATCGAAACGAGGTCCTTCCCGGCCGTCGTGGAGGCCGCCGACGCCGCTGTCAAGGCCGCCAAGGTGGAGCTGGTTTCTTACGAAAAGACCGGTGGAGGCTACGTCACCGTCATCGTGCGCGGCGACGTGGCGGCGGTGAAGGCCGCCTGCGACGCGGCCCAGATCGCCGCTGGGCGCGTCGGTGAGCTCGTGGCCGTCCACATCATTGCCAGGCCACACGTCAACGTCGACCTGGTCATGCCCCTCGGCCGCGAAGAGCAGGCCAAGGCGCAGCAGAAATAGGGCCGCACCGCGGCCCCGCGGCCGCCGGCCCGGAAGGGGCACGACATGGTCCTGGCCAGGGTGGTTGGAACCGTTGTGGCAACCCGCAAGGAGGCTTCCCTCGACGGCCTCAAGCTCTTGCTCGTGCGGCCCGTCGACGAGGAGGGCCGAGAGATCGGAGCGCACCTGGTAGCGGCCGATGCGGTCGGGGCCGGCCCGGACGAAATCGTCCTGGTTGCCTCGGGCAGCTCGGCCAGGCAGACCACGGCTACCGACAAGCGGCCCGTCGACGCGGTGGTCATGGCCATCGTCGACACCTGGGCGGTCGGCGCCACGACGAAGTACAAGAAGTGATGCCTCCAATGTCGGTGCTCGAAGGGCAAGGGTCCCTCCACCACCCGGCAGGACTCGTACTTGATTCACCGATGCCCATCGTGGGAGAGCGGGGCCGACCCTTGGCCCTGAAGCCTGGACCCCTGACCGCCGCCAGAGCCCGCCAAGATCTACCGCCGAGGAGGGAGAGATGACGACGCGACTCTCGGACACCGAGATCGAGGCGATTGCGCGGCGCATCGCGGGCGACCTGGAAGGGCACCAGCCATCCGGGACGAGCGGAGGCAGCGCAAGCTCGGCGCCGAACGGCCTGGGGCTCTTCCCGACCGTGGAGGCTGCAGTCGCGGCGGCCCGCAAGGCCCAGCCGACGTTCGTGGCGCTACCGCTGGCGACCCGCGCGCGCATCATCGCGTCGATCCGGGCGGCAATGCTGGCCGCCGCCGAGGAGCTGGCACGGGCGGCTCACGCCGAAACGGGTCTGGGACGCGTCAGTGACAAGGTCATCAAGAACCGGCTGGTCTCCGAGCGGACCCCGGGGCTTGAGGATCTCTTTCCGGTGTCCGTCACCGGCGATCACGGCCTCACCCTCACCGAGCCGGCGCCGTTCGGCGTCATCGGCGCCATCACCCCGTGCACGAACCCCACCTCGACAATCATCTGCAACACCATCGGCATGATCGCGGCCGGGAACACGGTGGTCTTCAACGTCCACCCGACCGCCAAGGCATGCTCCATGCAGACGGTGGCGCTCCTCAACAAGGCAATCGTCGCGGCGGGAGGCCCACCCGAAGTCGTGACCTGCGTGTCGGCCTCGAGCCTCGAGACTGCCGGGCAGCTCATGCACCACCCGGGCATCCGCCTGCTGGTCGTGACCGGTGGAGGCGGCGTCGTCAAGGCCGCGATGGCGTCGGGGAAGCGGGCGATCTGCGCCGGACCGGGCAACCCGCCGGCCGTTGTCGACGAGACCGCCGACATCGGGAAGGCGGCCCGGGACGTCGTGGCCGGCGCCTCCACCGACAACAACATCATCTGCGTGGACGAGAAGGAGGTCCTGGTCGCGGCACCTGCCGCCGACGCTCTGCTCGCAGCCCTGCGCAAGGAGGAGGTCGCCGTGCTCGGCCCCCACCAGCTCCCGGCGCTGGAGAAAGTGGTCTTTTCAAAGATCCATGGCCCCCGCCACGAGGCGGAGATCAACCGCGAGCTGATCGGCAAGAACGCCAACGTCATCCTCGGCAAGCTGGGGATCTCGGCGCCTGACTCGGTGCGCCTCGTGGTCGTGGAGGTCGACATCGACCACCCGCTGCTGTGGACCGAGCAGATGATGCCCGTGCTGCCTGTGTGCAGGGTCCCCAACGCCGACTTCGCCATCGACCTGGCGGTGCAGGTGGAGGGCGGCAACCGCCACACCGCGGTCATGCACTCCAGGCACCTCGACCGCCTGAGCCGCATGGCCAAGCTCTGCGACTGCAGCATCTTCGTCAAGAACGGCCGCTCCCAGGCCGGGCTCGGGCTGGACGGCGAGGGGTTCTGCTCCTTCACCATTGCCAGCCCCACGGGTGAGGGACTCACGTCACCGCGCAGCTTCTCCCGGCAACGCCGATGCGTGCTCGTGGACCACTTCCGGATCACCTGATGCAGCGGGCCTCGACCATCGCGGTGCTGGACTTCGCCGAAATCCCCGCCGGGGTCGCGGCCACCGACGCGATGCTGAAGCGGGCGCCGGTGTCCTTCGTGCGGTCGGGCTCGGTGACCCGGGGCCGCTTCCTCACCGTCCTCGGCGGCAGCACGGCCGCCGTCCAGGAGGCGCTTCGCGCCGGCCTCGAGGTCGGCGGGACCGCGATCCTGGACCACGTACTGCTGGCCGATGTGCACCCTCTCCTGCTGGACGGCATACTCGGCGGGCGGCACCCGGCGTCTGGCCCTTTGGCTCTGCTCGAGACAGACACCGCGGCCGCCGCCGTGCGCGCCGCCGAAAGAGCCCTCAAGGGCGCCATGGTCGAGCTGGTGGAGGTCCGGCTGGCTGACGCCGGCCTCTCGGGCAAGGGTCTCGTCGTGCTCTGCGGCGCCCTCCACGACCTCGACGCGGCGGTCGAGCTGGCGACCTCCGAGCTTTCGGCGGGCGGCCTCCGCCTTCGGACGCGCGTCATCCCCGCCCCTCACCCGGCCACGGTCGACCAGACTTCCCGCACCACCCGCTTCGACGACTCGGAGCTGCTGGACCTCGGTGGGGAGGTGGGCTGATGCTCCTCGGACGGGTCATCGGTGTCGTCGTGCCCTGCGTCGTCGTCGAGGGCCTGCAGGGCGTCCCGATGCTGTTGGTGCAGCCCCTGGACCGGGAGGGCAAACCCAGGGGCCGGACCCTGGTGGCGGCCGACCCCACTCGCATGGCCGGCCCCGGTGAGCTCGTGACCTACGAGGGGGGCCGCGAGGCCGCTCTCCTGCTGGATCCCTGGTTCGTGGCAGTGGACCACGCCATCGTCGGGATCGTCGATGCCTTCCACCGTGCGGACGGGGAGGCCCAACCATGATCATCGGGCGCGTGGCGGGAACCCTCACCTCGACCATCAACCACCCGTTCTACGATGGCAGGAAGCTGCTGCTGGTCGAGCGCTTGACACCGGTCGGCGGGCTCTCCGGAGACTACCTCATCGCCATCGACGCCGTCGGTGCCGGCGTCGGCGAGCAGGTGCTGGTGCTCGACGAGGGCACCGGCGCCCGACAGGTCGTCGGCTCCGCCACAGCTCCCCTGCGTTCGATCATCGTCGGCATCGTCGATGCGGTCACCATGTCGTAGAAGGGCTCGAGTCGGCGAGATCAGCCCCGCGCGAGGGGAGAGAGGACCTCGCGAAGAAACTCCCGGGCGAGGGCGTGGATCCCGGGGCTGAGGCTCTCGCGCGGACCCGCCACGTTGAGCACCTCGTAACCGCCATTGTCCAGCCAGTCGCGTGCCTGGTCGGGCTCCGGATCCTCACCGAGATCCAGCACCAGCAGCGGCCGGCCGAGCCATTGGGCGAGGTTGATGGTGAGGCCCGTCCCGCTCCCGGCCGGCCCCCAGGTCAAGACAAGCGTCGCATCGGACTCGCGCACGTTCCACTCGGTGCGCACCCGGTACTCGCGGCTGGGCGTCTCGCGCAACGGGTAGGCCATGGGAACACGACCATCCTCGGCCTTGCGCCCGAGCGGGCACCACCCACCGCATTCGATCCCAAGCTCCAGCGCGACATCCAGAGCGGCGCGATCCACCCCGGTTTGCCCGCCCGAGACGATTCGTTGGAGCATCACAGGGGAAGGAGCGCTTCGCCGGCTGGCAGGAGCGCCAGGCACACCGCCAGGATCACGTAGAGGGCCAGGAGCTGGACGCCCTCAAGCCAGTTGCTCTCGCCATTGAGGGTGACGAGCCCAGCCAGTCCCACGGCCGCCGCCACCGCGATCACCTCCACGCCCGAGAAGACGAGGGTCATCGGATGGCCGAGCGGGAGCGAAAGCAGCACCAGCACCGGCGTCACGAACAGCGCCACCTGCAACGAGGAGGCAAAGCAAACTGAGAGCGCCGCATCCATCTTGTCCCGCCAGGCCAGAAGAACGGCGGCCGCGTGCTCGGCCGCATTCCCCAGGACCGCAACCACCACCACGCCCATGAACACAGGGCCGAGGCCAAGAGTGTGGCCCACTTCCTCCACACTCCCGACCAGGACTTCCGAGATGACCGCGGTTGCAGCGCCAGCAGCCAGCAACGTGAGCGTCGCCCGCCGGCTGGTCCACTTCGCCTCACCTGGCTCGTGCCCCCCACCCAGCAGGTGCCGATGGGTTCGGAGCGAAAACAGCAGTGCCGCCCCGTA
>Ga0116171_10006039_pt1 | contig 10540 bp, 2 predicted proteins | sample AD_JPNHW2_MetaG_FD_89798 | JGI IMG/M metagenome (GOLD analysis project Ga0116171, IMG submission 89798) | Active sludge microbial communities of municipal wastewater-treating anaerobic digesters from Japan - AD_JPNHW2_MetaG | ecosystem: Engineered > Bioreactor > Anaerobic > Digestate | place...
CGCTTCCCCAAATGTTACGGTGACCGGGATCAGAACCTGAGAAGTCGGGTCTCCCACCGGAGACGTCAAGTTGCCCGAAGGCGCAACACTGTCGAACAGACGCCACAGGGGGACGGACGCCAGGCTGGGATTCTGCGCGCCATCCACCGCGGCCCCCGCGACAACCCACACCGACGCCAGCCCCTGACCGGAAGGCGCCAGATCGAAGGTGAAGACCATGTCATCCACCGCATGGAAGTTCGCCACGGTTGCGTTGTCCGCTCCGATTCCCTGAATCGAGAAACCCTCCACCGGTTCGTTGAACGTGGCCACCACCGGAATCGGCGATTGATTCGTCGGATTGGAAACCAAAGTCGTCAGCGTCACCGTCGGCGGATCGAGATCGCTGAACGGATCGAAATAGATGGAATCCACGATGGTTCCCGGTTCGGAAACATTCCCCGCCCGGTCGCGGAACTGGACCTCGATCGTTTTCATTTCGATTCCGAATGACAATTGCCAGGTCCGCGTGGTGTTGGCCGCTTCCCATCCGGTCCACTCGCCTTTCTCGCGCAACCGCATCCAGGCCACCCCCGAGGGGTTCGTCCCCGGGTCGCTCCAGTCGAGATTCAGTTTCGCCCGTCTCATGGAGGCCGTCTCGCGACCGTTGTTGATCAACACGCTGCCGGTCGGAGACAAGGTGTCCTGCGTCGAGGAAGTCGGACGCGACCAGAGGCTCGAAGTCGTCCATCCCTCCACCTCCGCAGCCCGCACGCGGTACCAGTACGCGTGCCCGTCCTCGAGATTGTCGAAGGTATAAGCCAGCGTCGTCGAACTGAGTTCAACCGCTTCCGGGGACAGGAAATCGCCCGTGACATCGCGCTGAAGCGTATAGCGCACGGCATTCTGGAACGGATACCAGGCAACGGTGTTGGCCGTCCCGGTCGTCCACTCCGGTTCGGGCTTGACGACCATGATCGAAGGATCAATCAGAATACCCGCACCCGGTCCATACGCCAGATTTCCATAGTTATCTTTATCGGTACAGGCATTGGCATTCACGATCAGCGCCAGGGCGCCCTTCCCGGTCACTCCTTCCACCCGGACCCGGTAAAGGGTGGAGGAAAGCGCTTCCAGAACCACGGACGCGTGACGCGTCGTGCCTGTCGGATCGTGAACCACGGTCACATCGGCCGAATCCGCAAAACCCGCCACAGCCCGGTCGAATTCAACCCGGAAGGCCACCTCCGGCAGACTGGTCGGCCCGGCATCCTCGGGCGTGATGGACAACACGCGCGGACCGGGAACGGCGGACGTGTCAAGGAGAATCGAATCGCTCACGGAGTTGAGCGGCGAGATATTCCCCGCCCGGTCCCGATACTCCACCCAGACCGTCTTCGGTCCGTCTCCCGGCAACAGCGCCCACGCTCGCGTCGCCGCAACGGGCTCCCACTCCGTCCAACCGATCCCGTTACTCAGACGCATTTCGGAAACGCCCGACGGATTGGCGCCCGGGTCCGTGGCCGTCAAGGTCAACACCACGTCCGAATAGGGCGTCACCGCATCCCCGTTGTTGATGACGATTGTCCCCGAAGGTTGAAGGGCATCCTGCGTGGACGACGTGACCGCCGACCAGGCGGTTGGTTCCGCCCGCCCGGCCTGTTGCGCCCGAACCCGGTACCAGAACGTCCGGCCATCCCCCAGGTCGGTGAAGGTGTGGGCCAAAGTCCCGGAGGAAACCTGTGCCTCCGTCGGTTGTGGGAAGCCGGGCAGGACATCGAGTTGGATCGAATAAGTCACCGCGTCCAGAACGGGCAACCACTCGACCGTATTCTGCGCTCCCGGGGTCCATTCCGGCTCCGGCACCATCGCGGCGCGCAAGCCGGGCTTGACCAGATAGACACGCGGACTGGGAGCGGAAGCCAGATTCGGCGCGCCGGCGGAGTCCACACAAACCCCCGCCTTGACGCTCAAGGTGAAGTAGCCTGTCGCCGTCAACCCGCTCACCACCGCCGTATAGGTGGTGGACGACACGGCCGTCAGACTGACCGACGTGTGATCCGTGTTGCCAGCGGAATCGTGCGTGACCAGAACATCGGAGACCTCGGAAAAACCGGTGACGGGCGTATCGAATTCGATCTGAAAACGGATGGAGTCCGCGGTTGTCGGTCCCGTTTCGGACGGTGTGATGCGCAAAACGCGGGGAGCGGGCGGTTCAAACTCGATCGAATCCGACGCGATCGCGGAGGCATTCCCCGCGCGGTCGCGGAACTGGGCCTCCACTGTCCGGATCCCCTTGAGGTTCTTCAATGTCCAGATCCGCGTCAGCTGGTAAACTTCCCAGGAGGACCAGACGGTCCCTTCCCGGAAACGCATCCACGCCACCCCCGACGCCGTGGTTCCCGTATCCCGGGCATTCAACGTCAGGGTCACCGTGGTGACCGATGTCGTGTCGGCTCCTGCGTCAATCAGGATCGAACCGGTGGGAAGCTCCGTGTCCTGGGTCGAGAAAGTCGGCAACGACCAGGAGGTCAGTTCCCCATCGGACAAGGCCCGCACGCGATACCAGTAGGTGTGTCCGTTCTCCAGATTGTTGAACGTATGGGTCAGATTGGTGGGTTTCAGCGTCACCTCCTGGGTCCAGGAAGTGGCAAATTCGGGGACTCTCGACATCTGAAGAGAATAACTCGTCGCGCCCACGAACGGATAACACGCGACAGTGTTGAGCGTCCCGGTGGTCCAGGCCGGTTCCGTCTTCATGCGCGGACGCGGCTTGACGGGAAGCGCCTGGGCCTCGTACGCCCCCATATCGAAGGCATTCCCCGCCCCCTCGCGTCCGTATCCCACCAGGTCAACGGGCCGCGGACGGTTGAGGATATCGGCCACCGGCACACTGACACTCGTACCGGTGTCAATGGCCGCGGAGCGGTAACCGGGCCGATAATCCACGACCTCGTAGGCGTCGAACAACCCGGCATCGGTCACCCGTCCCACCACTGTAAGCGTGGTGGTCGTGTTCGCGGTCACCAGCGCTTCGAGCGTCTGATCGGTCTTCAGATTGACCTGAAGTCCCACCAGTTCGCCCGGCACGAAAATCCCGCTGTCATCGGTGAAGATCGTGGTGGCTGTCCCCGGATCGTAAACCGGAATCCGGCTCCAGACACCGGCCACCGCCACCTGGCAACTGGGGTCGCCATCCACGTTGTCGCTGGCGCCGGTCACCTTCTTGTTGATGGCCGCGGCGCCAGTCTGCAGACCGGTTTCGTAGTCGGAGTAGTCTCCATTCGGATTGTCATAGAAAGGGCAAAACCGCACCGTCGGATCGGCCGAGGCATTCGCCTCGAGCACGGCAGATTGTCCGTTGCGCGTGAAAAGGGTGTTCCAGATGGCGGGCGAAGACGAGAAGCAGTAGATCCCGCCCCCCAGTTGGCTGGCGCTGTTGGCGGCCAGGGTACAATTGACAATATCGGGAGAGGAACTGTAAAGCCCCAGGGCGCCCCCCGATCCCGCCGCCCGGTTTCCCGCGATCACGCAATTCTCGATGCGCGGCGCGGAACGGTAACAGTAGATACCCCCTCCAAACCCCTGCGCGGCCAGGGACGTATTCCCCAGAATCCGGCAGTTGAGAATCCGGTTTGTCGCATTGGCATTGAGACAGGCGATTCCACCGCCACTGGCATTCGTGTCGGAGCCGCTCGCCACCCCGCCGGAAATCACCAACCCATCGAGCGTGACGGACGTCACGTCCGAGAGAAGCACCCCCCGCGCGGCAACCGGGGCCACGACCGACGGATTCTTCTCCAGATTCCGTTCGGTCAGGACGGCTTCCCCCCCCGCGAAACCCCCATACAACGCCACATTCGAGGGAACCGTCAACGATTCGGGATAAACGCCGCCGGCGATCCAGATCTCCCGAATCGAGGGGAACCGGGCCGCCACCCGCAGGGCGGTCCCGATTTCCCGGTACGCCTTTTCCCAGGTCATGCCACTCTGAGCACCGACATTTTTCCGATCCACATACAGACGTGTCCCCGTCACCCCCGTCACCACCACCGTGCTCGCATCGGGTTGCGCGGGAGGCAGTTCGGCATTCCCGGCCCGGTCGTACGCAATGGTATAGAAGTCATACGCCCCGTCTCCCAGACCGGACGTGTCAAAGCGGAAGGGAGACGTCTCGGTCGTACCCGCCGAGACATACGCCCCCCCATCCTTGCGGTAGAACAATTCCACCTTCTGCAGCCCACTCTCGGCGTCCGAGGCCAAGAAGGCCACCTCGAAGGCGGCTTGAGTCAGCAAGGGATCCAGAGCCAGGGCTTCCGACACGGGGCGTTGCGTGTCCGCAGGCGGCTCATACGCCGCAGGCGCTTCATCCGCCCCAAGATCCGACAGACCATCCGCGCCCGGCCGGGCATCCCCCTCGAAATCCATCAACGGAGCACTGGAAGAAGTGGCGCGGTCCAGCGCCGCCGAACCATTCGCCAGGTGATAATCCGCCACCCGCCAGATTTTCCCGGCAGACGCCACTCCCGTCATATCCCCCACAACCTCCACACGAACCGCGGAATTCGAGGTCACCATCGCCTGGACGGCCTGCCCCAGATCGGGCCGGATGAATTGTCCCACAAGCGCGCCCACCGCCAGAGTGGCCGAACTGTCGGTCAGGACCGTCCGGTGGGTGGCGGCGTTGTAAACAGCCGCCGCCGTCCAGGTGCCGGACGTGGCACTCGCCTGGTCGCCCACAAAACGCGCGTCCCCTTCGAGGCTGTCGGAGACGCCCGCCACGTGCATGTTGAGGGCATTGGCGCCCGTCCAGACACCCGTCTCATAATCGGAATAATCTCCTTGCGGGTTGTCTGTAAACAGGCAGCGTGTCACCACAGGATCGCCCGACGCCAGATGTTCATGGATGGCGTATTTCGCGTTCCGGACAAAGATCGTGTTCTGAATGACGGGAGCGCCACCGGCGCAGAACAGACCGCCTCCCAGATAGTTGACCTGTCCCCCCAGAATCGTATTGTCGGCGATGGTACAGTTCCGAATGACGGGACTCGAGTTTTCCGTATAGAGCCCTCCCCCGAAATACCCGCCGTTCGCGGCGATCACGCAGTTTTCGAGAACCGGGCTGGAATTCTGCATCGCCACCCCACCCCCGTAATTGTCCGCGCGGTTTCCGACAATCTGGCAGTTCTGAATCATTGGCGAGGAGGAGTAACAGAAAATGCCGCCGCCATTGGCCGTTCGCGCCTCGGCGGAATTGCCGGTGATCACGCACCGCCGGATCACGACCGCGTTACTGAAGAGCAGGTTGCAATACACCCCGCCCCCCGAATAGAGCGGACCATTGGCCCGTCCTCCCGTGAGGGTGAAGCCATCCAGTACCACATTCTTGACCCGGTCGAGCGTCACAACGTGGTCCGCCGCCGCCCCGGCATCGGCGGTGGAGGCATCCAGAATCGAAAAAACGTCCTTTTCGGGCCGTTCGGAAAGATTCGTTTCGGTCCCCTGAAAACCGCCAAAGATCGCCAGATTGCTGCGCGGCGCGATGGACTCGCGATACACTCCCCCGGCCACCCAGACCTCCGTCACCGTCGTATAGGCCGCGGCCACCTCGAGCGCCAGACTCACACTGCGAAACGCATGCGCCCAATCCGTCCCCACGGCGGTACCCGTGGCGTTGAGATCCACATAAAGGCGTTGTGACGCCACCGAGGTAATGACCCCCGTCTCGGCATCCGGCGCCGAAGGCGCAGACTCGACGTTCCCGCTCTGGTCGTGCGCCACCGTATAAAAGGCATAGCGGCCATCGCCTCCCGCAGTCGCGGTATCGAACAGAATCGGACTTGTCATGTAAGTACCCGCGGAAACAAACGCCCCGCCGTCCTTGCTGCGGAAAAGTTCCACCCCCGCCAACCCGCTTTCCGCATCGGAAGCCAGCCAGGCGATCTTCACTATCGGCTGAGTTTGCAGCCGCGTCAGGGGAAGGGCATACGAGACCGGGGGAACCGTATCGGCTGCCGGAACAAAGTCCGCCGGGGCTTCGTCAGCCCCGATGTCCGCCAGACCATCCGCCCCCGGCCGCGCATCCCCTTCAAAATCCACTTGGGAAAGCGTCTCGGTCGAAGCGCGATCCAGCGCGGCGGAACCATTCAGCAGGTGGAAATCGGCAAACCGATACGAAGCCCCGAGGGGCACATATCCCGTCACATTTCCGACCACTGTCAGCGTTGAGGTGGTGTTGGCCACCACCAGCGCCAGCTGCGATTGCGCCGTATTGGGATTCAGCAGTTTGCCGACGAGACTTCCCGTCGTCCATCCGGCATTCCGGTCTGAAAGAAGAGTCCGCCCGGTCAACGCATCGTAAGCAGGCGCCGCAGTCCAGGTCTCGGACGAATTCTCGACCGAATCCTGAACAAAACGGGCATCTCCTTCCAACAGACGGACCGCACCCGTCAACTTCAGGTTCAAGACATTCGCGCCCTTCAAGACCCCCACCTGTTCCTCATAATAATCTCCGTCGGGATTGTTGAAAAACAGGCAGTGCGACAGGACCGGCTTTTCCCCCACCCCATTCAGATAAATCGCCACCTTGTCGTTCTTCTGGAAGAGGGTGTTGGCCAGACGCGGGGAGGAAGAACCGTTGAGATACAGAGCGCCTCCCGCGGCCCCCTGATCCGTGGCCGCGTTATCGGCCACCGTACAGTGAACCAGAACGGGCGAAGCGTTGTTGAGATACAACGCCGAACCAAAGTGTCCCCAGTTCCCCGCCACTCCGCAATCCGTCCAGACCGGCGTTCCGCCCTCGAAACAGGCGCCCCCACCCCAATAAGCGGAATTGCCGCTGACCTGGCAGGCCTCGAACACCGGACTCGACTGGGCGCCATATACCCCACCACCCGAAATATTCGCCCGGTTTCCGCTCACCCGGCACCGGACCAGACGGTTGCTGGCATCCGCGCCGGAAAAATAAACCCCACCTCCGCTCGATTCGGTCCCCAAGCCGGCGGCCACGCCCCCAGTCACCGTGAACGAATCGAGCGTGGCCGTCGTTACATTCTGGAAAACGACCGCATGATTGGCGGCCCGGCCATTTCCCGCCTGACCGGCGTCGAGCAGAGTCACTCCCGCAAGGCCGTTCCGATCCGCAGCGGCCATTTCGGTTCCGGCAAAACCACCCCGCACCGCCACCCCGCTTTTCATCGCGATCGCTTCTGGATAGGTTCCCACATGAACCCAGATTTCGGTCCCAGCGGTTGCGGTGGTCAACGCCTCCCCGATCGTTTTGAAAGCCAGGGACCAGGATTTCCCATCCCCACTGGAATCGCGACTGCCATCTACAAAAAGCGTTTCCGCCTGGGCGGAGATCCCCATGGTCAACAGGAAAAGTCCACAGGCAATCCATCTCAGGACATGAGCCTTCGACATCACGGGAATCCGGAAAAAACGGCTGGATTGAAACACCATCATCTGCTGTCTCCTAAAGAAAAACCAGGGATTGCGGCCTGCAACACAGAAGACCACCGTATAGTCCTTTATTATTCGGATGACAACGTCGAATCGCAAGTCAAAACGCTCAACTGCTTCAATATCAAAGGAACAGACTTATATCTGAATATCCCGGAAAGTAGAAAAATCGGGTGGAACGACAGCGCGTCGTTCCACCCGATCGTTTTATCCGGAATTTCCCCGGCCCTCGGTCAAAACTCCCGCATCAATTCCAAGAGTTTCCGGTCCAGCTTCCGGCCCTTCCAATCCTCATACGCCACATCCGCGCGTTGAGAATCGAGGAGGCCGAAACTCCCCCGGAAATTCCAGAGCGCATACCCGATGTTGTGCGACTTCAAAATATCGAGCACATCGCGGAACCACGCCAGAAAGACCGCGTGCGGGGTCCTGTTGTGGCAACCACACTCGCCGCAATGAACCCCGACGCCTTTCTGCGCCAGTTCCACCCAGGGGGCATAGTGCTTTTCGAGACGCTCCCGGTCCCAATCCTTCATGGGCCAGCGAGGCTCAGGAAAATACTTGCTGCTCTCGATCCACGACGCCTGATAATGACTGATTTCCATCGGGTCGTACCCCCGGCAGCTCTGGCCAATATCCAGGTCCGCCAGTTCGGGTAACGGCTTGCGGGCGTAATCCATCCCATCCAGAATGACATAACGCCCCGGATCTTTCTCATGGATCGCCCGGAACGCTTCGCGTACCACCCGCCCATACGCCTCGCGGGTCATCCCGCCTTCCCCTTCGCCACAGGGTTCATTGACCAGGTCGAAGCTCAACCGTTCCGCCGGAATCCCCTTGTATCGTTCGGCAAACAACTGCCAGTGGAAGAGAAACGCCTTGAGCGCCGCCTCGTCCTTCCAAAGGTTGAAGGGTTCCTGGCGTTCCCTGTTGACGCTGTAACCGGGCGCGCGGTGAAAATTCAGGGACACGTGTATTTTATACTGACGCCCCAACTCCACAACCCGATCAATCTTCTTCAGGGTCTCCTCTTTGATCTTGTACACATCGTCGCCTTCGATCCAGTGCGTATAGGCCATGGGCAGGCGGACAAAATCAAATCCCCATTCGGCCATCCATTGAAAATCTTCCTCGAGCGGATTGCAGGAATCGCCTTTCGAGAAGAAATAGGTCAAATTGAATCCCCGCCAGCGGGGTACACGTTTCTGCAGGCCTTTCGGGGTTTCCGGTGCCCCCTCCCCCTTCTTCTCCGGTTCTGCGCTCCAGCCGTGTCCCCCCAGCGCGGTCGCGGCAACGGCACAGGAAGCCGACTTCAGAAAGGTACGCCGGGATGCCTGAATATTCTGAGTGGAACCCTTCATCGGATCTCTCCTTCTTTTTCTGAATCTGACACTCTTTAACTTTATGGGGACGGTCCCTCCGTTTTCAAGTGGAAAAGGTTTTTACCATCCGTTTCCAGGACGAAAATCTTCTCGAATCTCAACGAATTCTTTTCGCACAACAGGGTTGCGCCAAACGGGCGTTCTTGAGTACCATGCAGAAGGAATCGGGACGGCCAACGCCGCAGCACAGGTTTCGGGATCGAGAAAATGGGAACACCCCACACGCCCCCCACCCTTGAAATACAAGCCAACGCCGACGAATCGTCTTCCGTTCAGGTGTGGAGGCGTTTTTTCATTTTCGATGTGCATTTCGTTTCGAATCTGGCACGGCTGTGGCACAACCGCTACCTGATATTCGCGCTGACCCAACGCGGCGTCCGGGCCCGGTACAAACAATCGCTCATCGGGATCGGCTGGGCCCTGATTACCCCCCTGGCCATGACGGCGGTCTTCACGTACATGTACTCGGCTCTGGGGCTCGAGGGAAGAAAGACCTTCCCCTGTCCTCCGGTTCTTTATCTGCTTTTCACGCTTTCATTCTGGAACTTTCTGACACGCGCCATCACCAACGGCTCGACCGCGCTTGTCTCGAACATGGACCTGGTCACCAAGGTCTATTTTCCCCGCGAAGTTCTGCCTATTTCGTCAGTCCTGACCAATGTGGTGGATCTGGTCTTTTCCTTCCTGCTCTGGGCGGGGGTGGCGGCCGGTTACAGTTATCTGCGACCCGGTGTGGCTTTCTCCTATCCCCACGCCTATCCGTTTCTGCCGCACGCGGGGTGGTTGTGGCTCCCCGTTATTTTCTTTTTTCACCTGCTTCTGATTCTCGGTATCGTGTTCATCACCGCGACCCTTCAAGTGTATTTCCGCGACGTGGGACATCTCATCAACCTGGGCCTGACTCTCTGGCTCATCATCACCCCAGTCCTGTACGCCATAGGGGCCTTTTCCGGGGGGCGCTACACGACCCTCATCAACCTCAACCCCATGACCGGGATCATTGACGGCTATCGGCTGGCCATCATTTCCCGCGCCTCCCCATGGTACACCGCTCCGAACTGGGAACATCACGTGGTGGGGTCGGTTCTTTTCTCGGTGTGGATCTTCCTGGTGGGTTACAGCTTTTTCAAACACGAAGAACAATACTTTGCGGATGTCGTCTGATGGAACGAGTGCTGCTTGAACACGTCTGGAAACAGTACGACCGGCGGTACGGTTCGAACCGCTTCCGGAAACTGTTTGCGTCGCTCATGGGGCGGCATCCCGAACGGAATGAATTCTGGGCGCTTCAAGACATCTCCTTCCAACTCGAGGAAGGGGAAAGCCTGGGGATCATCGGCCCGAACGGATCGGGCAAAACCACCCTGTTGCGCCTGCTTTCCGGCATTTCGCGCATCAACCGGGGACACCTGCTGGTGCGGGGAACCGTCTCGGCTCTCATCGCCCTGGGCGCGGGTTTTCACCCGGAATTGAGCGGACGCGAGAATATCTACCTGAACGGTTCCATCCTGGGCCTCAAACACCGGATGATCCGCAAGTTCTTCGACGACATTGTCGAATTCGCCGACATCGGCGAATACATTGATTCCCCGGTCAAGCGCTACAGTTCCGGCATGTTCGTGCGATTGGGCTTTGCCGTGGCGGCCCAGGTCCGGCCCGACATCCTGCTGGTGGACGAAGTGCTGGCCGTCGGAGACGCCCGTTTTCAGGCCCGCTGC
>Ga0116171_10006041_pt1 | contig 10537 bp, 8 predicted proteins | sample AD_JPNHW2_MetaG_FD_89798 | JGI IMG/M metagenome (GOLD analysis project Ga0116171, IMG submission 89798) | Active sludge microbial communities of municipal wastewater-treating anaerobic digesters from Japan - AD_JPNHW2_MetaG | ecosystem: Engineered > Bioreactor > Anaerobic > Digestate | place...
CACTCATCAACAGTAATAGCAACGATACGGCCATGTATGTGATGAATTATTTTGTCTATGCTGATTCTCTTATTCTGCGCAAACAATCCATCAATGTAAATTTAAATGATACCACTACCTTGTTTCACCTGATCGACCGGATGAAAGTCACGGTGCTGGCCGAAGGCGGCGTGGGCATTGCCGCTCCGCAGGTAGGAATAAACAGGAACATCATTTGGGTGCAGCGTTACGATAAAGGCAGCATAACCAACCATCCCTGGGAAGTGTACCTGAATCCTAAGATTACCAAGTATTCTGACACCACCAAACTTATGAGCGACGGATGTTTATCAATACCGGGAGTATACCAGCAATCTGTGAGGGCTATCTGGGTGGATGTCGAATATGACCGGCCTGACGGAAGTCATTTTGCAGAACGTGTTAAATCGGAATATACCGCCCATATTTTCCAGCACGAGATCGATCACCTGAACGGTATTGTGTTCTTAGACAGGACGAATTAATAAAAATAAAAATCAACAGGTATTATACCGGTGTTGATTGTTCCTTTTAAAGTGCCACCTGAATCATAATAATACACTTTCCCTTTCTGCACATAGTCTACAGCATCAGCCACAAAGATGTTGTTATTCACAGGATTGACTGCTAATCCATGAAACAGGGCGCTGCCCTGCTGAATAAATGCCTGGGAAGGCAAATCCGTTGCCGTAACAGGCATACGGTAAATACCCTTGCACATATAATAAAGCGTATCCCTGGTACTGTTTATTGTCAGTTTATCCCAGATATCCAGTGAAGTGTTTAACTGAAAGCAATGTTCCACCTGCTTTTGCTGAATATCCACCTTGTAAATCGCCGCCTTGACCGAGTTGCCTGCATCGCCGGCACACATCACCCACAATTTATTATTCTTATCCATACGCAATGATGTACCGGCAAAACCAAGCTGTATGCTGTCGGCAATTTCATCAGAATTCGTGCTGATCAAATAAATTTTATCCGACCTAGTATTGGTCACAATAACGACATCATTGTAATGAAGCATTTCTTCCGTGCTTCCTTTACATGGTATGGTTTCAACAACATTATTTGTATTCAGATCCACGACACTGATATTGTTGCTGTATAAATCAGTAACATAAGCTTTGGCAGCATCAACAGGCAGGAAATAACGCGGTGAAACCAGGCCGCTGATCACGCCTGACGAAGAAAAATCACTCATATTCACCACCTCAATCTTATTGGAATTATTTACCACGATATAGCCTTTGCCGTTATATACATAAATGGATTGTGCCACATCGCCCAGCGGGCGATTATTTACATCTTTGAAAATATCCTCTTTATAACTACCGGTGGTAAAATCGTAAAAGGTCACCGAGGCATTGCTCCATTGAAAATTGCCCTCATTTACTATAAAGACACCATGCCCGGTATTTATATCAATAGTATTATCAGGTGGTTTGTCGTCCTCCTTGCAGGAATGAAAAACAACAAATGATATAATAGTGTAGAATAGAACAGCAACAGTTTTTTTCATATTAATACTTTATTAATTTCTTGCACAGGACCGACTCGTCATGAATGATTTTAATCATGTACAACCCTGCAGGCAAGCCTTGCAAATCAATAGTTTCATCATGGCCGGCACACTTTTTCCTGCAAATAACCTGACCATTATAATTTATAAGCAAAATGTCTGAAACAGGATTCAAACCTTTCAATGAAACTGTCACATAATTACCGGCAGGATTGGGATAAACCAAAGCCATGCTTTCATCCTGACTTTCAGAAATTCCGGCAGGCGCCTGATGGATAACTCCAACAGCATCGAGGTCAAAGCCCGACGCACCAAATGGCGTAGGCCAGGGATCGTTGATCTTGTGATGAAATGCATCATAAGATGCATAAGCAGGTTCAATAGAGCCAACCACATCAATAATTTTTATATGCGTAATATGGTTTATATCAAGGCTTGAAACACTTTCAAGCTCCTGCAAATCGAAAGGTGTGCCATAAAAAAGCCTGTATTTTCCGGCAAGATTATTAAGCTTTGTGGCATCAAGTTCACCATATGTCCCCACCTGCACGTTTGTATCCGTTAATGAGGTGGAAGGAAAACGAATATAATTTAAACCGTCGGAACTCACTTCAACAAAGGCTAGTTCAAGGAATGTATCGGAAAAAGAGTTTTCAAATACGGCAAAATCCCATGAAGGGCCATTTGCTACAGGCCTATCAAATGTTATTATTGCTGTTCCTGCATCGCCGAGGCTTACCACACCGTTAGACCCCGCAGGCCCCAGTGCCAAAGAGCTGTCACCAACATCGGCTTTTCCGAGCGAGGTATCGGCTATATTCTGCCAGCCACGAACAACGTTACATCCGGATGCCCAGGCAACAAACACAGCACTATCTTTATAAATAGCAGTACTACCAATCTGGCCGGCCGGAGGCGGAAATTGCCCATGTGCCAACATCGGGCAAAAAGACAGAAATAGAATTATGACACAAATATTTTTCATCTATTCTTTGATAAACTTTGAACAATACCGGGTCTTCCCGTCAAAAACATTCAACAGGTACATCCCTCCGGGAAACCACGAAATATCAATGATTCCATTAAGTGTACCGGAAAATTTCATCTCTTTTCCATAGCAGTCAAAAATATGAATTTGTGATCCAGGGCTGAGGTTACCGATTGAAATATAATTTCCGGCCGGATTCGGATAAACGTTCAAATTCCCGGCTGTCGTCTCATCAATACCGGCAGTATGATAGTTAGTGGTGAGGTTATCCATGCAGAAATACGTAGGATTATTGATACCAAATGAACCTGTATCCGATGAGTACATTTTGAATGTGAGGCTGTCGACCTTTCCAAGAGAAGTTAAATCAACCCAACGCCAGTCTTTAACAATATAATCATCAACAGAAGAGGCAAAGCGGTAATCGGCCAGGTAAAACATTACGCTGTCGGGTTTTTTAACACCATTATCAAAGCCATAAACCACCAGGGCAAACCAATCGGGGTCTGTGCCGGTGACCCCGCCGAATTTTTTTGCCGGGCCTCCGCCATTTTTCATGGTCAGGAAGCCATATGTCGTGTTGGTCACATAAAAACCACCTACAGTATCGCCATCAGCAATACTATTTAATTTTATATCCGGCAAGACAGCATAGGCACTAACATAACAAACTGCATAATTCACAGAAGAATTATAACCGTACGCCGTTATTGCGCTGAATTCGTTGGCATAACTCTGTGTTATTGTATCGCGCATATTGGAGTAAGAGAATCCGCTCCATGATGTCAGTCCCCCTCCCCAATCGACGAAATAATTAGTGAATCTGGCATTACCGTCGACAAAAAATCCCGAAAAATCAGATCCATTCCAGAATGAATCAACCGGTAATGATAAATCCTCAAAATCCGAAACAGTCTGTGCTTTGATTTCAGCGCTGAAAATGATGATACAAAAAGGGACGATCATCCTGAATAGTGTAAATAACTTTTTCATAATATTTTATTTTTTGTTTTTATTTATTGGAGTTTTAAAACTTATCTGAATGCCCGTGTTAAAGTTTATTCCAGGCATAGCCTGCCAGGCAACCGATTGATAAGATTGGTTCCAAATGTTATTTATTCGCAGATAAACATTAAATGAGAATTTTTTTAAACTGAAATCCTTAGATATAAAAAGATTCCCTAAGGCATAAGGATCAATAAATGCGGTATTGTCCGGGGCTGTATAACACTTTGAAGAGTATTCGACATTGAAATTGAAACTAAAAGTCTTGTAAATAATGTCAATCCCGGGGTTTATCATCCATTCGGGTGTATAGATCAGCTGGTGGCCAATAGCCGATGCGCTGTTGCTTTTCACGATCGTTGCCTTGTTATAGACCGCTTTAGCGGAAACCGTCATAGCCAGACCTTTAATGTTCTGCTGAATCCTGAAACCTGCTTCGCCACCGCGGCTCCATACAGCTTGTATATTCTGCGGTGACCAATATGATGAAACAGGAAGCCAGACGATCCAGTTTTGAATATTATGGTTAAAACCTGATATTGAATATTCGAGCATAGTTTTTTTCCGGTAATGTTTGTTTTTTAAACCGATTTCCTCTGCAAACCCGCTTTCCGGCTTCAGATCAGGGTTTCCGCCAGGATACCAGTAAAGGTCATTTAGTGTAGGAATCCTGTAATTACGGCTTGCATTGAAATACAGAAGCAAATCCTTGTAGAGCCGGATATCCATTGCTACAGACGGCAACACAGGTACAAAGCCATGATTACTGTATTCTTCACGCAAACTCAGGTTCAGTTTCCAGGTTTCCTTCCTGCAGGTTGCTGTATAGGAAGCAAAAGCAGAGAGTTCCTGCTGAGATTGCTCATGAAGATAATAATCACAAAATCCTGAAGTATATTTATAATGTAGGCCAATGTTCATGGAATGGAACGGAAATAGTTTAAAATAGATTTCACTTTCAGTAACCGATGCTGTTGAACCACTTGATGAATTAACAAGCTTTTCGGGCTCCTGGTACTCGTACCCGTCAATCAGCAAGGCCGTTCTTACAAATAATTTATATTTTTCCCCTTTATTCATCCATTCCAGGGCTGCACGAAAGAAATCATCATTTTGCTTTGCCGTGCTGAATTCCTGTGTCATTAAAGGAGGTAGTTGCCTTTTACAATCCTGTATCCACAGTCGAAATGTCAACTGATTCCTTTCATTAATTTTATAAGCCTTATCATGGATAACGCCATAACTGACCATTTTAGAATTTGTTTGCCTGACTTTCGGTGAACCGAATTTTGCCCTATTAATATAGGAAAAATCATTTTCACCTTCATGGTAGAACGCTTTGACCATCAATGCTGTCTTTTTGAGGCTCAATCCGAATTTTAAATTTACTGAATAATTGTCAAAACTACCATAATATCCGCCCACAGCTACTTCCAAACCCTTATTATACTCAGGTTCGTTTGCCAGGTGAATGGCGCCGCCAACAGCCCCGCTGCCATATAATGCCGCCATACCATTATATTGAACCGAAATCTTATTCATAAAACCTGCAGGTACCAGTGAGACATCCATCCCGCCATTCATAGGATTTTGAATATTAAACCCGTTCCACAAAACAGCGGTATGAGAGGTTCCGGTTCCACGCACCGAAACAGAGCTGAGGCCCGTAATGCCATTCGATTTTATATAAACAGAAGAATGCTGTATTAACAGCTGGTCGAGGTTTCCGTATAAAAATGATTTTATAGCAACAGTATCAATATCATCGACTTTCACCCCGCACAAGGTATTTGAAAAACGGTCGGTACTCACCTCCACACCGGGAATCTGGTACACAGAATCGGCAATATTTTTCTGGCCCGCACCTGCCAGGCTGCAGAACAAAAATAAAATACAAATGCCGGTGTTCCTGATCATAACAAAACCTCATCATCATTAAATTATTTAAAGCAGCCTGAGAAAAAAAACAGATAATACTTTGCTATTTATCCATTCAAGCTTTTTTCCCCGAAAGCCTTAAATAATATGTTTGAAACGGCAGGTTTTCTGACTTGTTCCCTTTCAGGCGTCTTCCCATCCCGGTATACAGGGACAGTGACTGAGAGTGCCTTCAAGTTTTATAGAACTTACAGCAGCGGGTACTGTTCAGGATTTTCACCTGATTCCCTTTACCATAAAACATTTTTTTATGGGCACCATTTCGCTGACAAAAATAATCTTTAAGATAACCGTCAAATGGTTCCCGAAAAGTTACAAACAAAATATATGTTGAAAATCAATGCACACGGATTTTCTGACCGATTTGCAAGATACTTTTTGAAGTGAGGCGGTTTAATTTACACAATGTTGATACTGAGGTACCATATTTTTGTGCAATATGCCCCAGTGTTTCACCTTTACGCACATAGTGATAATTCCCGGAATAATATGTTTTCTTCACGGTGGAAGCGGTTTTGCTCGCATATTTCTGGCTTCGTGTTTTATCAAAGGTCCGGTTGGTGAGGAACAAAGTATCATTTAATAATTTGAACTTTTCAAAATCAATGATTTTACGAGGGTTCATGGGTGTTCCCAGGTATCGGACTTCAAAATGAAGATGCGGCCCTGTAGAACGACCGGTACTACCGCCATAACCGATCAGGTCGCCGGCGCTTACACGTTGGTTTTCCCTGACACGAAATCCTGACAAATGGCCGTAAACGGTTTCAAGCCCGTTAAAATGCCTGATAACAATAACATTTCCATACCCCCTGTGATATTTGGCTATTCGCACCATTCCGTCGAAAGCAGATTTTACACTGTCGCCAATGCTCAGTCCTAAATCTATTCCGTAATGAAAACGGCGGTGCCGGTAACCATATTCGGAGTTAATTCTTCCCTTTATCGGCTGTACAAAGAAATTTGTCATATTATCACATAGAACTAAAATAGTTGTATCCGTTTTCTTTGAAAAATCAACACGGGGATAATATATCCCGTCATTGTCCCATGATTCATAAAGATCGCTGGCCGGGAAAAACTCTGAAAGAGAATCGGTATCATCATAAAAATTTGATCGAAGATCAATACTGTCATTCACACTTTCAATAACCTCAAAAGATTCTCCGTTTTGCTGGCCAAAAACAATTGAACGAGGCAAAAGCAGGCAGGCAAAACTAAAAACTGTTATTAAAAGTAACTTTTTCATCATGATCAGATCGACCCCTAAATTATCCAATAACCTATAAATAAAACTTTTAATGATTATTTCCGGATCTGCTAACTTTTACAAAAATACGATTTTTTCAATACAGACAAAATTTTAATTAAAAAAAGTACGATTAATGCCAACGGAAAACAGGGTAAAATATGTATAAATGATCATGAAAAACCTTTTTCTCATGTGGAACCAACATGTCATTTATTAAAATATACTGACTTGGTAGTCTACAGCCTTTGAATTTCCTAAAACTTTAATAGCATTCACGGAGGAAATACTTTTGAATATGCTTAAATACTTCTATGGGATGCCCATGGATTCACCCCAGTGAAATAATCAATTCGGCCTGAGTCGCCCAATAAATTTAATTCATTTATACCTGAATAGAATAATTTCAGACTCAGATTTGAATATTCAGCATTATAATGAACTGAAATTCTATGAATTATTCCAATAATAAAATAACATACTACTTCACCAGTAATTTCGTTTTATTTCTTAGACCGTGAATTTATTTTTATGTTTTTTGGCATTAATTTGAAAAAATGTTTTTCTTTTGTAACTAATTTTGAAAAAAAGAGTATAAAACTTAGTGGTAAAAATTCATATTTTTTTTACTTGTTTGATAAAAAAATGTTAGTTTTACCATCAAATTAATATTATCTTTGAATAGGAATCTGATAAAAAAACGATAATAACAAATTATGAAGTACTTAAAAAAATGGTACATAATTTTGCTGGCGGTTATTATTACTGAGATTGCATTTGATTCATGCAACAGGCATTACCGTTATAAAAGGATGATTAAGCGCAGGCGTTCTGCTATTGCTAAAAGGTACCATTCGCCCTATCAGAAAAAGCTTAAAAAGAATATCATCCCGATCAATAAAAATTATATTATTAAAAACAAGCGTAACGTTTCGGGAGTACCCGGATACGGGAACAGAAGGAAATAAAAAAAAGAGGCTTTTTCAAGCCTCTTTTTTTTTCTTAGATTTTGTGTATCAGATTTTCATAATTTTTGAAGTAAACGTATTTGTTTCTGAGATTACTTTAAGCATATAATAACCTTTTGCAAGTTCGCCGGTAAAGGATATTATAATACTATTACAGCCCGGGAACCTTTTTACAGCGAGTTTTTCATACACTACTTTTCCGGATAAATCAATAAGCCTGATGTCAACGGCAGAGGTATCGCTGGAATAAAAAACCACCTGGAATGCATCAGTGAATGGGTTGGGGTAAACTGTCATGGAATTTTCAGCATCAAAATTATGGATCACATCACCATTAAGAATAAGATTGGCGGCACTCATATTGGGTATGCCATAGCCATAATTTTCGTCGGGATTGAGGAATCGGTCAGATGAAGCTATAACGGCATCAATTACCCTGAGGTTTGATTTTTCACGGTTGGCCTGCCACAAACATGTAACGGAGCCCGCAATAACGGGAGCGGCAAAAGAAGTTCCATTGCCCGACATGATGCTTCCGGAGATAGAAGATACGCTGGCTCCTTCTCCCATGGCGCATACCGAAGGTTTAATGCGACCATCGGCAGTAGGTCCATGCGAACTAAAGGAGGCAATAACACCTTTTTTGTTAACAGCGCCAACGCTCAGAATGTTTTCGGCATCTGCCGGCGCCCCGACGTAATGCCATTCGTTATTACCTGAATTACCGGCGCTGTTGACTACCAGTATTCCTTTACTTGCCGCTATATTTGCCCCCAGGGAAGCTCTGGCTGTCTTACCGTTCATATCAGTATAGGTATGATCCCAGTCAGGATTAAAAAAGGTAGTATAACCCAGAGATGAGCTGATAACATCTGCGCCGACACTATCAGCAAATTCGGCTGCGGCCACCCAGTTGTCTTCTTCAACAGGATATTCACTATCAGAATCTTCGGAACGCAAGAGCCAGAAATTTGCTTTAGGGGCCGTTCCGATAAGTTTTCCGGGTATATTTCCACCTATAACGGATAAAACCATCATGCCATGTTCACTGCGGGAAAAAACATCACCGCCGGGAGTGACAAAATCTTTGGTCCCCAATATCTGGTTATTGATCCAGAGACTGTCGAAAACAACCATAGAATCGGCATTATAAAAGCCGGCATCGAAAATGGCAATCACCATACCCTGCCCACGGAAACCTAAATTATGAAGAAAATCAGTACCCACCTGGTGTACTTGGTTATAGGCATTGCCATAATCAAAGATGTCAGCAGCCACAACAGGTTCTGGTTTTTCAAAACTATTAAGGGATGTTTCATTTTTAAACGATCCATCCAGACTGTTTATGCCATCCATGGTATCCTTGCGTTTTTTAAGCTTTACACCTTTTTTTACTGAACTTTCGGCTAACGAATCAATACCGGCAACAAAAGGCAGGGCAAGGATTTTCGCAAGAACAGCGGCGTCGGTGGTCCGGATGGTGACGCAGTTAAACCACCTGGAAACGGTGTAAACTTCAGCTCCCTTATTTCTTACACTGTCGATATACCATGAATTCACGGGAATATCATTATTTTGAATATCAATATTCTGGCGGGCACGCCGTTCAAGTGCTTTGGGCGATAAATACTGTGCGGGATTCTGTATCGAATAAGGTGAATTGTTTTTATCTGTAAAAGTCACCCGGTACTTGGAAACTACATACTGTGCTTCCACTGTAAAAAACAATAAACATAAAATAAGTGACAAAAGGTGTTTTTTCATTTTTTCAATTATTGATTTCCAAAAGATTGAAGGGTGTATGAATAATTTATTCCGCTTTTTATAACACCGGTTGGCTCTTTGATTAATGAAACATACTTTTTATAAGCCAAACCAATGTGCGCAGCATATACTTCCTGCTGGAAATCTTCACTGATAATAGATGTGAAGTCTTTCTGCAATACCGTAACCGTTGAGTCAAGAAAAATCGCGTTGATTGTGACCGGAGCATGGACATTGCAATATGTATATTTCTGCTCACCAAGGTTGTTGTAGCTGTTACCATTCCATGCGGCAGAGTCTTTAACGGGAAATACCAGCTTGATCATTCTCAGGTTTTCTTCAACACGCTCGGCACAGGAGGCGGTAAGGGTTTCGCACCAGACATTTTTAATCTTCCATTCGCTCGTATCGGAATACCTGATATACCGTTCCACCCTTTGACTGAGCCTGCCTGAGTTATCATAAAAGTCAGATTCCACAAGCTCTTTGATCTGATAACGAAACGAATCTACCTGATGCGTGAAATCATTATAGCTGATTGAGTCTACATTATAAATTACCCAATGGCCTGTGTTAACCGGGAAATATTTATATCCCATATCCACCGGAATGGCTGTTTCCTTTTTGCATGAACTGAGAAATACTGCAAAACAGAAAATAATACAAAGGCGCTTGAATTGTTTATTTGCAGGCATCAATATTCAATTTGTTGCCACATATTTTTTAGTAGTTACTTTTCAATTATTCCTCCGCCAAGCAGGTCGTTGCCTTCATAAAAAACCACCGACTGTCCCGGCGTAACGGCTGATACTGGCTTATCAAAAACAACATGTACTTCAGTATCTTTCTTATTAATAGTACTTAATGTTCCCCGGTCATTATAGCGTATACAGGAAGTAACATTATTAATTTCGGTAAAATCGGCATATTTCATCATGTTGATCCGTCCCGCGTAGAGATCGTTGGCCATAAGGTATTCACGTTCAGCCAGGATTACAGTATTATCTCCGGCATTAATCTGCTTAACATATAGCGGGTGACCCACTGCCACCTCAAGTCCTTTACGCTGGCCAATAGTATAAAAG
>Ga0116171_10006044_pt1 | contig 10531 bp, 12 predicted proteins | sample AD_JPNHW2_MetaG_FD_89798 | JGI IMG/M metagenome (GOLD analysis project Ga0116171, IMG submission 89798) | Active sludge microbial communities of municipal wastewater-treating anaerobic digesters from Japan - AD_JPNHW2_MetaG | ecosystem: Engineered > Bioreactor > Anaerobic > Digestate | place...
GAAGAAAACAGAAAAGATGTTGAAGACATCAAAGAGGTATATATAAGAGGATTGAAATTTCATTATGTTGAAACAATAATGGGTGTTTTGGAGTTGGCATTATTGAAACAAAAAGTCAAGAATCCGAAAAAAATATCATTCGAATGAAAAAAACAGCTGTTTTCCCCGGATCGTTCGACCCATTCACAATCGGACATGAAGAGATTGTAAAAAGAGGCCTGAAAATGTTTGATGAGATTATTGTTGCAATAGGAGCCAATGCATTGAAAAAGAGCTACTATTCCCTGAATACTAAAAAAGAGATGATAACAAAGGTCTTCAGGAACGAACCACGGGTAAGAGTTGATTATTATGAAGGGCTTACTGTTGATTATTGTAAAAAAAACGGTGCCGACTATCTTCTCAGGGGACTAAGAACATCTGCTGATTTTGAATTTGAAAGGGCTATCGCCCAGATGAACAAAGCAATCTCACCAGGTATAGAAACTGTTTTTCTTCTTACGGCACCAGAACATACTCCTATCAATTCGACTATTGTACGGGATATTATAAGAAGTGGCGGAGATGCTTCAATGTTTGTCCCGGCAGCCATAAACATAAATGATTACAAAGGGGAAGAAGAATAGGATATCATCTTCTCAGGATGGAACTATTGATCAGGTCCATCAACGAAAGCCAGGCATTCTCTTTTATATCGTTGAGTTCGTCGGGCGAAAGCCAGTCGATTTTTGTGATACCCTCTTCCATCTGGGGAACCCTTATCATTTCCCCGCTGTATTGCATAAGGAACCAATCGGTTCTCTTCAGGTATGATATCCCCTCCCAACTGTATGTGTGATAACTTGAGGTTATTGGTTTTACAATAGATTGGCCTGTGATCCCGGTCTCTTCACTCACTTCCCTTAATGCACATGTTTTTGAATCTTCACCGGGTTCTACATGTCCTTTTGGAAGATCAAGTTTTCCTTTTTTTTCAATGAAGAGATATTTGCCAGATGCGTGTTTTACTAATCCGCCTGCAGCAACAACTTCTGTGAAATATATCCTGAACATCCTCCATAGATGCTTGATATCAGGGCAATAGATATTAATGGCGCCGTATTTTTTGTCCGATTGAAAATCACTAATTATTTTATAAAGTTCTTTAGTGTCGTTGAATTTATAGAATAACCCGTATTTTTGTAGTCTGTCAGGTTCAGGACTTAACATTATGAATCTGTTTTCAAAATGAACTTTATACATAATTCTTATGTCAGATTGTGCAAAAAAAACCGCTGAATATTTGTTACAAATTAAAGCAATTAAATTGCAACCAGCAACTCCTTTTACATGGGCCTCAGGCTGGAAGTCACCTATCTACTGTGACAATCGTAAAACTCTCTCATTCCCTGAGGTGCGATCGTTTATACGCGATTCTTTCGCAATGCGTATTAAGGAATTATATCCTCAGGCCGGGATGATTGCCGGCGTTGCCACAGGTGCTATTGCACATGGCGCCCTTGCCGCGGATAAACTTGGATTGCCATTTATTTATGTCCGTTCGGGAGCAAAAGAACATGGCCTTGGAAACCAGATTGAAGGTTATTTTGAACCAGGACAGAAAGTTGTAGTCATTGAGGATCTTATTTCCACCGGTGGCAGCAGTCTGAGTGCAGTCAAAGCTCTGAGAGAAGCTGGTTGTGAAGTGTTGGGTATGGTTGCAATATTCACATATGAGTTTAAAAAAGCATCTGATGCTTTTGCTGCTGAAAACTGCGTTCTGCATACCCTGAGCAATTATTCTGTTCTTATCGACACTGCGGTTTCAACAGGCTACATTGGTCAGACTGAAGTGGAAACATTGAAAAAGTGGAGAGTTGATCCCTCTGCGTGGGGAAAATAAAAACAAAATATTATATGGGTAACCTATCTCATTTTGAAAGCAGACCAGGGAAATTATCCTGTAGCCCCGATAAAGTGTTCAGCTTTGTAACCGACATCAGGAATTTTGAAAGGTTTGTTCCTCAGGGAGCTGTCAATGACTGGCAGGCTGACAAAGAATCATGCAGTTTTAATGTCTCGATGATAGGACGGGTCGGGTTGCGTCTTTCCGGAAAAGAGGAAAACATTAAGGTTGTCTATAATGGTGATGCTCTAAAGGAAAATGACTTTTCATTGATACTTGATATCTCAGGTGAAGCTGGTAACCCAGCAGAAGTGAAGGTTACACTGGAGGCAGATCTTAATCCAATGATGAAAATGGTGGCAATAAGGCCTATCAATCAGTTTCTTGGAACTCTTATTGACGAAATGGAACGGTTTAACGGTTGGGAAGATGTCAAAGGATAAATTCAACCTCTTTGAAATTATACTCATTGATTTTTCCGCTTTTTTGTTCAACCTGCAACCTGCCAATATCTGTGACGGATACTATACGTCCAGTATAAATGCCATTTATGTCCCTGTAACTATGCCATTCGTTCAGGCGGAAAAGCTGCGAGATATAATCCATCTTTATTTCTGAAAGTTTTCCACCTATTAATTGTTTATACCTTTTATCAAGATCTGATAACAGCTGGCTGAGACAGGTATTAACATCAAAGTCTTTCCCGGTAATCATTCTCAGTGAAACAGGATTTGGGGCATTGCTGATAAAATTTTTCTGATTAATGTTCAGCCCTATTCCCGCAATTGAACTTTCAATCAGATCTCCCATAATGGAGTTTTCAATCAGAATTCCTGCTATTTTGTCATTTTTTACATAAATGTCATTTGGCCATTTTACTGCACAAACAGGAAGGTATCTCTTTAAAAAATCACAAATACCAAGAGATACCAACATAGAAATAAAGAACTGATCAGCCGGACTAATCATTGCCGGAAAAAGTATTATGCTGATTAATAAGTTCTTGCCATCTTCACTCTCCCACCTGTTGCCCTGCTGGCCTTTCCCTGACGACTGGAAATTGGTATATACAACAGTCCCTTCCTGAAGTGTACTGTTTTTCAATAGAATGGCAGAATAGGTGTTTGTTGATGTCAGATTTTTAAAAAAAAGCAGATTTGATCCTATTATCATGATTAGTTTATAGTTAGAAGGATGCGTATAGATTTATTTGCAATTTTTCTGACCGCAATAAAGAATGGCATTTAAATTGCAAAAGTAAATTACGATGACAAAAATACAGATAAAAATGGTACCTTTGCGACTTAATATCAAACTGATAAATATTGATGAAGAAAAAATCTGACGGGGCTGGCGTTCTTTTAGGAAGCGTTATTAAAGGTATATTTGAAAAAAAAGGGCAGAATGTTCTGAAAATTGATTTGCGAAAACTTGAGAACAGAATTACCGATTATTTTGTTATATGTCATGCATCATCAGGGACACAGGTTGGAGCAATTTGCGATTCAGTTGAAGACACTGTAATTAAAGAGACAAAAGAGAAAGCATTACATATTGAGGGGCTCGATAATAATTACTGGGTGCTTATGGATTATGGTGATGTAATTGTACATATATTTCTTGAGGAGTACAGGAATTTTTATAATCTTGAATCACTTTGGGCCGACGCATCTATTGAAGTAATGGAAGATATTAAATTGAAAGCTTAAGTTCTATGGCAGAAAACTCAAATAAAAGTCAGGGATCAGATAATAAAAACGATAAGAACATTAAACCGAGGTTTAATACAAATTGGATTTTTTTGATTCTTGCTGCATCGATAATTCTCTTTCAGCTTTTTTATGGTGGAAAGGCTGTTGAGAAAGCAACCACAAACCAGATTAAGGATATGATTACTAACCACGATATTGAAAAGATAACAGTGGTTAATAAAGATCAGGCTGAGATATTTCTAAAAAAAGAAGCTATTGAATCGGGACGGTATCCAAAATTGCCTAAACCTACGACAGGGTTTATGATGACGGAGCCTAAACCGAATTATACCTATAATATAGGTGATATCAGCAGTTTTGAACCATTCCTTCTTGAGGCTCAGAAAAATGCCGGATATACCGAAAAAGAGTTTATATATCCTGATTATATTACACGGAAAAACTATTTTGGTGAGGTTCTTTCATGGTTGTTGTTTCCTGCATTACTGATCGTTCTCTGGCTGTTTCTTATGAAGCGGATGGCAGGTGGCGGAGCCGGTGGGGCAGGAGGTATTTTCAGTGTCGGTAAATCACGTGCCCAGATATTTGATAAAGACAACAACATTAAGTTGAACTTCAACGATGTCGCAGGTCTTGAAGAGGCTAAGACAGAAGTAATGGAGATAGTTGATTTTCTCAAGAATCCAAAAAAATATACCCAGCTTGGAGGCAAGATACCCAAGGGTGCATTATTGGTAGGCCCTCCGGGGACAGGAAAAACCATGCTGGCAAAAGCTGTTGCAGGAGAAGCAAATGTGCCTTTCTTTTCAATATCAGGATCTGATTTTGTTGAGATGTTTGTTGGTGTCGGAGCTTCAAGAGTAAGGGATCTTTTCAAACAGGCTAAGGAAAAGGCACCATGTATTGTCTTTATCGATGAGATAGATGCTGTAGGCCGCGCAAGAGGACGTAACGCGAACTTCGGATCAAATGATGAAAGGGAAAATACCCTCAATCAGCTTCTTACCGAGATGGATGGTTTCGGAACAAACATGGGAGTTATCATTCTGGCTGCAACAAACAGGGCAGACATTCTTGACAGGGCACTCTTGCGTGCCGGACGGTTCGATCGTCAGATCCATGTTGAATTGCCTGACATTAACGAAAGAGAAGCTATATTTAAAGTTCACCTTCGTCCGTTAAAACTTGAAAAGAATTTTGATGTTGCCTTTATGGCAAAACAGACTCCTGGTTTCTCGGGCGCCGATATTGCTAATGTTTGTAATGAGTCGGCACTTATTGCTGCCAGAAAAAATAAAACTATTGTAGAAAAACAGGATTTTCTCGATGCTATTGACCGTATTGTAGGAGGCCTGGAAAGAAAAACAAAGATCATCTCTTCTGAAGAGAAAAAGGCAATCGCATATCACGAAGCAGGACATGCAACAGTAAGCTGGCTGCTTGAATATGCAAGTCCGCTTCTTAAGGTTACCATTATTCCCCGCGGAAAAGCGCTTGGTGCTGCATGGTATCTTCCTGAAGAACGTCAGCTTACAACACGTGAACAGATAATGGATGAACTTGCTTATGCTCTCGGAGGAAGGGCTTCTGAAGAGATTAACTTCGGAAAAATCTCAACAGGCGCCCTGAATGATCTTGAAAAAGTTACCAAGCAGGCTTATGCCATGGTTTCATATTTCGGTATGAGTGAAAAAGTGGGTAATGTAAGTTTTTACGATTCTACAGGTCAGTCTGACTATGGATTTACAAAACCATACAGCGAAAAGACGGCAGAACTCATCGATCAGGAAGTTAACAAGATAATTGAAGAATCGTATGCACGGGCAAAGGAAGTCCTGAAAAACAACATGAAAGGTCTTACTGAGCTCGCAGAGATCCTCCTTGAAAAAGAAGTTATATTCAGCGAAGATCTTGAAAGAATTTTTGGCAAGCGTACAGCCGATAGGATAAAAGAAGCAAGAGAAGCTGAGGCAAAAGCTGAAAGCAAATCAAAAAGCAAAACTGCTGATGATACTCCTGACATTGCTGATGAAGAAAAAAAAGGAAAAAAACAGGGCAAAGCATCGCAGACGAAAACCAAGGCTTCTTCAAAAAAATCAGATACTGACAAAGAAAAAGCAACTTCTAAAAAAGCTTTAAAAAAGTCAAAGTCAAAAGATAAAGAATAATTCAAAGGCATTTTGAGCAATTTATTCAGACGGACACTCACCGGAGCATGTATAGTAATATTCATATTGGGCGGCTTATGGCTGCATCCTGTTACATTTTTTGTTGTAGGGCTGGTATTGATGACTTGTACCCAGTATGAGTATTGTAATCTGATAAGAAACGAGGGGGCAAGGCCGCAGGTGGTTTTGGGAATTACCACATCTGTGGTTTCCTATGTTACATCAACCCTGGTTGCTTTGGGTACGATACCGGTCAGATCATTTCTTATTCTGATTCCTTTAATGTCAGTCATTATGGTGGTGGAACTTTACAGGAAACAGGAGAAGCCTTTTGATTCGCTTGCACATACTTTCTTTTCTGTATTTTATACTGCTTTGCCTTTTTCGATGTTTCCGTTTGCAGCATTTGGAAAAACAGGGATGAGTGCATTGCTTCCTAATAATAACATTATCTTTTCACCGGGAATTGTCATAGGTTTTTTTATACTTATCTGGTCAAACGACACAGGGGCTTACCTTACAGGGGTATCTGTCGGTCGCCACAAAATGATTGAACGGATATCACCCAAAAAGACCTGGGAGGGTTTCTTTGGCGGCTTAATTATCGCTGCTTTAATTGCCTGGCTCATCTCAGGCTGGTTGGGAGTAGTTGACAAAACGCATTGGATTATCATTTCTATAATAATATCTGTTGCAGGGACATATGGCGACCTGATAGAGTCAATGCTGAAAAGAGACACGGGTGTGAAGGATTCAGGTAATATTTTACCGGGGCACGGCGGGTTCCTCGACCGTTTCGACAGTGCAATACTCTCTTTCCCTCTGGTATTTCTTTTTATTTTACTTTTTTGTTGATTTAATGGACTTTATTAGTTTTGCACAAAACATAAAAAAATGAGCATTCATAAAGAAGGGTATAAAATCCTGGCTTTTGGTCTGGTAATACTGCTGATTATCAATACAGCTGTAAATATAATCTGGTCAGACTCAGAGCTGGTAAAATGGGCATGTATCATATGTTCCTTTATGCTGTATATTTTCCTTCTCTTTTTCTTCAGGCTGCCGGAAAGGAAACTTGATCCTGAACCAGGCGTTGTTTTTGCACCAGCTGACGGAAAATTAGTTGTGGTTGAAGAGACAATAGAAAAGGAATATTTTAAGGATATGCGCGTTCAGGTTTCAATTTTTATGTCTCCCTTCAATATGCACAGTAATAAATATCCAATATCGGGAAGGGTGAAATTTGTGTGCTATCACCCCGGGAAGAAGATGGTTGCATGGCACCCGAAATCATCTGAACTGAACGAAAGAAGCACAGTGGTTATTGAAACAAAGGAAGGTGTTGAAATATTAGTCAGGCAGGTAGCAGGTGCTGTTGCCCGGAGAATTGTAACCTATTCAAAAGAAGGACAGGATGTTATGCAGGGTGATGAGCTTGGGTTTATTAAATTTGGATCGCGTGTCGACATGTTTTTGCCTTTGGGGACTGAGGTTGAAATTCCCATTCTTCAGGAGGTAAGAGCAAACAGGACCATTATAGCAAAAATCTGAAAACAATAAGCGATATGGAAAAAACTGATAACAGGGTTATAGATATAAATAATGATGTAAAATGGATAGGAATACTCGATTATGATATCAAGGTATTTGATATTGTGATGAGTACAGAGTACGGAACAACTTATAATTCATATTTTATTAATGCAGAAAAGAAAGCGATAGTTGAAGTTGCAAAGGAAAAATTCTTCTCTACATACCTTGATAAATTAAAAACAGTCACTAATCCGGCAGATATTCAATATATTATTCTTGATCATACAGAACCAGACCATTCCGGAAGCCTGAAAATCCTGCTCGATCTGGCTCCCTCAGCTACCGTTGTTGGAAGCGGAAACGCAATCAGGTATCTGCAGGATATTGTTAACAAGCCATTTAGATCGATGGTAGTAAAAGATGGCGATACCCTTGATCTTGGAAATAAAACAGTGAAATTCATAGCTGCACCTAATCTGCACTGGCCCGATTCGATCTATACATATCTGGTTGAAGATAAGATCCTGTTCACATGCGATTCGTTCGGTGCACACTATTGTTCAGAAGAAATGTTGAGTGATTTTTCTGAAGCTTATACCGGAGCATTCAAATATTATTTTGATGTTATTTTAAAACCATTCAGCAGGTTTATGCTGAAAGCTATTGATAAAATCAAACCTCTTGATATAGATTTTATCTGTACCGGACATGGCCCTGTTCATCATAAAAACATCAAAAAAGCCATTGATCTGTCGGTAAAGTATTCAACACAATACCTGATGGATACAACAGCAAGGGATCATAAAAACATTCTGATAGCTTATGTATCGGCTTACGGATATACAAAGGAAGCAGCCGGGATTATTGCAGAAGGGATCTCTGAGACAAAAGGTCTGAATGTGGAAATTGTTGATATAGAGAATATTGATCTTGGTGATCTGGATTCAAAAATCTTAAATGCCGACGGCATTCTTGTTGGCTCACCGACGATTAACCAGAATACTCTTCTGCCTGTATATAAATTATTTGCCCTGATAAATCCTATACGGGACAAAGGGAAAATCGGAGGTGCTTTCGGATCATTCGGATGGAGCGGCGAGGCTTCAAAGATTATTCTTGAGAACCTTCGTCTTCTTAAGCTGAATGTATTTGAGAAGAATGAAGCATTCAAATTTGCTCCCGGAAAGGGTCCTAAAAAAGAGTCGCTAAAAGAGTTCGGACGGGCATTTGCAGAAAAATTTATTGAGGAATATAATAAAAAGAAAGAGGCTGAATGATCAGCTTTTTTCTTTTCTGACCATATCTTAACCTGTTTTGTATTTTTCCTATCTTCTTACTTCATCATGTTATGGTTGTCCTGTGGAAATAAAACAACCTTTCTGTCATTTTCTCATACCCATATATATTTTAGTGAATTCGGAAAATTTCGATTAGGTTTGTATCAGGAAATTTTTTTATCATGAAAGCAACATTACGGAACATCCTTCTCTTTTTTGGAATTGTGCTGCTTTTGGCCTGTGTCTGGTATTTCAGGAGTATTGTAGTCTATATTTTAGTGTCGGGAGTTCTTTCTATAATGGGACGTCCGCTTGTAGATCTTTTCTGTAAAATAAAGATTAAGAACTGGTCTTTTCCACGCTCTTTAAGCGCTCTTTTCACACTGATAATAATATGGGGTCTGATAGTATCGTTTTTTGCAATCTTCATTCCGTTGATCACAACACAGATTAATTATTTTTCTACTATCGACAGCGATAAGATTGTGCAGCTTATAACAGAACCTGTCAACAAGATTGACAACCTGTTCAAGACTTATAACAAAGATATGGTCAATGCACTCCCTGTTGAAGATTATATAGCCGGAAAAATCTCAGGAGTGCTTAATATTAATGTGATACAGAAGTTTCTTGGTTCTCTTATCAGCATTATGGGCAACATCATTATTGCAATTTTCTCAATTACATTCATAACATTCTTCTTTCTCAAAGATCAGCATCTGTTTTTTGAATCAATCCTTATGTGGGTTCCTGACAAATACACTGAGAATGTAAGCAGGGCTTTGTATTCGATAAAGAGACTTCTTACACGGTATTTTATCGGAATTGTGATTCAGAGCACCTGCATAATGACACTAATTACCATAGGTATGACAATTGCAGGGATTGATTTCCAGCAGGCACTGGTGATGGGACTCATTCTCGGAATACTAAATGTTATTCCATATGTGGGTCCATGGCTCGGGCTCTTTATTGCAATAATAATGGGAGTTGCTTCGCATATCAATCAGGATTTTTCTACAGTTGTAATACCTCTCGTAACCTATATGATAATAGTTGAGGCTGTTACACATATAATCGACAATGTAGTGTTTCAACCTGTCATATTCTCAAGCAGTGTCAAAGCTCATCCTCTTGAGATCTTCATTGTAGTTCTTGCTTCCGGGTTTGCAGCAGGCATCCCCGGCATGATATTGGGAATACCTGCCTATACAGTAATGAGAGTATTTGCAAGAGAATTTTTTTATAATTTTAAGGCAGTACAGAAGATCACCTCAGGCCTGTCGCCTGAAAACATTGGGGTGAAGTTACATGATCACGATAAGGAGAATGAAGAACCGCTTGATTAAGGAAGTTTTCTGACAAAACCATATTAGACTGTCAGGTGGTAAAAAATATTTAGTAAATTACTGAGTAGATGGATGGTGCCCCTCGTTTCTTAAACAGGCTTTTCCGCTTTTACTATGAAGGATTCAGGAATATGTCAGAGTGGGGGAGAAAAGTCTGGGTAATCATAATCATAAAACTTTTCATAATATTTGTTATTCTGAAGATCTTTTTTTTTCATGATTTCCTTCAGAAGAAGTATGATACTGACAAACAAAGAAGTGAATATGTTCTGGAGCAATTAATTAATTCATCCGAAAAACATGATTGAGAATGTTGATTTGGCCCTTGTAGGATGGTCACGTGCCCAGTTTGCCCTTACTGCTGCTTATCACTGGCTATTTGTTCCTCTTACACTCGGATTATCGTTTATCATTGCCATTATGGAAACCATTTATGTAAGGACCGGCAGTGAAGAATGGAAAAGGATTACCCGTTTCTGGATGACTTTATTCGGAATTAATTTTGCCATAGGTGTGGCAACAGGGATCATCCTTGAATTTGAATTTGGAACCAACTGGTCAAATTATTCATGGTTTGTGGGAGATATCTTTGGAACCCCGCTTGCAA
>Ga0116171_10006045_pt1 | contig 10529 bp, 10 predicted proteins | sample AD_JPNHW2_MetaG_FD_89798 | JGI IMG/M metagenome (GOLD analysis project Ga0116171, IMG submission 89798) | Active sludge microbial communities of municipal wastewater-treating anaerobic digesters from Japan - AD_JPNHW2_MetaG | ecosystem: Engineered > Bioreactor > Anaerobic > Digestate | place...
AACAGAAATTGAAATTCCCTTCAATGCCTGAATATTTCCATAGTATGTATGAACATCTTTAAGCTCAAGCAATGCCATGTCACTCTCCTAAGTAGGCCCGTATGACGTCCGGATTGTGCTTTATCTCCTTCGGTGTACCTTCTGCGATAAGCCTTCCGTAGTCCAGCACATAGATCCGTTCGCTTACTTCCATAACGAGACTCATGTCGTGCTCAATAAGGAGAATCGTAATGTGTTCTTTGTCCCGGATAATATTTATTGTCTCTTCCAGATCGCGCGTTTCCTGGGCGTTCATGCCGGCAACCGGTTCATCGAGCAAAAGCAAGAATGGATCAGTAGCCAAAGCGCGTGCAATCTCCAATCGACGTTGTTCACCATAGGGCAGGTTCTTAGCCATTTCGTTAGTGTAGGGATCAAGCTTCAGTTTTTTCAGTATTTCGTAGCTTTCTTCAATGACTCTCTGCTCTTCTTCTTTTGTAGCCTTATCCCTAAGAATGGCTTTTAGGACGCCGGCCTTTAGCGAGTTGTGTCTGCCAATCATTACATTCTCAAGTACGGACATGTTGTTGAATAACCGAATGTTCTGGAATGTACGAGCAAGGCCTTTCTGGTTAATGACGTTGGGCTTTAGCCCTTGGATTTCTTCAACCGCGCCTTTGCGGCTGCATATTTTGATTTTCCCCTCAGTAGGTTTGTAGACGCCGGTTATACAGTTAAAGATAGTGGTCTTGCCGGCTCCATTTGGTCCGATGAGCGCCGCAATTTCACCCTTGTCTATATGCATAGAAACGCCATCGATGGCACGCAAACCGCCAAAAGTCATGACAATGTTGTCCAGTTCCAAGACCTCGTTTTCATAAAGAAGTCGTTCTGTACTCATTTTGCCGTTTCCTTAGCCTCAAAGGTGTATTGTTTGCGCTTACGGGGAATAAGTCCATCCGACTTGAAAATTATTATGAGAACCATCGCTATGCCATAAATGAGCATGCGATACTGGGCAAGCATTCGGAAATATTCGGGCAAAAGTTTTAGGATCATGGCTCCGGCTATGACTCCTGGAATGGATCCAGTACCGCCTACTACCACCGACATGAGCATTATCATCGACTCGGACAGAGTAAAACTGTCGGGATTGATGTAAGTCGTTTGCGCAGCCATCAATACACCGGCTAATCCTGCCCAAAACGCACCGAGCGCAAAAGTAATGAGCTTGTTCTTAACCAGATCGACACCCATGGATTGGCACGCGATTTGGTCTTCTCTCATGGCCTCCAACGCACGACCAACCCTCGAATCTTCGATGCGTCTCACTACAAAAATCGTGATTATCACAACAACCAGCGCTATAAAATAGATATAGGTGGCTGCATCTCCAGGTGCAAGCTTGCGGCCCAAAAACCAGGGCCTTGGAATCAGACTGATGCCAGTCGCACCTCCCGTTAGGTCGCTAGAGTTCTGCATCACCATGTGAAAGATCTCACCGAAGGCCAGAGTAATGATGGCCAAATAATCTCCTCGCAACCGGAGAACGGGCAAACTCAGAAGAACGCCGAAGAGCATTGCTACAACACCAGCCACAGGAAGCGAAATCCAAAAGAGCCAGCCCGGGTCAAAACCCGCTGCCACAAACGAAGGTCCCACGTATTTCCAAATAAGACCGTACGTGTATGCTCCGACGCCAAAGAACGCCGCATATCCAAGATTGAGCAGCCCTCCCAGGCCTACGACAATGTTAAGTCCCAGACCCAAGATCACATAAATAAAGGCAGTTATCATCACATTGGTGTGATACATGCCGAAAAGAAATGGAAATGCAACCGCAAACATAAGTAAGAGGAGGGCGCCTACACTTCGCGAAAAAGGGTTTGCAGAGATGCTGGAAGGCCGTCTAGTCAGAGATGAGGAATTCACCGTGGCACCGTCGCCTTTTTTCGCGTTTCCATGGGATTCGTTCCAGACAAGAGCATGACGCCAAATAAATGAGAGCACAAATCCTGCAACACCTATAGGCAGGAGAAGATTCCATCGAAATTGAATTTCGGCTACACCACGGGAAACCGACACTTTCATGACCATAATGGGGAAGAACAGGATCATGAACCAAATTGCAACCGTGAGGGATTTCTTTATCTCAGTAAGAATAGTGTGTACTTTCATAGACTAGACCTTTTGCTTTTGAGTTCGGCCTAGTAGACCGTCTGGCTTTATCAGCAGAATTACAATCAGGATGATAAAGGCAAAAGCATCTTCATAATCACTGGAAATGTAGCCGGTACCGAAGCTTTCTGTCCAACCCAACACAAAGCTCCCAAGTACTGCGCCGGGTATACTGCCAATTCCCCCTAAAACCGCAGCTACAAAGGCCTTAATGCCTGCGATGAATCCGACATAGTAATTGATTTGTCCCATATATGAACAAATCAAGACACCACCTATTGCCGCAAGGGCCGATCCAATAATGAAAGTCACAGAAATCACTTGGTCAACATCCACCCCGACTAGCTGCGCCATGTGCATATCTTGTGCCGTGGCGCGCATCGCTTTGCCCATTCTGGTGAACTTGATGATCAGAGTAAGCAGAATCATAATCACTGCGGAAGTAAGCAAGATGATAAACTGAGTAGAGTTTATATACTCTTTATACGGCAGAAGCCACGAAAACTCTGGAAGATAGCTTGGAAATGGCAGGAACTTCTCTGTTTGGGCAAGGAGAACTATATTTTGTAAGATAATAGACATGCCCATCGCGCTTATTAGAGCAGAAAGTCGCGGTTTTTCCCGCAAAGGCTTGTAGGCTATTTTTTCAATTGTATAGCCAAAGGCAGCGGAATAAAACATGGCCAGCAAAATGGACAACACCAAGACCCAGCCCACGGGCATGCCTTGAGAGTAAAAGAATCCTCCCATGATGAGCGCTGTAAAACCGCCAATCATATAGATTTCGCCGTGCGCAAAATTGATGAGCTGGATGATTCCGTAGACCATTGTGTATCCAAGCGCCATCAGGGCATAGATACTGCCTTTTGCCGTGCCGCTCAAAAAAAGTTTTATGAAATATTCCATGTGCCAATCCTTCAGGATGAGAAACTAAAAGAAAGCCGTTCAGACGCGTGGTCATGAACGGCTTATTGGAGGCTCGCAGAAACGTCGCGAAGCAGAGAAGAATCTTACTTCACTTCCACGAACTTGCCGTTCTGAACCTGGAAAAGCGAGTTACCGAAGCCCACAACGTCACCCTTCTTATCAAACGTGATGCGTCCGAGTACTGTGTCGACATATTCGGACTGCAAGGCCGCTACAATTTTGTTATAGTCAGTAGATTTGGCCTTTGCAATAGCGTTTACAAGGGCTTGCGTTGCAGCATACGCGTTGAGGAAGAATGCTCCTGGATCCGAACCGAATTCTTTCTTATGTGCTTCTATCGCCTTAATGGCCATAGGATTGCTGGAAGTATCAGTTGGTCCTGTTGCATAGACGCCCTCAGCGTACTTACCGGCAACTTCAATAAAAGTATTGTCCTTGATTCCGTCTTCAGATATAAACGCAGCGCCAATACCTTTCTGGCGCATCTGCTGTACGATCTTGGAAGCTTCAGGATGATAGCCACCCCATACAACGGCATCAACTTTGGCATTCCCGACTTTATTGATCACAGCGGAGTAGTCAGGTGCACCCGGGTTTACACCCTCGAATACTGGAACTTGAACGCCTTTTTGTTCGACAAATTCCTTAACCGACTCAGCAAAGCCCTTGCCGTAATCTCCTTTGTCGTGCAGCACTGCAACTTTTTTTACCTTGAGTTTGTTTACAAGAAAATCTGCGGCCATTTTTGCCTGCTGATCGTCTGGGGCGATAGTACGGAAGAAATTGGGATACTCACCCGATTGCGTAAGCGAAGGTGTTGTAGCAGAAGGTGAAATAGTCACAATTTTGGAGTCCTTGTAGATTCCCATTGCAGCCTTGGTTGCACCAGAGCAAATGTGGCCAATGACGGCTACTACTTTGTCGCTTACCAGTTTGGCGGCCACGTTGGTAGCAATCTCTGGCTTGCATTGATCATCCTCGATGACGAGCTCGACCTTTTGGCCATTGATACCACCTTTTGCGTTCACCTCTTCAATGACCAGTTTTGCGGCGTTAACCGTAGGCAGGCCATAGGAAGCCAGATCGCCAGAATGTGCTCCCGCAACTCCAATCTTGATGGTTGGTGCTGCAAAAATCGCTTGGGCACTTAAGAGCGCCGCAAGACTCACAACCGCAAAGACCACGAGGTTCTTGTGCTTCATCATGTATTCCTCCTTCCGCATATACAAAAGATATGCATAAATAATGAAATGAAGCTGATTTTGCGAAGGATATAGAGCCGCACACGCCGTGTCAAGAGTTGTTTTTCAATATCTTGAAGTTCTTCTATATCGAAATCGTCTTTTTCCTATAAAAACGGACGCTCGATCTGCCATAGTGTTTCTCATTTTCAACATACAGAGCGCCAATTTCTTGAGGTAATTGCTCTTCGTGAGGAAAGTGGAGTAGGGCGAGGCCTCCGTTTTTGAGGGTGCTACCGTCGGACAGAGCTTCTAGGAGTTCCATCCGATACGCATACGGGAAAGGTGGATCGAGGAAAACGATATCAAAAGGTACTTGATTTCGCTGCAGGAAGAGTTCAACTGGCAATGCTTTGCACTCGATTCGTCGTTCGGATATTGCAACATTTTTTAAAAGCGTAGGGAATTTGGTTCGATCTCGTTCTACACAGGTAACAGGCCATGCGCCACGCGATGCTGCCTCCAAGGCAATGATGCCGGAACCGGAAAAAAGATCCAGAAAAGAAAGGCCTGTGAGATCGCCCAACGTCGCAAAAAGCGACTCTCTCATTCTATCCATAGCAGGTCGAATGGGTAGTCTGCTTTCCGGCATTTCGACTGTTCTACCACAATAAATACCGCCCGTTATGCGCATAACCTCACCACGGGATCCGTTTTCGTCATGCCTTCGCAGTTTTTTTTCATGCTATTGATTTCTTTCCCTTATTTCCCGTCGGAGATCCATCTGGAGATCTCTTTCTTTTATATCAGCCTTCTTGTCATACGCCTTTTTGCCTTTGCAAAGACCTAATTCGATTTTTACAAGTCCATGTTTAAGATAAATGGATAGTGGAATCAACGTATAGCCTTTTTCCCTTACGCGCCTGTCGATTCGCTTTATTTCTTGCGCATGAAGCAGGAGTTTTTTTGGCCTGTCTGGATCGTGGCTGAACACGGATGCAAAGACATACTCGGCGATATGGAGGTTCTTTACCCAGATTTCGTTTCCGCGGACCTCCGCATAGGCATCCTTAAACGAAACCCGCCCATCTTTGATGGATTTGACTTCCGTTCCTAGAAGAGCAATGCCGCACTCAAAAGTGTCTTCCACGGAATAATCAAAATGAGCTCGGCGATTTACAGCAATCACCTTCACGTTATCTGGTATACTCATTGCGCCTCAGAGTGTCATTGCTTCGTTATTGCAGGACGAAAACCCAGGAATTCCGATGAGTGCCGGTCGACAATCCCACCGCGAGAGTATATTGTTATGCTGTCTTTTGAATTCGCCCAGCAGCCACCTCTCACTGCCTTTTCTTTACCCCGAAATGCATTGGCTGCAAACGCAGGATAAGGGCGATAGGCATCGTTCGTCCATTCCCATACGTTGCCCAGCATATCGAAAAGCCCAGTCGACGAGGCTCCGAGGGAGCCGACTGCTTCAGGGCCTGTCCTAGTCGGGCTCGCCCAAACTCCTTCCTGTTTGCTTGTTGCAGTCAAGTTCTGTGTATCATTTATACCCGCCCTGGCAGCAATTTCCCACATGGATTCGTCAGGCAACACCACCGAGTATCCGGCAGGAGCCCTTTTTGCGAGCCAATCGCAGTATGCCTGTGCTGCGTACCAGGAAATCTGCACTACGGGCAGATTGTTCGCCTCACCCTTAAAGTTTACAAGATAATCTTCATCGGCGAGACCCTGCGCTATGAGGGCATCGCGATTCTCAGGTTTCCATTGTGGATTCTCTTGGAGGAAGCGGAGCCACTGTGCATTTGTTACCTCTGTCGTGGCAAGACCGAAGCTGGGCAGCTGCACACTGTATGGAGCAAACGACCCCGAAGGCGCCTGGCCAGCCAAGACAAAAGCACCAGCATCAAAAAAGACAAAGGTATGTCCCATAAACGCTTGTTTACCAAGTACTCGTGGGGCAGAACTGAGGTCGGGAATAGCTTTTTTCGCCACACCTGCAATGGCATCATAATGTGAATAGGTTTTCTGTGAAAGCATATCTTTAAGCCACACAGCCCCTGCTTTTGAGCCGGAGAGTATGCTTGTTAGGTTTCTAGCGCTTGCCACCAAAGACAAAGGTCCAAGTCGGCCATTTGCCATAACAGTGACGGAAGCATTAAGCCCGTCCCGAGCCGCAACGGGAGAAGCAGTCATGGAAAGGACATCTTTTGCGAATGCCACTTGAAGTGGTGTGGTTTGTGGTGCATTGCTCGTGTTGAAGAGGTTGAGGAGCCCCGACCCTAAGAGCGCATTCTTGCCCATTCTTTCTAATACCTGCGCGCTTGCAAGATCTCTCGTCGCTTTGGTCAGCACGGTTGGAAGTTGATACAAGGCACTAGGCGTTCCGGACAAAGACCATGCAGAATAGTCGGAGAAAGCCGAAGCCAGGAAATCTCCAGGTTTATCGGCATCCAGCTCATACACCACAGGATATTTCGATGCCGAGAAAAGTGTGCCAAAGATTTTGCCGGTCACCTTGGCATCGATTTCTTTAGAACTGAAACCTGCGTGTTCAATCTTTATTTTGTAGTTGCCCGACTTTAGAAAAATGCTCTGGTTGGTACTCCCTTTGAATACACCATCAACGTAAACTGCGCAGTTTTCCGGTGAGCCCCGAAAATCGAGTACACTTCCCGGGTTCAAAAGGCCCGGAAGAAAAAAAACCGCAAAGATAACCAGACACACCAAAAAACCATATAGTATAGACAGATAGGTACGAGGGTTTACTCCTGCTATGGGCTTAAGCTTCACGACTGCCTTATCGATATCTTCTTCAGTAATCTTCTTTTCTTCACTCATTGGTTAAGAAGGTTATAGTCTTGTCTAATATCTTGTCAACGCGTTTACAACATGATAGTGTGGTTCCGCAATGAGTGAGGGAAACGATTTTCAAGGTAAGCTTCAAAGCTTTACAGAGAATCTGCTGACAAAGCGCCTAAAACGTAGGCTCAAGAATAAGCGGAAACAGCAAAACCGGAATGTGGTTGTTGACTGGGTCCTGGCTATTATCTGGGCCGCGTGCGTGGTTCTAATCATTAACCAATACTTTTTTCAGAATTATCAGATACCTTCTGAGTCCATGATGGATACTCTGAAAGTCGGCGACATGATTTTTGTGGACAAGTTGTCCTACGGTCCAGAACTCTTGCCTGGAGTAGCCAAGTTGCCTGGGATTACGACTCCCAAACGTGGGCAGGTTATTGTTTTTGAAAACCCAAGCTATATTTCCAAAGGCCCAGTGTTCACTGTTTTGCAGCAATTCATTTATATGTTGACACTTACTACTGTGGATATTGATAGAGACCAGAATGGGGAGCAACGGGTTCATTACCTAATAAAGCGTGCCATAGGTTCGAGTGGAGACACGCTCCGTGTTCAAAAAGGCGAAGTCTTTATTAGACCTGATGGTTTACAAGACTTCTTGCAGGAAAAGACCCTTATGCAAAATCTTGGTCTCCCTTTTAGGGCCAAGAGACTTGTTACACCATCCGAGTACACAGGTATTGAAGCTGTGGGAATCGCTTCCGCCTATCAGGAAGCGGGTTTGCCTATCCCTACGGAATTGGGCTCGCCGGACGTAAACACTGCGTATAAGGATGCCTTCGGCTATGACATGAAACGCGTAAGCGTATTGAGCGATATGAATCCCTCGGATTCTCGCCTTTCTTCAACTGCTCGACGTTACAATCAGGGCTGGTATATCCCTTCAGATCGAGTTTTCCCGATGGGTGACAATAGAGACAACTCAAGGGATGGGCGCTATTTTGGTCCAGTCGATCAATCCAGAGTGTTAGGTCGGGCGCTTTTTAAGTATTGGCCGCCTTCGCGAGTGGGTGTTATTCCCTGATACTTCTCTGACACTCGTCGTCTCGCGTTCAACGCCTTAATTCACTTTAAGAAAAATCACTATTCTGCAAGAGGTTATGCATGGGTACTTTTTCAAGGCATAGGTCTTACACTGAAAAGGTTCTCCTAGCCCGGAAAAGGCGAAAAACGCTTGTAAGAATCGTCCTTTTTTTGATCATCTTAGCCCTTGTCCGGTCTTTTCTCTTGCAGTCATACCTGCTGGAGGATGACGCAATGGCGCCATCTTTTGTCAAGAACGATAGGGTCTTTGTGACGCCGCTTCCTTACGGCCCAATGTTTTGTGGTCTCAAGCTGCCTGCGATTGCACAACCGAAGAGGGGAGATGTTGTACTTATTAGGCAGGATCCGAGCCCCTTCCAAGGGGGTGTATCACAGATTTTTCGAGCTTTTTCGTCGCATTACAGCCTCGCTCGAGTAATCGGCCAGCCGGGGGACAGTGTTGTTCGGCAGAATTCGGATACCTCATATTTTAGCATAAGACCGTTGAATCAGGATGCCTATCAGGAGGAATTGACTGCTTCCGGAAAGCCGTATGCCATCACAGAATGTCGTGCTTCGGTGGATTGCCAGGCCTTGGAATCGATTTTTCCTACCGGGCAAACAGTGCGGCTTGCTCCAAACGAGTTCTTTGTGGCTTTTGACAACCGGAATACCCTTTCTGGATCGATGGTTTGGGGGCCTGTACAAAAAGATGAAATCGCGGGCAAGGTGTTTTTTATATACTGGCCGCTATCTAGAGTAGGGTTGCGATGATTGATATTCCCTTTACGACTGTCGCAGCTGTGGCCGAAAAACCTAAGTCTTTGTACATTCATATTCCTTTTTGCGTTTCTAAGTGTGCCTACTGTGACTTCTACTCATTGCCAAAGTCGAAGTTTTCTGAAGGATGGCAACTTGACTATGTGAATCAGGTTCTGAAGCGAATTGATCGTTTTTGCGATCTTTTTCGGCTTGAGAGTCTTCAAACACTCTATCTTGGCGGTGGTACCCCAACATGCCTGGAAGACCGTGTATTTGAGCGGCTTATTGGGCAGCTGGACGTGCGGTTTGGTGCAGATTTGAAGGAATGGACCATCGAAGCTAACCCTGAGTCTTTAACACTGCCCAAGTTGGAAACAATAAGCCATTATCGGGTTACAAGGATTAGCCTAGGCATTCAGAGCATGGTCGATGAAGAACTAAGCCTTATGGGGAGGGCTGGAAGGTCGCAACACAATAGGCATGCACTATTGGAGCTGCAGCCTCTTATTCATCGCGGTCTCGCGGTTTCTGCAGATTTGATTCTAGCCTATCCTACCAAGACTCCTGCAGAATCGACGCAACAGAATCGGAGTCAAGAGCGTCTTTCTCGCCTAGAGGGAGCGATCCAGTACCTTGTTGATTCAAGTGTTAATCATATCTCGTTATATGATCTGACCTTGGAGGACAATACCCCTCTTAAAGATGCCGTGGAGGGTGGCGTACTCGTCCCAGGTGACGAAGACCAGCTTTATGGTGTTAGAAAAATGAGCGAACGGTTTCTTGGGGGCCTTGGCTTTGAGCGGTATGAGGTCTCGAACTTTGCGCGCCAGGGCGCAAAAAGCCTGCACAATAGCACCTACTGGGCTATGAAATCCTATCTTGGCGTGGGTTCAGGCGCCGTATCGACCCTCATCATTCCACCAGGTGCAGATGATTTTTACCATTCAAACATTTATTCTGTTCGGATTGAGGAAGATAAAGATCTAGATCGATACGTACACGACACCGATGTACCCGTTAGCTCATATCTAGGCAAAAATGATTCGCTCTTCGAAATGGTCATGATGGGGCTTAGAACCATTCGGGGGGTAGATGAGGACCGCTTCGAGAAACGCTTTGGGGTTTCGTTTTATGAAGTTTTTCATCGAAGTGTCGAAAAATGGTCGAGTCATTTTGTTGAGTGTGAGGAATCGATTCACCTGGACGACCAGGGACTCGACATCCTCAACTCGATTCTAGTGGATATGCTCATTGACTTAGATGCGTTGGTGGATTAATTCAGTAAGAATTTACAGTAAGAATTTACTTGAAAACCTGATAGTCTGAGAACTTTGCAAAAGGAGCAATGGATGAGTGATTTTTCGTATTGTGTGGTTTCGTCGATATTGCACGACAGAGCGGCTGTCGATGCCATTTTTGAGCGCTACCGAGCTGTGTTGCAGGAGGCGCAGGGCCGGCGTATCGAAATGACAGAACAATCCGACAGTACCAAAGCAGCGCCAACGGCGGGCCTCGCGGCGGGCACCGGAAAAAGTTCTTCCTACGACGAAGCACAAGAAACCCCAACTTTTTTCTTTGTCTTGACAGGCGGTACTGAAGGAAGCGTTA
>Ga0116171_10006048_pt1 | contig 10528 bp, 9 predicted proteins | sample AD_JPNHW2_MetaG_FD_89798 | JGI IMG/M metagenome (GOLD analysis project Ga0116171, IMG submission 89798) | Active sludge microbial communities of municipal wastewater-treating anaerobic digesters from Japan - AD_JPNHW2_MetaG | ecosystem: Engineered > Bioreactor > Anaerobic > Digestate | place...
ATTGGTAGGTATGCATTTTGAATGTCAATTACAAGCAATGCAGGTTTCATTCGGTTTGATTTGTTAGCATCCTGAGAGTAACAGGTAATTGCGCTAATCAGCGTGATTAAAGCAATAATTACTAGTCCTTTTTTCATTTTAGATAATTTTAAACTTTTTAGTTTAATACGCTTAATGATTTATAAGATATGTTTAACAAATTTCATATTTTTTTCCATGCAAATCGGATTTCATCGAAAATTATTAAGTGAGTGATTTTGTTCTGAATTTAAATTGATTAAAATCAGTCATTATATGAATGGATGACATTTTTATAATTGATGCTTTTCGTTAATCTACATTTACTTTGAATAATGATTTACCTTTGATAGAAATCTAGAATATATGAAAGTTGAGGATAAACTTTGGACTAGAGATTTTGTAATTATTACCATTGCTAATTTACTGATGGCAATCGCCTTCTATTTTCTTCTTCCAACACTTCCATTATACTTAAAGGATAAGCTAAATGCAACATCAAGCCAAATAGGTTTAGTCCTTTCGTTTTATACCATTTCAGCGCTTATTATTAGGCCGTTTGTGGGGTATGCAATCGATTCTTTTGGTCGCAAGTTGATCTACCTAATGTCTTTTGTTGTTTTTTCAACCCTTTTCCTTGGCTACACAATAGCTACATCCATAGTTTTAATGATAATTGTTCGTTTTATACATGGTTTAACTTGGGGCGCATTATCAACCACTGGCTCAACAATTGCTGTTGATATGATTCCTTCGGCTAGAAGGGGCGAGGGTATAAGCTTTTTCGGGTTGTCAATGACAATTGCTATGGCTATTGGACCAATGATTGCAATTTCGATTCTTGGTGAAACAAACTATATATGGGTATTTATTATTGGGGCTTGCATAAGCATTTTTGGCCTTTTACTAGCTCAGAATATACGCTTTCCGGTTTATAGCATCCCTTTGCAACGGCCTCCAATCACTATTGGGCGACTAATAGAGAAAAGATCACTTATTCCTTCATTAAACGTGCTTATAATCACTATTAACTATGGAACCATTCTCTCTTTTTCTGCAATTTATGGGAAAGAAATTGGTGTTAATAATAGCGGTTTGTTCTTTTTGCTGTTAGCTATAGGAATTGGTGTTTCTCGCTTTTTTAGCGGTAATATCTTTGATAGAATCGGACCTCTTAGAATATTAATCTTCGGAATGTTACTGCTGATTTTTGGTTTTCCAATCCTTTATTTTTTCTCTAACCAATATGGTTTTCATATCGCAGGTGTAATCATTGGGTTAGGTTTTGGAATTATTATGCCGACATTTCAGGCCATGGTTAATAATCTTGTACCTCCAGAAAGGAGAGGAGCAGCTAATTCTACGTATTTTACAAGTTTTGATCTAGGGATTGGAATAGGGATGATATTATCGGGAATTATTGCAGAACAAATAGGATTGGGAAAGACTTACCTTATTTGCTCTGCAATTGTATTTATAGCACTTATAATGTTTTTAATCTGCACTTACAAGTATTATAAAAATTACCAAAACCAAAAGACTAACTAGTTATTTGTTGGGTAAAACTTTAAAAAATCGTACTTAAAAGTTATTACTCCACCCGGTATTGGTACATTATATTTAATTTTTTGATACTTAATATCTGGTATTGAGAAGAATACTAACCCTCGGATTGAATAGCCTGGCGATAGAGTTGTTTTTCTAAGCGATGAAGCTTCCCATGTATTCTTTGTATCGTTTAGCGATACAATTTGATTCTCTTGGTTATCATGGTTAATAATTGTAGTTCCTAATGCAAGTTCTGTTCCTGCTTCAACTATTTCTGAATTCGATACAGAGCTATTGTAGTTTCTAGGATGCTTGTAATCATTTGCTGAAGCAACTATTGTCAAAGGAATCGCCGCTGAGAAAATTGCAATAGCTGCAACCTGAGCATTTTTGCTTGAGGCTTCTGCTTTTGAGTTTTCTAAATCAATTTTTAGTATTTCGGCCTCAGGATCTACTGCTTGAATATGAATTGTATCGTATATAGTGCATTGTTTTTGACTATCCCATATTCCGGGATAAAGGAGTATGTTTTCGGGTGCTATAAGGAACTCTTCCCCTTTATTGTTTACAATCTCGATATCAAAAATTATATACTTATCATCACTCCCATAGTATGAAGAGTATACTTCATATTCACCATTTTTATAGCAAACAAACTCTTTCCCTTTATCCCAGGTTGTTTTGGTTTCTTCGGGTTTAAACCTCATTACTGGTTTAGGCGAATAGCAGGAGGATAATGATGCAATTGATGCAACTGTTACTATAGCTATTTTGATATTCATTATGTTGTATTTAGTTGTATTGTATCTACTACAAAATTCTTACCATAAACTAATAATCACTACTAAATAGCTTTAAAAATTTTAAATATCTCGATTGGTAATTATGACGGTTTATTATTGTGCTAGTTTACTTTTTTCTTCTATAGTCAATTTAAGATCCATGTCATATCTATTCCGGGAGGGTGTTGTAAAAACAAAAGTACCCATTGTAATACCCACTAAACATAGATATAGATAGTTGGAAGTAAGAAAAAATACCATAATAGCAAAAAATGAGGCACCTTCAAGAAATGCCCACCTTAGTATTTGCGCGGATTGATATTCTGCAAGCTTTTCGAAAACATTACTTTTCCTCTTCAGCTGCTTCAATTGGTTTCTAAATATTATAAAGCTGATAGGTAGAATGCATATTACCATTATTGGTGCAGCATATTGATAAAGCTTGTTAAGCTCACTTGAATTAAATCTTACACCTTCAAATTGTACTAGGTATATGGTTATTAGTAAAAATACTATTTGACCAATAATTAATCCACTAAATATTAATTGGCATATTTGAATGTATTTCTTAACTGAGAATTTATTGTCAACAATGGGAGAGAGCATGGTTCATCAATTTAGGTTGTTTTGCTAATTTAGTTCTTCCAGGATATAACCAACAGTTGGAATACTATTAATACGAAGTTTTGAATCTTTAATAAGGTACTTTCTGAGCTTGGAGATAAACACATCAAGGCTACGACCTGTAAAGTAATCGGAGTCGCCCCAAATCTCAAGCATCAGTTCTTCTCGTTTTACTAGGTGCCCTTTTGATTTACACAGTATTCTTAAAATATTGCTTTCCTTAACGGTAAGCCTTAATGAGCTATCATCGATTGTGAGAAGCTGTTTCTCACAATCGAAAAGGGAATCCCCGATCTTATAACTTGTATCAGCCAAATCTTTATTAGAATTACCATTTTGGTTTACTCGGTTAAGTATTGCTTTGATCCTATAAAGAAGTTCAACCTCATCAAAGGGTTTAGTAATATAATCATCAACTCCTATACAGAACCCTTTTACTTTATCTTCCCTCATCGATCGTGCTGATAGAATGATGATTGGAACGTTTCTATTTGTTTCTTTTATTTTTTCAATTAGGCTAAACCCATCAAGTTTTGGGAGCATAATATCAACAATACAAAGATCAAACTGACCATTTTGAAAACCCTTTAAACCGGATAACCCATCGTTGTATATTTTTACATCGAACCCTTGCGATTCTAAGTAGTCAACCAACAGAAACCCAAGGTTTATGTCATCTTCAACGAGTAGTATTCTAACTTTTTGGGTCATCTACTTATTATCTTTTAAACTCAATAGTAAATGTACTTCCTTTGCCTTCAACACTAGAAACGTAAATTCTCCCGTTCATCCTATTCACTAAGTTTCTAACATGGAATAGACCAAGGCCAAAACCCTTGCAATTATGAGTATCTCCCTGTGGTACACGATAGAAATTGTCAAAAATTTTTGAAATATGATTACTTGGAATTCCTATTCCCTTATCGCTTATTTCAAATAGTATTTTGTTGAGGGTTGCTTTAAGTTTAATCTCAATGAATGGTGATTCAAGCGAATACTTTATCGCATTATCAATAAGGTTTCCAATTACAATGTTGAACTGATCAATATTTGAATTGATAATGAAATCATTCCCAATAGCGCTAAGTGTGATTACCCCCTTTTTCTCTTCAACCTGAGGTTTGAAAGTTTCAATTACATCCTCAGTTGCTTTGTGCAAATCAATAGGTTCAGTGTTTGAATTAAATGGGGTTTCGCTTTGCGACGCCTTAAGAAGCTCTTCAACACGTTCCTTTAATCGAAAATGCTCTGATTTTATTATTGAAGTATAGGATGAAAGTTTTGGGTTATTTTCAATGGTTTCATTTTTAGCAAGCATACTATTGGCAAAGCCAATATTGGTAAGTGGTGTTTTAAATTCGTGAGTCATATTGTTAACAAAATCGCGAATTTGTTCAGTAAGTATCCTTTCTCTTCGGTAGAATCTATAAATAATAAGGAATGAAACAGTGACCAGAATTACTAATATGATGGATGAAATAAAAATCAAGCCAATCTGTGCAAGGATAAAATCCCTTTTTTTAGGGAAATTGATCTTTAGTTCGTACCCTGATTGGTGCAGTTTTTCGGCTAAATTTTGGGTTATATATGAACTCTTTGAAGGAACTCCTTTTTCATGTTTAAGGTCAATAATTCCGTAGTTAAAATCCAAATTTATGCCATAGTAGTTCAAGTCGCTTCTTATAATTGAGTCGAGGTTTGTCACCTGTTTTAAAGTTGAAGTTAACAGCTTACAAGAGGTGCATTTATAAGGCTCGGCGCAGCTTTTATACTTTTCAAGATTATTCTCAATTCGCTTTAAGGCCATTCCAACACTATGGTTGAATTGAGCCTCCTGCATTTTGGCTTGCTTTAGTATCCAAATAAACTGAATACCAACTAGGGTAATCAAACAGGTTAGCGTAATTACTAATAGGATGAGCTGAAATCTCGATTTCTTCACTGAGTTAGATTTATGAAGCAAAAATAGTAAGGTTTTCAATCTGAATCTAATATTTAACATCTCTATAACATGAATTAACCTCCGGATAACATCTTTTTACTTCTGATGCCGATATTTTTGTATCAGAAAATCATAAAACCCGAATAAGTCATGAAAAGAAAAGTTATTATTATTTCAGCAAGCATTTTTGTTCTTGCTTTCGTTATTGGAATTGGAATATACGCTCAAAGCGGAAGTAAGTCAACAACCACTACAACCGAGCAAACCGATAAGTGTGTACCTGAACATTGCAAAAAGTGCCCCGAAATGTCAAAATGTATGGGGGAGAAAAGTGAGCAAACCGATACAACTTCTTGTAAATCGAAATGTGAAGGAATGAAATCATGTGAGAAATCAACTTGTTGTTCAAAAACCAAATGCGAAGGCGAAAAATCGAAATGTTGCGGTAAAAAGAGTGAAACAAAGGACTGCAAAATGTCATCAGGTTGCAGCAAAGAGTGTAGTAAAAAGTAATTTTTTAAAGTTAGGTTAGTTATCTTTATGCCCCGGCTATTTAAGTTTGCTGGGGTTTTTTAATTAATAGTATAAAAATGAAAAAGTTTAAAACAAATCCTTACAGGTTATTCTTTCAGTTTTCAATAATCGGTCTTCTTGTTTATATGGGCATTCGTTTTTTTATTGATAAAAACTATTTCCCCGATTATGAAGCGTACTGTCCTTTTGGTGGAGTACAAGCTCTATCGAGCTACTTCGTAAATAATTCGCTTGCCTGTTCAATGACTAGTGCCCAAATAGTTATGGGCTTAACGCTTATCGTTTTAATTATTATTGTTAGTAAGCTATTCTGCTCCTATGTTTGTCCAATAGGCACCCTTTCCGAGTGGTTGGGTAGGCTTGGAGAACGTTTCAAGATGAGAACTACTTTAACTGGAAAACTCGATAAAGTTTTACGAATTTTAAAGTACACCTTACTCTTTATAACTATTTATTTTACAGTTACATCAAGTGAACTGTTTTGCAAAAAATTTGATCCATATTATGCAACTGTTACTGGATTTGGTTCTGATGTTTCAATAGTAATGGGGATAATTGCTTTGGTTCTTGTTGTTGTCGGATCGTTTTATATCAGGTTGTTTTGGTGTAAGTATGTATGTCCTCTTGGAGCAATATCAAATATCTTCAGATTCTTTTTAGTTTTTATCGGACTTGTTGTCGCTTATATTGCTGTTTTGCTCTTAGGCATGAAGCTAAGTTTTATATGGGTTTTAGCAGCGCTTTGTATAGTGGCATACGTTTTAGAACTGCTTAGCATCAACAATAAAGTATTTCCACTTCTAAAAATTACTAGGAACCCCGAAACCTGTACGAACTGCAGTCAATGTTCGAACGCTTGCCCTCAGGCAATTGATGTAGCAGCACTTGATAAGGTTAACCATACCGATTGCAATTTGTGCGGTGATTGTATTCAGGCTTGTCCTGAAAAAAATACTCTCACAATAAATAGAAAAGGCAAGAAATGGTTACCTGCGTTAATCCTTTTACTACTTATAATTATTGGTATAATTGTAGGTAGTACGTTTGAAGTACCTACAATTTCCGAATATTGGGGAGATGCTACTTTAAAACCCAAAATGAAAGTCTATGAGCAATCGGGATTAAAAAATATAAAATGCTTTGGTAGCTCTACTAGCTTCGCAAAAAAAATGAAAAAAGTGAAGGGAGTTACGGGTGTTTCAACCTATGTTAGCTCTCATTCTGTTAAGGTATGGTACGATCCTAGCATTCTTGATACTTTAGGATTAAAAAAATCAATATTTGTTCCTGTTAAAGTAGCATTGGCTAAACAACAAATTGAGACTGATAGTATTGCAGTTTATTATTTGAATGTCGATCATTTTTTCGACCCGTACGATACTTACTACTTGACAACACTTCTTCAGCAGAATCATGAAATATTTGGCTTTACAACTGAATATGATTGTCCTGTTAAGGTGACGGTATATGTATCAAAAGATATAACGGCTGAGTCAATTAAAACCTTAATTGAGCAGAAGCAGGTTAAGATAACCTATTCCGACAACACTTCTCAAAATATTGAACTCAACTATAAGGTTTCAAAAATTGAAAAAACAAGCCACTCAATTTCCGAAAAAGATTTTACCGAATTAATGAAGAGTAAGTAGGATTTATATATCGTATAAAAGAGGAGGGTGTCTCAAAAGTCATATTATGCGGTCATTGGCTTCGCCGAACTCGCAAGCTCGGTTCTGAGCGAAGTCGAAGAATGAATGCCTAGATTGGTGCATGTTTCGACTTCGCTCAACATGACAGTTTATTACGAACACTAACATTTTAGACAGCCTCTTTTTAATGTTTAATATTTACATCTACTAAAAATGAGTTAATATTTGTTCGTTTTTACCAAGTTTAGCTTTCGATTTAAACCATCCTTAACGAAATACGTTTAACAATATGTATAATTATTAGTTTTGAACGATTTTATAATTAATGGAGATGGTTAAGAAATTTGTGAAGAGACTTTGTGTATCAGTTGCGATTGTTGGGTTTGCAGTTACACTAATTAGCTGGGGGAGTACAGGACATTATAAAATTAGCAATTTATGTTCTTTGTCGTTTAACTCAGAGATGAGTGATTTTAACGGGTGGATAGCTTATATTCGCGAACATGCTTCTGATGCAGATAAAAGAAAGAGTAAAAGTGATCCAAATTATAATCCAAACGAACAGTATAATCATTACTTAGATATTGAACTTTTCACAGGTTTTTCTACAACAGGAACAATAGACCAAACCTCATATCCATCAAAATATAATGGTATTTTACCTTGGGCTACAGAATCAACTTTTAATTACCTTAAAAATGCATTGAGTGCCCATGAATGGGATTTAGCAAAACAGTATGCTGCTGATTTAGGGCATTATGTTGCTGATGGACATATGCCTTTGCATATTACAAGTAATTATGATGGTGATGAAACCGGTCAATCAGGTATTCATTCCCGATATGAGTCTACAATGATTTATTCTTATAACTCACAAATAAATTACGAAGGAGATACCAATTTAGAAGTGATTTCTAATGTTAACCAGTATATATTTGATTATATCTATGCAAATCATAAGTATGTTGATTCTATATTGAATGCTGATACTTATGCAAAAACTTTTGGGAGTACTGGTTCTTCTGCTTATAATGCAGCTCTTTGGAATAAAACAAAAGGTTTCACTATTAAAATGTTTAAGAATGCTTCTCATGCTTTAGCTGAACTGATATACACTGCGTGGGTACAAGCCGGAAAACCTTCGTTGACAAGCACCGGTATTGACAATAACACTAATATAACTGAAATTCTAGAGCAGAATTATCCTAATCCGTTTACAACTTCTACAAAGATTAAATATAATGTTTTAGAAAATTCTGCTGTAACAATAAGGGTAACTGATATAATTGGGAAGAATATTGCTATTTTATATAACGGATCTCAAACGGTAGGATCATATGAAGTTGAGTGGACTCCACAAAACCAACCAGAAGGAATTTACTTTGTTGTGCTTGATACCAAAAAAGATCACAAGGTTAGGAAGATGTTGCTGGTAAAATAAGTTAGTTACAGGTTACAGGTTACAAACTACAAACTACAAACTACAAACTACTAATCTACATTATTTACTCTGATTTAGCTTCCAACCATTTATGGTATAGGAATTATTCGAAGAATTAACATCAATACCATATTCATCGATTATCTCAACCTTTTTTATTTTCCTGTATATTGGTTTCTCAATAGTATAAGTTTGCTCGCCGTTTTTCCATACTAATGCGGTTTGATGAAGCAATTCGGTATTCCCATCATCATAGGTAATTCTGAGGTTAATAGGAGCAGGGTAGTTACCTTTACGTTCAACTATTATTGAGTATTTATCGCTCTTAATAACCTCTTTTATTCCTAGATCAACGTAACCATACTCGAAAATCCATGGTTTAACAAACCAGCTAATATCCTGACCCGATACATTTGAAATGGTGTTGAAAAGATCATAGGGTATTGGGTGCTTCCCGTTCCAGCGAAATATAAATTCTTGAATAGATTTTTTAAATGTTTCGTCACCAAGTAAGTCTTTAAGGTAAAGGAAAAAGATAGCGGATTTTGGGTACGATGTGAAGTCGTAAACAGGCCTGCGTAATGAGCTGGAGTTTGTAAAAATGGGGATATCGAGATTAGTTCCTATGCTTGGTTGGTACTCCTCAATAAAGCATACTTTCTGGTAACCCGGATCAATAGCTGAAACAAACAAATAGGTTGCGAGCGATGTTAAGCCCTCATCCATCCACCCATAGCTGGCTTCGTTAAATCCGCAGTAAAACGGAAAATACCCATGGAAAATTTCGTGTGATGTTAGATCAATAGTGCTGTGTAAATCGTCGTATGATCGATCATTCACCATCATAGGGTATTCCATTTCGCTTAGCCCATTAAAAACGGTTACTTTAGGGTAAGGGTAGGCTAATCCTGGAAAAGAATTGCACATTAGCTCAATAGCTTGTTTGCCAATTGAAACAACCTTGTAAAAATCCTTTGAATCTTCATTGTAGGCGGCATCAAGAATTATTTTTTTCCCACTTGTTTTATCAGTTGAAATAGGTGTTGCATCCCAAAGGTAGTGATTGCTCGAAGCAAAGGCGAAGTCAGTAACATTCTCGGCTTTAAAATTCCAAACGTTGAATTGGTTGGGTGTAGTAAAATCGTTTAGCTTAAGGTCGCTTGTATCAATAATTCTCATAATAATATTTGACTGATCAACCGCTTTGTACCGTTTAAAGTATTTTGGGTTAAGCACATCTTCTGCGTTTTGTAGAATCCCTGTTGCCCAAACAATATAATTTCGAGGAACAGTGATGGATACATCATAATTACCGAAATCATTATAAAACTCTTGTTCATTTGTGTACTTGTAGTAATTCCAACCGTCAATATCATCATAAACAGCAATCCTTGGAAAAAAGTAAGCGATAAAGAAACTAGTTGAATCTACAGCACCTGTTCGGATATGCGAATTACGGTTTAACGTGTAATGCCAATTTATGTCAATATTGGTTTTTTTATCGGGGGTTAAAGCTTTTGTCAATCTTAACCTAAGAAGTGTGTGCTCTGTGTAAACAAATTCATTCCCAAGGGTACTAACTTCATTCCCATTGATAAAGAGTTTGTCGATAGCTAAACCTTCGGATTCATCAGAAGGATCTATATCACAATCGCGCATATTCCCTTTTTTAAACATATTTGGGAATAAATGAAATATTATATGTCTAAGCGAATCGGGACTATTATTTGTATATGTGATTGTTTCTTTTCCAGTAATTAGTAACGTTTTAGGGTTAAGGGTTACATCAATTTTATAATCAGCACGATTTTGCCAGTAGACTATTCCTGGCTTTCCATCCAAAGACCGAGTTTTGCGGGCATACGCTTTTTGGGCATTAAGTGGAACAAATAAACTGTTTTGCTGTGAACTTACGTTTTCAGCGTATAGAAAAGCAATAATTATCAGTAGTTTATTTACAATCTTCATATTTATCCTGTCCTTTGTTTTG
>Ga0116171_10006050_pt1 | contig 10524 bp, 6 predicted proteins | sample AD_JPNHW2_MetaG_FD_89798 | JGI IMG/M metagenome (GOLD analysis project Ga0116171, IMG submission 89798) | Active sludge microbial communities of municipal wastewater-treating anaerobic digesters from Japan - AD_JPNHW2_MetaG | ecosystem: Engineered > Bioreactor > Anaerobic > Digestate | place...
AATGGACACATCCCGCAGGTGGAGCGCTGCTTCAGGTATTTCTGTCTCCCCCAGCGGTGGAGCGTGGACAGCGAAATCCTCCTGCGACTGGCCCGGCGGCATGCGCGACCCGGAGGGCTCGATGTGGTGGGACTGCTGGGCGACATGGGGCGGTGTCCGGGCGACATCGCTGCCGTGGTGGCATGGACCGCCTGCCCCGAAACGCTCCTCCTCATCCGGCGGGAACGGCCCCTGTTTCTGGCCTGGAACGCCCGGCGGCGGTTGCTGGCCTATGCCTCCGAACGGGCCATTCTGGTGGAAGCCATCTGTAACGGCTCGGGAGCGTCCATGGTTTCCCTTTCTGGGTGGCGGATAGAGGCCATGAATGAAGGGACAGCGCGGGTGTTCAATATCAATGCCCTGCCGGAATACGTTGAGTATGGGTTTGAATGAGGAACACCGTCGGCTGACTGGACGTTAACAGCCATTGTATTAGGGACAGAGACTTCCGCCATCTCGTTGACTAGCCCATTCATAAATGATAGAATATATCACATCTTCCAAGACATCAACAATCCGTTCACGAACGCCATTTTATGGGTACAACAGATAGACTATGTCTACCCAACCACACTGTTGGAGGGTTTTTGTCCCAGAACGGATTCCTTATGCCACCGTATTATGGCTCGATCACAGGTCAATGAACAATCCTGACAACTGAGGTTTTTCAAAAATACAGCCACCTATCGACGTCGGTTCTACCTGTGGCTGGTGGCCATCTTGAGATGCTATTTGCCTATTCCAATCGCGTCTCACAAGGGACATTCCAATTTCGGTCTGACACAGACATCCATTCTTCTTGTCTTTGGGGTTGCATGCGCCATAACACACGCTATTATGTCTGTACATGGGTGAGTGACCGCCATGACGAGAGAGATTCCTACCCAGATGGATAAAGGACACAAGACTCTCTCTGCGGAAGATAATAGGGTTTATGCCGAAAATAGATCAGGTACAACAGGACAAAGAAAAACGCAAGCGCTCTGCCTTCGGCTATTTGTCTGTGCATAACGGCGGATTTCTGTGCCCCCGGTGAATAAGAAAAACAAAGGTTAGAACATGAATAGACGACTGAAATTCCTGGATCTATTCGCCGGGGCCGGAGGATTGTCCGAGATCTGAGGCTTGCCGATCAGGGCGATGAAGGAAACCAGGTGGTCCGTCGGATTGCAGAATCACACCTCAGAATACCGGTGGCCATACTTACAGGCACACCTGATGCTGCCGATTTGGATTTCGCTTACATCGGAGTGTTCAAAAAAGGTGATCCCGGCTCAGGATACGCTGATCTGCTGGATCGTTTCTGGGGGATTCACAATACCGGTCTGACGCGCATCATGGGAGGCCGTGGCATTATCGAGGAAACCCTGAGTAAGGTGTTCCGGGAAAACCTTCTTCCGCAAAAAGACAAATGGGTGGCGTATGGCCAAACAGATCCCTCCAGGACCGAAAAAGCGTTGCTCCGCCACGCCTTGAGTCACCTGCTTCAGCTTCTCGATGATGATGGAAATCGCTGTTTTCCAGAGGAAGTTTATCTGACCCCACCTCTCACCGACAAAATCCGGACCGGTAGCATTGTTAAGGAAAAACGCAGTGAGCAAAGGTTTGTGGTCATGAATCCGGCCTGTGATCTCATTATCCGCGATAACGGCGAATGTAATACGGACAGAATTCTCATGGTGGAAATTGACTCACAGGTGTCATTGTTTCCAGGTTATCCAGCCACTGGTCTCAGTAAGAGCCAGAAGCAAGATCTGGAGAAAGCATACAGGAACAAGAAGTCACTCTATTATCACTGGCTTCCCAAAACAGACTTCTTTGAGGGTGGTTTCCTGAATTTCAGAAAACTTTCATCGCTGTCAAGCGAGGAGTTCAATGAGAGATTCGAGAAGCCTGCAATTCAGATCTCGCCCTCTTTTGTGAAGGACATGGTAGCGCGTTTCTCGGCATACTATGCCCGTCAAGGCCAACCCGACATCGATTTTGTACATTTCCTTGATCCTCCGGCAGTACAAACGGGAGATTTTCAATAATGGATGTCCACTCGCCTGAGCAGCGCAGTTTTAACATGTCCAGAATCCGGGGGAAAGATACCCGGCCTGAGATGATGGTACGCGGATGGCTCTGGGCGAACGGATATCGGTACCGACTTCACAGGAAGGATCTCCCCGGAAAGCCGGATATCGTTCTGCCAAGATATCGCGCAGTCATTTTCGTCCACGGATGCTTCTGGCACCGGCATGGCTGCCGGGCAACAACCACTCCGGCATCTCGCCGGGGTTTCTGGCTTACCAAATTCCAAGAGAATGTCAGTAGGGACAAACGCAACGTAGCGACCCTGCTGGAAAAATCCTGGCGGGTTATGGTGATCTGGGAATGCTCTCTCCGGGAAAAGAAGAACGATACCCAGGAACTGATCGCTGGGCAGATAGTAGATTTTCTGAACTCGGAGACTCGTTTTGCTGAAATCGGATCAGACCAAGATTGAACGCGACAAACAACAAGACATGACTAAACCCATATCCACATTGAGAACAGCCTCCAATACATCTACATCGCTGGGAGGGCGTTTTGCGTCCCATTGGTGGAGGACCTGGCCGTCCTTCACCAGGTAGAAGCGGGGAGGGGCGGTGCCGATGCGATCCAGGAATTCGAGGGCGGGCATCAGTTGGGTGGGAAACCGGGGTTGGTAGGTGTCGCGGAAGCGGGTGAGCGTTTCCCCTTCCCCGAGGACGAACGCCAGAAGGGGCGGGAGATCTTTATTCTCCGAAAGCGCGTTCAGGTCTTTCACGATCGCGGCGCATTCTTCGCACGAGTCGCTGATCATAGCAACGAAATAGAGACCGTGGGACAGGTCGCGCTTCCCCTCCGGGAAGTCAACCGAATAGCCGGAAAAGATGCTCTTCCCCGAGGGTTTGGCCCCGGTGGACGAAAGAAGGGTGGAAGCCGATGGCGACTCGGAAGAGGAGGAGAGGGGTGTCGAGACAGCGGGAGGAGAGGCCGGACCTGAAGTTTGGATCGGGTCCGAATCGCCCGCCAGGGACTCTCGGGTATCCGATGGTTTGGAAAGGTTTTCCCCGGTTTGTGCGTTCGCTTCACCCACGCTCAATAGGTTGTGGCGGGCTTCGGCGCGGTTGAGGGAGAAAAGCGACACACCCACCACGACCGCCATCGAGGTCACCGCCGCCGCGACATGCCAATATGCCCCCGCATGCGTGGAGGAATACTCCCATGCCAATTCCGGGCATTTCTTTCGCCAGGCGATCCCAACCAACACCAACAACACACCATTCTTCAGGATCGAAACGCCCGGCGTCATTTTCAGGTACTTCCCGAAGCACCCGCAATCCTTGAGTCCTTGGAAAGCCCAGGCGTAAGCGATCAGGAATGAGAAAAGCACGAGCAGACCCGCCACAACCGGAAGGAGCCGTCTGGCCCGGTTCCGTCCGGTGATCAACCCCACACCCAACCCGGTCTCCAAGGCCACCGCGCCGAGGGCGATCCCGATCACCACCCACGGCGTACGCACAATACCGTAGTACGATACCTGGATGGCGAACTCTTCAAACGAGAGGGCTTTCAGGAAGGCGGAGAGAAGAAAAACACACCCGATTATCGCGGCACATACACCGCCGATTCGTGCTGATATCGCCGACAAGTAAATGTGATTCGTTCGCATTGTATCTCAGTCTGAATGTGATGTATTTTCTGGGGGAGGTGACATAGGAGATTTCTGGACATTCAAACTCATATATCCGAAATTCCGAGTACGGAGTTCAGTCTCTGGTATCTTCAGTCTTTTCAGGCTTTACAACGGCCAAGACAGGTATTTCGATCTCAGGTTGAATGGGACAATCCGTTTTCAGCACGACAATAGTCTTGTAGTTTCCCGGTTTTAAAGTCGCAAGCAACCGTCCTACCAGTTGATAGCCTACATCGGCCTTCTCGACCAATTCGCAGTGCTCCAAGAACGACGGACGCTGCTTTAAATTCTTGCCGCCCTTTTCTGCACGAAAACCCAGAAGTGTCGCAGAAAACTTTGTGCCTGGCTCTAAATGCACATCAATGGCTTTCTCTTGACTTCCACTTGTCAGAAGTACCCCGAAGTTCAGATACTGCGGTTGGCAAATCATCGGCCCGAGAACTTCACCTGAAACGGGGATTTCTATTTTGGGGGTTTTCTCATAATCCGTAGTCAACGTGACCGTCGTGCTGAAATTGCCTGCAGGCGTCGTATCGAGAATCTCCACGGGTAATTCCAGACAATTATTTCTCACTTCAACTTCCGAGGCACTGACCCGTACATGCGATGAGGCCGATTCTGCCTGTAAGATCCTGATTTTATCGTTCAAATTTTCGGTCACCAACTGCACCGGTTGGCAGATCCTGGCTCGCCACAATTTCCGCCCAAATTGTATGGCCTCGGGATTCACTTCGATGTAGGGATCCACCTCCCAGCGCATCACAATTTCCATTTTGCCGTTCTCGGGATCGTTTGTTTCCAGGTACGACCTTGGTGTTTGCTTGCCCTTCTTTTTCCCGGCTTCGTAACGTACAGTCAGTGTCGCCCGTTTGCCGGGTTCCACCTTCAGAGTGTCCAGAGTCAAAGGAATACACTTGTTGCAACTTTTTTGCTTCAGGTTTAGCGTCAAATTCTGATCGCCCTGGTTTTCCAATAGAATTTTATAGGTCATTACGGCACCAGGTCGCACACTTCCAAAATCATAATCTATTTTCCCCTCTACCACGGCAATACGTGGCTGGGCAAAAACAGGGCACACCCCAATCGAAAAAATGAAAAATGCCCAAAGCCTGACAATACGAGAAAAGCCAGACTTGTTGTGAGAAATACCCCAACAGACAATCATTGTTTTCCCTTTAAACGCGCGAGGGCGGATTTTGCGGCGGCGCTGACCAGATTGTCGTGACTCCGGCCGAGCGGTTCGAGGCGGGCAATGTCAGACTCGTCGCCTAACTGTCCCAGGCTTGCGATCGCAACCCGCTGATACGAGGAGGGCTTTGACACCTGCTCGCGCACCAGATCCACATGTTGATGCATATCCCGCCGCCCCAACAGTTGCAACGTTGCCATTTTCATTTCGTCTGTGGCATTGGGCGCCTTCAGTCGCTCTATCAACCGATCATCGAAACTTTTCTCCAGTTCCACCTCACCCTTGTCTGCTGCGTATGCCAACATCATCATGGCCTGCGAAGCCAAGGTCTGGTCATTATCGCGGGTCAAGTCGTGTAAACGTTTTGTCACTTCAACCCGGTTGGCACAATAAGGAAGCGTTTCGGCCAGAAACTGAATTGAATAACAGCGCCACGTTGGCGATTGAGACGAGTCACCAACCACATCCAAAAATACCCGGTAAAGAGTGGCGTCCTTAGGTTCCTGAGCGAGCAGAGCGTTTGCTACGTTGTTGCGCACGAGATCGCTCAGATCCTTGTCACGTAATGTTTCCTTGAGAAATTTAATGACTTCGCTCGACAGATGGGCGTCTCTTTCCAATTCAGAGACGACAAGAACGCGTTTTGTTTCGCTCCACTCCTTAAAACCCACAAAGCCCTGGGGAATGGGATCTGCATTTATGGATGATAAAGGAGATACGATAAGCAATGAAGATATAGGCTGTTCGGAAGACACATAGATACCTTTTTTGTGGGTATTAGTTTGATTGTTGCAATTAAAAAATATAAACATATTCGCTATGATGAATAGGGAAATTGATGCTCCAGTAAGAATACTAACAACCACTTTATTCCTATTCATTTTATTACTTCCACGTACGCCCAATTGGTTTTCAAGCACTTCCTAATGATCTCAAAATGAGATGCGTTCACCTGTTTCGACTTTTCAATAGATCTTAGGATCTATATCCAGTTATAGTCACTGTCCATCAGGCTTGAGAATTTCCTCAAAATACCGGGCAACACTTGATGGTAAAGGTGAAAACTCGGCCCAATACTTCTTCATTTCAAGTATTTGATCAAGATCAAGTGTGTAGTTCTTTTTTCCATTAGACCAATAAAACGTAATCTCTGTAGTGCCAGATGCAGATCCACCGAGCGAAGCATTCTTGCTAAGAATAGTGTATAATGCCGAGAGAGAATCAGGCTTCACTGTTTCTCTATTGCATGAAACAATCAAGTACGCTGGAATATCCTGCAGAACGGTGTGGTACCCCTCTTCACAACTGTTGAGGATCACTGGGTGTACCGGTTGTTTCCGATCCGAACCGATATACCTGAATACTACAGACGTATAAGTTTCGTGCGGTGGACACCTTTTCAGAGAAAAAGTGACATTTTCTTGCAAAGAGATCTGGCTCCTATTGATCATTTTACCGAATTGTCTTAGATCCTTCCACGCATCGAAGAATAGAATGTTATTTTTCCGGTCCCTATAGAGAGGCTCATTTAGACTGTATTCCTCGAGTGATAAGCGCAAAGTAAGACATTTACTCGTGTATTCATCACGAACAGCAATCCATGTCTCTGAGAAAGCATCAAGTATCGGGAGATCAGTAATCTGAGGTGGTTTGAAGGCGTGCAATTTTTTCTCAATATCGTGTAGAGTTGGCTCCGCAAGGAAACCACATTTATATGGAGGCCCCCCATTTATATCATCGGATGATATGCAGTAACCGTCACCCCAAACAGCAATAATGACGTTTAGTGAATCGGAGTATACTTCACCAATCCGACTCACTACATTTTTGTATATCGAAAATATTGGAAAATCCTCTCTTTCTTCTATTGACGGCAATTCTATTCCTCCGCGTGCTTTTGCGTGTAAAGCGAATACATCAAAGGGTATTAGAAATACAAGGAAAAACACGCAAATACAATACCAGGAACGGTCGTGGAATAATTTTTCTGAGGGAAACATCACACATCCTCCCGTAATGCAAGCAATGATAAGTCTAGTTTAACTTAGGGTCACATTTATATTTCGAATTAGCATATTCAATTTCGAGCTGAATGCGCGAATTCAGTTCACGTTGACACCCCTCCCGCTCATTCTTATTTCCTAGTTCATCGCATCTCTTAATATTCTTCCTCAGGCATTCAATACTTACTTTATATGCATCACATTCATCCTGATTTAAAACATCCTGACTTGGATCTGTGGGGTGTGCACGAGATACCCCACATTTTGGACAATCAGCCTGATTATGTTCATGAAGATGATCTTTTTCATGTTCTTGTATACATTCTGTAAGAAGCTTTTGGACAAACTTCGGTCTACCAGGTCTCTTAGGCAGCCATGCACATGTAACCAATTCTCCATCGCAGCATATTACTCCTCCTCCGTGACCCATATCGTCACCCTGCTTCTTTGCCTTTTTGCAGCAACGTTCGCTCCAACCAGGAAGATGTACTTTCAAACCATCTGGATCTGTATATAATGCCGGTTTGCTTCGGGTATATTGACACAGATTCGGCCCATCGGCATATGACACAGTCTCAATAGGACTGTCTTGAATATTTCTATGTAAATCCAGATTTCCTGAATCATTATACCCAATCGGATCGCGTGAGATAAACCTTCCCTGAGCACTACTATAGTACCGGTTCTTGTAGTAATGCAAGCCCGATTCCGGGTCAAAGCGTTGGCCCGTAAAGGTATAGGGGTTACCAATAGCCGAGATTCCCAGTACAGTTCGGATGTCATTGGTTCCAAAGTTGACTAAGATGTCGGCGTCATTGCCATCTTTTATGAGAATCTGTTTCCCGTAAGGGTCGTACTGATACACCTCAAGGAGGTTCCCGGACGAGTCGGTGATTCCCGCGACATTGTAGAGTGCATTCTGATGGTAGAAATAGCGCTTGGAGCCTCCCGAGTCAACACAATTCCCGTTGGCATTGATGTCCACATCCATGACAAGTACTTCGTCGAGGTAGTTGCCGTAAACAAACTGACGAACGGCCAGCGTTGCGCCGAGAGCGGTTTCTTCAAGTACCCGCCAACCACTGTACCAATAGTCGGTATCGGCGATCCCCTGGGAAGGAGTTACAACGTCTTTCCGTACCCGACGATTGTCTGCATCGTAGTAATAGGTCGCAATCAGTACATCGGAACTGCTGAGAACCTGACGCAAGCGATTGAAAGCATCCCATTTATACTTCTTCGTTCCATCATTGGTCAGGTTTCCATTATCATCCTGCGTGAGCGCCGTTGTACCGATCTGATAGTACTCGTTGAATGATGTATCGGAACGACTGACCTCCCCCCATGCATTGCCGGTATAGGTGGCAAGTGACGACCAATTCCCCACCCCATCAAGCGCCCATTTCTCTCCCTTGGTCAGAACGGTGTCGGAATAGGCGTTCGGACGTAACATCTGCAAAATCCGCCCGGCCGAATCGTTTGTAAAAGTTTGGTTGTCTTTGTTGTCCTGGGTGAAATTCTGGGTCAACTTGTTACCAACATGATCAAAGGTCTGCGAAAACGTCAATTTTGCAGTTGTTGTTCCAATCAGATGATTCCACTGCGTGGCTTGTCCTAATGCGTCATAATAAGTTCCGGTTCCTGTCCGCTCGTCCAAGTTGATCCCATTCTGCATCGTACGAACAAGCGTCTTCTGACCAAGATAATCGTATTTTGCGAGAGGATTGGGCGATGCCCCAGAGGCAAGAGCGGCAGCGGTATCGGCAAGCGAACGGAGCATTCCACCTGGTTGTTGATCCGCGTAAACAGTTCGCCCGTTGGGGTAGGTCGTCTTAACAGAGCGCAACGACGCATAATCGTAGCTGACATATCGAGTCGTTCCCGCAGAGCCAATCTTTTCTGATTCTTCAATTTTACGCCCAAGCGAATCATAAACCCAAGTACATTTTACATCGTCGGTTGTAGGCGATTGCTCATTATTGTCGTTAGACTCCACACGCAATCCCCCCTGGGCATACTGAAAAGTCTGGAGGGTGGTTCCAATAACACCCAAGGCAGGGGAAACGGAAATTTGTGTAAGACGTTGTGTCGCGGTATCGTACGTATGAGTCAAAACGGACCCATCTTCTTTTGTCATCCGGTAAAGAGTTCCATTTGCGTTGTAACTCCACTGAATAGTGGTCGCCGTGTCAACCCGGTCAGCCAGAGCAGGCGTAACACTTGCTCCTTTTGTCTCAGTGAGTTTTTCTCCGTGGACATCGTATGTCCAAGTGGTTTTATTCCCGTTATCATCAGTTAAAGAAAGAAGACGCCCGGCGACATCGTAGGTGTACTTCTCCGTAATATACCCGCCGTCTGCAACCTGTGTACCTCCCGCCTGGGTATAATCGGGAGTGAGGGGTGTAACAGTGTCAACCACACCGTCGAGCGTATAACCAATCTTTCCATTATTGGCTTTCGAGGCAGTCATAACCTGTTGCTTCTTGATCGCGCGACCTGTCGCACCATAGGTAGAAATAGTGACATTCCCAAAGTTATTCGTACTGAGAGTGGACCCACTCCCATCCCGATGCTTAAAAGAGCGGCTGGAGTAACTTGAACCTTCCGCGTCGGAAATGGCACGGACCTGGTCCAACGAGTTGTACCGGTAATCGGTTGCATATCCAGTGCCGGAACCGGCATCAACTACTTTTGTAACCAAACGCCCCAGAGAATCGTGGAAGAATGTTGTACGAAATGTCTTATTATCAGTTCCCGGTACAGTCGCAATATCGGTTTCCTTCGTTTCAATCAGGTTACTGTTATCATCATACCAAGTCTCGGTTTTCCCAAGCAACATATCGGGCTCAGGGACGGGGTTGTATCGTCCAGTCTCAACCACACGACCAAACCCATTGTAAATATTTTCGGTAAAAACAGAATCAGCATCGATCAAATATGTAATTCGGTTCGTTCGGTCATATTCAACACGTGATGCAATCCAAGTACCTTGGGAAGGCTTACTGTTAACACCCAAGCCACCCGCTTGTGTGAGTGTACCATTCGTAAGCGAAATCGTGCGATTCGGAGATATTCCATCTGGGATGAAAAGTTTCTGGTTGACCTGGATACGACGATCAGCGGAATCGTAGGCATAATTTGTGTGCGAAAGGGTTGTAGTGGTATTGGCCGTTTTGGCGGCCACTGTGGCAAATCCATAGCGAACTTCATCTGTCACTTTTCCATAGGAATCATACACCGTTGTCGTGTAATTTCCTTCAGCGTCCGTCTCTCTCACCCGACGATTGTGTCCATCGTAACGGTAGGTAACAAGTATCTGGCCAGTAATTGCATCAGGACTTCCACCACTACAATCGATCACACTGGCGACTTGGTCATATCTATTGCGTTCACTATAGGTATTTTGAGGAGTACCCGTCAAAGTGGTACTGAAGTGAGTATCCGCGTTGGCGGAATTGATGATTTTTGCTTTCTGGGCGGTACTGAGTTGGTTGAGTGTCGTGATCCCGATAATCTGACGAATCTCGTTCCCTGCACCGTTGTATTCGGTGAACGAACCTACCCCATCAGGCGAAATTGTAAGGACCAGG
>Ga0116171_10006054_pt1 | contig 10519 bp, 11 predicted proteins | sample AD_JPNHW2_MetaG_FD_89798 | JGI IMG/M metagenome (GOLD analysis project Ga0116171, IMG submission 89798) | Active sludge microbial communities of municipal wastewater-treating anaerobic digesters from Japan - AD_JPNHW2_MetaG | ecosystem: Engineered > Bioreactor > Anaerobic > Digestate | place...
ATCAAGTACAAACCGGCGGAAGGCGGCAAGAACCGGCTGGTGCACACGCTCAATGGTTCTGGCTTGGGTATGCCGCGTACTCTGATCGCTGTGCTGGAAAACAACCAGCTGGAAGACGGATCAATGCGCGTTCCAGAGGTTTTGAAACCCTGGATGGGCGGGGTTGAGGTGATCGGGTAATCTTTATGGATGCTCTGGCTGGTGCTACCTGGTTCAACATTGTCCTCGGGGTTGTGATGGGCATCGGCCTGTTGGGGCTGTTGTTCTACATCGTCCCAGGACTCACTATCATCTGGCTGGCCATCCTGGCATACGGGATCGTCAACGGTTTCACGGTCTGGTCAGGCGGGCTTTTCGCGGTCATCACCCTGCTGATGCTGGGAGGAAACCTGATCGACAACCTGTTCATGGGCAACGAAGCCCGTAAAAGCGGAGCCGATTGGATCAGCATCGTGGTGGCGCTGGTAGCGGGAATCGCGGGAACCTTCATTCTGCCACCCTTCGGCGGGATCCTGTTCGCTGCCGTCAGCATCCTGATCGTCGAATGGATCCGCAGGAAGGACCTGAAGGAGAGCCTGAAGTCCACCGGCGGCATCCTGAAAGGCTGCGGTTTTGCAGTCGCAGCGCGTTTCGGGATCGGAGTGGTTATGATCCTGATGTGGGTAGCCTGGTTGTTGTGGCTCTAATTGAAACGAAATGACCAAAGACCCCGGCGAATTATCTGCTCGGGGTCTTTTGTTTGAATGCACCTGCCAGGTAACCAATAAGCAGTCCGGCCAATATGATCACAAAATAGAAGGAATATCCAAACAGGTCAAACACGCGTTTGCTGAGCAGGATGAATCCCACCATGACGATAACCAGGAACGTTCCCACCAACCCGGTGCTGACCTTACTTGGGCGCAGTTTTTGGGACAGGCGGTAGCCGATCAATACCAGCATAACGAATATCAGCAAGCGAAACAGCAAGAGCTACTCCTTGCCTTTCAAGCGTGCCAGTACCACCTGGTAGAGCACGATCGAGCCAGCCACCGAGGCATTAAGCGACTCGATCCTACCGTGCATGGGCAGGCTGAGCAGGAAATCACAGGATTGTCGCACCAGCGCGCGCATGCCTTCGCCTTCGTTGCCCACAACGACAGCGATCGGTCCGCTGAGCGGGACTTCCTGGATCGGACGCGATCTCTCCCCGCCCTCCAGGCCGACTATCCAGGCACCAGCCTTCTTGAGGGTCTCGAAGGACTGCACGAGGTTGCCCTGGGCTACGAGCATGTGCTCGCTGGCACCCGCGGAAGCCGAAACAACCGCAGGAGTCACCTCGGCAGCGCGATGCTGCGGAATGAGCACGCCATGCACCCCGGCTGCTTCAGCCGTGCGCAACAACGTGCCAAGGTTCTGCGGATTCTGCAGCACGTCCAGCACGAGTATAAAAAGTTCCTCATCCCGCTCGCTGGCACGGTCAAGGATATCCAGCAGGTCAACATACGGATAGGAACTGACCTCAACAGCCACGCCCTGGGGATTTTCTCCCATTTTATCCAGGCGCTCGCGCGGAACGCGCTCTACTGGTATGCGTAAGCGCGCAGCGGCAGCCAGCATCTCACCGATGCGGCCTTTCTCTTCTATGCCCGATGCCAGCATCAGGCGGAACACCTGGCGGCGTTTCGCCTGCAGCACTTCCATCACAGGGTTGCGGCCAACGACCCATTCCTTCATGCAGGTTTGCTCCAATGCCAGGAGGTGCCTTCCTTGCTGTCTTCCAACACCACACCTAGTTCTGTTAGCCGGTTGCGCACCTTGTCTGATAGGGCCCACAACTTGTTTTCGCGCAGCTCCTTGCGAATCTCCACAAGGAGGGAGATGAACTCATCAGCAGCCTGACTTTCCTGCTGCGCTGTTTGCAGTGTAAGCCCCAACACACCGGTCAACTTGCTCAACAAAGCCTGGGCTGGTTCGAGTTGCGCCTGTGATGCACCATCGGCACGCACCTGGTTGATAGCCCGCACCAGCTCAAAAAGGTAAGCCAATGCGCCGGCCGAGTTGAAATCATCATCCATTGAAGTGATGAATCCCTCTTCAGTGTACTGCACCTGGGCAGCCAGGCTGGAAAGGATGCTATCCGCTACACCCTTTGCACCCGGCAGGGCAGGCTTTAATCCAGAACGCAGGCGGTCTATGGCGCGTTCCGCCTGGCTGAGGATATCTTCAGAATAGGAAAGCGGATTGCGGTAGCCTGAATTTAACACCAGCATGCGCAAAACATCTGCCGGGTGATTGGCGAGGAACTCCTCAATGGTCACCAGGTTGCCGATCGACTTGGACATTTTCTCGCCGCTTAATTGCAGCATGCCGTTGTGGATCCAATAACGGGCGAACTGCTTGCCGGTGAAACTTTCGGATTGTGCGATCTCATTCTCGTGATGCGGGAAGATGAGGTCATTTCCGCCGCCGTGGATATCGATCTGCTCGCCCAGGTGGTTGAGATTCATGGCAGAGCATTCGATGTGCCAACCCGGACGGCCCTTGCCCCAGGGGCTCTCCCAGGCGGGTTCACCAGGCTTGGCCGATTTCCACAGGGCGAAATCCATGGAAGTCTCCTTGCGGTCATCCACGTCGATGCGGAAGCCTGCCTGCATGTCCTCGACCCGGCGTCCGGAGAGTTTGCCATATCCATCATCCTTTGAGACGCGGAAATAGACATCTCCCTCCACCGCATAGGCAAAGCCTTTATCGATTAGCCCCTGGATCATGGTGATGATCTGGTCCATCTCGCGGGTGGCGCGCGGGTTCACCGTGGCAGGCAGGATGTTGAAATCCTTGAGGTGCTGCTCGAATTCGTGGATGTACATCTCACCCAGCACGAAAGGATCCATCCCCTTTTCGCGGGCTTTGATGATGATCTTGTCGTCCACATCGGTAAAATTCATCACGTGGCGTACATCATAACCGCGAAATTCGAGGTAACGGCGCAGGATATCGAACACCAGGGCGGACATGGCATGACCAATGTGCGCCTTGGCGTACACGGTTGGGCCGCAGACATACATGGAGACCTCGCCGGGCACCAATGGCTGAAATTCCTCGGTTTTCCTGGTAAGCGTGTTATACAGTTTCAACATTGCTTGTTCCTTCCAATCTATTGAATGTTCTCATCCGGTTTGGCGAAGATCATACGCCCGGCAGCGGTTTGCAGCACCTTGGTGACCACCACCTGGATCTGCTTGTCGAGGTACTCACGTCCATTTTCCACGACCACCATGGTGCCATCATCCAGGTAAGCCACCCCCTGGCCGTACTCGCGTCCTTCCTGGATCACCTGTATATCCATGACCTCGCCTGGAATGAGCACTGATTTTACAGCGTTCGCCAGTTCGTTGACGTTCAGGATCTTTACTCCCTGCAGCTCGGCGACACGGTTTAGGTTGTAGTCATTGGTCAGGATCGGACATTGCATCTGGCGAGCCAGGACGACCAGTTTCTCGTCCACCTCACGGGTACCTTCCACGTCAATATCGCTGATAGTCACCGGTATGCCGGGTTCTTTTTGTAAGGACGAAATCACTTCCATACCTCGCCTACCGCGCTGGCGGCGCATACTGTCGGGAGAATCGGCGATGTACTGTAATTCATTAAGTACAAAACGCGGGATCAATAATGAACCGGGCAGGAACCCCGTTCGAGCAATGTCGGCAATACGGCCATCAATGATCACACTGGTATCTAACAGGATGTTTTTCGGTTCATCTGTCTTGCCCGTGAGTGCTGCATCCTTCGAGGCTGATTTCCCTCCACGTATTCCCGAGAACACAGAAAAGATATCGGATTGACGCAGGACAAACAACGAGATGCCCAGGTAACCGAATAGCAGCGCGCCGAGGAATGGCAGGATCCTGCCGAATGGATCGGGTAACAGCGAGAGCGGAAAAGCCAGCAAGGCAGCCACGATGAGCCCCATAATGAGCCCTAGCAGGGCTGCAAGCAGTGTGGGAGCTGCCGTGCGCCCCAAGTGAGAACGCAGAGCGCGCAGTGGTTTAGTGGTAAGGTAGGGGGTAACTACCAGACCCACCACTGCGCCGATAAATGCAACTAAGAATGAGAGTTGACTGGCCGATGGGTTTGCGGATTGAGGATCCACACTCACGAGTTGTCCGATGTATTGACCGAGATAGATGCCCCCAATGCCGAGACCAAGCATGCCGATGATGCGAAAAATAGTATCAATAGTCATATAAATGCTCCAATGAAAAGAAATGAAAAAAAGGATGCTTGTTAAAGTTCAACGATGAAAGGATAAAAATAGAATGATTACTTTGATGATAGCATGAGTGAGGGGCGGCGTCAATTAGCGTCAGTATGGATGGTGCAATTTTATTGACACACCTTCAAAGGCTGTGATAAAATCTCAGGCACTTGCCCCCATCGTCTAGTGGCCCAGGACGCGGCCCTCTCAAGGCCAAAACAGGGATTCGAATTCCCTTGGGGGCACTTTCTTTTTAACACGTTAAGCCTTTTTTCACATTGAAATTATTCGAATTCCCTTGCACTTACAGTGTGCTCCGCGAGTGGCACTTTCTTTTTAACACAGAAATATTTCGTCCCAATAAGATTATTCGAATTCCCTTGTCCTTTACAGGATGCTCCGCGATCCTTTACAGGATGCTCCGCGACCCCCTACGGGGGTGCTTCGCGAGGGGCACTTTCTTTTCACAGATAATTTTTTTTGTCACTTAAAGATTATTCGAATTCCCTTGTCCTCTACGGGGATGCTCCGCGCCCTCCTACGGGGGTGCTCCGCGACCACCTACGGGGGTGCTTTGCGAGAGGCGCTCTTGTTTTAATGCCCTCTCCAATACCCGTTGAGGGTACAGGTGCCATCCCACTGCGTGGGACAGGCAACAGGGATCCCCAAAGGGGACGCTGTTCGAATTCCCTGGTCTTCTTCGAGAATAATCCATGTAGTAATCAATTTAAGCTAGTCAGAATCCACAGGATGGTTGCTATTGAGTTATGCTTCCTTCGCTATAATATGGTAGAAAGACACGCTTGGTTTCATTCATGTGAAGCAAGTATTGATAAATTCAATTCGGATCAGGGTGAGGACATGAAAAAAGAAATCAGTTCCCGTTTTCTTCAACAACCGGCCACCAAAATTGGCAGGTGGAGCGGAGGGTTGGCTCTCCTGTCGATGGTGATGTTAGCGCTCAATAACTTTGGTTTGAATCCCTTCAATCAAATGTCTGGAAAACTCCAACCCATCCTGGTTACTGCGTGGGACATGATCATGCTCGGGAGTCTGTTGGCAGGGATCGTGCTTGGGATCATCGCTGTAACCCGCAAGCGCGAACGTTCCTGGATCGCCTGGCTGTTCATGATCCCGCTCGTTTTCCTGCTCCTGCTGCTGGCGGCGTTCCTGCATGAGGTCATTACATCCCGCCAACCCATGCGCGCTCAAACGGCCCCCACTCCGGATGCTCGGATCGTTCGCACTCCTGTATTCTTCGATGATGACGGCAGTCCGGATGGAACGAGCGCTCTGCTTTTCCTTTTGAGCGATCCACGCGCCGAGGTGAATGCAGTGAGCATGTCCTACGGTGAAGCTCACCCGCAAATCTACATTCAGCATCTTGGCGCTCTGCTCGAGCGTGCTGGTTATGGAGACATCCCCCTGGGTGCCGGGCAGGATGCTCCACTGGCGGGCAACAACGCTTTTCCGAACAAAGTGCGAGAAGGTTCAAATGACTTCTGGGGATTTCCTTCAGGCAGTGCGAATAACAGCTACCCGGTAGAGGACAGCGCTGCATTGCTGGTAAAGATCTGTGAGGAGGCTGACAAACCTTTAACCTTGCTGGTCACGGGTTCACTCACCAACCTCGCACAAGCCTTGAGGTTGGAACCGGGTATTAAGAACAAGATCGCAGCCGTGTACATTATGGGCGGGGCTGTCTACACAGACGGGAATATTAAGGGCTTGATCCCGGAATCGCAGAACAATTCCGCTGAATGGAACATCTTCGCGGATCCGCTGGCCGCCAGTGAAGTTTTCGCGTCTGGATTACCCCTCTACCTGGTGCCGCTGGATGCCACCAACCAGGTGAACCTGAACAAACAGAATACGCGCGCCTGGCGGAAAGGCGGCAGCATCCCTGATTTTGCCGCCGATATATACGATTCACGAATGGAGTCATGGAACCGGGACGAGATCGAATTCTGGGACCTGATGACCGCGGAGATCATGTTGAATCCCGCACATTGCGTTTTTACACCTTTGCATCTGGAAGTCGTGACAGAAGAAGGCAACACGCAGGGTCAAACCAGGGCCGTGGATGGAACGGCCAATGTAAACGTGTGCCTGGAGCCTGATGTCGAGGCGATCAAGCAGGAACTGTCGAGAGTTTTCAACTCACGAAAATGAGGTACTGGGTACCATGCCTGTTCAAATCAACGGATGACGCTCGAAAGACAACGAGACTACCCGGACTTTGAAGCAGCTAACCTCGATCCAGCTGAGAGCTGAGAAATCCCGCAATCTCATCGAGTGATGCAAGTGCCTGGGGCAATTCCATAAACAACTGCCAGACATGCCACATGGCTGGATAGATCTTCAGCCGGGCGTCCACCCCGCGAGCACGCGCGAGATCTACGAGCCGCACTGCATCAACACGCAGCATCTCGTCTTCCCCCACATGCACCAGCAAAGGCGGCAGTCCGCTCAGATCCCCATAAACCGGGGAGATCAGCGGATTCTCGGGATCGTCGGTGCCTGTGTAGGATTTGGAGTAGAACTTGATCGCCTGCGGAGATAACAGGGGGTCATTGACTTGGTTTTCATCACCAGCCTTGGGAACGAGATCAACCGCTGGTGAGAGGCAGGCAGCGGCTGCGGGTAATAGAACCCCTTTTTCCCGTAAAGACACAATGGTGGTAATCACCAGGTTTCCCCCTGCAGAATCTCCAGCCAGTACGATGTGCTTCGCGGGGATTCCCTGATCCAGGATCCACCTGTAGGCGGTGAGACAATCGTCCAGGGCTGCAGGGAATGGGTACGTTGGTGCCAGGCGGTAATCCACCATCAGGACGGTTGCGCGGATTTTCTGAGCAAGGTAAGCTCCCATTTTCACATGCATGGCACTTAGCCCAAAGACAAACCCGCCGCCGTGAAAATACAACAATACTCGATCGGTCGAACAATTCTCAGGTACCAGCCTCTGGCAACTCACCCCATTGAACAGTAGCGCTTCCCGGGAAATATGCACACCTAATTTCAACCTGGCCACACTTCGCTTGAGTAATTTTTCAGATATTGCTAGTGGGACACGATGTTGCATGGACCTGACCAGTGGAAGTATCATGCGGATTTGTTGTTCGTATCGGCTGTTCATCCTCAGGCGTTTTCCTCTCTTACAGAGATAATAAAGCAATTATAGTGATGTTTCCTGTGATTACACCTGGTTTTTCAGGTAAAATCATGCGATGGCATTTTTAACCGGTAATGATCGTTCCACTTATGTGCAAAAGATGTTCACCAGGATCGCCAAACGCTACGACCTGATGAACACCCTCATGACCGCCGGCGGCGATAATCGCCTGCGCAAGGAAGCTGTGCGGCTTGCCAACTTAAAACTGGAAGACAAGGTGCTGGACCTGGGTGCGGGAACCGGCATGCTCACAGTTGAGGCGGCGCGTGTCATTCCCGGCAGGAATATCTACCCGTCAGATTTCACCTTTGAGATGCTCCTAAGGGGCAGCCGCTGGGGAGACTCTGAACCGTGCTGTGCGGATGCGCTGCAATTACCCTATGCGGATGGGCAATTCGACGTGGTCATGTCAGGCTTCCTTGTGCGTAACGTGGGCAACCTGCAAGGAGCGCTGGTCGAGCAATTCCGCGTACTGAAACCAGGAGGAAGGCTGATCATCCTGGATGCCACCCAACCCCGCAAGAACATCTTCTCCCCGCTGGTCAATCTTTACCTGAAAGTCGTGATCCCTGCCCTGGGGAAAATGATCACTGGTCAGACGGCTGCATATCAATACCTGCCGGAATCCACCAGGCAATTCCTGTTAGCCGAGGAACTTACACAGCGAGTAAAAGAAGCTGGGTTTACCAAAATAACCTTTCGTATTCGGATGTTCGGCACGATGGCCATCCATACTGCCCAAAAACCGGATTAACCCTCCGGCAATATTCTCCGCTTTGGATCATGTTGTAAATTGGGGTCTTGACAAGACTATGTTTCAAAGTAAAATTAAATAAGATATATTTTATCTAATTTGTTATATTAGAGGAGAACGAATATGAGCAAGTTTTTTGGTCCATCCAATTTGGAAGACGCGCCATTAATCAAGAGCATCTTCAGCAACACCAAGTGGTCCTGGTTGTGGCTGATCGCCCGTGTGTATATTGGCGTGCAATGGATCCTGGCTGGTTATCACAAACTGGTCGATCCATCCTGGATGAAAACCGGCGATGCGCTGAAAGGATTCTTTTCTTATGCCGTTTCAGTTCCTGAAGCCCCTGCCCAGGCCCCCATCCATTATGCCTGGTATCGTTCCTTTTTACAGTCCCTGCTGGACAGCAATGCCTATGTTGGATTCGCGAAATTGATCGTCATTGGTGAAATACTGGTCGGAGTTGCCATGGTGATCGGCTTGTTTGTTGGGCTGGCTTCCTTCTTTGGCTCACTGATGAATTTCAATTTCATGCTGGCTGGAACCCTGAGCATTGGACCCGTCTTTCTCTTGATCGAAATCCTGTTGATGATCGCATGGAAGATCGCCGGTCATCTGGGTGTCAATTACTACATACACAAGCATTTCGGTACCTTCTGGCAGCCCGGGCCTCGACTGGCAAGAAAGAAGTCGGCCACCTAACATGCCCCTCCCAAAAGACCTCCACAAAAATGGAGGTCTTTTGTTGCCAATTCCAGAACATACACTCCCGGGACATAAAGAAAAGCTGGCGGTTTCATTATCAAGAATGCGCTTTCACAAGAACCAGAAATTTGCTCTTGACATTTCCTGAATTCTTATTTATAATAATTATAAATAAATAATAATTCTAATTATGAAAACAGAAACCTCTCCTTTTCCTTCCTCTCTCCACCACCTCGGCCGCAGGTTGACACCCCAGCGCATGGCTATTCTTGCATATCTGGAAGAATGCTGCGAACACCCCACGGCTCAGCAAATCTACGAGGGAGTGAAGGGTCAATACCCATCTCTGTCGCTCTCCACGGTTTATAACACCCTCGAGTTACTGGCCAGCATGGGGAGGGTCAATATCCTGGGGCATATCGGCGACGACGTTGTCCACTATGACGGCAACACCGAGCCGCACATCAACCTGGGTTGTGTCAATTGCAAGAAGATCATCGACGTTTCATCTGAACAAGTTGCTCATCTCACAGACGAAGTCAAATCATTATCCGGTTACGCATTATCAGGCGTACGCGTAATGTATTACGGTGTGTGCCCGTCCTGCCAGAATCAGCAGGCATAAATTTACTACAATTTTTTCAAGAGAGGATAAATAAAATGGAACCTGTAGAAACCAACGTTGTATCAATGCCTCGCATTGGAGAGAAAGCCCCCGAATTTAAAGCCGTTACCACCCAGGGAGAGATCAACTTCCCGTCCGATTACCAAGGTAACTGGGTCATCCTGTTCAGCCATCCAGCTGACTTCACTCCTGTGTGCACCTCCGAGTTCATGACCTTTGCCTCGCAAGAAGAAAAATTCGCCCAGGCCAACTGCAAGCTGGTCGGACTTTCCGTTGATGGTCTGTACAGCCATATCGCCTGGCTGCGCACCATCCGCGAAAAGATTGAATACAAAGGCATGAAGGACGTCGAAGTCAAGTTCCCACTGATCGAAGACATCACCATGAACGTAGCCAAGAAATACGGCATGATCCAGCCAGGTGAAAGCTCCACAAAAGCTGTCCGCGCCGTGTTCTTCATCGACCCCAAGGGGATCATCCGCGCCATTATCTATTACCCGCTCAGCCTTGGACGCAATTTCGATGAGCTCTACCGCGCCCTGATCGCCATGCAGACTGCTGACGCTTTCGCCATTGCCACCCCAGCCGACTGGCAGCCCGGTGATGACGTGATCGTGCCCACTGCCGGCTCCTGCGGTGTTGCCAAGGAACGCATGGACAACAAGGTGGATATGCACTGCTACGACTGGTTCTTCTGCACCAAGAAACTTGAAAAGGACAAGATCCTTTCCACACTCCTGAAGAAGTAAGACGAAATACGAAATCTATAAAACCTGACCGACAGTGGTCAGGTTTTTGTTTTTTGGGAGAGCAATTATTTGTCTAATGGGTAGCAGATCTGATACGCTTGACCAGCAATGCCAGTAATCCAATCAGAAGTACCAGGAAACTGATCGCCAGGGTAAGCCACTTGAGCGGAGTGGCGACGACTGCCATTCCTTCCGCAATAGCTATCCGGGAAGGAAAGCCCCACATCACGATGGAGGTCATGCTATTTTCGAGAAAATCAAATGCTATCGCCGC